>ERZ791737.7-NODE-7-length-371535-cov-98.271153_pt1 | contig 371535 bp, 272 predicted proteins | sample MGYA00510042_ERZ791737 | MGnify/ENA primary metagenome ERZ791737 (study PRJEB30046, sample SAMN00791965) | human gut metagenome | study: EMG produced TPA metagenomics assembly of the A metagenome-wide association study of gut microbiota in type 2...
AATTCTCAAAACTTTGCTTAAATTTGCCACAAATTATATATCTCTTACTAAGAGACCTACCAAATAGACAAAATCCTTTCTTACAATAAATCATTTAAAATCAACATGTTAGCATTATCCACCACTGTTGTATCCAGCGATGCCAGATAGATTAACGTTGTCTTTTCCGAGTCATGCCCCATTCCTTCACTGATGATAGAAACAGGAATATTCTTTTCTTTTGCAATGCTTGCCCATGAGTGGCGAGCGACATACATCGTCAAAGCATGAGGAAGCTCCAACATTTTACCAATTTCTTTTAATTTGCGGTTCACAAAGCAGATAGCACTCTTATACTGCTTTCTTTCATCCTTTACTCCATTCTCTATAATAGGAAGTAAATAAGGTGATTTTTTTACAGAATACTTATCTACAATGTCTTGCATACATGGTTCCCACTTTATAGACAATAACTGACCCGTCTTCTTTCTGCGATATGTCAGCACTCCATTCTCCAAATCCGTCTTTTTGAGATAAGCCATATCTATAAACGACATACCACGAGTATAAAAGCTGAACAGAAACATATCACGTGCATATTCCAGCGATGAGCTGTAACTCAAGTCCATCTCTTTTATCTGCTTAATCACTTTAAACGTAACGGCACGTTTTACTGTTTTCTCTATACCCGTATAAACATGCTTAAAGGGGTAACGCTGCCTGGTTACTCCTTTTTCTACCGCGCGGTTGTACGTTGCACGCAAAATACGCATATAAAAAGAAATAGTGTTTAAACTTACTCCCTGCTCTTTCAGATGAGCTTCATAGGCCACCATCAAGTCAGAATCTAAATTACTCAATAAAATGTCCTTTCCCTTCATGAATTTCATAAAACTACTGAACGTAGTCATGTAAGTCTCACTTGTGCGTAGTTTGCCCGAACGTTTTAAACTGGCAATACTCACTTCCATAAACGAAGACAATGTTTTTTTACCTGAGAAAGATAATCTTCTCCCACCTTTCAGTCTAGTTGATTCCATCATAATAATTTTTTTTTAATGGTTTTGTTTCAATCGCTATATAAATAACTTAGACAACAAGATATAGATATTCTGCTAGAACAGAAGGGCATATCCCTAATGAATAATTCCTGTTTTTTAAAATAATAAAGCCATACTCCCTCCATTTCCTTCTATTTCCCTCTATTTCCCTCTTTGAAAAAACAAAACCATATAGTTATTCCTTATAAAAGACTATATTTGTAAACGTAATTAAGCCCCAAAACGATCATGAAAAGGATAGGATTTACATATTTATTAACCGGATTTTGTATCATTTATTCTTGTACCCCCCAAACGGATACAAAAATAAAGGAAATTATTGCAGAGGTAAATGACTCTGTGACAGAGGTTATTGAGGAGGTGATAGAGAAGGACATAAAGCCCGAAGACATAAAATTGGAGAAGGAATTGCTGTATGACAAGCATACGCTGGAGGATTCCTATCCGTATAAAGATACAATTCGATATTTCCAATGGGATAAAATAAAGGAGCGGCTGGCTTTGCTGGAGAATATTCAGCGAGAACCGGCACAATGGTGCATTTTGCAAAACTATAAGAACCGGAATGGAGAGGCTCCGTTAGTTAAAAAATTCAGACGGGATGCTTATAAAAGAGTGGCCGATACACTGGGAATAGAACGTTACCAGGGCATACCTCTTTTCCTGCCGGATGATACCATTACTGCAGAACGGTATGGGCTGGATGGTTTACTCACCCGCTACCTGGGCGAAGAAGGCAGCTTCACCAAAGTAGAACCTGTTTTTATAGGCGATGAATGGTATGCACCGACCAAATACGTGAAACTGATTCCCGATACGGTAGTGTTCAACAAAGCAATCTTTGTAGATCGCCACAATCAGAATATTGCTACCCTGGAAAGAAAAGAAGAAGGAAGCTGGCTCATCAGGAGTATGAATCCTGCCACCACGGGGCAGCATCGCCCACCCTATGCACAAGAAACTCCACTGGGAATGTTTGTGTTGCAAGAGAAGAAAACAAAGATGATTTTCCTGAAAGACGGTTCTGCCGCCACAGGAGGTTTTGCTCCTTATGCCAACCGGTTCAACAACGGCGGATACATTCACGGAGTGCCTACCAATGCGCCTGCAACGGGAATCATTGAGTACAGTTACACATTGGGCACCACTCCCCGCTCGCATATGTGTGTGAGAAATGCTACCTCCCATTCTAAATTTATTTTCGACTGGGCGCCTGTTAATGAGACGATTATATTTGTTTTGGAATAGAAATGTGCGTAACTTTGCATCCGTTATTTTAGTTTTTCCTAGTGTATGCAAAAAGCTTTTTTATTTCTATTCCTGTTTTTTCTCCCACTGAGTAATGTATCTACGCGGACAGCTACGCCCGAAAAGAATGCCATTGCTGCTATCACTGCGTCCGGCAAAATAGATGGCGAACAACTCTTTGAAGATATGCAACTGGGGGGAGTGGTAAACTTTCTGGCTTTCCGCCAGGCAGTGGCAGGGTATAATAAAATAGAGAAGAAGAGCAAATCCATACTGACACTGATTGACTTCACGAAACCATCTACCGAAAAGCGATTGTTTGTATTTGACATGAAAGAAAAGAAGTTGCTTTATTCCTCGGTGGTATCTCATGGAAAGAACAGTGGGGAGAACTATGCCACTTCTTTCTCTAATGAAGTAGGTTCTTACAAAAGCTCTCTCGGATTCTATCTCACCGGAAGCACGTATCAAGGGAAAAACGGATATTCCCTTTTATTAGACGGACTGGAAAAAGGAATCAACGACCGTGCCCGCGAGCGAGCCATCGTGGTTCATGGTGCGGCTTATGCCAATCCCTCGGTTTGTCGGTCGGGACGTTTAGGACGGAGCTTTGGATGTCCGGCGTTGCCACAGAATTTGACTAAACCTATCATTAATACGATAAAAGGAGGAAGTGTACTCTTTATCTATGCCAATAATAAGGAGTATATGGCTAAAAGTTCTATCCTGCCCGGTCAGCAGCCGCAGGAGTTGCTTTCTTATGCGCGGTCTGGAGAAAGGAAATAAAATTCTACCATAAAGGCATTCTTTATGTGATTTGGATTTACATAAACAAGCATGAAAAATATATTTTTATTATTACTTTTTCTAGTTTTAGCAAGCTGTAACACTACTTCTGTGCAGGTAGAAGAAGTCTTGCAACAGGCAAATTCCTATATGGAAACTCATCCCGACAGTGCTTTACTAATACTGCAAAAAATTCCCCAACCTGCTACCTTACGCGGCAAGGTACAGGCTGACTATGCTTTACTCTATACTCAAGCATGCGACAAAAACTATCTGCCTGCTGATAATGATTCGCTAATACAGATAGCTGTAACTTATTACAAAGAAAAAAAGGAAAGCATCGAAACAGCAAAAAGTTATTTCTACTTAGGATGTGTATATCGGGATATGGGAAATGCTGTACAGGCTACAGAAAGCTTACTCAAGGCATTGGGAGCTATACCCAACTCCTACCAAAAAGAACGAATTACTATGCTTATCCATTATAATCTTGCCATTCAATATAATGATGAAGGGTTACATCAAGATGCACTCTACCACTATCAAAAAGCACTTTGTAACGCACAGGAAAGAGAGGACATAAAAGACATCTCTTATTGTTCCGGAGATATAGGAACTACTTTCTTATATCTCAATCAGAATGATAGTGCATTAACTTATTACCAGCACGCTCTTGAAAGAGGATATTTACTTAATGATACAATATTAATTAGAAACGGGTTCCGCAATTTAGCTTTATACTATAACACAATAGAAAATTATGAATTGACCAATAAATATATCATTAACCTAATGAAAATGGGTGAAACAAATCTCCATTCTATTTATAATCTTAAAGCAAACGCATTACTTCAGCTGGGAGAAAAAGACTCAGCCAATTATTATTTGCAGAAGGCAGTACTCAGCACTAACTTAGCCACTCGTACTATGGCTTACTATCATTTATATGAATTAGAAAAGCTAAATACCCCATCCAAATTGACCAATTATGTAGATTCTTTTCTCCTGTACAGAGATTCTCTGACAATCCTTAGTAAACAAGAAGCAATGCACAAACTTAGCACTCAATATCTTATGCAGCTACATACTCAGCAATTAGATGCCCAAAGAGAAAAGGAACGGATTTATATTATCAGCATTTGTGTGGTAGTTCTTTTAATCAGTGGAGGTATTTGGGCCCGAATTGAACGGAACAGAAAACTTTATTTTGCCGAAATGAAACGAAAGCTAGCCGAAAGTCATTTAGACACTATTAAGCAATACATAAAAAATGAAATAGGAGAAGAAACGCAATTGGATATAAAAATAAGGGAGATAGAACAGGAAAAAATTAACTCTTGTATTAAAACCTTCCACCAAAGTACTTGGCACAAAAGATTAACAAATTTATCGCCCCAATCAGAGTCTTTCTTATCTAATAAAGAACAAAATGCACTTTACATAGACCTACATTCTATTTTTGCCGATTTCATCGATATATTGCGAAATAAATACCCTTCAATAAAAGATGCGGATATTTATTTCTGCTTACTGTCACTCTGTGGATATTCATTGAAAGCCATAGCCTGTTATTTGAGAACAAATGACAGAAACTTGAGTACTAGAAAATCAAGATTAAAGAAAGTATTAGAGAAAAATGATTTTGAATTTATATTCTACAGCGCATTATAAATCAACACTTTAACATTGTAATTGTAATATAGCATGTAACATTGACACACAAACTGTCACATCAATTCTACGCCATTAAATCTCACATATCATAACTTTGGCCATAAATTAAAAAGGTCATTACTATGAAAATAAAAGTATGTATAGCTACGCTAGCATTAATAGCGTTATTTTCGAGCAATTTATTGGCAAAAAATACAATTAGAGAAATACAAATAAAAGATATTCAGGGAGGAACAACTCATACTCGTTCTATAATTGAATTGCCTAAAGTTTACCAATGCAATCAAGAAGTCAGCATCCAATTACCTAAAATAGTTTCTTACTCAAATATTTCTACCACAAATATAGAAACCGGAGAGCAGATTTATTGTAAAATATATGCAGGCGTTTACACCATACAAATAGACTTAACAAATGAAGAGACTGGTATATATATACTACAGGTAGAAGTTAACAGTAAAAGATACGAAGGCACATTTACCTTGTAAACACAAAAAATTATTATTAATATTTTAATATTAAAACTATGAAAAACAAAAAAATTACTATTGCTGTGATGCTTTCATCACTCCTCTTTTCTTGTAATCAGAATGAAAATCCTCTTCTCAATTACGAATCACCAAAAGTGGATAATTATGTAATTACATCAGGAGAAGAAATACGACAAAGTGATATATCAGAAAATGATTTCACTTCAGATGTAATCAAGTTTACCTATAGAGGAAAAAGCTATTTATCCAAATGCACCTTTGGTAAACATCTTCTCATAGAAAACAAATCTATTGAAGCTATATTCAACAAATTAAACAATACTCCTAATATAGCTATTGCTATCAATCCAGATCATTCAATCGAATTTTATGATTCAATTGAAGAATTAGACATAACAAACAAATTAAAAAGAGAGTCAATAACAACAAGAGCAACTCTTTCTATCCCATATATTCAAAATTTTGAACTACGAGTTTGGGAAGACGCAAAAGGGCGCAAAAAGGGAGGAAGATTTACCCATTTTTATTCAAATGGTACACAAGGAGATAGAACCCCTCCACCATTACAAATACCTGAAAGTAAATTAAAATCTTTGAATCTCGACAATGCAATATCTTCTATCCAAATGTGGGGACACTTGGGAACACAGTTAGGTACAAGCTTGTATAATGGACAATATCAAACAGCATCAGTAACGTTTTACGATGGTAACTTTACAGGTAAAAGTCTAACTTTTAATGATATTACTATAAATAAGACATATTCTGAGAGAGATTATTTCAGCAGTTTTGATTTCAATGATTTAACTAGTTCTATAGAAATAAAATATTTCTAATATATAATAGCATACCAGTCCTTCAGTTATAAAAATAACTGAAGGACTACCTTGAATTAACTAATAATATTCCTACAAATATATGTTTAAACATTTACTATTCGGTCTATTTCCCTACTATTGGACAAAATTATTCTGTCCACAATCCGAATACACGCATTACTATCGGTATATAATGAAGTATGGATATTCCCGCCATTTATTCGAGTTTCGGCATGAATACAAAAACATAGAGATTAATCTACACTATGACCAGACAAAAGGGCTATATTATATAATGACGGAAGGCAAACGGCTTTATTTTAAGAAAGACATGAAGCCTGAAAAAATAACGAACCTATATAAAGAACTGATTATAGAACAAGACAAAAGATCAGCTCACCATTACTTCGACAATACTGTAGAAGAAATCAAGGGAAAAACCTTTCTAGATGTAGGAGGGGCGGAAGGGCTCATCTCACTTTTTGTTATAGAAGCAGCATCTCATATTTATATCTTTGAAAGTGACCCTTCATGGATTGAAGCACTCAACGCCACTTTCCAACCATGGAAAGAAAAAGTCACAATTGTAAATAAGCTAATCGGAAAAGAAACAAAAGATGATTGGTTGACACTAGATGACTTTTTCAATGATAAGTCCTCTGATAATCTATTTTTAAAAATGGATATTGAAGGATCAGAACAAGATGCCTTAAAAGGTGCCCGCCAGCTGTTTCTTAATGGAAAGCAACTAAGCTTTGCCATCTGCACTTACCATGAAGAAGATGACGGTAAAGAGATCTGTTCTATCCTTGATGACTATAAATGTACATATACCCATCAAAAGGGATTTTTCAGAAAAAAGATTCGTAGCGTTGTAGTCCGAGGCAATAATAACCAAATGTGAAAGCTGTCCATACCTCTAAACTAAAGAGAGAAGAAGCATGCTCTTTATTATCTATGTTACTGCCAAAAGTTGTATTCCACCCAGTCAGTAGCCGCAGGAATTATTTTCTTATGAGCGATTTGGGCAAAGTGTGGCTTCTTTTTTCTAGAATAGATTTCTTTTAAGAAGTATTCAAACTATCTCTATGGCAGCACAAGATTAAATTACCATTCATTTAGACACAAAAATTCTGTTTATTGCAGAAACATCAAGAGCGAAACGAAAGTATTTATAACAAAAGCGATTCTTACAACGTTGCGAGAATCGCTTATAACTGTTCCATCTGCCCACGGGTCCGAAATACTCCAAAGAAAAGCGATCATCCACCAAGACACTTACAATAAAAAAGTAGGAGTATTGAAACTTTTCTCATTCAAAAACAAATTATTTAACTACTTTTGTCTGAGTTATTATAATTAAAACAAGAGATATGGTTCTGAACTACATTTGGATAGCCTTTTTTCTGATAGCCTTTGTGGTGGCATTGATTCGCCTCATCGTCTTTGGCGACACACAGGTATTTCCGGAAATCATCAATTCTACTTTCAGTTCTTCCAAGACTGCATTCGAAATTTCATTGGGACTGACCGGAGTACTTTCTCTTTGGCTAGGCATTATGAAAATAGGTGAACAAGGAGGAGTCATCTCTCTATTCTCCCGACTACTGGGACCTCTGTTCAGCAAACTCTTCCCCGAAATTCCCAAAGGACATCCCGTGACCGGAAGCATCTTTATGAACCTGGCAGCCAATATGCTGGGACTGGATAATGCCGCCACCCCACTGGGACTGAAAGCAATGGAAGGCTTGCAAGAACTGAATCCTAAAAAAGATACCGCCAGCAATCCGATGATTATGTTCCTGGTACTGAATACTTCGGGGCTGACTCTGATTCCTATCAGCATCATGGTATATCGCGCCCAACTGGGAGCAGCACAGCCTACGGATATTTTCGTCCCCATACTGCTGGCTACCTTCTTCTCTACGCTGGCGGGCATCATTACAGTCAGCATTTACCAGAAAATCAATCTGTTAAACCGCACCATACTTCTTTTCCTGGGAGGAATGAGCCTATTGGTAGCCTGCATCATTTACTTCTTCCACACCCTGTCGCGCGATCAGATTGATGTTTACTCCACCACCCTTGCCAATGTATTCTTGTTTCTTATCATCATCGGCTTTATCGTGGCAGGGATAAGAAAGAAAATCAATGTGTACGATTCCTTTGTGGAAGGGGCAAAAGAAGGATTCAGCACGGCTGTGCGCATCATTCCCTATCTGGTCGCTATCTTGGTAGGTATCGGCGTATTCCGCGCATCGGGAGCTATGGATTATCTGATTGACGGCATTGGCAGCGCAGTAAAACTGTGCGGCATCAACAGCGATTTTGTAGGCGCACTTCCCACTGCACTGATGAAACCCCTGAGCGGAAGCGGAGCACGCGGACTGATGGTGGATGCCATGACTACCTATGGCCCGGACTCCTTTGTAGGCAGATTGTCTTGCGTCTTCCAAGGCTCTACGGATACCACCTTTTATATATTAGCCGTGTATTTTGGCAGTGTAGGCGTTATCAGGACACGCCATGCCGTTCCCTGCGGACTGCTGGCGGATTTGGCGGGAGTCATTGCAGCGATCTTTATCTGCTATCTGTTTTTCGGGTAAAGGCACGGAAAAAGAAATGTCTTAAAAGTGATTCACGCAAAGGATTCTTTGCCTATCTTTGCCCATCATTTATAATTCATTATTCTATGATAAGTTACCAGACTGAAGGGGTGAAGATGCCCGATATTAAAAAGAAGGAAACGACCGAGTGGATAAAGCAGGTGGCTGCCGGCTATGGGAAAAGAGTCGGAGAAATCGCTTATATCTTTTGCTCGGACGAGAAGATATTGGAAGTAAACTTGCAGTATTTGCAACATGATTATTATACGGATATCATTACTTTCGACTATTGCGAGGGGGATAAGTTATCCGGTGATTTATTTATCAGTCTGGACACCGTCCGCACCAATGCCGAACAGTTTGAACAGCCTTATGAGCGTGAGTTGCATCGCGTGATTATTCATGGTATCCTGCATTTGTGCGGCATCAACGACAAAGGGCCGGGGGAACGGGAGATTATGGAAGCGGCGGAGAATAAGGCGTTGGCTCTGATTCTCTAAGACAAGTCAACTCTTTCAATAACTAAGCACGGAAACATTCACCTTTTAAACAAAGTGTTTCAAGCACTCAAACAGTCTGTTTCAAGCAGTCAAACAAAGTGTTTCATAGGCTTGAAACACATTGTTCCAAAGGTTGAAACACTTTGTTCTGCACGCTGAAACACTTTATTTCTGCAAAGGGTAAAACCGTTTTTCCATGCCGATGACACCCCACCCCAAAGACATGAAGATAAAAAGATTACTTCCTCTCTCCATTTTTATCTAACCAACGACTTGCTTTTCCGGATTAATTGACTTATTTTGTGGTGGAAAAACATATAAAAACACCAAACACATAAACCAGATGGAAGCAAACGTATATTTATTTGCCGCATTAGTCAGCTCAGGAATCTTTCTTCTGCAATTCATATTATCCATCTTCGTAGGCAGCATGGATACCGATATTGATGTAAATGCCGACGGAAACGCCGATATAGACATGAGCAGTGTATTATCCTTCAAAGGTTTGATTCATTTCTGCATGGGTTTCGGCTGGTTCATGTTCCTGATGCAACCGCCCTACTCCGTCCTGCAATACGTGGGAGCCTTCGCCAGTGGCGTCTTCTTTGTCTTCATACTGGCATGGATCTATAAGCTGTGCAATAAACTGAAACAAGAGAACAAACCGGAACAGGGAGAAGAACTGGTTGGCCGCAAATGCGTGATCTATAGCCCTTGCGGAGACACCGGAGAAGAAAGATCTGAATACGTGGTAAACATCACCATAAACGGTGCACAAAGGGAATTGACGGTGAAAAGCGCCAACGGTAACAACTACCGGGAAGGAGACACGCTGACCGTAAAAGATTATAAGGAAGGAATATATTATATTGATTAAATAAAACACTAAATGAAACCAATTTATGGATGAACAAATGCTTATTTATGCAGCTATTCTGGTAGCTGTAATCGTTCTGACGATTGTCGGAATTTTAAGTCGCTACCGCAAATGCAAGAGTGACGAGGTATTAGTAGTATATGGTAAAACGGGCGATAAGAAATCGGCGAAATTGTATCACGGAGGAGCCGCTTTCGTATGGCCTATCATTCAGGGATACTCTTTTCTGAACATGAAGCCGATGCAGATAGACTGCAAGCTGACCGGCGCCATATCCAAACAAAACATCCGTGTGGATGTCCCCACCACCATCACCGTAGCCGTGAGCACGGAACCCGAGGTAATGCAGAACGCTGCCGAGCGTTTGCTGGGACTGAACATTGAAGCTCAACAGGAATTGATTAAAGACGTGGTGTACGGACAAATGCGTCTGGTTATCGCCGATATGACCATTGAGCAGTTGAACAGCGACCGCGATACTTTCCTGGAAAACTGCCGCAAAAACATTGACTCAGAACTGAAGAAGTTCGGTCTTTATCTGATGAATATCAACATCAGCGACATCCGTGACGAAGCCGATTATATCGTCAACCTGGGTAAGGAAGCCGAAGCAAAGGCCAAGAACGAAGCCCTTGCCAACATCGAGGAACAGCAGAAACTGGGTGCCATCAAAATTGCAGAACAACAGAAAGAACGTGCCACCAAAGTAGCCGAAACAAACCGCGACAAGAACACCCAACTGGCGGATACGCAACGCGATGAAGAAATTAAAGTAGCCATTGCCGACAAGGAACGTGAGTCTAAAGTAGCGGAAGAAAATGCCGAAAAAGAATCACGCATTGCCATGGCAAGCGCTTCTATGGAGGTGAACAAGGAGCAGGCACGCACCGAACAGGAGAGCCGCACCGCCGAGCTTCAATCCGATATGGAAATCAAGCAGGCAGAGGCTCAGAAGAAGTCTGCCATCGGGCAAAATAACGCCGCCAAAGAGGTTGCAGAAAGTAATGCCGACCTGGAAGTCACCAAAGCGGATGCATCGAGAAAAGCCGGTGAAGCGCAAGCTAAATCACAGGCAGCCGTTCTTACTGCACAAGAAAATGCACAGCGCGAAATAGAAGAAGCCAAAGCGCGCAAGGTGGAACAAGCCTTGAAGGCGGACAAGATTGTCCCTGCCGAGATAGCCAAGCAACAAGCGATATTGGATGCAGATGCTATGGCAGAACAGATAAAGCGTAAAGCAAATGCAGAAGCGGAAGCGATCCTGGCAAAAGCGAATGCAGAAGCCAAGGCTATACAACTGAAACTGGAAGCGGAAGCGGAAGGTAAGAAGAAATCATTGCTGGCAGAAGCAGAAGGTTTTGAAGCCATGGTAAGAGCTGCGGAACGTAACCCGGAAATCGCTATCCAGTACAAGATGGTGGATCAATGGAAGGAAATAGCTTCCGAACAGGTGAAAGCTTTCGAGCACATACAACTGGGCAATGTGACTGTATTCGACGGTGGAAACGGTACTACTTCGAACTTCTTGCAGAATGTGGTTAGCAAAGTAGCTCCCGCATTGGGCATTCTGGATAAGCTTCCTATTCACGAAACTTATCAGCATATCGTCAACCCATCTGCTAAAGAAAATGCTCAGGAAGATCAAAAGAAAGAGGATTTTGAGCCGGTAGATAAGGATGGCAAGAAGAACCCTCCGGCACCGGGAAAGAAATAAAAGAAGAATAGATCTCTCCCATCACCCCATAGCTGTCAATCTATGATAAGAGATAAATAACATGACCACCTACTGTAGGGGCGGATTGAATCCGCCCGATAACACTCCGAAAGGTGTATTTGGATGTATTCGGGCGGAAGCATTCCGCCCCTACAGTGGATGGGAACCTTAGCTTGACGTCTATGTCCCATCACCCGTCCCTACAGTAGATACCATCCACCGTAGGGGCGGACTCATGTGTCCGCCCAAATACATAAACTATAATCTACCATTATCGGGCAGACACACGGGTCTGCCCCTACGGAATCCCCTAGCAGAATCCTATTTATACCACCCCATCATTCTTTTTAACCCTATTCTCACGGCTTTACAGAGTAAAATTCGTAATTTTGCAAACTGTAAACAGAAATAAATCAATGGATTTTAAGTACGACGTTATTGTAATAGGTGCCGGACACGCAGGCTGTGAAGCAGCCGCTGCCGCAGCAAATATGGGTTCTAAAACCTGCCTGATCACCATGGACATGAACAAGATTGGGCAAATGAGTTGCAACCCGGCCGTGGGAGGCATCGCCAAGGGACAAATCGTAAGAGAAATAGACGCACTAGGTGGCTACATGGGACTGGTTACAGACCGCACAGCCATCCAGTTCCGTATGCTCAACCGTTCCAAAGGCCCTGCCATGTGGAGCCCCCGTGCGCAGTGTGACCGTGGAAAGTTTATCTGGGCATGGCGCGAGATTCTGGAGAACACCCCCAACCTACACATCTGGCAAGATACCGTAGAAGAATTAATAGTAGAAAACGGAGAAGTTATCGGACTCATTACCTGCTGGGGAGTAACCTTCCATGCCAAATGCATCATACTCACCGCAGGAACTTTCCTGAACGGACTGATGCACATCGGCCACAAGCAACTGGCAGGAGGGCGCATGGCAGAACCCGCTTCTTACCATTTGACCGAGTCAATCACCCGCCACGGCATCACCGTGGGACGTATGAAGACCGGTACTCCCGTCCGTATAGACGGGCGCAGCGTAAACTATGAACTAATGGATACGCAAGATGGAGAGAACGATTTCCACCGCTTCTCATTTATAAGCGAGCCTCGCAAGCTGAAACAACTGCAATGCTGGACTTGCTATACCAACGAAGAAGTACACGAAATACTGCGCAAAGGCCTGCCCGACTCTCCCCTTTTCAACGGACAAATTCAGAGTATCGGCCCGCGTTATTGCCCCAGCATAGAAACTAAAATCGTAACCTTCCCGGACAAACCGCTACATCAGCTTTTCCTGGAACCCGAAGGTGAAACCACACAGGAACTTTACCTGAATGGATTCTCATCTTCACTGCCCATGGATATTCAGATTACGGCATTGAAGAAGATCCCGGCTTTCAAAGACCTGGTAGTTTACCGCCCGGGATATGCCATCGAATATGATTACTTTGATCCTACCCAACTGAAACATACGTTGGAATCGAAAGTTATAAAGAATCTGTTCTTTGCCGGACAAGTGAACGGTACCACCGGTTACGAAGAAGCAGGCGGCCAAGGCATCGTGGCAGGTATCAATGCACACATCAATTGCCACGGAGGCGAGCCGTTTACTTTGGGCCGCGATGAAGCCTATATCGGCGTATTGATTGATGACTTGGTAACCAAAGGCGTGGATGAACCCTACCGTATGTTTACCTCTCGTGCCGAATACCGCATTTTGCTCCGTCAGGACGACGCCGATATGCGCCTCACTGAACGTGCTTATAAACTGGGACTGGTAAAACAAGACCGCTATGAACATTTGTGCAGCAAACGCGAAGCCGTAAACCAAATCATAGGTTTTGCCAAAAGCTTCTCCATCAAAGCCGCATTGATAAACGATGCATTGGAGAGTCTCGGCACTGCCCCCCTCACCCACGGATGCAAACTGATAGACTTGCTGAACCGTCCACAGGTGACGATAGAAAACATAGTCGAGCACATCCCGGCATTCAAGGCTATGCTGGATAAAATTACCGACCGCAAGGAAGAAGTGATTGAAGCAGCCGAAGTCCTTATCAAATACCAGGGATACATAGAGCGTGAACGGATGATTGCAGAAAAGATACAGCGCCTGGAAGCCATCCGCATCAAAGGCAAGTTTGATTATAATTCACTGAACTCACTCTCTACCGAAGCCCGGCAGAAGTTGATAAAGATAGATCCTGAAACGCTGGCACAAGCCAGCCGGATACCGGGCATCTCCCCCAGCGACATCAATGTCTTACTAGTTCTTTTGGGACGGTAAGTAAAGGATGTTTCACGTGAAACAAGTAATTTAATAGATAAACAATAAAACACTGGTTATGAGCAAAGAAACGCTTAAAGCTAACTTAAGAGAAATTCCAGATTTCCCCATCCCGGGGATTCTGTTTTACGATGTAACAACCCTGTTCAAGAACGCTGAATGTTTGCAGGAGATGCTGGACACTTTATACGAAATGTATAAGGACAAGGGGATTACCAAAGTAGTAGGAATAGAGTCACGCGGCTTCATTATGGGCGGCGCATTGGCAGCACGCCTGGGAGCAGGATTTGTAATGGCACGCAAACCGGGCAAACTTCCTGCCGAGGTAGTAGAAGAAACTTATGCCAAGGAATATGGCACGGATACCATTCAAATACATAAAGATGCAATCGATGAAAACGATGTAGTTTTACTCCATGATGATTTATTGGCTACCGGCGGAACAATGGCGGCTACATATCGTTTAGTACAAAGAGGCGGTGCTAAGAAGACTTTCATCAACTTTATTATTGAGTTGGGAGGTTTGAATGGAAGAAAAGCATTCCCGGAAGATGTTACAGTGGATACGCTGCTAACATTATAATATTTGCACCTTATTGCTGGAATTAAACAAGACTGTGTCATCGCGCAGGCTCCCCCTTGTAAAGGGGGATTTAAGGGGGATGTTCTCTTTGGTACAGTAGAGTATCATAGCAGAGTTACGCAATCTTTCCAAGAGAACATCCCCCTGCCCCCTTTACAAGGGGGAGCCTGCGCGACGATAACCTTCAATAAAAGAAATTAATCCCGCCCCAAAACAAGAATATCACCCCCATTTTAATACAAGTTTATGGAAAAAGAAGAGATAACCACCAATGATTACCTGAAAGGAATTGTCCTAAACCTGCCCGACAGCCCCGGTATTTACCAATACCTAAATGATGAAGGAACCATTATCTACGTTGGAAAGGCAAAAAATTTAAGGCGCAGAGTCTCTTCTTACTTTAACAGAGACCACCCGAACGGAAAAACAAGAGTGCTGGTCAGCAAGATTGCAGACATTCGCTATATTGTAGTAAAGACGGAAGAAGATGCCCTTTTACTGGAAAACAATCTAATCAAACAATACAAGCCGCGCTATAATGTAATGCTGAAGGATGACAAAACCTACCCTTCTATCTGCATCAGCAACGAATATTTCCCACGCATTTTCAAGACGCGTAAAATTATTCGCAACGGCTCGCATTATTATGGCCCATACAGCCACGTTCCCTCTATGCACGCAGTACTGGAGCTGATAAAGAAGTTGTACCCCATCCGTACTTGTAAACTCAATCTTACGCCCGAAAATATCCGCGCAGGCAAATTCAACGTATGTTTGGAATACCATATAAAGAACTGCAAAGGTCCCTGTATAGGTTTGCAAACCCACGAAGAATACATGAGAAATATCGGTGAAATCAAGGATATTATAAAGGGAGATACACAAATAGTCAGCGACCTGCTGATGCAGGAAATGAAGGCACTTTCTGCCGAAATGAGATTTGAGGAAGCACAGAAAATAAAAGAAAAATATGACTTGATAGAGAGCTATCGTTCCAAGAGCGAAGTCGTTAATTCCATTATTCATAATGTGGATGTATTCTCCATTGAAACGGAAGAAAATTCAGCCTACATCAACTATCTGCACATCACGAATGGATGCATAAACCAAGCATTCACCTTTGAATATAAGAAGCGTTTGAATGAAACCCGAGAAGAGTTATTGCAACTGGGCATCATTGAAATGCGGGAACGCTATCAAAGTACTTCATCCGAAATCATCATTCCATTCGAACTGGACATGGAGATGAACAACGTCACCTTTACCATTCCTCAAAGAGGCGAGAAAAAGCACTTGCTAGACCTCTCCATCATGAACGTGAAGCAGTATAAGGTAGACCGATTAAAACAGGCAGAAAAGCTAAATCCGGAGCAAAGAAGCGTGCGACTGATGAAAGAGATACAAGAACAGCTACATATGAAAAAGATGCCGAACCACATTGAATGTTTTGATAACTCCAACATTCAGGGATCGGATGCCGTAGCTGCCTGCGTAGTCTTCAAGACAGCCAAACCAAGCAAAAAGGATTACCGCAAATACATCATCAAAACCGTAACAGGTCCGGATGACTATGCCTCCATGAAAGAGGTGGTCCGCCGCCGTTACAGCCGTATCGTTGAAGAATGCGGCACCCTACCCGACCTCATCATAACCGACGGTGGAAAGGGACAAATGGAGGTTGTAAGAGAGGTGATAGAAGACGAGTTGCACCTGGACATCCCAATCGCCGGACTAGCCAAAGACCGCAAACACCGCACTTCGGAATTGCTTTATGGATTTCCACCGCTAACCATCGGCATAAAACAAGGTACCCCCCTATTCCATCTGCTGGAAAATATCCAAAACGAAGTACACCGTTTTGCCATTACATTCCATCGGGACAAGCGTAGCAAGACCCAGGTAGCATCAGCTTTGGACAACATAAAAGGTATTGGAGGAAAGCGTAAGACTGCCCTGCTGAAAGCCTTTAAGAGCGTCAACCGAATCAAGCAAGCGTCACTGGAAGAAATTGCCGCCGTGGTGGGTGAAGCCGTGGCTAAAAATATCAAAGAAAGTCTGACGGAATAAAAAAGGATTTTCCTACCTTTGCGTGGAGCTGTGCCAAAACTAAACTGCACTATCACTTTGCCGTAGGGGCGGATTGAATCCGCCCGATAATGAATTGCCTTGTGCATTCGGGCGGATTCAATCCGCCCCTACGGTGAACTATTTAGTGGTTGATTCGGAATTTTGACACACCCTCTTATCCAACTAAAAAAATAAAGAATAAAAAATATGAGAGTAGTAATTCAAAGAGTGAGCCATGCCTCAGTTACCATAGACGGGGTTTGCAAATCGGCCATCAAAGAAGGATTCATGATACTGGTAGGCATCGAAGAAGCTGATACACAAGAAGATGCAGACTGGTTATGCAAAAAGATAATCGGACTGAGAGTATTTGATGACGAGAATGGCGTAATGAATAAATCCATCTTAGAAGCAAACGGTAACATATTGGTTATCAGCCAATTTACATTACATGCTTCTACCAAAAAAGGGAATCGTCCTTCATATATCCGTGCCGCCAAGCACGATATAGCCGTCCCACTCTACAATTATTTCTGCCAGGAACTGAGCATCGGTTTAGGCAAAGAAGTAGGAACCGGAGAGTTTGGAGCCGATATGAAAGTTGAACTTCTGAACAACGGCCCTGTTACTATATGTATGGATACTAAAAACAAGGAATAATGACACTGGAAGAAGCACAAAAAGAAGTAGACAACTGGATTAAAACGTATGGTGTACGTTACTTCAGCGAGTTGACAAACATGGCCGTTCTGACCGAAGAAGTAGGCGAACTGGCACGTGTCATGTCACGCAAATATGGTGACCAATCCTTCAAAGAAGGCGAAAAATGCAATCTTGCCGATGAAATGGCAGATGTCCTTTGGGTACTCCTTTGCCTGGCAAACCAAACAGGTGTAGATCTGACCGAAGCATTTCGCCAAAACCTGGAAAAGAAAACAAATAGAGACAAAGATAGACATAAAAACAATCCTAAATTATAAAGAATTATGGAACATAATCACGAATGCGGATGTGGCCACGATCATCATGACCACCATCACGGAGAAGAACCCAGCAAGTATGAAACTGCACTTGCCAAGTATAACACCCACTTGCATGATGAGGACGTAAAAGCAAAAACCGCCCAACTCATCGAAAAGCATGTGGCCGAAAACAATACTTTGGACGTGAAGAAATTCCTATTCCACTGCATTGACCTCACCACTTTGAAGTGTACCGACTCAGATGAAAGCGTCATGAGATTTACCGAGAAAGTAAATGATTTCGTAGACAAGTATCCTGACTTGGACAACGTAGCCGCCATCTGTGTGTACCCCAATATGGCAGAAGTAGTGAATGATACCTTGGAGGCAGATCACGTAAATATAGCCTGTGTATCGGGTGGATTTCCCTCTTCACAGACTTTCATCGAGATAAAGGTGGCAGAGACTGCCATGGCGCTTCATACAGGAGCAGACGAAATAGATATTGTAATTTCCGTAGGTAAATTCCTGAGTGGCGACTATGAAGGAATGTGCGATGAAATCGAGGAATTAAAGGAAGTATGTGGCAACCATCACTTGAAAGTAATCCTTGAAACCGGAGCGCTGGGCAGTGCTTCCAATATCAAAAAAGCATCCATTTTATCGATGTATTCAGGTGCAGATTTCATCAAGACTTCTACAGGCAAAGAGAATCCTGCCGCCACTCCGGAGGCTGCTTTGGTAATGTGCGAAGCCATCAAGGAATACTACATGGCAACAGGCCGCAAAGTAGGATTCAAACCCGCCGGTGGCATTAATACTGTGAATGATGCCCTCATTTACTACACCATCGTAAAAGAAGTATTGGGAGAAGAATGGCTGACTAATGAATTATTCCGTTTGGGAACCAGCCGTTTGGCAAACCTCCTACTCTCTGAGATTGTAGGTACGGAAACCAAGTTTTTCTAAGAAGATCCTAACATATAATATTTAGGCGTGGTCCTCATTCCATCGAGAGCTACGCCTAATTTCATTTAAATACGCATCTAAGCGTATTTTACTTATCTCTTTCAATCACATAATCAATATAAGCAGTCAAGGCATCTTTTACTGCCGAATCAGCAGTGGCAGGAAGTAGAGCCAACGCCCTGTTACGGTAATCAACCATAGCTTGCCGGGCATATTCTATGCCACCTTTTTCCTTTATATATTCGATGAAACGGGCAATTTCTTCATCCGAAGCATCCAATGACTTGATGCGCAAAGCCAGTCTATGTATCTCCTCGTCACCAAAAGCATTCAGTACATGCAAGGCAGGCAGAGTCAATTTCCCCTCATGCATATCATTTCCGGTCGGCTTACCTATTTCATTCGAAGAATAATAATCAAAAATATCATCCTTTATCTGGAAAGCAATACCAATCATCTCACCAAACAAGCGCGCATTTTTCGCCATTTCATCGGAAGCATGAACCGAAATTGCTCCGGCTTCCGCACTGGCAGTAAAGAGTGCAGCCGTTTTTTTACGGATCACATCATAATAAACTTCTTCCGAAAACTCGGAAGCATTGATATTCGCCAACTGAATGATTTCACCTTCCGACAAATTCTGTCCCAGACAAGCTACCAAATCTACAATCGTAATCTCACGCGTCAGTGCCGAATGCTTCAAGCTGGTTGCCAGCATATAGTCACCTACCAGCACAGACACCTTATTATTATAGATAGCATTTACCGAAGACTGACCACGGCGCTTGTCACTTTCATCTACCACGTCATCATGTACCAGACTGGCAGTATGAAGCAACTCCAACGAAAGAGCCGCATGAAGCGTAGAATCATTGATTTCACCGAATAACTTGGCGATTAATAACGCCAATATGGGACGCATCATCTTGCCATTCCTCTGCTTAATATAGGTTAGGACCTCACTAAGTAAAGGATGGGAACTTTGAAGTGAAGAGTCAAACAGACTCCTAAATTCTTCAAACTCCTTCTGAATAGGCAACTTGATCTGCTGTAATTTGTCCATAAGGTTAATTTGAGCACAAAAGTAGTAATAAAACGCGGAATACGGTATTTTTTTGTACTTTTACAATGAAAAAACTAAAGATTTTTAAGAATGGACAAACTTTTCCTATTAGATGCATACGCATTAATATATCGGGCGTACTACGCTTTTATCAAAAGCCCACGCATAAACTCTAAGGGTTTCAACACTTCAGCCGTTCTGGGCTTTGTCAATACACTGGAAGAAGTGCTGAAGAAAGAGAACCCCACGCACATTGGCGTGGCATTCGATCCCTCCGGACCTACTTTCCGCCACGAGGCCTACGAACAATACAAAGCGCAACGCGAGGAAACTCCCGAAGTAATCCGTCTGTCCGTACCTATTATAAAGGATCTGATCCGCGCCTACCGCATTCCTATTCTGGAAGTGCCGGGCTATGAGGCCGACGACGTAATCGGAACGCTTGCCACGGAGGCAGGAAAGCAAGGCATCACCACCTATATGATGACACCGGACAAGGACTATGGCCAGTTGGTGGGCGGAAGCGTCTTTATGTATCGCCCCAAACACACGGGTGGATTCGAAGTGATGGGCGTAGAAGAAGTAAAAGCCAAATTCGACATCCAGTCGCCGGCACAAGTAATTGACATGCTGGGGCTGATGGGAGACTCTTCCGATAACATCCCCGGCTGTCCGGGCGTAGGCGAGAAAACGGCACAAAAGTTAATCGCACAATACGGCAGCATCGAAAACCTCCTCGCCCACACCGACGAACTGAAAGGTGCACTGAAAACAAAAGTAGAAACAAATCGTGAAATGATAGAGTTCTCCAAATTTCTGGCAACCATCAAGATTGATGTTCCTATTACTTTCGATATGGAAGAACTGAAACGGGAGGAACCCAACGAGGAGGAACTCCGCAAGATTTTTGAGGAGATGGAATTCCGCACACTCATCGACCGGGTTTTCAACAGAGATAGAAAAACAAGCGGCAGTCCTGCTCCCAAAGCAAAAGCTAATGCACAAGGATCATTATTCGATGACCAACCTTCTCTTTTTGACCAACCGGGCACTTCTGCCGGAAAGTCTGCTTCCCAACCCTCAATGCAAGGCGATCTCTTTGCCGAATTTGCGGACGGAGGGACAGAAAGCGAAAAATATTCGAGTCTAGCGTGTTTAGAAAATTTAAAATACGACTATCAACTCATTGATACAGAAGACAAAAGACGTGATTTATTACAAAACTTGCTTACAAAAGAAACTTTCAGTCTAGACACAGAGACAACAGGAACCGATCCTATCACGGCAGAATTGGTAGGAATGAGTTTCAGCTATGCCGAAAATCAAGCTTTTTATGTTCCCGTCCCTGCCGACAGAGCCGAAGCACAAAAAATTGTTAATGAGTTCCGTCCGGCATTCGAGAAGGAAGGAGTGCTGAAAGTAGGGCAAAATATAAAGTATGATATGTTGGTACTTGGAAACTATGGTGCAGAAGTGCACGGTCCTCTGTTTGATACCATGGTGGCCCACTATGTGTTGCAACCCGAACTTCGCCACAACATGGACTATCTTGCCGAAATTTATCTGCATTACCGCACCATCCATATCGAAGAATTGATCGGCCCCAAAGGCAAAGGTCAGAAGAATATGCGCGACCTTGCTCCCCAAGCTATTTATAAGTACGCGTGCGAGGATGCCGACGTCACCCTGAAACTAAAGAACATACTGGAGCAGGAGCTAAAGACCTACGAAGCAACCAAACTTTTCTATGACATAGAAATGCCTTTGGTTCCCGTACTCGCCTATATGGAACGCAACGGTGTACGTGTAGACACCGAAGCCCTAAAACAGACCTCGGAACACTTCACCGCCCGCATGAACCAGATAGAGGAAGAAGTGCACCGGCTGGCAGGTATGGACTTCAACATCGCTTCTCCCAAGCAGGTAGGCGAAGTGCTATTTGACAAGCTGCACATTGTGGAAAAAGCAAAAAAGACCAAGACCGGACAATACGTCACCAGCGAAGAAGTATTGGAAAGCCTGCGCGGCAAGCACGATATAGTGGGCAAAATACTGGAACACCGCGGACTGAAAAAACTCCTTGGCACATACATCGACGCCCTACCCTTACTTATAAATAAGGAAACAGGCAAGATACATACCTCATTCAACCAAACTGTAACCGCCACCGGCCGATTGAGTTCCAGCAACCCGAACCTGCAAAACATCCCTATCCGCAACGAGGATGGCAAGGAAATACGAAAGGCATTTATCCCCGATGACGGTTGCGAGTTCTTCTCTGCCGACTATTCCCAGATTGAACTCCGTATCATGGCACACCTCAGTGGCGACGCCAACATGATAGAAGCCTTCAGGGAAGGTGACGACATCCATGCAGCCACCGCCGCCAAAGTATATAAAATAGCCCTGAGCGACGTCACCCGCGAGCAACGCAGCAAGGCAAAGACTGCCAATTTCGGCATTATCTACGGCATCAGCGTGTTCGGCTTGGCAGAACGCATGAATGTGGACCGCAAGGAAGCCAAAGAACTGATAGACGGATATTTTGAAACCTATCCTCAAATAAAGGAATATATGGACAAGAGCATCGAAATAGCCCGTCAACAGGGATATATTGAAACCATATTCGGCCGCAAGCGCTACTTGCCGGACATCAATTCCAGAAATGCGGTAGTACGTGGCTATGCCGAACGAAATGCAATCAATGCCCCCATTCAGGGAAGTGCTGCCGATATTATAAAGGTAGCAATGGTACGCATATACCAACGCTTTCAATCTGAAAGTATACAGTCTAAAATGATACTTCAGGTGCATGATGAATTAAACTTCAGCGTCATTCCCGAGGAAAAGGAAAAGGTGCAGAAGATTGTAATTGAAGAAATGGAAAATGCGTATCGTATGCAAGTGCCGTTGCGGGCAGATTGCGGATGGGGAAGTAACTGGCTGGAAGCGCATTAAAAAGAAACGATAATATATAATACTTTATATATCAGTTATTTAAAGGAGACTACCCACATAGTCTCCTTTTTTATTCCTCCTCTACACCTCATAGTCAAAGGTAACTTCATCCCCTCTTGAGAGGGGCAAGGGGTGTGTTAGAATACATCTACGAATCCATTAGCGGACGCCATTCACACACCCCCTACCCCCTCTCGAGAGGGGATGAAGTTACTTTTGACTATTTATCTTCTAAAGGCCTATTTACTGCATTATCGTAACAATCAGACTCAGCCTCATCCTTAATATTTGTTTAAACTGTGACATTTTGCTAAAATCAAGTCTTTTTATTGTAGTTTTGTTAGGAGATTGAATTTATTTCTCTACCTTTGCACCGCTTTTGAAAACAATATGAAAGTAACAATCTAATAATTTATATCATGAAAAAGATCAATTTTTTGAAAGGAATGCTCGTTGTAGCAATGTTTTTTATTGCTAATCTTACAATTTCTGCCGGAAATCCGGGTGACAACCTGATTTACAATGCAGAAGAAGTAAATGGAGTAGTTGTTTCGGAAACGATTTTTAAAATGGAAGGCAGCATGCTTACTAACTACATGAAGCACAATTACAAGTATGATGCTAACCAACAACGCACTGAAGACGAGGCACAAAAGTGGAACTCTAGCAAGAACCGCTGGGAAAACGACCTCTGCATCCGTTATACTTATGGCAACAAAAGTATGACTACTGAATATTACAAATGGAATTCAAAGAAGAAAGAATACATATTAGTACCTGAAATGACCGTAACTATGGATAAATAACCTACTCATTAACCATTTAACACTTTTCATAAAAACTCTACGAAAGGGCAACCGCGATGGCTGCCCTTTTTGTTGTTAAAAAGGCAATTCCAGCTTCAATATGAAGCAGGATAAAAAAAGAATGGTTATCTTTGCAGGCAAATACATAGATAATAATCAAAAAAACAAATAGATAATGGCTTTACAATGTGGCATTGTCGGCCTTCCCAATGTAGGAAAATCGACACTTTTTAATTGCTTATCAAATGCAAAGGCTCAAGCAGCCAACTTCCCTTTCTGTACCATCGAACCCAATGTAGGCGTGATCACCGTTCCCGACGAACGTCTGAATCAACTTGCAGAACTCGTTCACCCTCAGCGCATAGTCCCCACCACCGTAGAAATTGTTGATATTGCCGGACTGGTAAAAGGCGCCAGCAAAGGGGAGGGATTAGGAAATAAGTTCTTGGCAAATATTCGCGAGACAGATGCCATTCTGCACGTGCTCCGCTGCTTTGACGATGAAAATGTAACCCACGTGGACGGAAGCGTAAACCCCGTGCGCGACAAGGAAATCATAGACTATGAGTTGCAGCTAAAGGACATGGAAACCATTGAAAGCCGCATACAAAAAGTGCAAAAACAAGCACAAACAGGTGGCGACAAACAGGCTAAACAAATGTACGATGTACTTGTTAAATATAAAGAGACGTTAGAACAAGGCAAGTCTGCACGTACCGTACAGTTCGAGACAAAGGACGAGCAAAAAATAGCGAAAGAATTGTTTCTGCTCACCTCTAAACCGGTAATGTATGTGTGCAATGTAGATGAAGCCAGCGCCGTAAACGGTAATAAATATGTAGACATGGTGCGCGAAGCTGTAAAAGACGAGGATGCTGAGATCCTGATTGTCGCTGCAAAAACAGAATCGGACATTGCCGAACTGGATACATACGAAGACCGCCAGATGTTCCTGGCCGAAGCAGGATTGGAAGAATCGGGCGTATCACGCCTCATTAAATCGGCATATAAGCTGTTGAATTTGGAAACCTATTTCACCGCCGGAGTGCAGGAAGTACGCGCATGGACTTACGAGAAGGGCTGGAAAGCACCGCAATGCGCAGGAGTGATCCACACCGATTTTGAGAAAGGTTTTATCCGTGCCGAGGTTATCAAATTCAACGATTTTATTCAGTACGGTTCGGAAGCCGCTGTGAAGGAAGCCGGAAAGATGGGCGTAGAAGGAAAAGACTACGTGGTTCAGGATGGCGACATCATGCACTTCCGTTTCAATGTATAAGGCATAGCCGTTTGTTCCAAGCTGCTAGCCATCCACACTGTAGGGGTAGATTGAATCTGCCCAACAATACCCGGAAGGTGTATTTGTGTATGCATTCGGGCGGAAGCATTCCGCCCCTACAGTGGATGTTTTTGAATTGATCATTACATCAAAATACAACTATTATGGAAAAGTATTTAATCGTAGGAACCGGCGGCGTTGGAGGTAGCATCGCCGGTTTTCTTGCTTTGGCAGGAAAAGATGTAACGTGCATTGCCCGTGGCAAGCACTTGGAAGCCATCCGTGAAAAAGGGCTCCACCTGAGATCGGACTTAAAAGGCAATCACTTTTTGCCCGTACAAGCCTGCACGGCCCAGGAATATAACGAGAAAGCAGACGTGATCTTTGTATGCGTAAAAGGCTACTCCATCGACTCCATCAAAGAACTTCTGGAAAAGGCCGCACACCGGGACACACTGGTTATTCCCATCCTCAATGTCTATGGCACAGGCCCCCGCATTGCCCGACTTGTTCCACGTGTAACGGTCCTGGACGGTTGCATCTACATTGTAGGTTTCGTATCCGGCCCGGGAGAAATAACACAGATGGGCAAGATATTCCGACTGGTATTCGGCGCACGTCCCCAACAGGGAGTAGCCCCGGAACGGCTGGAAGCCATTGCCGGCGTGCTGAGAGATGCAGGCGTCAAAGTAGATATTTCGGATGACATCAACCGCGACACGTTTATCAAATGGTCTTTTATCTCCGCTATGGCGTGCACCGGAGCTTATCACGATGTGCCGATGGGTCCGTTGCAACACCCCGGAGCAGAGCGCGATACCTTTATCGGCCTGTCTAAAGAAAGCAGCGAAATAGGCCGGAAAATGGGAATCACTTATGCGGAAGACCCGATAGAGTACAATCTGAAAGTAATTGATAAACTAGATCCGGAGAGCACCGCCTCCATGCAAAAAGATATTGCCAAAGGGCATGAATCGGAAATACAAGGATTACTGTTTGATATGATCGAACTGGGCGAAAAAATGGGAGTAGATATGCCTGTTTATCACAAAGTGGCGCAAAAGTTCGCAACAAAATAACCCTTTTAATCCCCAATATAAACAATGAAACATATCGTAGACATCGACACCTGGGAACGCCGGGACAATTACAATTTCTTCCGCAACTTCCACAACTCATGGATCTCCATCACCAGCGAAGTGGACTGTACCGAAGCATTTCCCGCCGCTAAGGCAGCCCATCGCTCGTTTTTCCTGTATTATCTATACGCCATCCTGCGTGCGGCCAATGAGGTGAAAGAATTCCGTTACCGCACGGACAAGGACGGGCAAGTGGTTTACCATGACAATGTGGATATTATCTCACCGATAGCCGTTCCCGGAAAGACTTTCTACACCGTCCGCATCCCCTATCACGAGGATTTTGAGCGATTCTATGCCGAGGCATACCACATTGTCCACCACATCCCCGAGGACGGTGACCCGTATGGCGCCGAGAAAGTAATCACCCAACAAGGAGATTTTGACATTATCCAACTGAGTGCCACGCCTCAACTTTATTTCACCTCGCTCACCTATACGCAGATGGCTCCCGATCATCCTCTGGACTATCCGCTGATGAATGCAGGCAAGGTGGTGACCCGTGAAGGGCGTTTGGTAATGCCTATTTCCTTCACCGTGAGCCATGCTTTTGTAGATGGAGCGCACATTGCACAGTTCTTTCAAAAAGTTGAAAAGATATTGAAGGAATTGGCAGAGTAAGAGTTTATATATAAATGAAAGCAAAAAAACAAGATAGTGAATCCTTTTGATATTAATTAGGAAGATTTGCTATCTTATGCTTTCCATAAACCCTCCCATCTGGAGTGAGATAGCAATAAATATGCAGTAAACTTACACAAGAATAAGAGGAAACAAGCATTTCTCGGTGAGTTATGGGTCATTACACACCGACTTCTTAGTGATAACACACCGAGAAAAAAGTTTTTCACCCTTTCATTTTCTAAAAACGTCCTGTCGTTTCTCCCAAAACGTCCTGTTGATTTCAAGAAAAGCTCCTTTTTGTACGTATTTTTACCGGCAAGTTCTTTACTTTCTCACAGAAGAAAGGTGAGCGCAATGCTATTTCATTATCATTTTATTGCTTTTCCGGCCCATTCCTGCATTATAAGTATAAGAGTCGAGGGACTTGCACCCAAAAAGAAAGAAATAGCCTGAAAAGGGAAACAATCAGTCAAAACGCCGACACGCGAGAGTACGATGAAAATGACAGGCTATACTGTTGTGCAGAATAAACCATCCTCGCGCATCGGCATTATCATTTTGACAGAATGCTAGTTTAGTTTTTATTATTTTCTCAAAGGCCGGTTATTATCGCGTTAAAACTTATAGCCTATTCCGGCAGATAAAGTCATTCCATGTCCGCCATAATTCAAAGAACTTTCTCTTAAAGAATACTTGCAATCAATGGAAACAAACCAATGCTTATGCTCTAATGCCACCCCTCCCTTTAAACCATAAGTAAAATGTTCGCCAAAATCATGATGCCACCATTCGCCATACTTCCCTTCATTTCCAAACAAAGCATATTGCACATAAGGTCCTGCATTGATGCGCATAGAAAAAGCATTGTTCAACTTCACCTTAAATGACGCCAATACAGGGAGCGTTAATGCATATTGACTAAAAAAGGCATCTACTTTTGTTTTGTCTTTCGAATCATTTTCTTCATAAGTAAACAACAACTGTGGCTGGATATACCATGAATCACTTAAACGGATGTCATATAAACCACCGATATAGCCGCCTGCTCTCCATTTAAATCCTTCAGTAGAGGTAGTTGACAGATTAGCACCTCCCATTATCCCCCATCGGTTCTGGGCAAAAGCAGTTGTTGCCATGCAACAGAATGTCACGAGTGACACAAGTAATAATTTAATTCTCATAATGTTTTTAGTTTTTAATTTTCGTGGGCAAAGTTATATGAAAAGGGACAAACAAGGAAGGATTCATCATAACATCCTTACCTCATAGAGAACTAACAATCAGCTATATAGATCTTTTTCACATAACATTCCCGACAGACCGCCACCCTTACTGCAAATAAAGGGAGAAACAAACGTCCTGCCACATCGGAAAACTTATAGATATTTGCCGATTTTCGGCTTTCCGCCTACTTTCCCGAATAGCCTTTCACTATAATTTATTCATTACCAATGCCTTCTGGTGCGTAGTTACCCAAATCTCCCTCAGTTGGTAGATAGTCAGTCTTTCTGCCTACCGGAGATTTGATTTATATCAAATTCACCTTGAATATTAAATGTCTGAGATAATGGAGGAATTATTTGTTCCCGATACAGGTTCATATCGTGTTATTCTATAAGTTTACTTATTATCCCACATGGGTGAGATTACCATCCCACTTGTGTGGGAGTGCCATCCTACCTATATGGGACTGGAGTCCCACATGGGTGGGACAATATAGGCATCTGTATAAAAAGATAGTTTTATCAGGCTCTTCGCAGGAACTTTAATGCTATATGGAAGTTGCGGATTCATTGCAGATTTCGGTATCTGTAGAATAGGATGTGATGGGGTGATAGGAATCGAGGTGGAGTAAGTTGGAGATATCCTTACTGTATATGATTGGTTATCAGAGAGATGCGGTTAAACGGGTTTCGTTTCTTTTTATAAAAGAGGATACTACTGCCCATACAGCACAGTAGTATCCCTTTCTTGAAATTAGAATGGAAGGTATAATTAGGATATCAAAACTTATAGCCTATACCGGCGGATAAAGTCAAACCATGTCCGTTATGGTTCAAATCACTCCTCATTAAAGAGTACTTGGCATCAACAGAAAAGAACCAATGCTTTTGTTCCAATGACACGCCGCCTTTCAAGCCACAAGTAAAACGATTCCAGAAACTTAAATCCAAGTTACTGGTATAAGAATGAGATTGTTTACTTGATTCATCGAAAGACAAGGTACGATCACGCCCAAACAAAGCATATTGTACGTAAGGTCCCGCATTAATACGTAAAGACAATGCATCATTCAAATTTACTTTAAGAGAGGCCAAAACCGGAAGGGTAAGAGAATACGTGTGGGCAGAAACATCCAAATCATCAGATGCTTTTTTACCACTCAAATATTTAGCCCTATCTACTTCGTAGGTAAATATCAACTGAGGCTGAATATACCATGAATCATTGAGCTGAATATCGTATAAGCCGCCGATATAACCTCCTGCCTTCCATTTGGAATCTACGGAAGACCACTCTGAACTATGGGCTGTAGAAGTGGAAAGGTTTCCTCCTCCTATTATTCCCCAACGGTTTTGAGCAAAAGTAGTTGTTGCCATGCAACAGAATGTCACGAGTGACACAAGTAATAATTTAATTCCCATAATGTTTTTTAGTTTTAATTTTCGTGGGCTAAGTTATATGAAAAGGAATAAACAAAGAGAGATTTACAATAACATTCTTAGTTTATAGAGAACTAGTAATCAGCCATATATGGATTTTTCACATAACATTACCAACGGACCGCCACCCTTACCGTAAATAAAGGGAAGATTAAGTTGTTTCCTACTGTCTGCTAAGGCTTTTTAAATGGTAGTATTGCCATTAGGCAGCATGACATGAATAGTAAATTAGTTTTCGATGTTACAAAGTTAAACAATTATCTGGCAAGTATGGCAATACAGACATAACATTCCTTTTTTACAAACAGTTAATATACAAGGATATAACTTCCCGTTTCATAAGAAGAAAAAAGGAGAGAAATCTAGCCAAAACGTCAGCTACCTCTCTCCTTATTAAGAATAGTTCAATTTTATGGCCCCTTGGAAAACCATACGGGGCCATACGACAAGGAAATTCATCTGTTTAGAAACGATATCCTACAGAAAGCTGATAAGTGGAATTACGTAATCCATAGTGTTCCTGTACTTTCATGACTCCTACAAAGTACTGAAATGCCAGTGTGTAATGTTGCCCAACAACTGCTTTCAGTCCGACAGTTCCTCCCCAGTCCCAATTACGAAATGCATCCAAACCATGCTCTTTCGCTCCCTGCAAAGGCTTCCAACTAATAGAAGTTACTTGGGAAGCACTATCTCCCATTACATCTAAATCACATTTTCCAGCTCCAAAGCCATAAGCAACATATACGCCTACAAAGGGAATCAGACTAAGATTCTTATTAACAGGAAAATTATACCCCAATGCAACAGGAATCTGCAAATAATTGATTTTGGTTTCCACCTTAGGAAATACCACTACCGAAGTTCCTCCGGCATAGTTTAATCCCAATTTCAAATCGCCATTCCGACGGATGAAAGAAACTCCTGACATCAAAATTAAATGATTCTTACATTCATAATCAGCCGTTACCCCAATTTGATAGCCTGCTTTCACATCTCCTTTCTCGGAGGAAGAACTCCCGTTTCCTACAAACCTTGACAAATTTCCTCCTACCTCTATTCCTACAGTTACTTGGCTGAAGAGTGGACAAACACATAACACGGCAAACACAAACAATACTAATGAGCGTACCTCCATATTTTTTTTCATCACAAACTAACTTTTACATGGAAAGCCTTACTCTCTATACACTTACGAACACTTACTGTTTGCAGTTTTCCTCCAACTAACAGTTGCTTATTTTCATACAAAAGCTGTTTATTAGCTCCTACTTCTGCAATACAATCAGTCCAAACAAGCATTTTTCCAACAATCGGCTGATTACTAAAAGCCCCTTTTTTACCTAGAATTATATCAAGTTTTCCCCCACAATCTTTGTAACAATACCGTTCTGCACGTGGCGCTATGGCAATATGATCTTTTACATACATCAAATAGACGAAATTATCCAAATAGGACTCACAATAAAATTCACGCGCTGAATCTCGTTTCCAACCATACCACATACTTTTTTGTGCTCCAAAGTGGATATTCATGGTACAGTCTGAAGGATTCTGTATACTTAACACAAAATTAAGCTTCTTATCCCCACCATAATATTTTTCATTGAACTTATTAATATACCATTTAGTATCATCAGCCAAAGTCAACGCAATAGGAGTAGGTATATCCGAAACAAAAACTGATTTATCAGATGTACTCATATCATTCTGTAAACAGACCTTTTCTAATTTGTCACCAATGGCAACCATACAATTACTATTAATCAGATAAGTAGACAATTTATCTCCATCAGGAACATAAAGTGATAAATCACTACTATCATAAGGATTAGCAATCAGCACATTTGAATATTTTGCCTTATAGGTTTCATATTTTGCCTTAAAATCAGTTTCACTACCTGCTTCAGCTCCTATTTGTTCCAACTCTTCATCAGCTATTACAGCTAATTGTTGTAAAGATTGCAAGCCATAACTTTCAGCAAAAGCTAACTTTTCTCTAGTAGACATCGATTCAAGCTGCTTTATCGTAGCATCATAAGTAAACTTAGAATCAAACCGCAAAACATAAGATGCATTAGAATTTTCCGTTCTTGCCAAATTACCTACAGGAAGAATTTGCCCATTATCCGCCACTTGTACTAATTGTACTTTGGCATTCTCCACTCTAGAATTTTCAGTCACTAAATCTTCATTTTGGCAAGATATTATAGCCAACGAAGTAACAAATACATAAACAAAATTTTTCATCACGTTTTTAATTTTAAATTAATATATCTATTAGGTTATGTCATTCTAAGATAATTTTTCCTTGTATATCTACAGTTGGAGAAATTATTTCAACGGAATAAGGATAGCCGTCTATTTCTGGAATGGAAATAGCGCGTCCTTCATAAATGATAGTTTGTTGTTCTTTTACTACTTCATTACCATTTCTATCTAATATAGTAATATCAGCATCATCTAATGAGAATTGAAATGTGAGATATAAACAATCGATTATATCTTCAGCCTGTATAGAAGGGTCAAAAGGAGATCTATGCATAACCTTTTGATTAACTTCACAATGTGCACGAGGTTTCTTCCTATGATGCTCTGAAGCAAAAGCTCCCAAACCTAAGGAAACTAAAAATAACACCAATAATAACTTTGCTTTCATAAATCTTTTCGTTTTAAAATGATGCTGCAAAGTTATAGGGAAAAGACAGGGTGCACAACTATTTGCTATGACATCAGGCATTCGCAAACGATTGATAAACAGAAGATTGCAATTTAATACTCTGACATTTTCACTTTTAATCGTGACTTCCTTTGGTTGAGAGCCGCAGTATCCGTATGTCCAAAGCATAAAGCAATAGTCAGCGGAGGAATATCCGCCTCTTGCAGACAGAGCAACAGCAAGTCATCCTCTGTCAACCGAACATATTGTACCTGCAAGGGAGAAATATAGTCAGCATATATCTCAAATACAGTTTTCTTTAGTTTTCCACGTTCAGCGTCCGTCATTACCTTTCGCACTTTTTTGTCCACTCCTCTTTGTTCGGACAATGAAAGAATCGTTTTGTATATAGAAGTTTGCTGGAACAGCCATGTGCGAAGTGCCAGCTTTTCTTGCTTCAACTGAAGTATTAATTGTTCTTTTTTGTCTATCTCATCAAGATTTTGATTCTCCTTTTCCCGCAATAATATAAGAGTGGACTCATTTTCTTCTATGCGCTGCTGCATAATGCTCAATTTTTCATTGGCATATTGTAACGACTGCCGATAGAGTGCCTGCTGACTATTTTTTCGATCTATCCGATGTTGGTAAATCAATATGAGTACAAAGCAAACTACTAAAGCCCCAAAAACAATCCATCCTATAATTCTTCTCGATTTTATTTGTTCATCCTTCACTTCTGATTCCGTCTGATGCTTATAAACCAAATGCTGCACTTCAGTCAATGCTACACTAGCATCTAATGAGTCTTGAACCATCACAAAAGTATCCAAATAATGATAGGCAGACTGGAAATTGCCCAATTCGGACTCCATAACGGCAAGTGACCAATAGGGCATTGCTTGGAATTTAGACATAAGTAGGCTTTTCTCTAAATAATACCTAGCAGAATCATATTGCTCCAAATCAACATATAAATCACCCATATTATAAAAATAGTTAGCAGATGCTTTATCTGCATCAGATATATGTTGCAAAACCTTGCGTGCATAAACCACAGCTGAATCTGTTTCATTAAATTGTCCATAACATATACTTAGATTATGCCAAGAAGTAATCATCATACCCATATCTTTAGAACACACTGCATACTCCACAGCTTTTCGATGGTAAATAATGGAAGAATCCTGCATGTCTCTCCTAGTATAGACATACCCGATATTATTATAAGCAATAGCAGTATCTTTAGCATCAAAAGAATAAAGAAAAGAGTGATTCAAAACTTCTAAAGCCTTATCATATAACCCACACCCCCCATACCACAATCCCAGCGAGCTATAAATCAACCTTCTGTATTTTATATCTTCCGGATAATCTTGCAAAACGTCCAACGCTTTTAAATTATTTTCGATTGCCGCCTTTTCATCATCCATTTGCGCCAGCAGCCGCCCTTTATAAAGCAATGCTACAGCCATTTCCTTATCATCATCTCCATAATAATCTAACGCAAAATCCAGTAATGAATCACAAGGCAACAAAGGCATCTCTTTCTTGTCCGTCGCCGCTGCCATCAACAAAGCATAATATGCCCTATCCGCTCCCGACATTTCCTCCGGAGCAGGGATATTCTTTAAAAGGACGAGAGCACTGTCCGGCTTCTCCTCCAGCAATGAATCAATCTGTTGCAGCAATAAATTAGAAGAATGGCGATTGCAGGCAAAGAAGCAAACTGCCAATAGACCAATGAGATTTAGATTCCTGATAAATGAACGCATAGTGACTTTGTCTTTAGTTTTCCGTGGACAAAGGTACTAAAATACCCTCACACTCTAGGTGCAAGGGTATCTCTTTCTTAAAAAAGACAGGCTAGAATCGTCTTATGAACAACATCTGCAATACCCAAAAACATGAATATTCACGTTTTCAATGGGGTTTAAGAGCATCATATTTAATCATCCAATCGGATATGGCATAGGCTTGTTCCTGCCTTCTTATCTCTTGCCTTGCAACCATCATTGTGTCACCCTCTATATTCATCTGCGACCCTACGGCAAAAGGTGCCTTATCAGGGTCTAAAATACTTTGCCCCTCTCCTTTCCATTCATAATCATCCAAGTGCATCAGGTTGAGAATAGTAGAATACATGTCTACTTGTCCCATCACAGGCTCATAACGCATTGCGACGGGGGAATTGACAACTATAAACGGAGTAAAAGGTTTGTCGGACACAATGCCCCTGCCTTCCTTGGAAGCACATAGCGGAACACGGTCGGCAGCCAGTCCTTCATGGTCGCCGGTGATGACAATCATCGTGTTGGCATAGTCGGAACGTGTCTTCAGGTATTCAATAAATTGGCTGATGGCATAATCCGTATAGTTGGCAATGATCATATAATCTTTCATTTTCTGAGGATAAGTCCCTGAAAAAGAAATGCGATGCAGCTTCTCGGGAAGCTTAAAGGGATTATGGCCAGAGTAAGTTACGCATTGGAAATACGCTTTCTCACCCTCCTTCCATACTTCGCCCTTCTTTAGCTTTTCCACACATTGCCTGAAGAAAGAAACATCTCCCAGTTTTTTTCGGCTGCCTACTCTCTCATCCAGTTTAAAACAAGGTTTACTCAATAAAGTATCAATGCCAAACCGTTCAGCCACCACACTCTGATTCCAAGTAATCTTTTTGTCAACAGTCAGCAGATAGCCGCGTGCGCCATATTTTTCTTTTAGCGCTTTTGTCAGTGTACAATAAGTATTATCGGGATAGACCATGCTGTAAGTACCGTTTTCTATGGGCAGCATTCCGGCATTCAACAATAGTTGCCCGTCAATAGAGCGCCCTCCCCTCACTTGGGTCAAAACCCGTGGAGCATAGAGGGTAGAGGGTTCTTGCAATAACTTGTTCAGATAAGGCGTAATCTCCTTTCCTTCCATTTTGCGTTCTAATACCCAGCTCTCAAGAGATTCGCACAAGATAACCACCAAGTTTGTCCGCTGGGGAATAGAATCCGGCAAAGGCTTATATGCAGGATGCCGGCGTTGCCATTGAAGGATTTCTTGCTCAACCCGGGGAGTGCAAACAACCTGCTGCTGCAAGGCATCATAGAGCAACGAACCGAATACTGTGTACATAGGGGTGCCACAGGTATAATAATTGGCAGATTGAAGGGAGGAATAAGCTTTCTTAAAACCGCCTTTTATCAGGATTACACCGGTGGATAATAAAAATGCCAGCAACAATGGAACAAGATATGCAACGTGCATTGTTCTCAAAGAATCCTCCTTTTCCCGTACTTTCAATAAAATGATGCAAAGAACGGTAGACAAAGGAAGAACAATATCCACTCCATGAAAAGAATCATATACACTCGATGTAAAATCAGCCAGATTACTTGCCAATCCATAACTCTCCAATGGGATAAATGTGTTGTAAGTACGGCAATACATCAGATTAACCATCAGTAATGCATCAAGCAGAAACATCACGGCTATTTGCAGCACATTCTTCCTGAAACATCCATAAGGCAACAAGCAGATAAGCGTAGCCAATATTCCATTGAGGTATAATTCGACTGTTGAGAATGCCGAGAAAGTGGTTTGCGAACACCAGATCATATCAAAGGCAATAAACTTAAAGAAAATACAGATGCCATAAATAATAGTAGCTCTCGTCCACAAGAAAGAGCCTGAGAATAAAGATTTCATTTTGTGTTGTTTTAATTATTACGCAGCAAAATTATGGAATGGACAAGAAACAAGCGAATGTTTACTATAACATTCGCTTTCCATAAAGCACTGTTTATCAGACGTATAATTAAAACAGCTATGACATTTTATCTTTTTTCCCTAGATACTCTGCTATTCCATCTTACTTTTCATACGATACTTGCGCTGCGCCACAATCTGTGCATCATTATTGCCGAAACACAGAGCAATGGCAAAAGGAGACAAGTCTGCCAGTTGCAGGCACAATAATAAAATATCATCCTCGTTCAGTTTGGGATATTGTGCACGGAGTTGTTCTATATAGTCAGCGTAAATCTGTCCGATAATCACCCGCAACTGACGTTGTTCGGCATTGGTGAGCACGGCAATGCGCTCTTTATGATGCTTTTGCTGTGCCGAGAGTTTATCTATCTTGGCATAGAGGGCACTTTGACGGAACAGCCAGTTACGCAGCTTCTCCTTTTCCATCTTCATAGCCTCTATTTCGCGCTCTTTTTCCTCTATCTCTCCGGCACGGCTTTCCTGCTTTTCTTTCAGTTCGGTTATGGTTTTCTCGCGCCGGGCAATGTCCTGCTGCATTTCCATCAGGTTATGCTTCAGCTTCTGCAACAGATATTTATAGTTGGATTGCTGTATCTTCTTGTTTTTCAGTATCTGCTGGTACACTATAACAATAACAAGCAGCAACATCACTGCCACCATCCCAATGGTATAAATCCTCCTTTTTGCCTTGAAATGCTCCTTCCTTACTTTCGCATCGGCATTCCACCGGTAGGTTTTCTTTTCCAGTTCCGTTGCCACATTGGTGGAATAGATGGAATCCTCCAACTGGGTACTGATTTCCAGATACTTCAGAGCTGTTTCTACATCCCCTTGCTGCTTCGCAATGGCATACAGGTCAAAGAAAGACAGGTAACGGATGTGTATATCGGCAGCTTCCTTACTCTGATTCAGGTAATAAAGTGCCGAATCGGGTTGCTGGTTGTTATAATAAAACTCTCCCAGGTTCCAAAGACATTGCAAACTGTCTTCCCGACGGCGGCAGGCATCATATGCCCTTTTCAAGCAGGTAATGGCAATATGGTTCTGCCCCGCACGCCCACATAGGTCACCAAAGTTTCCATAGATGGTATGCAGCAGAAAACTATCGGTGGAAAGAGACAGTTGCAAAGCCCGTTGCTGGCAGATAAAGGCGGAATCGATATCCCCATAACCGATGTATGTCACGCCCAGATTGCTCAAAGAGCTGATGAGGTGATGGTTGTGCTGCGCCAGTGAGTCGTTATAACAGGCTTTGACGTACATATCTTTTGCCTGTGCATACAGGTTTTGTTTGCCATAGAGTCCGCCCATCATGTTGTATATAAATCCTTTCCAATAATATGCATGGGGATAAGCGGAAAGTATTTCCAGCGCCATACGGTAACTTTTCAGTGCATCGGCATAGTTCTCCATCTCTTGCTGCACTTTTCCCTTATACAGCAAAGTTACGGCACGTTCTTTGGCATCTTCGTCGTACACATGGAGGGCGATATTCAGCAACGAGTCGCAGGGAAGCAGGGAATAGCCGTTCTTATCGGCAGCCTCAGCCAGCAGCAAAGCATAGTCCGCCTTGTCCGCCGGACGCATTTCTGCCATCATAGCCATAGACTTTAACAAGACGAAAGCACTGTCGGAATAGGGTTCCATCAAGGCTTCGGCTTGTTGCAGAACAGGGTGTTTCACCTGTCGTGAAGTGCACGACAGGCAAAGCCAGCATAGAAAGCAAAGAATGCCCGTCTGTTTGATAAGAACATGCATGTAACTCAATTTAAATTCTTTGGTGGCAAAGATAAAGAAAACTCAGAACTTATACCCCACTCCGGCCGATAAACTGATTCCCCGCCCGAAAGGCTTCTTGCGGAGTGAACACTTTCCGTCGATGGTATAGATGAAGTGTTCGGACTCGAAGGAGATGCCGGCTTTTCCACCGTAGGTGAAATGGTCTGAAAAGTCCTGATGCCACCATCCCAAGCTGGAATGCATTCCGTCTCCATAGCTATAGTCTATTGATTTATCTCTGCCAAACATGGCATAGGACAGATAAGGGCCTGCATTGATGCGCAAATTCCACTTGTTGCTTAATGCGATATTGTAGGAAGCGAGAACGGGAAGCTCCAGGCTGGATTTACTAAAGAAGAAATCAGTACCAAGATGGGACTTGGTTCTGAATTCTTCATAAACAAACAATAGTTGTGGCTGTATGTACCACGAGTCTTTGATTTTGATGTCATAAGTTCCTCCGGCATATCCGCCCAGACTGAAACGTGCATCTTTGGCAGTGGACTTAGAGAAAAGTCCGCCTCCTACAATGCCCCAACGGTTCTGTGCGAAAGCGGGGAAAACAATAAAGCAGGCTAAAAGCATGCATAGTAGGATTTGTTTTATTTTCATGTGGTTTGCTGCTTAAGTTTAATGTTGCAAAGTAAAGCAGAAATGCCTTCTTATGAAAATAAAAGGGATAACACCTTGCGGAGCTAATAGACTGATATATAGAAGTGTAACACTATTAAAGATAACATATCCCCCATAAATGTGATATGTTACCGTAGGGGCAGATTGAATCTGCCCGATAACATCCGTAAGGTATATCTGTGGATGTATTCGGGCGGATTCAATCCGCCCCTACGGTGAATTTCATAAAGAAGAGTCCTGTGTGTTCTGAATGCAATTTACATTCCTCAGCTTTCCTTTAAACCCATTCCGCACATCACCTATCTGCTGCATCGGGAAAACTAAAGTTTCCTGCACATACATTTTATCCTTTCGATTATGCTGATAATTGTAATACTGCTTAATGCGACCTTCCAAGCGTTCCGCCTTTGCACCGTTTATATAGAGCGTTGTACCCTTATAATCGCCTTCTATACGCACCTTTGTCCACTCTCCCACGGGCAGAGTAGCGGCATGGAACACAAATGTATATCCATCGCGACTGAAAGCCAGCTTTCCTTTATTCTCCCAATTAGTGTACACGGTAGAGTGAGGACCTTTAAACAGGATTCCACTGATATTCTGCTCCTTATCCGGATTAATCTCAAACTCCACAGCATAAGGATAACCTATTTCAGGCAAAGAAGTAGCTATGCTATCCGTACCATTCAAGGACAATTCCTCTTTTTGCCCCGGAAGCACCACTTCGCCCTGCACACGCCCCAGCAGATTAATACTCGGAGCTTCGGGCATCACCTTGCACAATTCGGCAAACTCATTGTAAGAAACGGCTTCATTCTTCCCTCTCCACATCTTTTCGGCAAGCACCTGTGCAGCAGGGAAAGTGCGATAGTGCACATCTTGTTGCGATATGCCGTTGCCGCAATGGTCGTTCCACACGGCAAACATACCGCCAAGCAAGCCCGGAGTGCCTTCGGGAAGTTCTTCTCTGGCATTCACTTTGCCTACACGCCAAGTGTTATATAGCCACTCCGCGTCTAGAAAATCACGATAATAACCGGTAGCAGGCACTATGTAGAGGTAAGTGTCGCAAGTATTAATAATCTTATATCCATCTTTCAAGGAAGTAATAGGATCTATCCAGTCGTAAGACCAAGCATTGATCGTCACATTCTCCGATTTCACCGGCGTATTTCCTTTTAGCCAGCGCAAGGCTCCCCACATACGGACGTTCTTTCCGTACTTCTCTACATACTTTAAATAGCGGTCTGTGAAGTAACGGAACTTTTCAGCCTCTTTAGCATTGTATTCATCCGTACCGATATGAACGTCAGGGCCCAGGAAGACAGGTTCTTCACCCGAAAGGTATTCGTCCAGCAAGGCATCCATGAACTCATAAGTTTCATCTTTATACAGATCCAGGTGATCCATGCCATATTTATCGCTGCCTATTTCGGGTTTATAGTGAGTAAAGGCGAGTGAGTGGGCAGGAATGTCGATTTCGGGAATAACATTCACGCCATATTCCATGCCGAGGCGTTGCAGGTCGGTAAATTCTTTCTTGGTATAAGAACCGTCTTTGGCAGTTAAGCCGGGGAAGCGGTCGCTCTCCAGACGGAAAGCGGCGTAGGTCTTGTTCCAGTCATTATCAAAGAACTGCACAAAGCCGTTATCATTAAGGTGTACCTGGAACTCATTCAGCTTATAGAATGAGAGTATCTTGACGTATTGGCGCAGAAAGTCCATGGTGAAGAACTTACGGCCTACATCCAGCATAAAGCCACGACTGGGATATTGCGGATAGTCTCGGGCTACGCCTTTGGGCATTTGTCCTTTTTCATTATAAAGTATTTGCAGCAGGCTGCGGGTTCCCCAGAATACGCCTTGGCAGGTGGGGGCTTCTATGGAGGCATAGCGGTTGGTGGCAAGCACATATCCTTCAGTTCCTAATTGCTTGTCGGGTTTCATCAGTGACAGATAGATGTCGCCTTTTTCCGGCTTTCCGGTTTTCACGGTGTAGTTCCAAGCCAGCAGGTCTTTCAAGTCTTGTGCCAGCACGGTTGCCACGCTGCTTAGGGTTGCTTCGTCATTGGGGGCAATAACGATGGTTCCTTCGGCCGGAAGGGTAAGTTTTCCATTTCCTCCTTTCCACTCTTGCAGGGCGGGGATTACTTTGGGACAGGTTTCTTTGGCGGTGGCGAATAGACACACGGCCAGTAGACATAAGGTCAGTAGGTTTTTCATCAGTGGTTAGTGATTAATGGTTAGTGGTTAATGTAAAAAAGTTATTTCCCTTTTACTATCTTCTTTATCTCATTCAACTTATTCAAAGCCTCCAAAGGAGTCAGATTATTCACATCAAGAGTCAATATTTCATCGCGTATCTGGCACAGCACAGGATCATCCAACTGGAAGAAACTGAGTTGCATCCCGCTACGGCTGGAAGCAATTTCGGCTGTGGGCTTGGAGGCAATGCCTTGCTGGCGGTTGTCCGTTTCCAGTTGATGCAGAATATCGTTAGCACGCTTCACGATGCTTTTCGGCATACCGGCCATCTTGGCTACGTGGATACCGAAAGAATGCTCGCTGCCGCCCCGTTCCAGTTTGCGCAGGAAGATCACTTTATTGTCTATCTCCTTTACAGATACATTATAGTTCCTGATACGCTTAAAAGATTTCTCCATCTCGTTCAACTCATGGTAGTGAGTAGCGAAAAGGGTACGAGCCTTTGCCTTGGGATGCTCGTGAATATGCTCCACAATAGCCCAAGCAATGGAAATACCATCGTAAGTAGAAGTCCCGCGTCCCAACTCATCAAACAGCACCAAGCTTCGGGGCGAAAGATTATTCAGGATATTGGACGCTTCATTCATCTCAACCATAAACGTGGATTCGCCTACCGAAATGTTATCGCTGGCGCCCACACGGGTGAATATCTTGTCTACCATACCGATGCGGGCGCTTTCGGCAGGTACAAAGCTACCAATCTGTGCCAGCAGGGTAATCAATGCAGTCTGGCGCAGCAAAGCCGACTTACCTGCCATATTAGGACCGGTAATGATAATGATTTGCTGGGTTTCGGAATCCAGGAATACATCATTGGCTATGTACTTCTCTCCTACCGGAAGTTGCTTTTCTATCACCGGGTGACGACCTTGCTTAATGTCAATCGTGTCGCTGTCTTCTACCACCGGACGGATGTAGTTATTCTCTCTTGCCACATTGGCAAAAGCCAGCAGACAGTCCAAGCGGGCTATTTGGTTGGCATTGATCTGAATGGCAGGGATATACTCTGCAAGGGCAATCACCAAGTCATTGTATAATTTAGTTTCAAGCACTAGAATTTTATCTTCGGCACCCAGGATCTTTTCTTCGTATTCTTTTAATTCCTGAGTGATGTAGCGTTCTGCATTCACCAAGGTTTGTTTACGAATCCAGTCGGCAGGCACTTTATCTTTATGGGCATTGCGCACTTCGATGTAGTAACCGAATACATTGTTATAAGCTATCTTCAAGCTGGGAATGCCCGTCAGTTCACTTTCACGCTGCTGCACTTTCAGCAGGTAATCCTTGCCGGAGAAAGCAATCTGGCGCAACTCATCCAGTTCGGCATTTATTCCATCGGCTATCACGCCCCCTTTATTTACCAGCAAGGGAGGATCGTTCTTTATCTCCTTCTCTATCTTCTCGCGGATGGAAAGACAAAGGTTAAGCTGTTCCCCAATGCGGCGAAGGCTTTCATTATCAGCATTCAGGCAAGCATTCTTTATTGGCTCGATGGCTTGCAGGGCTACTTTCAACTGCACCACTTCGCGCGGAGAGATTCTTCCTACGGCAGCCTTTGAAACGATACGTTCCAAGTCACCTATCAGATGCAGCTTTTCTTCTATAAAGTCCTTGAAGTCGGGCTCGCGGAAGAAATATTCCACTACGTCCAGACGCTCATTGATCGGTTTTTCATCTTTCAACGGAAAGACTATCCAGCGTTTCAGCAGGCGGGCTCCCATCGGACTGATGGTGCGGTCTATTACATCCAGCAGACTGGTCCCGCCATCGTTCATGCTGCCTATCAATTCCAGACTGCGCACCGTAAACTTATCCAGACGCACATAGCGGTCTTCCTCAATGCGCGAAAGGGAAGTGATATGGGCAATCTGATAGTGCTGGGTCATGTTCAGGTATTGCAAGATGGCTCCTGAGGCTACAATACCGTTCTTCAGATGCTCTACGCCGAAACCTTTCAGGTTCTTTGTTTCAAAGTGCTTCAACAGTTTCTCACGGGATGAGCTCTCGTTAAACACCCAGTCGTCCAGTTCGAAAGTAAAGAATTTGCTTCCGAAGTTTCCTTCAAACATACCCCGTTTGCCACGCTCAAAGAGTACTTCTTTCGGGGCAAAGTTATTTAGCAGTTTGTCAATATAGTCAAAAGGCCCTTCGGCGGTAAGGAACTCACCGGTAGATATATCGAGGAAAGCCACGCCGCAATTCGCTTTCCCGAAATGCACGGCAGCCAGGAAGTTATTCTCTTTGTAAGAAAGGACATTGTCATTGATGGCTACTCCCGGAGTCACTAATTCGGTAATTCCGCGCTTCACCAGTTTCTTGGTCAACTTGGGGTCTTCCAACTGGTCACAGATAGCGACACGCTTTCCGGCACGTATCAGTTTGGGCAGGTAAGTATCCAGTGCATGGAAAGGGAAACCTGCCATCTCTACGCTTTTTCCCTGTCCGTTGGCACGCTTGGTCAGCGTTATGCCCAGTATCTCGGAGGCAACAATGGCGTCTTCTGAATAAGTTTCATAAAAGTCTCCGCACCTGAAAAGCATGATTGCATCGGGATGCTTTGCCTTCAACTCAAAAAACTGTTTCATCATAGGGGTTAAAACCACATCATTTGCCACTGTTCTATCCTTTCTTTTTTAAAGTTAATATTGCTGGGCAAAGATAGTAATTAGCGAATGGAATCGGAAAAAGTTAAAGAAAAAATTATATCTTTGTCCGAGCTAAAAAAATGAAAACGATGAAAGAAATAAAAGTAAACGAGCTGACAGACAACCTGTTTGAAGCTATCAGCAAAGAGTGGATGCTGGTAACCGCCGGCACAAAAGACAAGTTTAACACCATGACCGCCAGTTGGGGAGGAACGGGATTCTTATGGAACCGTCCGGTAGCTTTTATCTTCATCCGCCCCGAGCGATATACGTTTGAATTCATAGAGCAGAATGATTATCTTACCCTTTCTTTCCTGGGAGAGGCACATAAAGATGTTCATAAGATATGTGGTTCTAAATCCGGACGGGACATAGATAAAGTGAAAGAAACAGGATTATTACCTCTGTTTACCGAAAATGGAGGCATCACTTTTGAACAGTCCCGACTGACTTTTGAATGCAAGAAGTTATATGCAGACATGATAGATCCGGAGAACTTCATTGATAAAAACACCATAGACAAATGGTATGGAGGAGCGCATGGCGGTTTCCACAAGATGTATGTGGTGGAGATTGTAAAAGTGCTGGTGAAATAAGTCACCGAAAGCAAAAAAGAATAGATTGTTGGCACCGGATTTGGCACCGATTTTATTGGTCTATTTTTAAAACTGATAATGACCGGATACGAAAAAAGCCTCTAAAACTGTAATTTTAGAGGCTTTTTGTCTTAATTAAACTGTTGATTTGTTGGACTACCAAGATTCGAACTTGGACAAACAGAACCAAAACCTGTTGTGCTACCATTACACCATAGTCCAATCATTATGTGCTTTCCTTGGAAAGCGGTGCAAAGATACGTTTTTCCTGCAATACAGTCCAAATATTTTCGCACTTTTTTTTGCAATATACTGCAAATGCTTAACTTTGCGGCATAACCAAAAGACATTAATAGCATGAAAAAACTTCTGGCTTGCATCGCTATAGGCTTTGCCACAGCAACCGGTTACGCAGAAACACCACTGTGGATGCGTGATGTGCAAATCTCTCCTGATGGGACGGAGATTGCATTTTGTTATAAAGGAGATATTTATAAAGTCCCCGCCAATGGAGGAGTGGCTACCCGGCTCACTACACAAGCATCTTATGAATGCTCCCCTATCTGGTCACCGGATGGCAAGCAAATAGCCTTTGCCAGTGACCGAAACGGCAATTTCGACCTATTTGTGATGTCTGCCGACGGCGGAGCCGCACAACGACTTACCACCAATTCCGCTTCCGAAATCCCTTCGGCTTTTACTCCGGACGGCAAATATATACTTTTCTCGGCTTCCATTCAAGACCCTGCCGGCAGCGCCCTGTTCCCCACATCTGCCATGACCGAACTCTATAAGGTTCCCACAACAGGCGGACGCACCGAGCAAGTATTAGGCACTCCGGCAGAAATGGTTTGCTTTGACAAAACCGGTACTACTTTCCTGTATCAAGACCGCAAAGGCTTTGAAGATGAATGGCGCAAGCACCACACTTCTTCCATAACCCGCGACGTATGGATGTACAACGCCCAAAGCGGCAAACACACCAATCTGACCAACCATGCGGGAGAGGATCGCAACCCCGTATTCGCCCCGGACGGACAAACCGTTTACTTCCTGAGTGAACGGGACGGCGGTACATTTAATGTATATTCCTTCCCATTGGGCACTCCCCAGTCTTTAAAGGCAGTGACGGATTTCAAAACGCATCCGGTACGTTTCCTTTCTATGGGCAGCAACAGCGCACTCTGCTACACTTACGATGGCGAGATCTACACCCAACATCCGGGAAGCAGTCCGCAAAAAGTAGAGATTGACATCACCCGCGACGACCGAAATCAGATAGCCGACCTTAATTTCAGCAAAGGTGCAACATCAGCTACCGTTTCTCCGGATGGCAAACAGATTGCTTTCATTGTGCGCGGTGAAGTTTTTGTCACTTCTGCCGACTATAACACCACCAAGCAAATCACCCATACCCCTGCCCGCGAAGCAGGCCTTACTTTCTCGCCGGACAACCGCACCTTGGCTTATGCCAGCGAACGCAACGGCAACTGGGAACTCTACATGGCTAAAATAGCACGCAAGGAAGAACTCAACTTCCCGAATGCAACCCTCATTGAAGAAGAAGTGATCCTGCCTTCCGGCACCGTAGAACGTGCCGAACCGCAATTCTCCCCGGACGGAAAGGAGCTTGCCTTCATAGAAGACCGCAATCGCCTGATGGTGCTCAACCTGGAAACCAAGAAAGTGCGCCAAGTCACCGATGGCTCTACCTGGTACAGCACAGGCGGCGGATTTGACTACTCATGGTCGCCCGATGGCAAATGGTTCACTCTTGAATTTACGGGCAACAAGCATGACCCGTACTCTGATATAGGATTGGTCAGCGCACAAGGCGGAAACATTATCAATCTGACAAATAGCGGTTACACCAGTGGCTCTCCCCGTTGGGTACTGGATGGAAATGCCATCTTGTTCATCACTGAACGCTATGGTATGCGCGCCCATGCCTCATGGGGTTCGCTGAACGATGTGATGCTGGTATTCATGAATCAGGATGCTTACGATAAGTTCCGTTTGAGCAAAGAAGACTACGAATTGCAGAAAGAACTGGAAAAGGAACAAAAGAAAGCCACCGAAACCAAGAAGGACGATAAGAAAAAGACCGATAAAGGAGATAAAGAGGAAGACAAGAAAGATGAAAAGGCAAAAGATATTGTAGTGGAACTGAAAAACATAGAAGACCGCATTGTACGCCTCACTCCCAATTCTTCCGATCTGGGTAGCGCCATTATCACAAAAGATGGAGAAACGCTATATTATTTCGCTGCCTTTGAGGGTGGATATGACTTGTGGAAAATGAATTTACGCAAGAAAGACACCAACCTGCTGCATAAGATGGATGCCGGATGGGCAAATATGGAAATGGACAAGGACGGCAAGAACCTGTTCCTGCTGGGTGGCAACAGCATGCAGAAGATGGGCACGGACTCGGAAAGCCTAAAACCCATCAGCTACCAGGCAAACGTAAAAATGGATTTGGCTGCCGAACGAGAATATATGTTCAACCATGTCTACAAACAGGAACAGAAACGCTTCTACAACCTGAATATGCACGGCATAGACTGGGATGCCATGACTGCCGCTTATCGCAAGTTCCTGCCGCATATTGACAATAACTATGACTTTGCAGAACTACTGAGCGAATACTTGGGCGAACTGAACGTGTCACATACCGGTGGACGCTTCCGTCCACGTCTGAATGGTGAAGCTACCGCCACTTTAGGTTTGCTTTATGACTGGAATTATGACGGCAAGGGATTATTGATTTCCGAAGTAGTGGAGAATGGTCCCTTTGACCATGCACGCTCTAAGGTAAAAGCCGGAAATATCATCGAAAAGATTGATGGTAAAGAGATTACTCCAGAAATGGATTATTCTACGTTGCTGAATGACAAGGCAAGAAAAAAGACATTGGTTTCACTTTATAACCCTCAGACTAAGGAGCGTTGGGAAGAAGTTGTTGTTCCCATCAGTAACGGAGCTTTCAACGGACTCCTTTATACCCGTTGGGTGAAGCAACGTGCTGCCGATGTGGACAAATGGTCAAACGGACGTTTGGGATACGTGCACATTGAATCTATGGGAGATGATAGTTTCCGTTCCATTTATTCGGATATTCTGGGTAAGTATAATAATCGCGAAGGCATTGTGATCGACACCCGTTTCAATGGCGGAGGACGCTTGCACGAAGATATTGAGATCTTGTTCAGCGGAAAGAAATACTTTACCCAGGTAGTTCGCGGACGCGAAGCCTGTGATATGCCGAGCCGCCGTTGGAATAAGCCGAGCATTATGTTGCAATGCGAAGCCAACTATAGCAATGCGCATGGTACTCCGTGGGTATATAGCCATCAGAAGCTGGGCAAACTGGTAGGTATGCCTGTGCCGGGAACCATGACCAGCGTATCTTGGGAAACTTTGCAAGATCCGACACTGGTATTCGGTATTCCTGTCATTGGGTATCGCTTGCCGGATGGAAGTTATCTAGAAAACTCACAATTGGAACCGGATATAAAGGTAGCCAATTCACCCGAAACGGTAGTAAAAGGAGAAGATACACAGTTAAAAGCCGCAGTAGATGAATTGCTGAAAGAGATAGATCAGAAGAAATAGAAAGGAAAACTCCCTGCCCCGGCACAAAGCCGAAGCAGGGAGTTTCCCTTTTTATTTTATAGAGCCTGTTTTATTTAGCAATCACCAAATAATAATTCTTCTTACCACGCTGAACCAACAAATACTTTTCATCCAGCAGGTCGGCAGTCGTAATTACCTGGTCAAAGGCATTTAGCTTCTCTTTATTCAACGAAACGCCACCGCCCTGTACCAACTTACGCATTTCACCTTTTGAAGCGAAAACAGCGGCATTATCCACGAACAAATCTACAGCCTTCACGCCTTCTGCCAATGCATCCTTGGAGATCTCGAACTGGGGAACGCCTTCGAACACTGCCAGCAGCGTATCTTCATCCAATTTCTTCAATGCATCCGAAGTGGCATTACCAAACAAGATGCCGGATGCCTCAACAGCAGCATTGTAATCTTCTTCCGAGTGAACCATGACAGTCACTTCTTTAGCCAAACGCTTCTGCAATACGCGCAAGTGCGGAGCCTCAGCGTGTTCTGCCGTCAATGCCTCTACTTCTTCTTTGCTCAGCGAAGTAAAGATCTTGATGTAACGGGCTGCATCTTCATCGCTCACATTCAACCAGAATTGGTAGAATTTATAAGGAGAAGTGTAACGGGGATCCAACCAGATATTACCTGATTCAGTCTTACCAAACTTACCACCGTCAGCTTTCGTAATCAACGGGCAAACCAGTGCATAAGCCTCATTGCCATTGGTACGACGGATTAATTCTGTTCCGGTAGTGATATTACCCCACTGATCCGAACCACCCAACTGAAGTTTACAACCTTTGGTTTCGTTCAAGTGCAGGAAGTCATATCCTTGCAACAACTGATAAGTAAATTCTGTAAACGAAAGACCGTCACGGGCTTCACCGTTCAAACGCTTCTGTACAGAATCTTTAGCCATCATATAATTTACCGTGATGTGCTTACCTACCTCGCGAGCAAAGTCGAGGAAAGTAAAGTCTTTCATCCAGTCATAGTTATTGACCAATTCAGCTTTGTTAGGAGCATCGCTATCAAAATCCAGGAACTTGGCCAACTGCTTCTTGATACAAGCTACGTTGTGACGCAAAGTTTCTTCAGTCAGCAGATTGCGTTCCTGCGACTTGCCCGAAGGGTCACCAATCATACCGGTGGCACCACCCACAAGAGCCAACGGCTTGTGACCGCAACGCTGGAAGTGACGCAACATCATGACACCACACAGGTGACCGATATGCAAAGAATCGGCCGTAGGGTCAATACCCAGATAAGCCGTTACTTGTTCTTTAGCCAACAATTCCTCGGTGCCCGGCATCATCGTGTGCACCATTCCACGCCATGTTAATTCTTCTACAAAATTCATCGAATGATTATCTATTTAAATGTTTGATTTATACTTTAATAATGCCACAAAAGTACGACACTTTATCTGAAGAAACAACTCTTATCGCTTAAAAAAGATTTTCCGGGCGTTTTGGTCTATCCGGTTGCAAAGGTCGTTTGCTTCCAATCCTCGTGCTTCTGCCATACGTTCTATAAGGGTATGAATGCCCAAAACGCTTTCATCCGTTTCAGTCAATAAACGCTCCAAGGGAATACTCTGCAATACATCAGCCTGATATTTTTCTCCTAATGAGAGATAAATATCTTCATTCATCAACCGGCGGGCAATGTTCAGATTATTACGAAATCCATGTACCACCCAAGGCATTCGCGGACGATATTTCTTTTTTAGTTCAATCAATTCATTGAAAGACTTTACGCAATGAATCACCAGTGGTTTCTCTACTGATTCACTTAAAAAGATTTGCTTGATAAAGATTTCTCTTTGCAAGGAAAAATCAGTGGAGGTCAGTTTGTCCAGCCCTGCCTCTCCTATTGCCAATACGGCAGGGTGCTTCACTGCCTCTTCCAAGCTCTCCCACTCTTCCAAACCGGCCTCCGAGGCCCTCCACGGATGAATTCCCACCGAATAGTATCCTTCCTCCGTAGGGGCAGATTGAATCTGCCCGATAACAGTTTGCCTTGTGCATTCGGGCGGATTCAATCCGCCCCTACAGTGGAAGGATAACAAAACATCCTGATTTTCCGTCCCTGCAAGAAGCTCACGTGGTTCTACATTAAGAATGCTCTCCCCCGGCACTGCGGGCCTGTGATGTGTATGAATATCAAGCAACATGACTTATCACTATTGATTTTAAGGAACAGGATCATAACCCGACCCGCCCCACGGATGGCAACGCAATATCCTCCGGATTGCCAAATACAACCCTTTGAAGGGACCATGTTTCTTGATAGCCTCAATGGCATATTCCGAACAAGTAGGCACAAAACGGCAAGAAGGGGGAGTCATCGGTGAAATATATCCCCGATAGAAGTAAACAGGCAGCAGCAATATGAAAGAAAGTATCTTTTTCATTCCAGTCTTTCCACTATATGAAACAGTAACTTCTTCACTTTCTCCTCCACCTCGGCAGAAGAATGAATATTGTTATCCAACCATATAAAGGCCAAAACCAGTCTTTTGTTCTTAGAAGCCAAAGCATCAAGCAACAGGTGCTTATTCTTACGATAGGCTTCGCGCACCTGGCGTTTCACCAGATTACGCTTCACGGCACGTTTAAAACGTTTCTTGGGTACGCTAATCAGGATAGAAGCGGCAGGAGCATCTTCTTCCGTAGGCTCTATCGGCATATACACCACACGCAAGGGAAAGGCGGGAAACGATTTGCTTCCGCCGGCAAAGAGACGATCAATCAATGTCTTACTGTTTAAACGCTCTTTCTTACTGAGGGTATATTCTGCCATATATTCTTAACTTACTATTATTTAATCATCCACCGTAGGGGCAGATTGAATCTGCCCGATAACAGTTTGCCTTGTGCATACGGGCGGATTCAATCCGCCCCTACAGTAAGCAATCCGGTAGTTACTTCGGAGTTTTGACACAGCCCCCTACAGCGTATGCAACTACCAAAAATAAAGAAACCGAGGGTTTCGAATCACAAAGTTACAACTTTATTGATACAAAACCCCCGGTTTCGGGATATAAACTAAAAAATTTAATCTTTATTGCGCTCGCGGATAAACATATCCAATGCCGCAGTCATAGACGGAGCCTCCACCGTGGGAGCTTCCAAATCCAGACGCAGTCCGGCTTCTTTCACCGCTTTTGCAGTTGCAGGCCCAAAACATCCTATCGCAATTTCCTTCTGATCGAACTCAGGGAAATTCTTTATCAACGAATTGATTCCGGCAGGACTGAAAAACAACAGCATGTCATAGTCAAACTCTTCTTCGGGAGTAAAATCATTACTTACCGTGCGATACATCACTACTTCCGTATGCTGGATTTTGTTTTTATCCAATGCCGTCTTAATCTCATCATTGTGCACATCAGACATCGGAACCAAGTATTTCTCCGTATTGTGCTTAACAATAGAAGGCATCAGATCGGCAAACTTTCCGGTTGCTCCGAAGAACACCTTACGCTTACGATACTGAACATACTTCTGAATATACAAAGCAACTGTCTCCGAGGTACAGAAATACTTCATAGTTTCAGGTATAGTTACACGCAATTCCGTACACAGGTTAAAGAAATGGTCGATAGCATGCCGTGAAGTAAAAATCACAGCTGTATGATCAAGAATAGAGACCTTTTGCTGTCTGAACTCTTTGGCCGACAAGCTCTCAACTTTAATGAACGGGCGAAAATCAATTTTCACGCCGTACTTCTCAGCAATATCATAGTAAGGCGACTTCTCTGAAGTCGGCTTCGGCTGAGATACGAGGACTTTTTTTATTTTCAATGTACTAAAAATTTAAAACCAAAATGTTGTTCGCTAAGATAATCCCTTTCCACAGTACCAGATCAGGGAGTATTTCAAGGGCACAAAAGTATAGAATTAAATGGAGAATGCCATAAATTTTGTTGAAAAAGTTACTAAAGCACTTATAAAACAGTAGAATTTTAGCAATTATTATAACAAATCCGATGAAATAAGGAGCAATTTGCGGTGATAAATCAAAATACACAATCAAAAGAACAATCGGGAAAAGCAAAAATCCGGCCCCGATAACAACGTTAAAATAGGATTCCAACCAGATAACATTGCGTACTTTGTTAAAGAAAATCCAATTCACAAAGTTATATAGAAGCCACTTTATAACAAAGAAAAGGACCATATAACCCATATAGATACTCAATAACAGATAATGGGGTACCGTGCGAAAAAGGATTAAATCGTGATCCGAAAAGTAATCGTACACACAGAAACCGGACAAAATACAAGTCTGAAGGATCAGCACTAAGGTATAACGCACATCAGCGGCCGTAGTGTCATCAAACAAACTGGCACGTTCTTTAGACAAAGTAAAGCTCTTGAATTGTTGTTCCAGATGTTTCTTGCCATGTGCCAGCACATAAGATGCAAGGACAAAACAAAGGAACAGCACACTGGTTACCATCCAGTCCGAACGCAGCTGATAAGGCAAAGGCAATCCTCTCATCCCGTCTTCTTTCACCGTATGGCACACTTTGTGCGTCAGGGCTGCGTCAACGCAACTCTGCTCCTCGGCATAAAGCTGGAGGACATATGCTATTCCGGGATGGCAGGTTTCATTCATATCGCTGCAAATTTACGGATTTCTTTGTTCCAAACAGGTGTTGTATAGAGTAAATTTATCGCTTCTTGGGGTGTTGAGGCCACTTTCCAGATGCTTCCGTGCTCTTGGCGCATAAAGTTTTCGTCTACGGCACGCTGTAACATCTCCAACAGTGAATCATAGAATCCGTTGATATTCAGAATAATGATAGGATTGAGGTAAAGACCTAATTGCTTCCATGTGATGATTTCCAGAAGTTCCTCCAATGTTCCGCATCCGCCCGGCAAGGCGATAACGCCATCGGATAAATCTGCCATCATCCGTTTGCGCTCGTGCATGGTTTCTGTTTCAATCAATCGGGTCAGTCCGGTGTGATGCCAGCCTTGCTCTACCATGAAATGGGGAATGACGCCTGTTACCGTACCACCTGCTGCCAATGCGGAGTTGGAAGTGGCTGCCATCAGGCCGATACAGCCTGCGCCGTTTATCAGGTTGATTCCTTTATCAGCCAGAAGATGCCCCAGTTCTTCGGCAGCATCAAAGTACTCTTTGGCAATCTTTGTGCTGGATGCACTATATACACATACGTTCTTTATATCGTTCATCATTATAAATCTTTATGCTACGATGCGCAGCCTCCCCCTTTTTAAGGGGGATTTAAGGGGGATGTTCTCCTTGGCAAATCCAGCATCTTATTAATCTGAACTTTATTACCCAAAAGAACATCCCCCTTGCCCCCTTCATAAGGGGGAAACCTGCGGAAATCGCCTAGCGTGCTTACAAGCCAAACGCTTCCTTTATCTTATCCACATAATCCAGTTTCTCCCAAGTAAACAGCTCTACTTCCAGCACCTTTGCCTCATGATACATCGATTCATAAGTCTTGGTAACCACCTTCGGTTCACGGCCCATGTGACCGTATGAAGCTGTTTCCTCATAAATAGGATTACGCAATTTCAACCGTTCTTCAATAGCCCTCGGACGAAGATCAAACAATTCATCTATCTTCTTTGCAATCTCGCCGTCAGTCATCTTCACATTGCTGCGGCCGTAAGTATTTACATAGATATTGATAGGACGAGCCACACCAATGGCGTAAGACACCTGAACCAGCATTTCGTCAGCCACCCCGGCAGCTACCATATTCTTGGCAATATGACGGGCAGCATAAGCAGCACTACGGTCTACCTTGCTGGGGTCTTTACCAGAGAAAGCGCCACCACCATGAGCACCCTTGCCGCCGTATGTATCGACGATAATCTTACGTCCGGTCAATCCGGTATCTCCATGAGGGCCACCGATTACGAACTTACCCGTAGGATTCACATGATAAGTAATCTGGTCATTGAACAATGCCAATACCTCTTCATTATGAATTTCGGCAATCACACGCGGCATCAGTATCTCGATTACATCCTGGCGAATCTTAGCCAACATTTCTTCATCAGCCTTCAACTGAGCTTCTTTCGAATCATCAGCCGGAGCGATGAACTCATCGTGCTGGGTAGAAACAACAATGGTATCAATGCGCACCGGTTTGCCATTGTCATCATATTCTATAGTCACCTGGCTCTTGGCATCGGGACGGAGATAAGTCATTACCTTTCCTTCGCGACGGATTTCAGCCAGTACCATCAACAGTTTATGTGCCAGGTCCAGTGACAAGGGCATATAGTTTTCTGTTTCATTCGTAGCATAACCAAACATCATTCCCTGGTCGCCCGCACCTTGGTTCATCGGGTCTTCGCGTTCCACGCCGCGGTTAATGTCCGCACTCTGTTCGTGGATGGCAGAGAACACGCCGCACGAATTTCCTTCGAACATATATTCGCTTTTGGTATAACCGATGCGGTTAATCACTTCACGTGCAATGCGTTGCAGGTCTACATACGCTTTGGTTTTCACTTCTCCAGCCAGTACCACCTGTCCGGTAGTCACCAGGGTTTCGCAAGCTACTTTCGAACTGGGGTCGAATGCCAACAGTTTGTCAAGCACAGCGTCCGATATTTGATCGGCCACTTTGTCGGGGTGTCCTTCAGACACCGATTCGGATGTGAATAAGTATCCCATACTAAATTGAAAATTAAGAATTAAAAATTAAAAGTTAATTCGTTAATCACCTTGGGAAGTAATCAGAGTAGATATACGCGAGTAAGAAAGTCAATGTGTTTTTAGCATTTTTTTCTGTGGTTGCAAGCTACTCAAATCTCTCCACTGTTTTTTTAACGGCTGCAAAGATACGCATTATTCCCCAACTTGCATAGAGTTTCCCGATTCTTTAACATTGCAATCTTAATTATTTAGAAGAAATTAAACCTAGTCTGCCCCATTTGTGTTAATTTTGCACTATGAATAAAGAAAAGATTGCATTTATACCCAAACAATATTTCGCAGTGGTAGCCGTATTGCTGGCTATCATGATGTCTGTGCTGGACGGAACAATTATGAATATTGCCCTGCCCACCCTGGCACACGATTTTGATGTAACCCCGTCTACAGCCATTTGGATTGTAAACGCTTATCAGTTGGTCATTACCATGACGTTGCTTTCCTTTGCCTCACTGGGCGATATTTATGGTTACAGGCGCGTGTTCCTTATCGGAATTTCCATTTTTGTCGCTTCCTCACTGGCGTGTGCCCTGTCCACTTCGTTCTGGATGCTTACCGCCTCCCGTGTTGTGCAAGGTTTTGGGGCGGCGTGTGTAATGAGTGTCAATACCGCCCTTATCCGGTTAATCTATCCTCCACAAATACTGGGACGCGGCATGGGTGTAAATGCTATGGTAGTAGCGGTTTCGGCTGCTGCCGGTCCATCCATTGCCGGAAGCATCCTGGCATTGGGAAGCTGGCACTGGCTGTTTGTCATCAATATTCCGTTGGGGCTTGCCGCACTTATCATTGGGCACAAATTGCTGCCCCATAATCCGCCTTCGGAAACCAAACATAAATTTGACCGTATAAGTGCCATTGCCAATGCATTGACCTTCGGGTTGCTGATTTACACATTGGAGGGCTTTGCACATTCCGAGAACCGCCGGTTTATTGCCATTCAAATCGTACTGCTCATCGTGATCGGCACTTATTTCATCCGCCGCCAGTTGAAGGAAACCACCCCTATCCTACCTGTGGACTTGCTCAAGATTCCTATTTTCTCTCTTTCCATCGGTACGTCCATCACTTCCTTCACGGCACAGATGCTGGCAATGGTTTCATTGCCGTTCTTCATGCAGAACGTGTTGGGATACAATGCCGTACAGATCGGTCTGCTGCTTACCCCGTGGCCATTGGCTACCATATTGACCGCACCGCTTGCCGGACGCTTGGTAGAGCGCGTTCATCCGGGCTTGTTGGGAGGTATCGGCATGGGTATCTTTGCTACCGGATTACTTACGCTTTATCTGCTTCCGCCCCATCCGGCAGAGTGGGATATTGTTTGGAGAATGGCATTGTGCGGCATGGGCTTCGGCCTGTTCCAGACACCTAATAATGTGACGATTGTATCCTCCGCACCTACCCACAGAAGCGGTGGCGCCAGCGGCATGCTGGGCACTGCCCGACTGCTGGGACAAACGCTGGGTACAACGCTGGTGGCACTGATCTTCCGAATGTTTGCTGAAGGACACCGGGCACAGGTTTGTTTATTGTTGGCTATAATCTTTGCGGTGGGCGCAGGAATTGTGAGCAGCATACGCATGACGCAGGCTTCGCCGGCAGGGAAAAGATGATAGTAGGCTGATCTTTCTTTCCACGAAAGACAAATACAGGTAAAAGTTTCTTTCCTGAGAGGAAAAGGTTTTTCAATCATCTATCTTTGAATAGCAAGAAGAATTTATATACCTTTGGGCAGTTTCTAATAAATCAAAGCCTAATAATATCATGAAAAAGACCTTATTGCTGCTTTTTGCAGCCTTCTTAACTCTATCTGCACAGTCACAATCCCAATACTTTGTAGCTCCTGACGGCAACGACACCAACAACGGAGAAATGCAAACTCCCTTCCTGAGCATTGAAAAAGCACAAGCAGAGGCCCGCAAAGCCAATGGAGAAGTCACAATCTACCTGCGCGAAGGCAAGTACCGTCTATCACGCCCGATAGTATTCACCCCCGAAGACAGCCGGGAAGGGAAGCGACTTACCATACGCTCATATCCCGGAGAACATGCAATTCTTGCAGGAAGCCAGCCGCTGGATTTAAATTGGAAACCCTATAAAAAGGGGATCATGATGGCTACCGTCACTCCTTCCCTACAAATAGATATGTTACTGGCAGACGGAAACATCCGGCACATGGCACGTTATCCTAACTTCGACTCTACAGCCGTAAGGTTTAACGGAACCTCTGCTGATGCAACCTCACCCAGGCGAGTTAAGAAATGGAAAAATCCCGAAGGAGGTTATCTGCATGCTATGCATCTACATGATTGGGGCGATTTCCATTACCGCATCACCGGAAAAGATAAAGCCGGGAACCTGGTATTAGAAGGTGGATGGCAAAACAACCGCCAATCCGGATTGCATGAAGAGAACCGAATGGTAGAAAATATATTTGAAGAACTGGATGCACCGGGAGAATGGTATTATGATACACATTCATCCATACTTTACTACTATCCCCTACCTGGTGAGAATCTTGCCGAAACACAGTTCGAGACTCCACAGTTAAAGCATCTGATAGAGTTACGCGGATCCGAACAGCACCCTGTACACCATATCGAGATCCAAGACATAGAACTGACCCAAACTATGCGCACCTTTATGGAAAAGTACGAACCCCTATTACGCTCGGACTGGACAGTCTACCGTGGAGGAGCCCTCATTTTTGAAGGGACGGAAGATTGCTCACTGAAAGATAGTTATCTGCATAATTTAGGTGGGAATGCTGTTTTCTTCTCTAATTATAACCGTCGCTCCACCGTTTCAGGTACTCATTTTACCCGCATCGGTGCAAGTGCCGTTTGCTTTGTCGGTGACACCGAGGCCGTCCGTTCTCCCAGTTTTGAATACAATGAATTTGTTCCGGCCGAAAAGCTGGACCGTACTCCCGGTCCCCAAAACAATAACTACCCGTCGCACTGTCTGGTTTATGACAACCTGATTCACTCCATCGGCCTGTTCGAAAAACAAATTACGGGTGTAGAACTATCTATGTGCCAATACATTACAGTGAGCCATAACAGTATTTATGATACGCCACGCGCCGGAATCAATATCAGTGAAGGAACGTGGGGAGGACATATTATTGAATACAATGACGTTTTTGATACCGTAAAAGAAACGGGAGACCACGGTTCATTCAATTCATGGGGGCGCGACCGTTTTTGGCATAGCAAACGTGCCATAATGGATTCCATAGTACATGCCCAACCTGCTCTGCCCCTGCTGGATGTGATTGCTCCCATCACCTTGCGCAACAACCGTTTCCGTTGCGACCGCGGTTGGGACATAGATTTGGATGATGGTTCAAGCAATTATCATATCTATAATAACTTATGCCTCAACGGAGGAATAAAATTACGCGAAGGCTTCTATCGGGTTGTCGAAAATAATATAATGATAAACAACTCATTCCACCCTCATGTATGGTTTAAAAACAGTGGTGATGTATTCACTAGAAACATTGTCATGACTCCTTATCTTCCTATCTTGGTTTCACATTGGGGGGCAGAGATTGACTATAATATATTTACTGACAGCACTGCACTTTATGATGTACGTAAAAATAAGACAGACGAACATTCCATCGTATGTCCGGTCATATTCCAAAACCCTTCACAAGGAGACTATAGAATTGCAAACAGCTCGGAAGCCATTCCCCTATGTGGTTTCCAGAATTTCGACATGGACTGTTTCGGAGTCCTTTCTCCGCGCCTGAAAGCCATTGCTAAAACTCCGCAATTCCCGCAACCTATTGTTAAAGCAGGAACAGCGACAGCAGACATCGTCAGTTGGCAGGGACTGCGTATCAAAAACTTGGAAACATTAGGCGAACGTTCCGCTACAGGAATGGATTCGGAACGGGGAGTATATGTGGTTTCAGCAGAAGCAGTAGACAATCCGTTGCACGAATTTATCCAGCCTAATGATGTAATCCTGAATTTGGGAGGAATAGTGATCAAGAATCTGGAAGACTTACGAAAGGCTATTCAACAGATAGATTTGAACATTCCACAGAAGTGTATCATTTTCAGGACTCAAAAAGAAAATTCGTTTATACTTCCAGGGAATATAATAAAGTTGAAACAATAACGATGCGATAAACTGATATTGCATTTAATGAAATTTTATTTCCCAAGACTTGAACTCCTTGAGTTCAAGTTATAAATGCGACAGTTGTTGGGATTAGCTGTTTAGAAAGCTTATTTTAAGAGGAAGAACACGAAAAACCGTTCCGTATTTCTTCCCCTTTTGGAAAAAAGTTCTATCTTGCTCCCTCAATCTCCTACCAAATCAGTCGCAAAGATGAAACAGTTTACCTTGGAGCAAAGATACGCATTAGAAGCGTATTTGCAAGCCGGAATGAAGAAAGATTTAATAGCTGAAAAGCTTGGTGTTCACCGTAGCAGTGTCTACCGTGAGATTTGTCGCAATAAATTTAATCCGGACGACAAATATGACGGCGAATACGCCGATTATCTTTTTCAAAAGCGTAAAAAGGACCGTGTCCATTCCCCTAAATTTACAAAGGAAGTGGAGTCACGTGCAAGAGAAATGCTGGTTGGCTTAGATTGCAGCCCTGAACAGATAACAGGCCGGTGCAGACTGCTGGGGCTTGACATGGTTTCCCATGAAAGGCTTTATCAATGGATATGGGATGACAAGCGCCATGGTGGAAGGCTTTATCTCCACCTGCGACGGCAAGGAAGGAAGCATGGCAAACGCGGCTCCAAGAAAAAGAGTAGGATCCCCAACCGGAAAGACATCTCTGAACGTCCCAAGATAGTGGATTCGCGTAAAAGATGGGGGACTTTGAGATAGACACTGTCGTTGGAAAGGGGCGGGAAGGAGTTATACTTACCATTAATGAAAGGAGTACAGGTGAACTGTGGACCTGGAAACTGCTCACTAAGGAGGCAAAGTATGTAACAGCTGCTACTGTCATGCTGCTGAAGCCATACAAAGGAAAGATCCATACCATGACTTCGGATAATGGGACTGAGTTCTCCGACCATGAGGAAATAGAAAAGGAATTGGGAATTGATTTTTACTTTGCCAAACCATACCATTCCTGGGAAAGAGGATCAAACGAGAACCTGAATGGACTGTTAAGACAATATATACCAAAAGGAATATCATTGGACCGGGTAAGCTATCATTACCTGGAAAGGGTAACCGAAAAGTTAAACAATAGACCCAGAAAAAGATTAGGCTTCATGACACCATTAGAAGCCAAATCTTTTAAATCACTGAAGCAAATGAAAAGAATTCTCAAATGTTAAATAAAAGGAGATGTCGCATTTGAAACTTGAATTCGGCCTCAGCTTGACCCAACAGAGTTTTCCATTTCTACTGCCACTACTACCACGATCAATCATAAAATGCCTATGGATAAAGGGATTGATCATGTGGTGGTAGTAGTTTTTTAATAGAGCAATTAATGGCTACTACCACCACTTTATTCCACTTTTTAATGTAGATATTAAAATATCATTGGTTACTTTCATCATACACATCAAGTCAGGCAAGGCACAAGATTAGGAGTTTGTCTTATACGGATTTAGGTTGACACTTATTTAGAGACATAATCCATGAAATATTATGTCTAAATTATCTCGTAAGACTTATTCTGAGACTTTCAAGTTGGAAGTTCTCAGAGATTACTACAGCAGTGGTCTGTCAAAGATTACGATCACAAAGAAATGGGGTTTAAATAGCCACGTTGATCTTTTACGTTGGATCAAACGCTATCCGATTGATTCAGATTTGCTATCTTTGTCTGCAGAACTATTAGCTGAGCTTCACATGAAAAATAGTCCCAAATCTAAAGAGCAACTCTTAGAAGAAGAGGTTTTGCGTCTTAAGAAGGCTTTGGAGATTGAGAAATTACGCTCCCATGCCTTTAAGAAGCTGATTGAACTGACGGAGAAAGAAGAAGGTATTTCCATCTTAAAAAAAGATGGTGCCAAATAGTAACAGGCCTTCGCGAAGAGTTTCCCGGTGTGAGTGTGAAAACTCTTTGCGGACTGTTTGGCATGTCTTCCCAGGCCTACTATAAAAAAAAAAGAGCATCCTTTCACGTTCTCAGATAAGGACGGCCATACTTACCGCCATTCAATGTTACCGTTCGAAGGATCCCGGTATCGGCGCCTTGAAGTTGTACCATGAACTCAGCTCCATTTATGGTGGTGATGTGATCGGAAGCAGGGACGCTTTCCTTAACCTGATGCGCTCGGAACATCTCATGTTGCCTCCCAAGAAGCCCAGGCATACGACGGATTCCAATCACCTGTACAAGAAGTATCCGAATCTGATAAAGGGTGTAACGGCACAGTACCCGAACCATATCTGGGTGAGTGACATTTATATGGATTGAAGGCGGCGTGTGTTATCTTCATCTTGTAACTGACATGTACTCCCACGCAGTCCTGGGCTGGGTGCTCTCCCCCGGACTGCATGCGGCATATACGCTGCAGGCACTGGAACAGGCTATAAATGAGGCCGGAGGTGGTAACCTCTGCGGTACAGTCCACCATTCAGACCGTGGGGTGCAGTATGCATGCGATGCATATATCAATGCGCTGACCGAGCATCATATACGCATCAGCATGACTGAAAGCTATAAGCCCACTGACAATGCCGTAGCTGAAAGGATGAATGGCATACTGAAAACGGAGTGGATATATGGCATGTCGCTTTTCAGGAATGAAGAGGAAGCACGGGAACGGATTGCGGAAATGATATGGTTCTACAATAATGAACGTCCACACATGAGCATCGGCATGAAAAAGCCAATGGACGTATACTATGGCGAAGTACCTGGAAAGCCATTGTGGAAAAAGTGATGCAACGTATCGGGAAAGACAAATAAATTGTATATTTGCAGAACCGGGAAACGGAGACGTGACGGTTTAAGCCATTGTCTCACAAAAGTCGATAGGGCATCGAGCCCTATTGACTTTTACCGAGAAACGAAGTACATTCAGATTTGTCCATTGTTTTCATGAACGACAACGTTTTCAGTTAGGAAGAATTAAATGTGACAACTTATTTAGTAACTAGCCTCTAATAGTGACAACCATTTCCAGTATAAGTCAGTTTCAAGCAGTTTCAAGTAGTCGGAACTACAGTTTCACCCTATTGGAACTAGAGTTTCATCCTGTCGCAACTTTAGTTTCAACCTGTTGGAACTAAAGTTCCAGCCTTTTGGAACTAATTGAAACTGTATATTGTTGAATTCAGCAACCAAACGGTTTCTACAAATAGAACAGTCTCTGACTCTGATATCATTTCAACAAATGTTACAGTTAATAATCACGCAAAATTAATTTTCAATTTTACAAATTCTATAACTATAACTAAACCTTTCACTGTAGAGCAAGGAGCACAAATAGAATTCAATTATTAAGTCCATTCGTCCAAGTCCATCTTTCTCAATTAAATAAGGTCGAAAATAGTATTCTTCTTTTTTCGACCTTATTTCTGAATTACTTTCTATAACCACAAGCAAGGCTAGCTATATTTTCTTAAACATATCCTCAGAAACGAGAAAATGAACAAATTATGATTATATTTGTCTATACTTTCATTTCCTAATCATTTTAAGACTTAAAAGTGCAACAACGAAAAAACAAACGAATATGAAAACTTATCTGAAAACACTATTCGCTAGCCTGTTCGCCATCTGCCTCACAGCATGCAGCAACGATGATGACAAAACAAAACCATTACAGTTTGAAAAGACTTCGTATGAAGCCCGTATAAAGACCACTACCGGCATTGACATTTTAGGAGGAAGCCGCAACCTGTCCGTTACAATAGAGCATCCGGAGATACTGGACGCAACAATAAAGGTCTATGAATCAAGAGAAGTCCAGCTAATGATAGACGGAAAACAAAAAGGAAAAACGGAAGTCAGTATAAAAGACAATGAAACGGATGAAGTCGCCACACTGACCATAAAGGTGACGGACCTGTACATTCCCTTCTGCATCTTCCGTTCCAACCATCCGGCATTGGCTGAGGGACTGGTTTTCTATCTAGTGAAAGACGAAAAACACAGTTGCTACTTTGCCAGACCAGACGCACAAGGATATGAAGTCTTTACACAGGGTACTTATGATTTCCAGCTGAAATCGGATGAATATTCTTCTTACCTCACATTGTACTATTCAGAGGATGAAGGTAAATTCACAGAAGCAACCATTGCTCCCAGCCCACATAGATTCGACATTACAGATAACAGCAGTACAACATTCCACATGATAAACACAATATTTTTAGATAAAAACGACAAAGCAAACCGTAGCATACAACCCATTATTCTGAACATGAAAGGAGTAGATTCCAATTATGAGGTAGAAGCTACCTTATTGAGGAATGAAACCATACAAGAGGGAATCTTAGAATAAGCTGTCACTACCTGACTTTGTCAATGCGTCACCCATTTTAGAGATTTAATCAATCATCAGTATCAATGAGGTATGCTATTGCCTTCTCTTCCTCTGTTATGCAAAGAGTTTTGCTTATAGTGTTGTTGTTTTCAGGTCTTGCTATATAACAATACTGAATGATAGTAAAAAATGAAGTTGATAAGTTATTTATGAATACCCACTCAATATATAAAGGAATAGAAGCAGATTTAGGGACCCCCCTCCCAATTGTAGGGGAATCCCCTTGCATATATCATATTTATTCCTCTCCTTTGTGCATCAATGAACACTAAAGCAAGAGCAGCATGAAACTAAAAAATGATATAAAGAATATTGCCCAATAACACTAATTCAACCATACATGAAAAAAACAACTATGCCCCTATCGTTTGCAAGAAGAAAGATTATATATCTTTTTTTCTTGATGAGTGTCATCTTTACCGCATGCAGTGATGACAATGATTCACCCGACGGTCCCGACCAACCGGTCACTATTTATACTCTAAAATTAAAATCATCTGAGAAAGTAGAGTTTAAAGAGATTCCAGCGGGGAAAGAAACTATCTTCCTAGCGGATAATGAAGAACAATATTTCGGGCAAAGAATAAAACTGGCTTGCCCCAATGAATTACAGTTCAACAATGATTCTTTATTCATTGTTAAGCCAAATAACATCATAGAAAAGCATAAAATAAAATGGCAGGATAATGAATTATTCCTTCATAATGCCACAGCAGATACATGGGAAGCCTGTGGGAAAAAGGATACAAACGGACAGTTTCTGCTTAATACCGGATTTTATATAAAGAGAAATCATACATTCGTTGCTATGGGACAGGAGTATGGCTTAACCTCCTACTCTGAACTAATCAATAATAATGATAAGTCACTCTCCATTATATGGCTGAAAATGAATTATGTTTTTGAATAAGAACTAGTATAAACCTTATATTTGCACAAAATGAAAACATCAATAGTATATATCATTCTACTTCTTGCCACAGTACAATTTGCTTATAGCCAGGAAGAGCAACGCAGCGCAGATAAATTTGTGGCAAAATGCCCCAATGAAATATTCATAGGAGCTATACTGGAAGCCAATAGCATAAACCAAGATACTTACAAAATTTGGGATGCACCAATCAATCCAATAACCGTGAGCTATACTCTTCCCATTAAGTCACAAACAATAACCCCTGGTTATAGCAATATGATGAATGCATTGCACGAAGCATTAAAAACAGATGATGTGCTGAAGAGTAATTATTCTTTTTCATTCGCCATAAAAGAAATAAAATCGTATAACGAGCTAGCAGTAAACTGGGGACAACAGATTAATCCCGAAATATTGTTGGGAGTATCGCCCAAGTACCAGACCAATAAAACGATTTTGATGGTTGATATCACTCAAAGCTTTTTCAGTATTGGAATGGATTTACCGGAATCACTGAGCACTGATCCTAAAGTTCTACAACAGTTAGACGAACTTATTTATATAAATTCAATACAGTTCGGAAGAAAGATTACAGTAGCTATTGAAAGTTATTCCGATTACTATGAATTAAAGGAAAGCATCAGTAATTTACTGGATCACAAACCAATAGATAGTAAAGTCCAGTCAATGCTAGCCAATTCTACCATCAGAATAATGACAGTAGGGGGAAATAATATGGAAGAAATGAATCCGGACACCCCCTTTGCCTATGTACTCAATTATTTCTCTAAGGAAGTGACACCTGATGATTTTGGAACTCCTATATCATTCTCTGCTTCACACATAAAAGATAATTCGGTGTTTGTTAATAAATACGATTTACAATAAGAAATAGCAATATCGAATATTCCCATTGGCGGCATTAATTCAGGCTTCACTATAATGCCGCCACACAACTTTCCCCCCAATCAATTGTTCATATCATTGAAAAGATGTATCTTTGTTCTATTACCGTTTAAAGACAGCAGAATATGAAATACCCTATTGGCATACAAACTTTTAGCCATCTTCGCGAAGATGGTTATGTTTATGTAGATAAAACGGCCCTCATCTACCAGCTGGTGAGCAGGGGAAAAATTTATTTCCTTAGTCGCCCGCGCCGCTTCGGCAAAAGCTTAATGATTAGCACCTTAGAAGCCTACTACGAAGGACGAAAAGAGCTATTTGAAGGGCTTGCCATAGCCGAATTGGAAAAAGATTGGTTTCAATATCCGGTATTTCATATAGACTTTAACGGCGATAATTTTACCAAAGAGGGAGTATTAGAAGATAAGATAGAAGGATTCATAGCCCAAGGGGAAAGAAAATTCGGTAAAGACCCAGATTTGCTCACTATGGGTGACCGCTTTGAGGAGGTATTGAAACGCGCCAGCGAAAAGACGGGAAGACGCGCCGTGGTGCTTATTGATGAATACGACAAGCCCATCCTAGATGTACTTGATACCCCAATAGAAGAGAAAAACCGGGATACTCTGAAAGCTTTCTATTCCACCTTTAAAGGAGCAGACAAATACTTACAATTCGTTATGCTGACAGGAGTTACCAAATTCTCACAAGTAAGTGTGTTCAGCGGTTTTAACCAACCCGATGATATAAGTATGGATCAACGCTATGAAACACTTTGTGGAATTACACAAGAGGAAGTGGAACATTACTTCAAGGAAGCTATCACCGAACTGGCTGAAAAAGAAGAATGTACATTTGATGAAATGAAAGAATGCCTGAAAGCACAATATGACGGGTATCACTTTAGCGAGAACATGGTGGACATTTACAATCCCTTCAGTATTTTGAACGCTTTCAACAAAAAGCAAATCCGCGACTACTGGTTTGCATCGGGCACGCCTACCTATTTGGTCAGACTGTTGCAGCATAATAACGAGCAAATCAATGAGCTTGCAGGAAAATACTATGATGCTTCCCTATTTGCCGATTACAAGGCCGATGTGGAACAGCCCTTGCCTATGATTTACCAAAGCGGATACCTTACCATCAAGGGGTATGACAAACGCCGCGACCGCTACTTGCTGGATTTTCCTAATAATGAAGTACGGAAAGGATTCTTGGCAGTCATTGCTTCCAACTATCTGAAGCCCAAGCATCATGAAATCACATCCTGGGTTTCTGATGCCGCCATCATGCTGGAGGACGGTAAAACCACAGAGTTGCACAACTCTTTCACGGCTTTCCTGTCCAGCATCCCATACGACTCACATGACAGCACTAAAAACCCAGAACTGACAGAAAAACATTTTCAGTATACATTCTATCTTATTCTCCGTCTAATAGGAGTATATTGCCTGCATATTGAGCAGACACAAAGCCAAGGACGAGTGGACTGTATTCTTGAGACTCCCCAATATATCTATATTTTTGAATTCAAATTGGATGGAAATGCCGATGAAGCCCTACAGCAAATAGAAGAAAAAGGATATGCCAAACCCTATTTAGCAGATCCAAGGAAAGTAGTACGTATCGGTGTAGTCTTTTCTTCACAAACACGAACTATTTCGGAATGGAAAGAAGGTTAAACTACAACTCAACGGAGTTCTCAAATTATTGAAGTATTCTATTTATAATTCTTTTAATACCTTCCCCAGCACCGGATGCACCACATCCGGTGCAATTTCTATCAACGGTTCCATCACAAACCGCCGTTCGGTCATTAAGGGATGGGGTAGCTCTAATTCCGGCGTATGCAGTATTAAATCGCCGTACAGCAAAATATCTATATCAATCAAGCGGTCACTATAGTTGCCACCCACAGACTTCTTCATACGGCCTAATTCGCGTTCTATCGCTTGCGTCTCTTTTAGGATCTCAAGCGGAGGAAGTTCACTTTCTATACAGCAAGCAGCGTTGAGGAATGAATTTTCGGAAGAAAAGCCCCAAGGGGCGGTAACATAAAAAGCGGAGAGGGAAATGACCTTCCCTACCCGCTCGTTTATTTTTTGAACAGCAGCATGCAGGTGCGCTTCTTTATCGCCCAGGTTGGTTCCTAGTCCTAAATATACCTTCATACGCCTGTCCGATAAAATACTATTTATCCAGAATCAACATGGCATCTCCATAAGTACCGAAACGGTAACCTTCCTTCAATGCAGTGCGATAAGCATCCATAATCAAATCATAACCACCATAAGCACATACCAGCATCAGCAATGTGGAAAGAGGCATATGGAAGTTGGTAACCATGCTATTGGCTACAGAGAAATCATAAGGAGGGAAGATAAACTTATTAGTCCAACCTTCAAACTCTTTCAAATGGCCGTCTGTACCTACGGCAGTCTCTATAGTACGCATAACCGTGGTTCCTACAGCACAAACGTTCTTTCCTTCATCCTTAGCATTATTCACAATGCGGCAAGCCTCGGAGTTGACAAACATCTGTTCCGAATCCATCTTATGCTTGGTCAAGTCTTCCACATCAATTTCACGGAAGTTACCCAATCCGGCATGCATAGTTATATAAGCAAAGTCTATACCCTTAATTTCCAAACGCTTCATCAGTTCACGGCTGAAATGAAGGCCGGCAGTAGGAGCAGTCACAGCACCTTCATTCTTGGCAAAGATAGTCTGGAAACGTTCCGCATCCTCCTCTTCTACCGGACGATTGATGAAACCAGGCAACGGAGCCTCTCCCAGCGCATACAGTGATTTCTTGAACTCATCATGCGGACCGTCATACAAGAAACGCAAGGTACGCCCGCGAGAAGTCGTATTATCAATTACTTCGGCAACCATTGAATCATCATCACCGAAATAAAGCTTGTTGCCAATACGGATCTTACGAGCCGGATCAACCAATACATCCCACAAACGAAGTTCTTCGTTCAGTTCACGCAACAAAAACACCTCAATACGCGCACCGGTCTTCTCCTTATTTCCATACAAACGGGCAGGAAAAACTTTCGTATCATTAAAGATAAACACATCTTTATCATCAAAATAGTCCAAGATATCCTTGAATACCTTGTGTTCAATCTGGCCTGTTGATTTGTGAACAACCATCAGGCGCGACTCATCTCTGTACTTTGCCGGATGCAAAGCGATCCTATCGTCCGGCAGTCTAAATTTAAATTGCGACAGTTTCATCTTATCTCTCCTTATTCGTTTATAACTTCAATCTCTTGTTGGTCCAGCCATCCGGGGAAGTCTTCCACTTGCAGGCAATCTTCCAGCTTCACCTCTCCCACCCGGGTACGGATCAGCCCTGTAAGGTGTGCGCCACTGTTCAGCGCTTCGCCAATGTCACGGGCCAATGCACGGATATAGGTTCCTTTGCTGCATACTACCCTGATCTTGATCTGTGGCAGATTACATTCCAGTAACTCTATTTCGTCGATAATCAACGTTTTGGCTTTCAACTCCACTTCTTCACCTTTACGGGCCAAATCGTATGCGCGTTTACCATCCACTTTGCAGGCAGAGAAGACGGGCGGTATCTGTTCTATGCTACCGATGAAACGCTTCAGCGTTTCTTCCACCAGTTCACGGGTAATATGCTCCGTGGGATAGGTGGCGTCTATCTCCTTTTCCAGGTCGAAAGAAGGGGTGGTAGCTCCCAGTTGCAAGGTAGCAATGTATTCCTTGGTATGGTACTGAAACTCTTCGATGCGTTTCGTAGCCTTGCCCGTACAGATTATCATTACTCCGGTGGCAAGCGGGTCCAGTGTCCCGGCATGTCCTACCTTTATCTTCTTTACGCCCAGTTTGCGGCAAATATGGTATCTTATCTTGTTCACCACTGCAAATGAAGTCCATTTCAGCGGCTTATCAAAGTATAATACTTCTCCTTCTTTAAAATTCATTTTTTACTATACCAATGTGCAAATAATGGTGACTGCACCCACAATGGCACAATACACAGCAAAATAAATCAGCTTGCCTTTCTTCACAATATTAATCATCCACTTGCAAGCCACACAGCCCGATACAAAGGCAGCAACGAAGCCTACCAGCAACGAAAGGACAGATATATCCGTTGTTCCGGCGGCAGCTCCCTTTACAATCTTCATTCCATCCAGCAACGCCTCACCCAGAATAGGAGGAATCACCATCAGGAAAGAGAATTGTGCCAGCTTTGCCTTGTTGTCTCCAAGCAGCAATCCGGTAGCAATGGTAGAACCGGAGCGAGACAATCCCGGCAACACGGCACAAGCCTGAGCCAGCCCTATAATAAACGCATCTTTCATGCTAATGTTCTCTTTTACACGCGGTTTGGCGTAATAAGAGAAAGTAAGCAGCAAGGCTGTCAACAACAACATACAACCTACAATCAGCAATCCCGAGCCGAATATTTCCTCTACATAATCTTTAAAAAACACACCCACAATGCCGATAGGAATCATGGAGATCAGGATATTAATGACATATTTTGTTTCCGCATTCATCTCAAACTTAAACAACCCGCGGAATATCCAGTCTATTTCTTTCCATAGCACTACCAATGTACTCAGCACAGTCGCCACATGGACTGCTATCGTAAAAGTCAGATTATCTTCACCTTGTATGCCGAATAATGCTGAACCTATAGCCAAGTGACCACTGCTGCTCACCGGCAAATACTCTGTCAACCCTTGGAGCAAACCAAGGATTAACGCCTCAAACCATTCCATAATTTCTCGTCTTTAAATATTTGTATTTGTTATATCCTTCGGTTTGCGCACAATGCCGTAAATCATAAATATAAATCCCAGGAAGCACACAGCCGGTGCTACCTTGATGCGGCGCACGCTGAAAATGTCCGGTTCAAAATATCCCTCCGTTGAACTGGGACCCGTCATCAGCAGGAAACCGATGATGATTACTGCCATACCTATTGCCAACAGTATGAAGTTTGTTTTGTCAAAGGCAAATTTCTGTCTATCCATATCCTTTATAATTAAATGTAATACAATGCACCGGCTTTCATTCGCAGGTACTTGTTGATCGATATATACGCACACATAAAGGTGATAATCACCCCAAATACAAACACAGCCCCCATCACCATAAGCATGGTTATGGGAGTGATAATTTCAATCAGTTCGGGTTCATATCTCACCAAGGCATAAGCCATTCCTATCAATGCCGCGTCCGCCATGACGGCAGCCAGCACGCCAATCCAGATATTCCGCACCAGAAAAGGCTTACGGATGAAACCCCAGCTGGCCCCCACCAACTTCATGGTGTGGATAAGGAAACGTTTGGAATAGATGGCAAGACGGATGGTATTATTTATCAAAGCAAAGGAAATAAGCGTAAGCAGTGCGGCCAGCCCTAATAGCAAGAAGCTGATTTTACGGATGTTACTGTTCACGGCATCCAGCAAATCCTGCGGATAACTGATTTCCATTACTTTCTTATTCTGCATGATCTTTTCTTCAATCCAGGAGATACTGTCCGAGTTGGCATAATCGGCATTCAGTTTTATTTCGATGGAAGCTGTAAAGGGATTATAACCCAGAAATTCGGCAGGATCGGTTCCCATTGCCTCGGTCTGCTCTTTCAGGGCTTGCTCTTTTGAGATATAGGAAGTGGCTTTTACAAAAGGTTCTTCATTCAATTTCTTTTGGAATTTCAAGGCATCCGCTTCTTTCATATCATCGCTGATAAGTACTGAGAAACTGATATTCTCACGCACATACCGGGACAGGTTATTGGCAGACAGTACAAAGAATACCACCATGCCCAGCAACAACAACACCAACATGGTGCTAATGCTGGAAGTAATGAACTGCATATCGAAAAAGGACCCAGATTTCTTTCCCATAATCACTTCTTTCTGAATACATAAATCATTGAACTACTGCGTTCTTCCTTTGCCAGCGAACTGAACCATGCCAATAGTCCCGTCCACATTCCTTTCAAGAAAGCCCAACGGCTGCCTTTGTATTTTTCCGTCAGCATGGATACATAGAATGCATCAAAGGGCATGGGATGCTGTTCTGCCAGTTTAAAACCATGCTTCACTCCGAATTGCTGCATCGCGGAGGGCGTAAAATGCCACAAATGACGGGGAACATCATATGCTGCCCACCATTCCTTGTATTTCTGTGCATCATACGAACTTGCGTTGGGAACGGCGACAATCAGCACTCCCCTATCTTTCAGCAGCGCACTGAGCTTTTCCCATGTTTCATTCAGATGTTCCAAATGCTCCATGACGTGCCACAACGTGATAACGTCAAAAGAAGCATCATCATATCCCGCCAAAGCATCTTCGGCATCCACGTCCAGCTCAAAATGTTCTTTGGCAAACGCACGCGCCTTAGCGTTCTTCTCAATGGCTTTCACCCGCCAGCCACGTTCTTTCATCGCATTGCTGAAATAGCCCGTACCTGTACCAATGTCCAGCAGACTGCCTTTACTCAGTCCCGAAGTACGTTTTATCAGCTTTGCCTTGCGCGACAGCATATACTTGCGAACCTCGTGATACACGCGGTTCATCAACCCCTTGTGGGTGTCGCTATGCGATATGTAATCGGGAGTTTCATAATACCGTCCTATCTCGGCTTCCACGGGTGCACCCTGCGTAAAGATAAAGCCACAACCCTCACAGCGAACCAAACTGAATTGTTCGCCCGTAGCATAGTGATCCGTACAAGTGATTGCATGTCCCAAATGTTTTCCGCCGCACAACGGACAAGTATTTATATTGAGTATATCCACTTTTTGCCCTAATTTGCTGCAAAATAACAAATAAAAAGTATTATAAGGGCTATCCTTTAAGTACTTTTAAGAGTATATGTTAATCATTCGTTTTTACTTTTTCTACATTTGCACAGATCATTTAAAAAGAAACGGATATGGAGAATAAAAAATTAACCCGTTCCAGCAGCAACAAGATGGTAGCGGGAGTATGTGCGGGCTTGGCTGATTATTTCGGTTGGGACGTAACAATAGTACGTGTAGTTTATACATTGGCAACGTTTTTCACCGCTTTCTCCGGTGTCATCGTTTATCTTATTTTATGGATTGTAATGCCGGAGAAGAGGTAGCAGAACGGTTATGCAATGCCTAATAATTCTACTTCGAATATCAATGTAGAAAAAGCGGGAATCGGACCGCTGGCACGGTTGCCGTATCCCATGGTATAAGGAATGTAAATAGTCCATTTGTCGCCCACGTGCATACGTTGGAGGGCTAATTGCCATCCTTCGATGACATCACACAGGCGGAAAGCTTCGGGACAGTTGCGGGTGTAGGAGTTATCGAACTCTTTCCCGTTTATCAGGCTGCCTTTATAGTGCACGGTTACGATGCTACGGACTGTAGGGGTGACACTACCCTCTCCTGCTTGCAATACTTTATAATAGATTCCGCAAGGCAATGGATGAATGCCTTCCTGTGTAGAAAGAACCTGCAGATATTGCAAGTTCTTTTCTTTATATTCTTCTTTCTTTCCCATATTTTTCAATAAATTCCATAATTGCGAAACTAAGGAACAAATAACGCTTTCATCTACTGTAGGGGCAGATTGAATCTGCCCGACAACAATCCGAAGGGGGTATTTGGGGTGTATTCGGGCGGATTCAATCCGCCCCTACGGTGCAATTACTTCCTCACCTTTCAGCGTGGCTGAACTGGCCTCGGTGATACGCACATTCACAAAATCGCCAATGCGATGATTGCCTCTATCAAAGACTACCACCTTATTTTGCTGTGTACGTCCGAATAACTGTTCTTTTGAACGCTTGGAAACCCCTTCTACCATTACCTCGAATGTTTTTCCCACATCCTTGGCATTGCTTTCGGCAGACAGTTGGTTCTGCAATTCAATAATCTCATTCAAACGGCGGATCTTAATTTCTTCGGGCACATCATCCGGCAAATGCTTGGAAGCATACGTCCCGGGACGTTCCGAGTACTTGAACATAAAGGCGGAATCATACCCACATTCACGCATCAGGGACAAAGATTCCTGATGATCCTCTTCCGTCTCCGAATGATAGCCCGAAAATATATCGGTACTCAACCCGCAATCCGGAATAATCCGGCGGATGGCCGCTACCCTCTCCAGATACCATTCGCGGGTATATTTGCGGTTCATCAGTTTCAAGATTCGTGAACTGCCACTCTGCACCGGTAGGTGAATATGCTTGCACACATTGGGCACTTCCGCAATCACTTGCAACGTCTCGTCGCTCATATCCTTGGGGTGCGAAGTTGTAAAACGGACACGCATGCCCGGCACCGCTTCCGCCACTGTGCGCAGCAACATAGGGAAAGTTATCACTTCTCCCTCCTTTTCAAAACGATAGGAGTTTACATTCTGTCCCAGCAAGGTCACTTCCTTGTAGCCCCTGCCTGCCAGGTCGCGCACCTCATTCAGGATGCTCTCCACATCACGGCTACGCTCCCGTCCGCGAGTATAAGGCACGATGCAATAGTGGCAGAAATTGTTGCAGCCACGCATGATGCTGACAAAGCCGGAAATGTGGTTGCCACAAATGCGCGACGGAATCACCTCACGATAAGTCTCGGTGGTGGAAAGCTCCACATTGATAGCCTTCTCTCCTGCCTCTACCGAAGCAACCAAATCGGGTAAAGTGAGGTAAGCGTCCGGCCCCACCACAAGGTCTACATGATGATTCTCTATCAAATCATCCTTCACGCGTTCCGCCATACAGCCCAGTACGCCCACTATCAAGTCCCTGCGCTTGTTCTTCTTCATGGAATGGAAAAACTCCAATCGGTTCAGAATCTTCTGCTCCGCATTGTCACGGATGGAACAAGTGTTCATAAACACGGCATCCGCTTCGTCCAGCGTTTCGCACACCCGGTAGCCTGCCATCTGCATAATAGATGCAATTACTTCACTATCAGCCACATTCATCTGGCAGCCGTAGGTTTCGATAAACAATTTCTTGTTTTCGGTTTCAGTTGCAGATTTAAAGTCTGCTCCTGTTGTTTCTTTCATATTTCCTTTGATTTATTTATTTCGCTGCAAAGATAGGGACTTCCCCGCAAATGAAACGAATAAAGAGGTTGGAAATTGTCAAAACTTGCTTTCTTTCACTCCACTGCGAAGTTCTCCGATTTAAAGCTGCTGTAATATCTTCCGCAAATTGCCGTGAATTTCAGCACACAATAGTCCAGGTCGGTAACTCCTTCTTTATAATACATCGTGTCGCCTTCCTCCCATATCATTTCCTTGTACGCAGGGTCTGTCATCACCTCCATGGTTCCTTTCAGCATGGCACCTCTGAAGAAACGCCTGTCGCAAAAGTAAATACAGGCATGATTGTTCCTCAGATATTGCTGCACACGCATGGAAGAGGTATTGGTGGTGAAATAAAAAGTGCGGAGCCCTTCCCTCTTTCGTGGTTGCAACATTGCTTTCATATTCGGAAAGCCTTCTTCGTCAATGGAAGCTATAAAAGCTACTTTCTGATTATCAATCAGTTTTCCAATCGTTTGTTCTACGTTTCTCATAATCTTTTTGGTTTAAATGATGATGCAAAAGTAAGAAGACGAAAGAAAAACCATGCAATAAAAATCAAAGGAGAAATAGCACTTTTCAACGAATGATGCTATGCCGATATTGCAAAGGGGTCAACCGGATCTGCCGGCGGAATAACCGTATAAAGTATGAAGGGTTTTCAAAACTCAGTCTGTCTGCCACCTCGGATACGGACAGGCTGGTATAAGCCAGCAATGTTTTTGCTTCTTGGATTATTCTATTCTGAATATAGCTTTTAGGGCTGGTATTCATTGTTTTCTGGACTAGTTCATTCAGATAGTTGGGGGTGATACATAGTTCATTGGCATAGTATGCAGTGTCATGATGGGTTCTGAAATCCCGATCGACTAATTTGATAAAATGATCTATATATCTATTTGAAGATTTTCCTTCGATGGCGTTGTAGCTTTTTGAATATTCGCGGTTGAGAAGCATCAGCATCTCATACAGCAAGGCACGCAAAATATGTTTGTCCCTGGAGTGCTCGTTGTTTATTTCGGATATAATATTCCGGATCAGACTTTCAATTCGGGAATATATATTTGTAATGTTCAGTCTGGCAGAAGCTCTATCTCTGTTAAAGTAAGAAAGGTTTTGTATAAAAGAAGGGTCGTTAAAGAATGAGAGCAGGAATTCTTCTTCAAAGATAAGCGCATAGCCTTGCGGAAGGTTCTCTGCATTCCACGCCCGTATTTCTCCGGGTCTGGAAAATATAATATCCCCTTGGCAAAGGGAAAACTGTTCATCGGCAATGGATAAATGTCCGGAGCCACCGGTTATAAAGGTGATATCAAAATAAGACAAGGTGTGCACCGGAGTCTTATTGATATAAGGGCGAATGCTGTCCAAGGTTACTACATCTATCAAAAGCTCCTCACCATACTTCGTTTTATAAAATTTATACCGGGGGATGGAATTCATAATCATACTTTTTGCAAAGATAGTCAATAATGGGTGCACAAGAATATCTTCAGTCCATGTATTTTCCTTCAAATCCGTCATTTGCCAATAACAATTTGATTATAAGATAGTTATCATGAACAAATATATTCCAATTCCTTCATAAATGGATCAGTAATGGGTAAGCCGTATCATTAGTAATGACTCGCCCTCGTCATTAGTAATCTTTCGGCCTCATCGTTAGTAAGATGCAGGTGTTTTGTCCGGTCTGTACCTCGGTGAGATACCTTCGGTTTCACACCAGGAAACACTCCGTAACACACCGCGATACTGTAGTTTCCCGGTGTGTTACGAAGCACTTCCCGGTGTCTTATGGACCGCGAAAAACAATGGCCATTGTTTTCCCAAACAACGGCGGGTGTTTCCAAAAACAATGGCGGGTGTTTTTGCTTTGAATCATTATTGATCATTTATGAAGGAATCACAAAATATTTCTTCATGATAAGACACTCATAAACAAAATGTTATAAGCCCATGAAGCTTTTGAAGGAATTTAGACCACAACAGGTAATATGATGCTATAAATGCCCCATAAACAGCGCAAAGAGTTAAATAATTATAAACCGTGAACAAAAAAACCGTTTACGTTACCAACGTATCATATTAATTCGCATATTTGCTTCTGAAAAACATTAGATTTTTTCATAGTTAAGGTTTAGGTTAAAAAAATAGGGGAAGACAACTGTGAAGTTCTCTTCCTTTTTTATTGTCCTTTTATAGCCCGAATTAAGAAATAAATTCCTAACTTTGAGCACTCATTATATAAAAGGAAAGAATATGGAGATCATTCAGGTTATCATATTTATAGTAATTATTGCCGTTGCCATTGCACAGCAAATCTTAAAAGCCAGTAAAAAGGAGAAAGTAACTTCCCCCAAAGACGTACTTGCAGATATGTTTCCTGAAATAGAAGGAGAGGAGCAACCCGTTTCTCCCGTTCCACAAATGATGCGTAAGCCTAAATCTTCCCGCAAGCAGAGCCAGCCTACAGTCACCACGAAACAAAACATCTCCCCCCAGCCGGAAAAAGAAAACAAGAAGCCAAGTCATGCCCCCATAAAACTAAGCACAAGAGAAGAAGCGCGACGGGCCTTTATTTATTCGGAGATTTTCAATCGCAAATATTAATAACAACTATCTAAATAAGAATAACACATTGAATATTATGGGATTTAATATTATTTCAGCAGCCGAAGCAGCCAGCTATATCAAGCATGGCTACAATATTGGACTCAGTGGCTTTACTCCGGCAGGAACGCCGAAAGCCGTAACTCCCGAGATTGCAAAGATAGCAGAAGAAGAACATGCTAAAGGCAATCCGTTCCAAATCGGTATCTTTACCGGTGCCTCTACAGGAGACGCTACAGACGGTATTCTGTCAAGAGTGAAAGCAATCCGCTATCGTGCTCCTTACACCACCAACCCCGATTTCCGCAAAGCGGTGAACAATGGCGAAATAGCATACAATGACATCCATTTGTCGCAAATGGCACAGGAAGTGCGCTATGGCTTTATGGGAAAAGTAAACGTTGCCATTCTGGAAGCCTGCGAGATTACTCCCGACGGCAAAGTATACTTGACAGCAGCCGGAGGTATCGCCCCGACCATCGCCCGCCTGGCAGACAAAGTGATTATAGAACTGAACGCCGCCCACAGTAAAAACGGTATGGGCTTGCATGACGTATATGAACCACTTGATCCGCCTTACCGCCGCGAGATCCCTATCTATAAACCCAGCGACCGCATCGGTGTGCCCTATGTGCAGGTAGACCCGAAAAAGATTATCGGCGTAGTAGAAGTGAACATGCCCGACCAGGCACGCTCATTCACCGCACCCGATCCTATCACCGACCAAATCGGACAAAATGTAGCCGACTTCCTGGTTGCCGATATGGACCGCGGCATCATTCCATCTACCTTCCTGCCTTTGCAGAGTGGAGTAGGTAATATTGCCAATGCCGTATTGGGTGCCTTGGGACGTAACAAAACCATCCCTGCATTCGAAATGTACACCGAAGTATTGCAAGATGCAGTGGTAGACCTGATTCGCCAGGGACGTGTGAAATTCGGAAGTACTTGTTCGCTGACCGTAACCAATGAATGCTTGCAGGGTATCTATGATGACATTGATTTCTTCCGTGATAAACTGGTGATGCGTCCTTCCGAGCTTTCAAACAGCCCCGAAATTGTTCGCCGCCTCGGAGTTATCTCCATGAATACAGCTATTGAAGCAGATATTTATGGTAATGTGAACTCAACCCATATCAGCGGCACGAAGATGATGAACGGCATCGGCGGTTCAGGCGACTTCACCCGCAATGCTTATATTTCTATCTTTACTTGCCCGTCCGTTGCCAAGGAAGGAAAGATCAGTGCCATTGTTCCTATGGTTTCTCATGCCGACCACACAGAGCATGATGTAAATATCATCATCACAGAACAAGGTATTGCCGACCTCCGCGGAAAGAGCCCGGTAGAACGCGCACGCGCCATCATCGAGAACTGTGCTCACCCGGATTACAAGAATATCCTGTGGGATTACGTGAAGATGTCTTCTAAAGGACAGACTCCTCACTGCATGTCTGCTGCATTGGCAATGCACGACACACTGGCAAAGAAAGGCGATATGCGATTGATAGACTGGGCAGAATATAAATAAGTCTTCTTCTTTAAATTCTTTTAAATATCGACAATCTTCGGTCAAGCTGTGTGCTTGGCCGAAGATTTCTTTACCTAAAAATCAGCTATGACAGTTTCTCACAAAACTCAATCTTTTCTTCATTCGGTCCTACAATAGTGAAGAACTTCACTCCATGATCCCAAAAGGGAAGCGATTGCACGGCATGATCCAACATGCGGTAACCGGCAGAACGAACCTCCTGAAACACCTTATCTATCTCTTTTACATCCAATGCAATATGGTCAATAGCACCGTTCTTCATTGCAGCAGCCTTATTTTCATAGGTTTCGATCATCAAATTGCCTAAACGGAGGAAGGCAACTTTCTCATTTGCCGCTTCATTCAGCGTAAACAATGCAATTTCAAAACCCAAGCCTACATAAAATTCAATTGTTTTCTCCACATCATTTGTCGGGATACCGATATGTTGCACTCCCGTGATATTCTTTCTGATATTCATATTATTCTATCTTTTAATTTTCAGTTAAACATTCTTCATCTTTTATCTTTGAGCCCCACAGAGCATAGTAAAGCATTACCAATTCACAAACCACCACAATCATCCATGTCCATTGCCAGGAACCCAATACATCGGCCATCATGCCTTGCAGCACCGGAAATACGGCACCGCCGAATACACCCATCATAAAGATGCCCGATGCTTTTGAGGTATATTTCTTCAATCCTTTTATAGCCAGGGTAAAGATACATCCCCACATCACCGAATGGCATAACCCGACAGATACCAGCACCCATAAATTGTTGGTAAAGATGGCGATGAGAGTCAACACCGTCGCCACAGAGGTGGTAAACGTGAGTTGCATGCGTGGAGAAACCTTGTTGAATAATCCTGAAATGATTCTCCCCACCATCAGTCCTCCCCAATAAAGGGTAGCAAGCAGGGCGGGAGAGAGCATTTCCCCTTCACGATCCAATTCCATGGCATGCAGATTGACATTTACGCCGATAGATACTTCTGCACCCACATAAAAGAAAATGGCTACTACTCCTAAAGCCAGATGACGGAACGACCAAATGCTACGTTCCAGTTTTTCACCTTGTTCCGTCCTTGTCCCTTGAATATCAGGCAAACGGAGCCGTCCGGTAACAATGGTGATCACTGCTACACAGATGGCAATTGCCATAAAAGGAACCATCAACTGTCCGGCACGTACATTATCCAATGAAACTCCGGAAAACATGACTCCCGTCACAAAGAAAGGAGCGATAGTTGTGCCAATGGAGTTGATGGCACAGACAATATTCATGCGCTGCACCGGTTGTGTCCTAGGCAATTCATAAGCAGCTATATAAGGATTAATCACCACCTGCAACAAGGCTGCCGAAGTTCCCATCAGATAAGAACCAAGCAGAAAGATAAAGAAACCGTAGGGCACGCTATCCGATGCGATTTGCAGACTGAGGTCACCATAATTTACGGCAAACCAGGAAGATAGGAAATAAGTAAGCAGACCGGATACCATAACGATAAGAGCACGTATCAAGGTTTTCTTATAACCGTAGTTGTTTATCCATTTACCTCCCAAAGTACTGTTTAGCAAATATCCCAGGAAGAAAAAGAAGGAAATAAGCGTAGTAAATGTATTCCTCAGTTCATCCGTATGGGCCAGAAAGGCTATTTTCAGCGGTCCCTGGCACTGTCCGTTCACAGTAGTCAGAAATCCGACAATGAAATAAATGAAGGTCAGGACTAAAAAAGGTCCCAAGCTATTGGTCTTCTGTGTATTCATGGCATAGCTTATTAGTTGATTTAATAAAGGTTTTACGGTAGGAGGTTGTGTCAAAACTCTGGAGCAACTATCAAATGTTCACTGGTAGGGGCAGGGTTTGCCTGCCCGAATACACAAAGCGAACTATTTTCGGGCGGGCAAACCCCGCCCCTACAACAAAATGATAGTAAATTCTAGTTTTGACACACCTCTCGAATGCATTTATTTAGCAAGAATCATTTCCAGCACCGGCAAGATACCTTTTTCTTTTATATCTTTCACCATCTGCAAGTAAACTTTTACAAAGTTCTCTGCAGCTTTCAGATCTGTGCTCCGGAAAGGCGAAAGTGCTAAGAAGTCCATCGGTTCACTGCTGGCTATAAGTTGCTTATCTCCATCCGTCAACCAAGGATCACTCACTTCATAAGCCATTCCTTTATCATCCACTTTATATTTCAGATAATGACGATAAGCGGCAATAGAGAAAGCTACACGGGTCAGATCTGCATGGTCACGAATCATCCGAATCAGGTTGGGCATTACATATACCGGATATTTGGATACCCCGTCAAAACAAAGACGTGCCAACTGGTCACTGACAGAACGATTTCCAAAACGCTCAATCAACGTCTGCTTATACAATTCCAAATCAGTATTTCCCGGAGCAGGAACATACGGAGTAATATCCTTATCCATAAAGGTACGGAGCAACCGAGCAAAACGTTCATCATGCATCGCTTCGTCCACCTTTCGGTAACCACTGAGGAAAGCAGGATAGGATAGGAGGGTATGAGAAGCGTTCAGAAGGCTCAACTTCATATTTTCGTAAGCAGTTACATCGTTGGTAAACTCCGCACCGGCCTTTTCCCATGCCGGACGGTCGGCAATGAAATTATCTTCTATCACCCATTGAATAAAGTCTTCACAATATACAGGGGCTTGATCTTCAGTGTCGTTCTTTGCATTCAGCCGTTCTATGTCAGCAGGAGTAGTAGCCGGAGTAATGCGGTCTACCATGCTGTTGGGGAAAGTAACATTCTGTGCCACCCATGCAGCCAGTTCCTGATCTTGCGCTTTGATAAAGGCGGTAAAAGAGCGCTTTGCCGTATTTCCATTGTGTTGAAGGTTGTCGCAAGAAAGGATGGTGACAGGACCGTTTCCTCTCTGCATACGTTCACGCAAGCCTTCTGCCACAAAACCGAATACAGTTTTGGGAGCCTGCGGATTGATTATGTCATGCTGTATCATTTCATTCTGAAGATCAAACTCACCGGTAGTCTTGTCCTGATTGTATCCGCCCTCTGTGATGGTCAGAGTGATAATCCTGATTTCCTTATCTGCTATCTTATTTATAACAGCAGAAGGATTTTCAAGGCCCCAAATCAGTTCTACCAGTGAACCGATGCGATAAGCCTCATCCTTACCGTCACGCCCGCAAACGGTCAAGGTATATTCACCGTTCTGCTTTTTCAATGCCTTGTACAGATGTTCATCAGACGGCAGCAACATTACGCCGCAAATTCCCCAATTCTGCTGGGTGGCATCAGCCAGTAACAGATTAGTGTAATACTCCTCGTGTGCACGATGGAAATTACCAACGCCAATGTGTACGATACCTGCTTTTACTTGTTCACGATTGTAATCGAAAGAAATAACTTGTGTTTTCATGATTTTATGGTTTTAAATTGTTGATTTATGCCACAAATATAGAAGGCGGAAAAAAGAAAAACGAAGAAATTTAAAGGGATTCGCCTGCAAACGTTCCCGCAATCGTTCCCAAAATCTGCAAACGTTCCCATTTTATTTGCAGATGAAAAACGAAAGGTGTATTTTTGTTTCAATTATACCTTAAATACTCTAGCCATGAAGCGTGTAACCATAAAAGATATAGCCGAGCATCTGACACTTTCCGTATCAACTGTCTCACGGGCATTGATTGATGACAAGAACATCCGAAAGGAAACCAAAGAAAAGGTGCTGGAAACTGCCAGGCAATTGGGATACAAACCCAATCCCGTAGCCACCAACTTGAAGTATGGACGCACTAACACGGTGGGAGTCATTGTTCCCGAAATGATTACGCCTTTCGCTTCACAAGTCATCGAAGGGATTCAGAAAGTGTTATATCCTAAAGGGCTGAAAGTGATTATCGCCCAATCCGGCGAAAACCCGGAAACGGAACGGGAGAATCTATTGATGATGGAGCGTTTTATGGTAGATGGTATCATCATTTGCCTTTCACACCACACACAGAACCGCGAAGAATACATCCGGTTACAAGCTGAAGGCACTCCAATGGTATTCTATGACCGGATACCGGACGGGCTGGATGTTTCGAAAGTAGTAGTAGATGATTATTTGAAATCATTCTTTATGGTGGAACACCTCATACGGATAGGGCGGAAACGCATAGCGCATCTGCAAGCACCACCTTATATCTATAATTCCATAGAAAGAACAAGAGGATACAAGGATGCTTTGGAAAAGTTCAAGATTCCATTTGAGCCTGCATTAGTCATAAAAACAGGGATGACCATTGGCGACGGACGGGAAGCTGCTGCACAGTTGTTGAAAACCGGCACGCCTTTCGATGCCATCTTCGCCTTTACGGACACATTGGCTATCGGAGCCATGAACTATCTGCAGGAACAGCACATAAAAATACCCGAAGAAATAGCCGTAGCTAGTTTCTCGGGTACAATCCTGTCCACAATTGTCACTCCGCAACTCACCACAGTAGAGCAACCATTGGTTGAAATGGGAGAGAGCGCCGCCCAATTGATGCTAGAGAAAATAAACAATCCGGAAGCTCCCAACCGAACCATCACACTGAATGCGGAAATCAAATTGAGAGCCTCTACGGAAGAATAAACTTTAAAAATCCAGCACTCGCACTCCGACCTGGAAAAACGCATCATTATTCTGCGGATTCCACATAGCCAGCAGTGTAACAGGGAAATTCATCTGACAGACAGAGAGCTGGTATACAGCTTTTATATTCAGATGGACAATACCCGCCGTATCTCCATAAAAGTTCTCACGGATGCGATGTCCCTTTTCATCGTTTCCGGGAGAGAGTGCAAAAGCCGCACCGGCCCCTGCACTAATATCCCATCCCTCTTTCTGCCAAAAAGAATAGTCGGCATAAACAAAAGTGGAATATCGGTTCTTCTGATTCTCCCTGTCCCGGTCACGCCCGAAAACAATCGTCGACCAATTCAAAGACAGTGGAAACTTATGCTTCCATTGGTAAGACACCGTAGCGTCAATAAAACGCCCTGTCTCCGAAGCCCTGTAATTAAAAACCTCCCTATTGTTATAAGTTGCTCCAGGCGAGAAATTATAAATGTCCCATAAAGAGCATTTAAACCCGCCCTTGGTGTATGAAACGTAATAATCAAATTCCTTATACGAAGCCTGTGTATTCATTCCTCCCCACAGACCCAAACAAAATTCTTTCCGACGGTCAGTCATATTCAAGTCGGAAGTCAGCACCATTCCGTCTGCCACCTCCATTCCACGCCATAAATGCATGGTCTGTAGGTCTAAAGCAAAATTCACCTGCGCATCAGCTTGGTAAAAACTGCCAACCAGTGCCGCAACTGAAAATAATATCTTTGATAATGTGTTTTTCATTTTACCGGAGATTAAAAAGGATTTACTGAACCCGCCTTTTCATTTCTTGCGGCAGCAGAGGCATTGCTCCGTTCTGCGTACAAATAAATGCAGAAACATCCACTGCCAACTTGTGTGCGTGCGACACACTCTTTCCTGCCAGGATAGCTGCAATAAAGGCTGCCGTAAATGAATCTCCTGCACCTACTGTGTCGGCGACCTCCACTTTCGGAGTCTCTACAAACGAGACTTCTCCCGGAGTAAATACGTAACTTCCATTAATGCCACAAGTCAGAATCAGCATTTTCAGATTGTACTTGGCCAACAAGATCCAGCATTTATCCTGAAGGTCAATTCCGGGGAAACCGAACAGTCGGCTGATGGTAATCAGTTCCTCATCGTTAATCTTCAGGATATTGCATCTGCTGAAAGAATGGTCAAGGATTTCTTTCGTATAGAATCCCTGACGAAGATTTATATCGAAAATTTTGTATTGTTCTCCCTTTTGAGGCATTGCATCCAAAAATCGGTTGATGGTTTGGCGAGACACTACACTGCGCTGTGCCAATGAGCCAAAGCAAACCGCCTGCGTGTGGTGTGCCAGTTCCTCCAGGGCAGGAGTAAAAGGAATATTATCCCAAGCTACATTTTCTTTTATTTCATAGCAAGGAACTCCCGCATCGTCCAACGTCACCTGTACCACACCCGTAGGATAAGGCACTTTCTCTATATTATACTGCAACTGCTTAGCATCCAGGTTATCAAGAATTTCATTCCCTAACTTGTCATCCCCCACAGCACTTACCACTACACTGTCATAACCAAACTGTGACATGTGATATGCAAAATTAGCCGGTGCACCACCCAGTTTCTTTCCTTCGGGAAGAACGTCCCACAGGGCTTCTCCCATTCCTACGATTGTTGTTTTCATGATATTACTTGTTTATTAGATTTATGCAACGAAGATAGGCCACCCATCAAAAAGAACTCTCCCCAACAGCATTGAAATCTCTTGAGAACGTTTGCGGGAACGTTCTCAAAATCTGCAATCGTTCCCAGTATCCTTGTTTTTTTGAAACTTTATTGCGTAATTTGCCGCATCATGTTGGAACGCACAAGATATAAATACGAGTTTGAACAACTATACAAGGACAATTATGCCCGATTGTATTACTATGCGTTCCAGTTTATCAGCGATGCCGAAATCTGTAAGGACATTGTAAACGATGTATTCGAGAAAGTCTGGAGTCAGTTTGAATCCCTTCAACGAGAAACGATTACCACCTATTTATACACCAATGTACGCAATAAATGTATCGACCACCTGCGCCACTCACAGGTAGAAGAACAATATGCCGACTTTTATCGTGCCGTAACTCAAGAAGAAGCCGATAACGGTTTCAGTGAACGGGAAGAAAGGATCGCACGCATCGAAAAAGTAATTGAAGATCTGACTGATCCTACCAAAACCATTCTAAAGGAATGCTACTATGAAAATAAGAAATACAAGGAAGTAGCCGATGAATTTGGAATGAGTATCAACGGAATAAAGAAACACGTTATGAAGGCCCTCCGATTGATACGTGAAGAATTCGGTATCAAAAAGAAAAGCCAGGAAGTACCCGAAAAGGAAGATGAAACGTATATATTAATGTGAAAGGGCAAATAGCATGAACGAAGATAAACGCATCGAAGAAAAAATAAGCCGCACGTTGCAAGCGATGGAACACCCGGAAGACTTTTCGGAAGAAGAACTGCGTGCGTTGCTGGCAGATAAAGAGTGCCTGCAAACCTGTCGTGATTTGCTGGATAGCAAAGAAGCATTGGCACGCCGGTATGCACCTGCTCCGGATATAGAAGGGGAATGGAAAAAGTTCTCTGCCCGCCACACTCACCGTAGTGGTAAACGCATCGTTGGTTTTACGGCAGCTTTGCTGGTAGCCGCTACCATTGCTTTGTTTTTCGTACTCCGTACATCCGCACCATCCGCCTATACTGTTTTCGAAGCTACCACGGTAGCGCAAGAAATCACTGTGCAAACACAACAAGGAATCCACATACTGAATGTTCCGCGAGGCATGAATAAAAAACTCGAATTGCCCGACGGCACACAAGTATGGCTCAATGCCGAAAGCCAATTAGAATACCCCGAAACCTTTGAAGGGCAGGAGAGGAGAGTGGTCCGCTTGAAAGGAGAAGCCTACTTTGAAGTAGCCAAAGATGCTACACATCCGTTCATTGTAGAAACAGATTTGCTGGAAACACAAGTATTAGGCACAGCATTCAATGTCCGTGCCTATTCTCCCGAAGATGCCCATGTCACTTTGGTAGAAGGAAGTGTAAAAGTAAGCGATGCCCGGCATAAAAAGGAGATACTCATGAAACCGGGACAGAATGCCACTCTGCAGCAAACAGGCAACTTCACCATAAACGAAGTGGAAGCCAAAGCCTATAACTCTTGGGCAGAGGGACAATTCTATTTCGATAACACCGAACTGGTAGAAATCATGCGTGAACTGGGGCGTTGGTACAACATCAATATCATATTCACCAGCAAAGAAGCCATGCACTACCGCCTGCATTTCCAATCGGATAGGAGTGAGTCACTTCCCCAAGTCCTTGATTTGCTGAACAGTATGCAGAAAGTGAATGCAACGCTGAAGAATGATAAGGTAATAGTCAGCCTGAGTGAATCCGCACTACCAAATAAAAAGAATCGTTGACAGAAAACACCAATCATATCACATATTTTATACCTTTGTCCATTGTAGACATAACAATATTCACTTTTAAATATTCCATAGTGTCATCCTTTTACTTAAAACATAAAACTCTAAATAAAACGATTATGAAACATCATTCAATCTTACTTCTATTAGTATTGATACTATTATCAGTTCCCTCTATAACGAAAGCACAAACCCCGATACGCCCTTATGACCAATGGGAGGCAACTCAATTTATTGCAGTAGATGGACATCAGCCTGAAGACTACGTAAAGCCTGACAATAACTGGGAAATACTATATAATCTGCGAACCCCGCATACCCAGACTGAACTTCACGAAATGGGAATCAAATGCTCTGACAGCCAATTATTACTGCTGGAAGTAGGCGGACTTATCAATGAGACAAAAGGTAAATGGAAAACAACAATACCTATTCTCGATAAAGAACAAACCAATTCTTTAAGAAATTTCAGCAAAGAGATTGCCGAATCTATGTATGCAAACACAAAAGCAGATTTTATATCATTAACCCAAATTATCAATGAAATGGGCTTTAGGGAGAATGCACTTTCACTCGTCTTTTCATATCTCTTGGATGGAAGAATGTGGACAAAGCTGGTTCTGTTTGAGGACATTGATAGTCATACAAGCTGGAGTGGCTGTTATTGGGTATTATACGAACCTAGAAAGGATCTTGCATGTGGCACAAACGGATTTGGAGAACAGAATTTGATATTGACCTACATTGACAGCAGCATTGCTCCCAGTAATAAAACAATGGATCAATGTGCAGATGAAATAGACAAGCTCGGAAAAATAACAGATAATCAGCTTATCTCTCAACTAAAACCATATGGATTGGTAGACGATAATGGAAATGTATTAATCCCCATCATTAAAAAACAACAAGATAGCTTTCATCAAATAAACGATAAACTGGTGGAATCTATCAGCGCAGAACTAAAAAAGAATTGCAGTTCCCTAGCTACCCGGTATGGTATTGATAATGAGAAAATAGCTATGGTAATATTATACCATGAGGTTATGTGGAACTTGGTAGATAAACTGATTCAAGACAAGATAATTTCAATTCCAGCCATTTTCAAAGATGGGAAAGCAAATAAAAACCGTTTAAATGAGGTTCTTTTCTTTGTAGAAGGAGGACTAATGCAATAATTCAAGAGAAAAAGCGATTTTCACAGTACCCGATTCTGCAGGCTATCCGTATTATTAGCAAAAGAACAAAATAAAACAGTTATTTATGAAAACAAGACTTATTTATCTTTTGCTAATCTTATGCAGCCTGCAACTGACTGTCACAGCACAAACAGACAAGAGAATCACTCTTGATTTCCGGAATGAAGCATTGCCTTCGGCACTCAAGAAACTGGAACAAGCATCAGGATACCGTATCCTATTTACCTATGATGACATACAAACATATAGAGTAACGACCTCCATCCGGAATGAAACCATTACACAAGCCATCAGCGATCTGCTGAAAGACAAACCGCTGAACTATACACTGAAAGGAGACCAGTATGTGGTAGTAGTATCCGCCTCCGTGAAAAGTGTGAACAGCCTGAAAGGACGGGTACTAGATGAACAAAGCATGCCGATGGAAAGTACCACCATCATGTTAAAGAAAGGAGAGAAAGTAGTGACCGGCAGCATCACCGATGCGGCAGGCAATTACTTCATCCCCAACATTCTTGCCGGAGACTATGAGCTCTGCATTTCTTTTTTGGGATACGAAACCTTTACCCAACCCATCCGGATAACAACCGATACAGCCCTGCAACCCATAACCTTAAAAGACGGTGCAGTAGCCATGGGAGAAGTAATAGTGACCGGCTCCGCACCCGCATTCAAGATGAAAGGCGGAAGCGTGATTGCCAATGTAGCCAATTCCGTACTGAGCCGCGAAACCAGAGTACTGGACGTACTCCGCAAGATTCCGGGCATGACCATGGAAGGTGGTAACCTCACCTCTTTCACCGGCGGCACACCACTGATCTACATCAACGGAAAGAAAACCCGTTCCATAGACGAAGTGAAACAACTGGAAGTAAAGAACATAAAGAATGTAGAACTGATCACCAATCCCGGTGCAGAATATGACGCATCTGTTGGCGCAGTGTTATTAATTACCACCACCAAACGGCTGGAAGGCTGGTCTGTGCAACTGAACGGAGAATTAACCCAGAACCACAAACTGAGCAATGAAGAAAGTGTGAAACTGAACTACCAGACCGGCGGGCTGAACCTCTTCGGCACCTTTACCTATGGAGACTACCGGCGGAAAAGCCATCAGCTGATGAAAACCGTCATCACCACCCCCGACACCATTTGGACACAAGACCTTGACCAACAATGCAAAGCCATGCAGTACAGCTCTTACAACTATTCAGCCGGAGCCGATTATGCCATCAGCGACCGGCATAGCATTGGTATCCAGTATGACGGCTATCTGTCTAAAGACTATAACGATGCTCCTTCTTTCAGCACCATCACGACCAATGGTGAGCCATACGACTACATCAAAGGCAATTCTCTATTGAAGAACGACAATGATTATTATCATCATCTAAATGCATACTACACCGGCAAACTAAATGAAAAGCTGAAACTGGATGTTTACACCGACTACGCCCATACCCACAACGGACGCTTGCAAAAAGTGACAGAAGAATCAGAGCGTTTCGGACTATCGGAAGTGTCCAATACCAATGAAGCCGATTATAACGTGTATGCCATCAGCCCTAAACTGACTTACAACCTGACCGATGAGCATTCATTCGTAATGGGCGGGGAGTGGAATAAGGTAACCGGAAACAGCTTTCTGGAATACGAAGGCGGCACGGGCAGCAACTCCAAATCAGAAACAGAAGAAGAAAAATACGCCGGATTTATTTCGTACAGCTACTCCAAAGGGGACTTTTCGCTGAATGCCGGACTGAGATACGAGAACGTCACTTACAACTATCGTGACCTGTATGATGCCGACAATAACATCAGCCGCACTTACAGGAACTTCTTCCCCAGCTTCGGAATTTCTTATAAGACCAAAGAAGTTTCCCAGTCACTCAGCTACCGTACAGGTATCAGCCGACCGGATTTCGGAAGACTGAACAACTACTCATACTATGTCAACCGTTTCGATTATCAGGAAGGAAACCCGTTACTGGTTCCGCAAACCTCGCATCGCTTTTTATACTCTCTTTCTTATGATTTCCTCTATCTGTCCTTGGGTTACACGTACATCAAGGATTTCATAGGATTCTATATGTACAGTCACCCGCAAAAGCCGGAAGTCAGCGTCAACACTTGGCGCAACTATGACAAGCAGCAGCAGTTGAGTGCCGTAGTAAACCTGCGCCACCGCTTCGGCTTCTACGAGCCGTCACTGACAGGTATGTATAGACAATGCATCCAGAAAGTGGAATCCATTGACGGGGAACTTTCTGTGGACAAACCCACCTGGATAGTAACTTTCGAAAACAACTTCCATCTGCCGAAAAACTGGTTGGTCAATCTGGAATATAATTACACCAGTTCGGGCAGTTATCAATGGATTACTTCTCGCGCCCAGCACAACATGAACGTAAGTATCAGCAAAACCTTCCTGAACGAAAAACTGCAAGTGAGGTTGGCAGGCGAACATTTGTTGGAGCGTCGCATGAGCTTGTATGACGGACGAATCAATAACATCTACTTTTGGCAAGATGAAGACCAGGATGAACGACACGTATCACTGAGCGTAGTCTATCGCTTCAACAACTATTCCAAGAAGTACAAAGGAAAGAGTGCTGCAGATGATGTGTTGAACCGACTATAAATAGTTATCTTATATTCATTGCGCTTTATAATCAAATTGTTACTTTTGCATCCGGCAGAACAATAATTATAAAACCAATGAATATAAGATTTTTCATTATATGGATACTTGTAGCTGTTTATTCTCTTGGAGGATATTCCCAAGCTACTTTAGAGATAGGGAATACAGCTTCCGATACCTCAAAGGAAGTAAACTTAGAGGCCTCTATCCGTAAAATCATCGAAAATAAGAAAGCACAAGTAGGAGTAGCCGTTATTCTGAATGGAAAAGATACCATCATCATAAATAATGACCGCCCTTATCCCATGATGAGCGTTTTCAAGTTCTATCAGGCATTGGCTGTTGCCAATTATCTCCAACAGAATAACCTGCCTCTCAGTACAGAAATCAAAATCACCAAAGAGGATTTGAAAACAAACACCTACAGTCCGCTACGTGATAAATTCCCGGAAGGAAATATTTCGCTACCTATCAGCGAATTATTGACTTATACCCTTCAGTTGAGCGATAATAATGCGTGCGATATTCTTTTCAATTATATAGGCGGTCCCAAAGTTGCCGATGACTATATCCGTTCTTTGGGCATAGAACAATTTGCCATTGTGGCAACGGAAGATGATATGCACCAGGATATGAATGTATGTTACAACAACTGGAGCTCACCATTGGAGGCCGCACGCCTGATGGAAATCCTGCTCACCCGGAAGTTATTCAACGACGACTACCAAGAGTTTATTAAGCGCACCCTGACCGAATGCGAGACCGGAAAGAACCGGCTTGCCCGGCCATTGCAAGGAACAGAAGCCATCATCGGGCATAAAACCGGAACAGGAGATCGTAACGCCAAAGGACAACTTATCGGAACTAACGACATAGGTTTCGTTCTTCTCCCAAATGGAAACCGCTACACCATTGCCGTATTTGTGAAAGACTCGGAGGAGAGCGAGTTAATGAGTTCACAAATCATTGCAGATATTTCGGAGGTGGTTTATCGGCAGGTTAAATAAGATCCTTGTTGATACAGATTCTTCTGAAAACAAAACAACCGACAACGGAGACTGTGACATTTTCGTTTTTACAGGTATAATATCTATAAATGAAACAAAAATGTCACAGCCGTACACTGCCTTATAAAATGATCACCTGATCTACCCCAATCTGCCGGGCAAAATAGGCATCATGGCTAACTACTAACAAGGTGCCTTGATAGCTTTTCAAAGTCTCCGTTAATATCTCCATATTCGTAATATCAATGTTATTGGTCGGTTCATCCACAATGAATATATCGGGAGTCTGCGCACTTACCATCAGGCAGCAAAGGGACAGTTTCATCTTTTCCCCGCCACTCAGGCAACTGCACTTCTTATCCCAGGCAGAAACAGGGAATAGAAAACGATTAAGGATCGTTTTCAACTCATGGTCATAAAGTCCGTTGCTGAATGCAGAAAGTTGTTCCAATACTGATAAATCATCATGAATAATGGAATATTCCTGATCAAGGTAGACATAAGTCAGACCATCCGCTCTTGTCAATGTACCTTGAGTGGGAGAAAGGGCTCCGGTTATCAGCTTTAATAAAGTTGTTTTTCCACTACCATTACCACCCCTTAAATGAATGCGATCACCACTCTTGATGGTAAAATCAAGGGGAGATGCCCATAACGGGGTTTCCTTATACGCATAATTGAGGTTAGAGGCTGCAATTAGTGTCTTGCCCGTGTGCAGGGAAGAAGAATTGAAATCCACCTTCATTGCTTTTATATCGGGCAATGCCTTCCGAAGTTCCGTTGCGCTCTGGGTTATGAACTGGATTTTATCGGCATGTACATTGCCCAAACGGACTGTACTCTTTTCGGCTTTATCCTGAAGCGTATCCATTGCCATTTTTCCCACTCCTTTCTTTATATTCTGTTTCTTGCCACGCGCATCATGCTTTTGTTGGCGTTCCATTACTTCACGTGCCTGCTTCCGAGCCTTCTGCAATTGCTTTTCACTTTCCTCCAATCGGGCTTGCAAAGCCTGAACAGCCAATTCCTTTTGTTCTTTATAAAAGTCATAGTTTCCGGCATAATAAGTTACGCCCCCGGCTGTGAGTTCATAAGTAGAAGAAAGAAGATTGAGCAATGTGCGGTCATGGCTGACAATCATCAAAGCAGATGGGGTAGTGGCAATAAAGCGATACAATTTCTCTCTGCTTGCATTGTCCAAATGATTGGTCGGTTCATCCATCAGTATACAAGAAGGAGAATGTATAGTGATTCCTGCCAAAAATACTTTGGTCTTTTCGCCACCACTCAGCAAATGCATCGAATGGGAGAGGGGCACTTCCGGCAATCCCCATTCATGCAAGGCGGCAATGGCTCTTTCCTCTACCTCCCAATCATCTGCCAATGCTGTAAAATTATCCACTGAAGCATCTCCTTGCAATATGGCATGAAGTGCTTGTAACTTAGTCTCTATCCGCAATGCCCCGGCAACTGTCAAGTGATTGAATTGTCCGAAATGCTGCGGAATATAATAAGGTGCCTCCAGGCAAACAATCTGTCCTTCGGAGGGTGATAACTCTTTTGTTATCAGTTGCATCAAAGTAGACTTTCCTGAACCGTTATTTCCGATGAGGGCGATCTTCTCACCTTTACTGATAGAAAAACTGACGTTGCTGAAAAGCACGTCTTTATCCGGATGCATGTAAGTAATGGACTGTACATGTATACTCATACTGTTTCTAAAGATTTAAAATGTTAATACTGAAATGCGTGTAGTTAGGATTAGAAGACAACTATTACGCAACAAACGAAATCGCTTCGCCTGCCGTCCCAACATGAAAATGAATAGTTGTATGGAAATGAATGTTTTAGATTCTCATCGGAGTGTTTTTAAATTTGCGAGGGCAAAGATAACAGCTTTCCTTTATATAAAAAAATATTCCCCAGCCTAAATGAATGGACTGGGGAATTATCATAGCATTTTTCTTAATCAAACTCTGGTAACGTCACCGAGAAATTAGGATTGGGCGTATGTTGCGACTTGATAATATCTTTCATTTGTTTCACAATATCAGGATGCTGTGCCGCTACATCATGATCTTCATGAATGTCTGTAGCGAGATTGTAGAGGAACGGCTTTCCCTTCTTCACCACCATCTTCCAATCACCTACGCGGACGCCAATCTGATCGGTCTCATCAAATTCCCAATAAAGAAAATCATGTTCTTTCTGACCTTCCTGGCCTAACAGAGTTGGCATGATAGAAATACCGTCAAAATAATCTGTTTCCTTTTTCTTCTTGTTGCCATACTTCTTGATATAATTCTTCACACCGATAATATCACAGAAAGTAGGCATCAAATCATAGAAAGCACACTGATGATCATTCACTGTTCCGGCAGCCACTTTACCCGGCCAGCGGACGATGAACGGAATGCGGATACCACCTTCATAACACTGGCGCTTCAATCCACGCAACTTACCGTCACGTCCGAAAAATGTAGGATCTGCACCTCCTTCTTCGTGAGGGCCATTATCACTGGTAAAGATAACAATGGTATTTTCATCCAAACCTTTCTCTTTCAACTTTTTCATCACTTCGCCCACATAATAGTCCAAACGGGTAATCATTCCGGCAAACTGAGCATGCGTATGAACAGAAGCATTATAACGGGAACCTTCCGAACCGCCCCAAGTCTTATCTACAAAAAACTTTTTCTGATAACCTGTCAGGATAGAATCTTCCGGCTGTGCCAACTCAGCATGAGGTAAAGTGTAGGTAAAGATACCAAAGAACGGCTGTTTGCCATCCTGCTTATCCAGCCATTTCATAGCTTCTTCGTGAATCATATCTGCCGAATACTGAGGACGCTTGAAGTATTCCTTACCAAACATGGGATATTTAATATTCTCATCCATCACTACACGTACTACTGCCGTATCGCCCATGGATTTGCTATACCGATTCAAGAAATTAGGATAATAAAGATGCGCCTGGAATTGGCAAATATAACCATAATATTCATCAATACCCCGCTTGTCAGGAGTTGAAACAGAACCTTCATAACCGCCTGCCCATTTGCCGAACATACCGGTAGTATAACCATTATCTTTCATGATTTCGGGAATAATCACATGGTCGGGATCATAAGGATGCTGCCCTACTACAGAGAAATCCTCATTATCACCATATTTCACCATCGGCACATTTCGCCAATATTCCTTATTACCGCGTACCTCGCAGTGTCCCGAATGCTGTCCGGTCATAAATGAAGCACGTGAAGGAGCACTTACCGGACTTCCGGCATACGCCTGAGTAAAACGCATACCTTCTTTCGCCATATTATCAATGTTCGGCGTACTGATATAAGGCTGGCCATAGCAACCCAAGTCACCATAGCCCATGTCATCACACATGATATAAATGATATTCGGCTTAGGTGTTTTCTGGGCATAGGCACCCGAAGCGGTGAGTACAAGCCCAGTACTTAACAAAAAAAGATTTCGATTTTTCATAATATGTATATTCATTACGTGTTAGTTATCATTTGAATTATAAGCATCGGCAATTTATAGAAAATATTCCGGATAGCAAAAGCTATAAAAGGAATATCCATTCTTATTCTTGATAATATGGATTCAGCTCGGTAGGGATAGGGGCATGAGTATCTTCAATCCAGTTCATTAATTTCCGATAAAGTTCTTCGCGTTTCCCCGGATAAGACTCTGACAGATTCTTTGATTCACCCAAATCTTCTTTTAAGTTGAATAACTCCATTGATTTATCCTCATAATTATAAATCAACTTCCAGTTACCTGAACGAATACTGGAGTAGGGCTTGGCACGGAAAGATTTCCCTCCATTCAAATAAGATTCCAAATAGGCAGGAAAATGCCAGAATAGGTCCCGATCCATATCATTCTTTGCCACAAGCGTAAAAATGTCCTTTCCATCAAGATTTGTCGCAACGTCACCATGCGCCAAAGTTACAAAAGTAGGATAAAAATCCACTCCGGTTACAGGAATAGATGAACGGCTGCCCGGCTCTATTTTGTCCACCCATTTTATAATTAAAGGAACACGACTGCCCCCTTCATAAGGCATTCCTTTTCCTCCATTCAGCGGATAGTTGTCTGTTACCGGCTCAGAGCCTCCATTGTCCGAATAAAAAACAATAATTGTATGATCAGCTATACCTAAATCCTCAACGGTCTGGCATATCTTCCCCACACTGTCATCCAGTTTCTCAATCATAGCAGCATATACCGGATTTGTATGATATTTGCCGGGAGTTTTATTACGATACTTGGCAACCAATGAATCCGGCGCCTGTAAGGCAGTATGCACGGCGTGATGAGAAAGATGCAGGAAAAATGGTCCTTCTTTATGAGATTTCATAAAAGAGATTGCCTCATCAGTCAAACGATCCGTAAGGTATTCGCCCGGCTTTCCTTCATCCAGTCCCAAATGGCATTTACTTTTATTGGGCAGGCAATAGGGATAGAAATAAGAATAGGGAGCACCTGCCCTGTTTCCTCCTACATTCCAAATAAAACCCTGTGAAAGCGGACCTGTACCATCAGCATCATCTCCCAAATGCCATTTACCGATATGCCCACATTGGTAGCCTTGTTGCCGGAGGGCTTCTGCCATCGTAACAAAGTCAGCACGCACATCATCTGTATTGGCTATCGGTATCAATTTCCGTTTTGTCCGGTCACCACGGTCGGGTGGGCTCACGGTAAATACCCCGTGACGGGGAGTGTACATGCCAGTCATCATGCAGGCACGGCTAGGAGCTGAATTGGCTGCTGCCGCATAAGCATTGTCAAAAAGCAATCCTTCTGCAGCAAGACGGTCTATATGAGGGGTTTCATAATAGTCACTTCCCATTACCCCCAGATCAGTCCAGCCCAAATCATCAGCTAAAATAAAAACAATATTAGGTTTGTTCTTCGCATCCGTTTCGGCAGAAAATGCTTGCTGTATTCCTGCTGTACACAGTAAAGTAGCGCCAAACCATATTTTCCGGTATTTCATATTCGCATAGAATTTACAGTTTAAAAGCCAAGCAAGGCCGCCCCATACCATATTCCGTATTGAGACGGCCTCGTCAGTATATCACTAAAAATTACCAGCCCGGATTCTGTTCCAATTCAGGATTCAGCAATATTTCAGTAGTCGGAACCTGATATAAATAATATTTATCCAACCAGCCTTTTCCTTCTTTCAAAGGATCATTGAAAAGATAAAGATTACCTTCTGTCATTGAACCGCTGGTTCCGTCAGAATAACCTGTTGCAGGATTGTACAGAGTCATACCATTGGCTACAGCCTCTTCCTTTGTCATCCATAAGCCTGTTGCCGGTTGATTGAGGAACCATGGAGCCATGCGCCAACGACGTACATCATAAAAACCAAATCCTTCACCCATTAACTCAATAATACGTTCACGACGGATCTCCCACAAAACAGGATCAACCTGAATGCCGCTTGTATTACCTTTAGGATAGTATTTTCCACGATTAGGATCAAAGCTATCATTAATATCGGCTACTACCATTTTTGCAACACCGACACGGTCACGCAGCTTATTGATTGTTTGGTCTGCAATTCCCTGATTAAATGCTCCCAATTCAAATTTAGCTTCTGCCTCATTCAACAGAACTTCTTCAATTTTGAAAATAGGTTTGTCAGCTGTATTCAGGTTACCATTATTAAAGCTGGTTTCCCAGTTATCCCAATTCTTCCATACATAGTAGCCTGAACGGCAAGTCACAAATGCTCCGGTACCCAATCTTGGTATTTCAGGTACAAGTGATGCACTCCAGTTCTGCCCGGGCAAACGTTTCATGCCAATACCCGGGTTACTGCAACTTTCATTTGCTCCCATAATATCAATATATTCACGGTCTGCCGGATTATCTGTGTACGACCATGTAGGATAATCTCCTTCTCCGGATTTTACTTTATAAGGAGGTATAACAGTGTGATACAAACGCGGGTCACGGTCACGGAATACTGCATACATGTCTTTATTTCCATGATAACCTGAGCCGTCACCCAAAATCGGCTTACCGTTCTTCATCAAATAAAGATCTACCGTATTCTGGTTCATCTCTACATAGTGTGAAGAAGTATGCTCAATATAACTCATGCCCATAGGGTTTATATCCGTCACATAAGATTTATAGAGAATGATACCCGGAACTTGTCCCAAATCCTCTGTTGTCCACATTTCACCATATCCGGCACCGGGTTGCCCGTCTGTTCCTGTGTAAAGAGTAGGATAAGCGGCCATTAATAACTCGGATGCTCGTACACACTCTTGCAGATATTTTTCAGCATCACCCAATTCATGATATTTCCTCCATGTACCTTCACGTAATCCGAAACGCGAAATAGCAGCACGTACACAATCTTGGTTAATCGTGTTGTCCCCATCCTGTGATGTGAAATTTCCAATATTCTGTTCCGCCCATTGCAGACGTTCCAATACCTTGTCGGCTACGGTTTTTCTATCCACACGAGGTCCATAGGCTTCGGGAGAATCTTCCTGCAATACCTGATCTACCCAAGGCACATCGCCAAAACGATCTATCAATTCCATATACCAGAAAGAATGGAAAAAGTATCCTACTGCACGCCAGTGGTCTTTCTGAGCCTCTGTCATGCTAGAATTATCAATGTGTGAAAGCATGATATTGACACGCCGGATAAATGATTTGAAATCCCAACCATTGCCGGATGCTACACTGGCAACTGTCTGATAAGCAAATTCATTGTAGCCACTTTCATATTTTTGCTGAAAGTATCCTGCTGCCATATCGCCCTTATACTGTCCGTCCTGTCCGAATCCTTGTAAGGAAGTGCGAATAGTCTTATTCGTAAACATCTCATAGCAAGGCCACATAAAGGCCTTGAAGTTATCGTAGGAATTGAATGCATTATCCTCTGTCAGGTCTGTAACAGGAGTCTTTTCCAAGAAACTATCATTACAGCTAGAGAGGCTAATTCCTGCGAGAATTGCTAAACTTATAAATAGTCTTTTCATATACTCGTACTAATTTAAGGTTTATAATGTAAGATTAAGCCCAAAGGATACTGTGCGGAATGCGGGATAATCCCATTTCAGCGTTTCCGGATCGATACCTTTTGGTAATGATGAGAATGTTGCCAGATTTTCTACACTGACAAAAGCACGCAACTGCGACAAAGATATTTTGGTAATCCATGCTTTGGGGAATGTATATGACAAAGTAACATTCTTGATACGCAGATAAGAAGCATCAGACAAGTACTTGTCTGACTGGCGGTAATTAGAGGCTTGGTTACCATAGTTGCCATAAATACGTGGGAACTCAGCATTAGGATTAACTGCTGTGTAATCACCATTGGCAGCATCTACCGGTTGCCAGTAATCACCCAAACCTTTGTATAAAGGAATAAACTTAAAGTCAGAGTACAATGGGAAAGTCAATGTATTGGCAATCCATTTGTCGCGTTTACCGGTTCCCTGCAAGAAGACACTCAAATCAAAACCCTTATAGTTTAATCCCAGATTAATACCATAAAGATAACGAGGAGTTTCATTACCAATCACTTTACGGTCGCCCGGATTATTCAACGTATTGTCACCGCTGGAAATCATATTTGTTCCTCTTTCATCATCCATTAAGTTCTTGAACTTCACATCACCCGGACGAGGATTATAGCCATCTATGCTTGGAACACCATCCTTTAATTTCCATGAAGAAGTATCGACAAAATCGTCTACGGTATAATAACCATCTGTTTCATATCCCCAGATTTCGCCTAATTCCTTACCTTTATAAAACTCCCAGAATGTATATTTTCCACCAGTCTGTGCATTGGTACGCTCACTGCTCAATAAATAAGATGAATTACTATCATACTTCACAATCTTTGACTTACTATCAGACAGGTTGAAACCAACGCGATAACCAACCTTTCCAATCTGATCGCGCCAATTAAAGCTCAGTTCCCAACCACGTGTACGCATATCTGCCGTATTCTGATAAGGAGCATCCGCACCCACCACAGCAGGCAATTGTACACCCGGAGCAAGCATGCCGTTCGTATTACGCTGATACCAGTCAAAAGTACCTGTGAAGCGATTACTGAACATAGAGAAATCAATACCGATGTCTAATGTTCCTACCTTTTCCCAAGTAAAGTTGCGACTTACCAATGAAGGAATAGAAGTAATAGCGGTTACATAATTACCATTGGATATCCAACCATTGTATTTATTATTCACCGTCATAGTCGGAATAAACGAATAAGCAGGCACGTTCTGGTTACCAATCATACCATAAGAAGCGCGTAGCTTCAAAGAACCTAACCAATTCTGAGTACTTTCCATGAATTTTTCCTGTGCAATGTTCCAACCGGCCGAAACAGAGGGGAAGAAACCGTAACGTGATTCTTTAGGAAACTTAGAAGAACCGTCATAGCGTCCGTTTACTTCCAGCAAATATTTATCCTGATAGTTGTAATTCACACGGAAGAATCCGCCGCGAACAGAAAATTCATTGTATTTATCAGTGGCTTTCAAAGTAGAAGTACCTGAACCTAATGAGGGAACCTCAATTACAGCCTGTCCATAAGAATAAGCTTCCATTGTTTCCCGGTAGCTTGACTCCTGGTTGAAACCTGCCATTACTTTAAACTTATGATCTCCTAATGCAAAATCATAGGTACCATATAAGTTAATGGAATTATAATCAGTATATCTTTTTGTTTTCTGCAAATAGTCACTTGTAGGAGTAGTATCTTTACCACCTTGAACAGTTGTATATGCTACACTTCCTGTGTACCAGTTATAATCATATATATTCTTGTCGAATGTATATTCGAATGCTATTTCAAGGCCTTTCAAAGGCTTCAATATAGACTTCAAGAAAATACGCGGATTATCATACAAAGTTTTAGCCGGATTGGACCAACGTATCTGATTGGACGGAGTAAAGAAAGGCAACCCATCGCCTGCAGCAGAAATACCTTCCGGCATATTGCCTTCCGGATAGAAAGAAGCAAGACGGGTACTGTAAACAGCGCCCAAAGCAGACTTTGGCTCCATTCTTTTACTATGTGCATAGCTGAAAGTAGCTTCCTGAGTAAACCATTTTGTAACATTGGCGGATATAAATCCACTGACATTCATTCGTCTGTATTTATCCTTGTCAGTAATCAGCACACCGTCATTATCAATAAATCCGGCAGAAAGACGATAGCGGAGCTTATCAGTACTACCTGTCATTGATATATTATGAGTATGCTGGAAACTGGTCTCAAGCATGTTCTTCACCAAGTCCTTTTCATTCATATAATAAACAGCCCCATCCGTATCTTTAAAGATACCATCGCCGACAGTAGGAATAGAAGACGGATTATTACGATATTGCTCCAAATATCCCATCCATTTGCTTACACTGGGTGAACCCATTGTCCAGAATTGATCTCCGGCAGCATCAGAATAGGCCTGCAAATATTCCATCAACGGTGCTTGTTCTGGCAAATTCATGGCGGTTGCAAAGGCAAAGTTATTATTATAATTCAGTTGGAAAGAAGTTTCTCCTTTCGGACGTTTGGTAGTAACCAAAATTACACCACCGGCAGCACGGGCACCATAAATGGCAGCCGAAGCGGCATCTTTCAGCACTGTAACCGTTTCAATATCCTCAGGATTAACCATATCCAGGTCTCCTTCCACATTGTCAATCAAAATCAAAGGCTTGATGGCACTACCATAAGAACCGTCATCATTCTTGATACCTACAGAATAGGCACCACGAATTTGAAATGATTTACTCTTACCGGGAGCATTACCGTCACTTGAAACAAACAAGCCGGGAACTGTACCCTGCAATGCATCGGCAGCTTGTGATAAGGGACGGTTACCAATTACTTCGTCCATTTTTACGGAAGCGACAGCACCGGTCAAGTTTGCCTTTTTCTGTGAACCATAACCTACTACCACTACTTCGTCCAATGTTTCGGTATCCTCACGCATCACCACCTGAATGGTCTTCGTATCATTTACCGTTACTTCTTGAGACTTGTAACCGATATAGCTGATTTGCAGTTTCACCGGAAGTTCGGAAACCTCTAAAGAGAATTTTCCATCAAAGTCTGTAATACATCCGTTAGTAGATCCTATTACTACAACAGATGCACCAATAATCGGTTCTTTGGCAGCATCCAGAACCAATCCTGTAATAGTGCTTTGTCTTGCTTGCTGAGGCTTATAAACAGAAATACGTTCTCCCTCTACCTTGTAACGGATATTCTTTCCTGCAAATAAGATTTCCAATACCTCCTCCACACTTTTATTCCGGACATCAATAGAAACCTTTTCGTTGATATTGATATCATTATTACGTACTAAAAAGGAGTAGCCCGTCTGTTTCTCAATTTCATGAAAAACCTGGTTTAAAGAGATAGAATTTTGCCGCATAGAAAATTTTGCCTCCTGAATAGACAGCGCAGCCATAGCCACATTTCCCCATAACAGAAATGAAGCCACCAAAACAAGAGGAATCCAATGCCCCCTGTGATTTTTGGAAAAGTTTTTTCTCATACTTAGATTTTTTAGTTAACAAAATATTTAAAATGTACCGGTTATAGTACTTCTTTTCATAGTTCGATCATCTGTCTGTAATGACAATCGTTTTTCCTTTCTTCCGCCACACAAACTTATTATCAACATCCAGATAGGAAAGAATCTCGTCCAATGTGAGATGAGCATCTACACTGCCTGAGAAATATTCAGTATGCACTTTTTGAGACTGAATAAGTATCTGTATATCATATTTTTTCCCTATTGTTTTAAGAATATCAAACAATGTTTCATTGACAAAAACCAACCGTCCTGTTGTCCAGGCAGTCTGAGAAGCTGCATCTATCTTTTTCATAGACAGCTGCTTGTCCTCCTTATTATATATAGCTTGTTCATTGGGAGACAGAAAAAGATCCTCTTTTGCCTCTGAAGCTACAGAAACCTGCACACGTCCCTCTGCAAGGCTCACTTTAACTTCCGGTTCATCCGGATAAGAAACAACATTGAATGTAGTACCGAGCACTTTCACATTCAATTCCCCCGCATGGACAATGAAAGGTTTATCCGCATTTTTAGTAACTTCAAAATAAGCTTCACCGGTAAGGAAGACTTCCCGGTTCTCTTTGTCCTGCAAAGAGGCATCATATTTTAATGTAGTTCCCCCGTTAAGAAAAACAACGGTATTATCAGGCAATATCAGTTTGGAAGTAGCTCCTTGAGGTATCTCTATCTGGCAATAAGAATCCATAACAGAAGTAGATTCCGATGAGGAGTATAAATAAAGGAAAGTAATGCTGCAACCTATAAGCAATGCCCATACAGCAGCAACGCTCCATATTCTGATTTTACGTGAAAGGGTGCGTTTACGAGAGGAACGGAAATTCAGGGTATCACGCAGTTGCTCAAAATTTTGCTCTTTCCGCCGTGCAAACCAAGATGAAGAAGCCAAAGCATAAGCGCGTGTCATTTCACTATACTTTTGGCGACAGGAATCATTGTCTCTCAACAATTCCGTCAGTCTCTGCATATCTTCAGGCGTGATACTACCTTTCAGATAATCCAGCATTACTCTTTCAAATTCATCTATCAAATTGTCCATTCTGCACTCTTTTGACTTTACTTACTACAGATAATACACGCGCAGCAAACAAATCATTTAGGCAAAAACCAATTTTTTCTTCTTATTCCACTCAAAAAAGGAAAAATAATAAAATTCCGATCCTCGTTCCTACCTTTTCTTTTATCTTGTCCATGGCATTCTTTATATGTACTCTGACCGTATTGACCGAAAGATTATTCTTATCTGCAATTTCCTGCGGAGTCAGATTAGAATAAAGATACTGCTCAAAAATAGTTCTGCATTTATCAGGAAGGGAAGCCACCAATTCCTGCACTTGATGTTCCAGATCTGCCAACTCCATTTCTTGCAAAGGAGTGCATTCGGAAGCACAATATTCTTCCTGAAATTGAAGCAATGCCTCGCGATACTCATCCAGGATTCTCTCACGGCTATGAAGTGAACGCAAATAATTCAAACACCCATTCTGAACGGCACGTACCAAGTAAGCATGAATGGGAAAAGATAATTCTTTGCGCTTATACCATACTTTTGCAAAGGTTTCATTTACAATATCCTGCGCCTCAACCGGATTAAAAATATAAGAATTGGCACAAGCGCAGAGATATACAAAGTAGCAATTATAAAAGATCTCAAAAGCCTTTTCATCTCCTTTGTTTATTCTTTCAATCAAGTCCCGGTCTACTACCCTTGCCTCCATCTTTATTATTAGAATATGTTAATATTGCAAATATAGATAATTTTAGAAGAATACAGCCATAAAACTATTTCTTATTAAGAATACTAGTAATACTCAAATACGAAAAACGAAAAAAAGGAATAAACTCTACTCTATATTCTAAAGAATATTCATTAACTTTGTTCCTTTACTAAAACAAACACATTCTTTGCGTATGAATAAAAAGCTATTATTCTCCCTGCTTCTTGCCGGGACAGCTTTCACCGGACATGCCGATGAAGCTAGATTACTCCGCTTTCCTGCAACCAACGGTTCGGACGTAGTTTTCTCCTATGCCGGAGATTTGTACAAAGCACCTCTAGGTGGCGGCGAAGCTCAAAGACTGACTTCGCATATCGGCTATGAAATGTTCGCCCGTTTCTCACCCGATGGAAAGTCTATTGCTTTCACCGGACAATATGACGGTAATACCGAAGTGTATCTGATGCCTGCCAACGGAGGCGAACCCCAACGCCTTACTTATACCTCGACCAACAGCCGCGATGACTTGGGAGACCGCATGGGTCCCAACAACATTGTGATGACGTGGAGCCCGGATGGCAAAAACATTGTCTACCGCAACCGAATTGGCGACAGCTTTACCGGCAAACTCTGGACAATCTCTAAAGAAGGCGGTATGTCACAGGCTATTCCATTGCCCGAAGGAGGTTTTTGCAGCTACTCGCCCGATGGTAAAAAGCTTGCTTACAACCGTGTGATGCGTGAATTCCGCAACTGGAAATATTATCGCGGAGGTATGGCAGACGATATATGGATTTATGATCCGGCCGCCAAGAAAATAGAGAATATTACCAACAATATAGCACAAGATATTATTCCGATGTGGATAGGAGAGGAGATCTATTTCATTTCCGACCGAGACCGCACCATGAATATCTTTGTCTATAACACCAAGACCAAACAAACCGAAAAGGTTACCAACTATACGGATTATGATGTAAAATTCCCCAGTAGCAACGGACAAGTCATCGTCTATGAACACGGGGGCTATCTGTACAAGTTAGATCCTAAAACACGTAAATCAGAAAAGATTTCCATTACTCTGGCATCAGATAATATCTATGCCCGCAAGGAAATGAAAAAAGTAGCCGATAACCTCACAGCCGCCAGCCTTTCACCGGACGGGCACCGCTTGGCAGTGACTGCTCGCGGAGAAGTATTCGATGTCCCGGCTGACAAGGGAGTAACCCGTAACATCACCCGCACCCCGGGAGCTAATGAGCGCGGAGCCGATTGGAGCCCGGATGGAAAATACATTGCCTACATCAGCGACCGTACCGGCGAAACCGAAATCTGGTTGCAATCTGCCGAAGGTGGAGACCCTATCCAACTCACTAAGAACAATGATACTTACATCCGCCAACTGATGTGGAGTCCGGATAGTAAAAAAGTACTCTATACCGACCGCAAAAACCGCATTGTGGAAGTAGACATTCCTTCAAAAGCCAAACGTACCTTGATGCAAAACCCGGAAGGAGAATTTTACTCAGTAAGCTATTCACCGGATAGCCAATGGATTACCTATACCAAATCCGGCAAAAATAATATGAGTGTGGTCTATGTGTACAACCTCAGCACAGGCAAGGAGTATCCGGTAACCGAAAAATGGTACAGTTCTTCTTCACCCGAATTTAGCAGTGATGGCAAATATCTCATTTTCAGTTCTGAAAGAGATTTCAATCCTATTTATAGCCAAACAGAATGGAATCATGCCTATAACCATATGGGAGGCGTTTACATGGCCATGCTTGCCAATGACACCCCATCGCCCCTGTTGCCCACAGATGAAACAGCCGGCACAGAAAATGCAGCAAAAGATAAGAAAGTATCAGAAGCAACGGGAAGCAGTGTTAAAATAGACCCTGCAGGCTTACCGGGCAGATTGATTAAATTGCCATTGAACGCCGGAAACTATGGTAACTTCTATTCAGATGGAAAGAAAGTATGGTATTCAAGTGGCAGAGATACCAAAGTTTTCGACCTGGAGAAACAGAAAGAAGAAACAGTAGCCGCCGGTGCTTCTATGAGCGTAACGAGCAACAATAAGAAAGCATTATTCCACAAAAGAGGTAATCTATACATCTGCGATTTTCCATGCAGCAAGGCATCCATGGAGGATCCTGTTGATTTGGATGACATGGTGGCACCGATAGATTATCCGCAAGAATGGGCACAGATATTTGATGAAACCTGGCGTGCTTTCCGTGACGGATTCTATTTGGAAAATATGCATGGTGCAGACTGGAAAGCAATAAAAGAGAAATATGCAGTCCTGCTGCCTTATGCAAAGACCCGTTTGGACTTGAACTATATTATAGGTGAAATGATTGCCGAACTGGCTTGTGGCCATGCCTATGTAAATCCGGGCGAGATAAAAGGCCCTGAACGCATCCCGATGGGATTATTGGGAGCAGAGTTGAGCCGCGGCAAGAACGGATTCTACCGCATTGATAAGATTCTGCCGGGAGCTGTTTACAGCCAGTCATTGCGTTCTCCACTGACAGAACCGGGTATTGAGGTTAAAGAAGGAGATTACATTACAGCCATCGACGGTGTTTCAACAGCTACTGTTGACAATATTTATAGCTTGCTGGTAGGCAAAGCAAATGTACTGACAGAATTAAGCATAAACAGCACAGCGTCAGCCGATGGTGCACGCAAAGTGGTGATAAGTCCGATAGATGATGAATCTCCATTATATCATTACAACTGGGTGCAAGACAATATAAAGAAAGTAGAAAAAGCAACTAATGGCCGGGTAGGCTACGTCTACATTCCCGATATGGGACCGGAAGGGCTGAATGAATTTGCACGCTACTTCTATCCGCAACTGGACAAGGAAGCACTGATTATTGACGACCGTGCCAATGGTGGCGGCAACGTATCGCCAATGATTATTGAACGCTTGCTTCGTGACCCCTACCGGCTGACGATGAGCCGCACTTCTACTAAGGTAAACACAATTCCGGATGCAACTCTGGTAGGTCCTAAAGTCCTGTTGATAAACAAGTATTCTGCATCAGATGGCGACCTGTTCCCGTGGAGTTTCAAGGCAACCAAGATAGGTAAAGTAATCGGTACTCGCACCTGGGGCGGTATTATTGGCATCAGCGGGCCACTGCCTTATATGGATGGCACGGATGTACGCGTTCCGTTCTTTACCAATTATGATGCAAAAACCGGACAATGGATTGTAGAGAATCATGGTGTAGATCCTGATATTCTGATTGATAATGATCCTATCAAAGAACAAATGGGAGAGGATCAGCAGTTGAATAAGGCAATTGAGGTCATTCTTCAAGAGTTGAAAGACCGCAAGCCGTTGCCGCCGGTTCCGGCTCCCAGAACTTATAAAGATTTAGGAGTGGAATAGAGCATGTCGAAATGGTTTTGAATTAATTGTTTAAGGTAAGCCGTCCACCGTAGGGGCGGATTGAATCCGCCCGAATGCATCCACAGATATACCATTGGGATGTTATCGGGCAGATTCAATCTGCCCCTACGGTGGACGGCAACGCTATTCATTCCCAGCCCCAAATGATTCAATGCAAAAACAATGACCATTGTTTTTGAAAACAACCGCCATTGTTTTTCACGGTTAATAAGACACCGAGAAAAGCTCCGTAACACACCGCGAAAATAAAATATCGCGGTGTGTTACGAGGTGTTTCGCGGTGTGAAACCGGAAGCATTCCACCGCCTCAGCACCCCCTTGAAAAGATAACCGCCTTTCTAAAAAAGAATTAGAAGTTTTCCGAAAAGAATGAAGTGTTTTTGAAAAAGAACAAGGAGTTTTTAAAGGATTTCTTCCACTTTACTACCCTTTTTCTACTCCCCCAAAATGCTGAAACTCATTTTCTTTCCCCTTTCCATCTATTATTCCCCCGACTTTCATTATCTTTGCAAACTCTTAAATACAAAGCAATTAATAAATAAATTATATATAGATCATGGAATACAATTTCAGAGAGATTGAAAAGAAATGGCAGCAAAGATGGGTGGACAATCACACCTATCAGGTGACCGAAGACGAAAGCAAGAAGAAATTCTACGTATTGAATATGTTCCCCTATCCATCAGGAGCAGGTTTGCACGTAGGACATCCGCTGGGATATATTGCCAGCGATATCTACGCCCGTTACAAACGCCTGCAAGGCTTTAATGTGCTGAACCCCATGGGCTATGATGCCTACGGACTTCCCGCAGAACAATACGCCATCCAAACCGGACAACATCCTGCCATCACCACTGTAAACAATATCAACCGCTATCGTGAACAGTTGGACAAGATCGGTTTCTCTTTTGATTGGAACCGTGAGATACGCACTTGCGAACCGAACTATTACCACTGGACACAATGGGCTTTCCAAAAAATGTTCAACAGCTATTATTGCAATGACGAACAGCAGGCACGCCCCATCAGCGAACTGATTGAAGCATTCCCACAATATGGCAACAAAGGACTAAACGCCGCTTGCAGCGAAGAAATCAGCTTCACCGCCGAAGAATGGAATGCCAAAAGCGAAAAGGAACAGCAGGAAATCCTGATGAACTACCGCATCGCTTACTTGGGCGAAACGATGGTAAACTGGTGTCCGCAACTGGGAACCGTTCTTGCCAATGATGAAGTGGTAGACGGAGTTTCGGAACGCGGCGGTTTCCCCGTAGTTCAGAAGAAGATGCGCCAATGGTGCCTGCGTGTATCCGCTTATGCCCAGCGTTTGCTTGATGGATTGGACAACGTGGAATGGACAGACTCTCTGAAAGAAACCCAGCGCAACTGGATAGGTCGCTCAGAAGGTGCAGAAATACAATTCAAAGTAAAAGACAGCGATATTGAATTTACCATCTTCACCACCCGTGCAGACACCATGTTTGGCGTAACCTTCATGGTATTGGCTCCCGAAAGTGAATTGGTTTCCCAACTTACTACTCCCGAACAGAAAGCTGAAGTAGAGGCTTACCTGGATCGCACCAAGAAACGTACAGAGCGTGAACGCATTGCCGACCGCCGTGTAACCGGTGTATTCAGCGGTTCGTATGCTGTGAACCCGTTTACAGGAGATGCAGTTCCCGTATGGATCAGTGATTATGTATTGGCAGGTTACGGCACAGGCGCCATCATGGCTGTTCCTGCCCACGATAGCCGCGACTATGCTTTTGCAAAACACTTCAACCTGCCTATCGTTCCCCTGGTAGAAGGTTGCGATGTAAGCGAAGAAAGTTTCGATGCCAAAGAAGGTATTGTTTGCAACTCGCCGCGCCAAGGTGTGACTCCTTACTGCGATCTTTCATTGAACGGGCTTACCATCAAAGAAGCCATCGCAGCCACCAAAGAATATGTAAAAGCCCACAACCTGGGACGCGTGAAAGTAAACTACCGCCTTCGCGATGCTATCTTCTCACGCCAGCGTTACTGGGGCGAACCGTTCCCGGTGTACTACAAAGACGGCATGCCCTACATGATTGACGAAAGCAAACTGCCGCTGGAATTGCCCGAAGTTGCCAAGTTCCTGCCTACCGAAACAGGCGAACCCCCATTGGGGCACGCTACCAAGTGGGCTTGGAATACAGAGACAGGCGAAGTGGTAGATAACTCATTGATTGATAACGTAAAAGTATTCCCGCTGGAACTGAATACCATGCCGGGATTTGCCGGTTCATCAGCCTACTACCTGCGCTATATGGATCCGCACAACAATCAGGCCTTGGTTTCAGAAAAGGTAGACCAATACTGGCAGAATGTAGACCTCTATGTAGGAGGTACGGAACACGCTACGGGACACTTGATTTACTCTCGTTTCTGGAACAAGTTCCTGCACGATCTGGGTGTAAGCATCAAGGAAGAACCGTTCCAGAAGTTAGTGAACCAAGGTATGATTCAAGGCCGAAGCAACTTTGTATATCGCATCAAGGATACCAATACATTTGTTTCCCTGAACCTGAAAGACCAATACGAAACCACTCCGCTGCACGTGGATGTGAACATCGTATCCAATGATATTCTGGATATTGAAGCCTTCAAGAACTGGCGTCCGGAATACAACAATGCGGAATTTATCCTGGAAGACGGCAAATACATCTGCGGATGGGCGGTAGAAAAGATGAGTAAATCGATGTTCAACGTGGTTAATCCGGATATGATTGTCGAAAGATATGGTGCGGATACATTGCGCATGTACGAAATGTTCCTCGGTCCGGTAGAACAGTCCAAGCCTTGGGATACCAACGGTATAGATGGTGTTCACCGTTTCTTGAAGAAACTTTGGAACCTGTTCTACAGCCGCACGGACGAATTCCTTCCGGTGGAAGCTGCTCCGACTAAAGAAGAATTGAAAGCCATCCATAAACTGATAAAGAAAGTAACCGGAGATATTGAGACTTTCTCTTACAACACTTCTATCAGTGCATTTATGATTTGCGTAAACGAACTGACCTCATTGAAGTGCAAAAACAAGGAAGTATTGAGCAATCTCATCATCCTGTTGGCTCCCTTCGCTCCTCATTTCAGCGAAGAACTTTGGGAAGCATTGGGCAATACTACCAGCGTATGCGATGCCCAGTGGCCTGCATTCAATGAAGATTACCTGAAAGAAGATACCGTAAATTATACCATCTCTTTCAATGGTAAGGCACGTTTCACTATGGAGTTTGCCGCCGATGCCGATAACGACACCATCCAAAATACCGTTATGGCCGACGAACAGGCACAGAAATGGATTGAAGGCAAGACTCCGAAGAAAGTAATCATCGTTCCGAAGAAGATTGTAAACATCGTATTATAATCGTCTATGGATTCAGTATTGAAACTCAAATTCGGCAGGGAGGTAAAGGACTATTTGGCCATTACTTTCGGACTGATTTGCTATGCAATAGGATGGGCGGCATTTTTGCTGCCCTACCAAATAACGACAGGTGGAGTTACCGGTATATCGGCTATCATCTACTATGCTACCGGCATTGAGATCCAAGTATCCTATTTCATTATCAATGCCATCTTTATGGGATTTGCTTTAAAGATACTGGGTCCGAAGTTTAGCTTGAAGACCATTTATGCCATCTTTATGCTAACTTTCCTGTTATGGCTTTTCCAAGCTTTATTAAAGGGTCCCGATGGAGAACTTCCCCAACTGTTAGGTCCGGGACAGGAATTCATGGCTTGCGTGGTAGGAGCCGGATTACTGGGATTTGGCATCGGCATTGTGTTCTGCAACAACGGAAGTACCGGAGGAACGGACATCATTGCGTGGATTATCAATAAATACAAAGATGTAACGCTGGGCCGCATGATGATGTATTGCGATATTGTAATCATCTCGTCCTGCTATTTCATTTTCCATGATTGGAAGCGGGTATTGTTTGGTTTCTGCGTATTGTTCATCATGAGTATTGTGATTGATTATGTAATCAACAGTTCACGCCAATCTGTTCAATTCCTTATCTTCTCGCGCAAGCACGATGAGATAGCCGAAGGAATCTCTACAGAAATAGATCGCGGGGTTACTTTGCTGGACGGCACAGGCTGGTATAGCAAACAGGGTATCAAAGTAGTGGTGGTCCTGGCTAAGAAAAGCCAGTCATTGGATATATTCCGGCTGGTGAAAGATATTGATCCTAATGCATTTATCTCTCAAAGTAATGTAGTGGGAGTTTATGGAGAAGGATTTGATAAGCTAAAGGTGAAATAAACAATCTTTTTCCCCCTTTTACAGATACGAACTATATAGGTTTTACTTTATCCTATATAGTTCGTATTTATAGTATCTCATCGTCCTTGCATCTGAAAATGAGATGGCGCCCCGATGGTAGGATTCCCCATCTTCCTGTCTTTATCAATAACCACTTTATGGAGAATCTCATAGAGGATGCCGCCTACATCTATTCCTAGATCAAACTTATTGAATTTATAGCAAGGAGTTACTAAAGGTACAGTTTCCCAACCTCCGCGCAACGGGTTGTAACGACGCTGCACCCCCATTTCCACACTGAAACGGTCACTCATACCCACCGTTACACTACCACCATAGCTGTGTGATTCCATACCATACGTCTGCCCTCTGTAATAAGAACCAAACACCTTAAAGGCAATGCGATCCGAAGGGCGGTACATCAATGCGCCCGAAGTTCCGAAAGACTGTCCCACAGCAAAAGGCATATTCATCTTCAAAGCATCAACGCCTACCTGAAAACTCCACTGAGAATTAAATCTGTGCATATATCCCAAGGAAGCCTCATTCATCTGCCCTATACCCGGCAGTGTAGTCTGGGCGCCCGCACCATATAATATACCGTGACGAAACTCTCCCAACACACCACCCGTACTATAATCTCCCCGAAACATGGGTGACGGATTCACATAATAAGGAAGAACGAGAGGTCTATCTAACGAAAACCGGAATAAAGAATCGGCAGCCGTAGGTTGGGGCAGAGGAGCTTTGGAAATCTCATCCAAAGGCAAAGGAGACACAGAAACTTCTCCCTGCGTCCCGGTTTCTACCTTCACACTATCGCAGTTGATGCGCTTAACGTCCTCCTGAGCAGCTATCTGTGAAGATATAACCAGGAATAACAGGCACATCCCCCAACAGGTGACATAATGGGATAAATCCAGTTTTGGCTTCATACGCTATCCGTTCTAATTAACTCAAAGATATAACATAAAAATGGAAATGAAAAGTATTGAAGCCAAAAACATGTTTTCAAAAGACAGAACAGACTTATCTCATTTCTCAAGAATATTCACTTATTATTTACAGCTTAGAACAAACAATGGCCAACCAACTTTATATTTCTACGTTGGCTGACCATTCTTTTAGACCTCTATTCTCACCATAAATAGAGAATAGTTCCTGAAATCCTTTTTAATATATTGTACTAATACTCTGGATTCTGCTTTAAGCTCGGATTATTATCAATTGCCCCTTGTGGAATAGGGTTATACCGATTATAAGGCTTAAATACACGATCTTCCACCTTTTTATCAGTAGCAGCGGCATTCACATCAATTACCGCACGTTTGGTCGGATCGGTTTCACTGTAATTCACAGTACCCACAATGCGTTCCAGCACACCATTCAATACTGTTTCGGCAACCATCTTGCCACTATCGTCTTTCCAACGCAAAATATCTGCACGGCGTACTCCTTCACCGGCCAGTTCAACACCACGCTCTCTACGTATTAACTGGCGCAATGCCTCTTTTGATGCATATTTGGTACGATCCACCTTCGGCATTCCTACACGCTCCCGAATAAGATCCAACTTATCATAAACATCTGCAGACGGCCCTGTAAGTTCATTGGCAGCTTCCGCATAAGTAAGCAACACTTCTGCATAACGAATCACAATAGGACAAGCATTCGTATTCCAAATGCCATTGGTATATTGTTCATCCAAATATTTTCTCCAAGTTAAAGCTGTCTTTGAGGCATTATTTGCAGAAGGAGGATAGTTTGCATTATCTTTACCATTGATCGTTTTATCCAATGTATTAACAATAGCACCATTCCAGTCCATACCTGGATATATAATGGTCATTGCCATACGCGGGTCACGACCGGCAAACGGGTGAGCCGGATCATAAGAGGAAGATTCTTCCTTGGTCAAACCATCCGCCATTTCATAAATATCTACCAAGTTTTGGGTAGGAACGATAGAAGACCAACCACCATCACCATTATTATACATCTGACCTATTGTACCCAATTCCAAAGTGGAATTTACATACTGAACAGCCAGAATAATTTCCTTTGAATCCTGACCGGCAACTTTAAATAAGTTATTATAGTCCGGTTCCAAAGCATATTGTTTCAGGTTAATGATAGCCTCGGCCATTTCCTTTGCTTTCGCATAATCACCATAATACAATGCACTACGCATCCTGATAGCCATAGCAGCCCCCTTTGCAAAACGTCCCCTTTCGGATGGAACAGCATTCAGTTCGCCAATGGCAGTATCCAATTCGCTATTAACAAAAGTCTTCACTTCCTCTTCCGATTTACGGGGAACTTTAGCCTCATCCGCAGAATCATAGTTATCAATAATAGGCACACCGCCATACCACCAGTTCATTACAAAGTAACGATAAGCGCGAATGGTACGAACCTGACCTATCAAATCCGTCTTAGCCTGCTCACTGGAGAACGGAATATCCTTTACTTTTTCCAGGAATGTGTTACAACGGCGGATCACTGAGAAGTCATAGAAACTTGCCACAGATCCCGACGGAGTCATTGCACCGTTACCAATGGTTTTATAGTTTTCCCATTCAAAGTTATTAAAGCCAAAATCCGATCCGCAATCCAGATATAAGATATTACCACCATCTTCCCAACTGGAAGTATCATCATTATTACCACCATAACACCCGATAGCAAATTTCTGGGCATCATCCTCGGTTTTCCAGGTAGTAGCAGGAGACAGGGCATCCAGCGGAGCCGTATCCAGGAAGTCAGAACAAGATGTAATCATCATTGCTGCTCCCATTATCATATATTGTTTCAAATATTTCATAGTTCAAATCTTTTAAAGTCTATATAAATCAGAATGCTATATTAATACCGAATGCATGAGTGCGCAGCAACGGATAAGAAGACAAGCGTTGACTGGTTGCTTCAGGATCAATATTAATTTTCATATTATCAAAAGTCAACAAGTTTTCTACAGAGTAGTAAATGCGGATATTATCAACACCGACGGCATTCAACCACTTCTTTGGTAATGTATATCCTAACTGCAGGTTCTTGAGGCGCAAGTAGCTTGTATTCTGCAACCAGAAATCAGATTGCACGGAACGGCTGCTACTGGGAGAATTTGTATCATAGAAAATACGCGGCATGGAAGCATTATGATTCTCGGGTGTCCAAGCATCTCTCCATATAGTAGACGGATGGGCAGCATCACCCGAGAAGTTACCATAAACTTCATATCCGTCAAACAATCTCTTTACACCGGCAGCACCATTAAACATCAATGACAGGTCAAAACCTTTCCAGCCTGCATTAATATTGAAACCATAAGTAATCTTAGGATCCGAGCTACCACAATATTCACGGTCTTCAGCCGTCAGCTTACCATCTTTGTTTGTATCTACATAACGCAAGTCACCGGCTTTAAACTTCTTGCCGAAAGGATTACCATATTTTTCGGTATAAGCATCTGCTTCTTCCTGAGAATTGAAGAAACCGTCTGCTCTATAAATAAAGTATGAGTTCATAGCTTCACCTACTTTATTACGCTGATTGTAACCACCCGAAGCATCCAGGTATTTATCAGGATCACCGCCTCCCAAATCAAGGATCTTGTTCTTATTATAAGAGAAATTACCTGCGATTCCAAAGTCAACCTGACCTATTTGGGTATTGTAGCTCAAGTTTATTTCTACACCACTATTTCTCATAGAGCCTACATTGTCCTTGTAAGCATCCAATGCAAATTCTTCAGGAACCGTTACATCCATAATGATGTCGGTAGTCTTACGATTATAATAATCAATAGAACCATTCAACTTGTTGAATAAAGTAAAGTCAACACCGATACCCCAAGTAGATGCCTTTTCCCATGAGATGGTTTCCAAACGGTATTTCCGCTGATAATAACCGGAATTCAAAGAACCTCCGAATGCATATTTAGAATCCAGATTATAAGTATTCAATGCCGGATAATAGTCATTATTGGTACCACTTAATGCATCCTGATTACCTAACTGCCCCCAGGAAGCGCGAATCTTCAAGCTTGACAACCAGCTATCTCTTACACCTTCCATAAATGCTTCTTCACTGATGCGCCATGCACCCGAGAATGAAGGGAAATATCCCCAACGGTGACCTTCTGCAAAACGAGAAGAAGCATCCGAACGGATATTGGCTTCCAAAAGATACTTGCCTGCAAAATCATAATTGACACGGGCAAACCATGAAATCATTGCCAGTTCTGCCGAATAACCTTCGTTGCTTTGAGTAGAAGCATCTCCGGCATTCATATCCGTCAATTCATTATTGGGGAATTTCTTACGCACGGCTTTCTGATACTTATAGTTGTATTTTTCTGTGTGCCAACCCAATAAGCCCTTGATATTATGCTTGCCAAAACTCTTATCATAATTCAGCAACGCGTCATAGTTTGTACGATCCCATTTATAGTAACGTTCATCCAATTGGTTAGGGTCTGATTCTTTATTCTCATTATACTTGATGTATTTCTGGAAATAACTGTAGTTCTGCAAATTGTTTACATATGCACCCTGCAAAGTCAGTTTCAAACCATCCATGATTTTATAATCCACGGCAGCCATTCCCGAAAAGTTATAATTGTCGCGGTTTACCTTCATGCCCGAATCCAACCAGGCAATGGGGCTACCATCCGAAATAGTTCCCCAGGTACCATCGTCATACCGGGCAACAATCCAGGGAGCAATCAAATTTAACTGGCGGATAATCTGATCCGAACTACCGCCGGCATAGGCAGAACTGGCATCGCTATACTGATTCTTAATATAAGATAAGTTCATGCGCGCACTTAAACGTTCATTGATCTTCATATCCAGATTTGTACGGGCATTGAATTGTTCACGGCCTGCATTCGGCAAAATACCGGTCTGATTCAGATAACCCAATGAAGCCATATACTTCACATTTTCGGAACCGCCGTTGATATTGATATTATGGCGATGCTGAACACCGGTCTTATAGGCCAGGTCATACCAATCCGTGTCCGGATAAAGCGGATCATTTCCGGCTTTGAACTTTTGCAGCTCGGTATCATCGAAGCGTTTTGCCATACCTTCTGCTTCCAATGCCTTATTCAACAGGGAAGCATATTCATAAGAACCCATACGCTCAATCATATTCGTTGCGTTCTGGAAACTCAAATAGCCGCTATATGATACTTTTGTTTCTCCAGTCTTACCACGCTTTGTTGTAATCAAAACAACACCATTGGCAGCTTTAGAACCGTAGATTGCGGCAGAAGCGGCATCTTTCAACACAGAAATACTTTCAATATCATTGGGATCGACAGCACTCAAAGTACCGGTTTCTATTCCATCCACTAAGATATACGGACCGGCCTCATTCAAAGTACCGATACCACGAACACGGATTTTACCGGCATCCTGTCCCGGCGCACCATTGGTTCCTGTAATAGTAACACCCGGCATCAAACCTTGCAAACCGCTGGATACGTTCTGAATAGGACGATTCTCCAATTCTTTACTATCCACCATAGCCACAGAACCCGAGAGGTTTACTTTTTTCTGTGTACCATAACCTACTACGACAACTTCGCTCAATGTTTTTGAATCTTCTTTCAAAATAACATTCAGTGAACCGCCATTCCATTTAATTTCTTGAGTTTGATAGCCCACATAAGAGATTATGATCATATCTCCCTTTTTCACTCCATCAAGGCTAAAATTACCATCGAAGTCGGTGATCGTTCCGTTTGTTGTACCTTTTACAACTACTGAAGCACCAATAACGGACTCGCCTGTAGCGTCCTTGACCACACCTTTACATGTTTCCGTTTGTTGTACAATGGCTGAGGAGTTTACTCCGGAAGCCATAATTGTAGAGATTGTTCCCGAGAATAAACTTCCAAGGAATAATAACATACTGACAGATTTCAGTCGTTTTAACATAATTATTAATTTTAAGGTTTACTGAGAGTATAGAGGCTCCAAGTTCTGAAGGAACTACATTCTCAATCTGATTTAGATTAACTGCACAAATATATGATAAATTTTAATAACTCAAGCCTTAAAGAAAAGTTTTTTTCGTTGTTCCTGTTATTTCTTATTGAATATCAATCTATTTTCGATCAATAATTAATAGGTAACTCATGAAACTTTTATAATTTTATGAATTTTGCGAGTTAAATTTTTGTTTTATTGCTTATTTCTATTGGTATTTATAGTAGAAAAAAGGTAGAATTTTAATTTTATCTTATTCATCACCGTATAGCATATTTACTTCTGATTTCTATTGTTCTATTGCTTAGCCTTCTCTTTTTGCAAAGAAGATAGGGTATATAAAGGACTATTAAGTAGAAATAAAATAGAAATCATTGTTTGGAAGCCTACTTTTAGGTTACTACAGGCAATATACCGCTTCTATCAGTCTTTTATTATTTCATTGGTAAACAACAATTTAAGGTGAAATATAGTTCCTTCAGAACTTTGCTCATTCCGACTTTCCTATAATGCAACTAGCACTCCTAATTTTGTAATAATAAACAATACACATACCTCTTACAACCCATACTTCTTCATCTTATTAAACAAAGTCTTTCGGCTTATATTCAAAGCCTCAGCAGTCAGTGTGCGGTTGTCCCCAAATTTCTTCAGTGTCTCTTGTATCAATTCTTTTTCCACCTGTGCATTTACTTCCCTAATATCATTACTGTCTCCCAAAGTAATGGAAGAATCACTTTGTTCATATCCTTTAATACGCGCAGGTAGTTGCTGCACATCAATCATTCCATCCAGGCAAAGAATCATAGCACTTTGAATAGCATTCTCCAAATCGCGGATATTCCCCGGCCAGTCATAAGCACAAAGCCGGTCCATAGCCGCAGGAGTTATACTTTTTACAGATAGATTCAAAACCTCATTGTGTTTCCGGATAAAGAAATCAGCCAATAAAGGAATATCTTCCTTGCGTTCGCGTAGCGGAGGAAGTTCTAAGGTAAACACATTCAAACGATATAATAAATCAAGGCGGAAATTACCGGTCTTTACTTCCGATTCCAAATCACGATTGGTGGCCGCCACTATACGCACATTGACAGGAATCAGTCTGGTTCCGCCAATGCGGGTTACCTTCCGTTCTTCCAATACACGCAGCAATTTTACTTGTGCATCCATAGGCAATTCACCTATTTCATCCAGAAAAAGCGTACCGCCCTCCGCTTGCTCAAAGATACCCGGTTGCGCCTCTTTTGCATCCGTAAAAGCGCCCTTTTCATGTCCGAACAACTCATTTTCTATCAATGTAAGAGGAATGGCGCCGCAGTTTATAGCCACAAAAGGTTGCTCGGAACGCCTGCTGCGGACATGCACCGCACGGGCTATTAATTCTTTTCCCGTTCCGCTTTCTCCATGAATAAATACAGTGGCTTCGGTCTTTGCCACACGGTTTACTTGCTCCATAACGGTGCGAAGTCCTCCTTCACTGCCTATAATGGGACGCTCCCCTTCGCCCAAGCGTTTCTTCAGTTGGCGGAGCTCCCCCTTCAAATGGCTATGCTCCATGGCCCGTTTTACTTTCAACAATAAATCATCATTGTCAAAAGGCTTTTCTATAAAGTCGTATGCACCTTTCTTTACGGCATCTACCGCCAGCGAAATAGTTCCAAAAGCGGTTATCAATATCATTACCTGATTGGGACGCGCCGCCTGTATCTTCTCCAACGCCTCCATTCCGGTCATTACGGGCATCTGCTGGTCCAAAAGTATCACATCGGGATGGAATGATGCGGCTTCCGTCACAGCTTCCTTGCCATTGGTTACTGATTTTACTTCATACCCTTCCTGCGTCAGCAGAAGGCTCATTATCTTGCGGATACGCGGTTCATCATCCGCTATCAATACTTTTCCTTTCATACGTGTTGAGGGAGTTTAATGGTAAAACATGTGCCTTTTCCGGGAGTGCTGCGAACTTCCAGTTCGCCTTTATGCCGGTTGATAATGCCATAACAGATGGCAAGTCCCAATCCTGTTCCTTCTTCCTTGGTGGTAAAGAAAGGGTTGAATACATTCTCTATATTCTTTTCGTCAATGCCTTTGCCCGTATCTTCAAATGAGAGTAGCAGGTAACGGCTACGGGCATCAATCATTGCTCCGTGTTCCATACTTATATATAAGGTACGCGGGTGAGATTCATCATTTCCCTTCATGGCTTCCACTGCATTCAGAATAATGTTGAGACAGACTTGTTTCAACTGTTCGGCATCACCCATGATAGTCGTTTCCTCGGTGAAATATTCAAATTCCACTTCTACCTGTTGCTTCTTTAACGTGTTGTTGATAAGTAGCAATGTCTGGTTAATTAATTGTTCCAAGTTGACTTCCGTAGTATTCAATTCCGATGGACGGGCAAAAGAAAGCAATCCTTGCACAATCTTGTTGATGCGTTCCGTTTCATTCAGTAACTCGTGCATCATCTGTCCTTTCTCTGTGTCCGGATCAAAATCAGAACTTAAATATTGAATGGTGCTACGGATGGAAGTCAACGGATTCTTTATTTCGTGCGCTGCTCCGGCAGCCAATTCGCCCAGCACTGCCAGGCGGTCTGTGCGATACATCCGTTTCAGGCGGTCACGCTGGATTTCATACAGTGAAGCATGTTCTATGGCAAAAGCGGCTTGTCCTAATAATAGGGAAAGTAATTCCAATTCTTGCTTCCCGAATCTCTTTCCATTCACTTTCTTACCCATTACCAATATGCCACTGATGCGGTTCATCACATTCAAGGGATAGACTATTTCTGCCTTCAACCGCTTCAACACTTCCTGTTCTTCCTCTGAAAAATAGGAGAGTAGCGAGGGACTTTCCGAAACAATCAACGGACGTTCATTGACCGCCAGCCAGCTCACCAGTTTCCCCCTACCCGAGAAATAAGGAGGATTCTTTTCTTCCGTCCCCTGTTCCTTATACTTCTCCGTACTTTCGTCGGACAGGAATAAAGAGATACTTTCCACCGGAGTTATCTGGCTTACTTTCGACAAGAAATTCTTTATCAGCAATTGCCTGTCGGCAATCAACATCAGTGAACGATTAAACTCTGACAAGAGTTGCTTTAGCTCTATATGATGGGGGGTAGAAAAGAGATGGAACATGATAATTATAATTTGTTCAAAATATCTTTTATATCTATATACAGTTGTGAAAAAGCAAACCATTTCTTACCTAAATCTTTCAGGGAAGCACCAATATGATAAAGTTTTTCCCCATCTATTATTAAGAAACGATCATGCGATTGCTTACATATCTTCACATTAATAGGAGGATATTGATTATTATGCCGTTTCAAATCCAATTGGAATTGCGGAGTTATTTGTTGAGTATAAATTGTAGCAGTTACTTTTGGATTTCGTTTAGATAGCATAAGCAATACGGTTTCATCCACATAGTTATCAATTAAAACTAAAGATTTCTTGCCAGTCTTTATTAAATTAGTGACAAAAACGTATGCATCAAATATCTGACCTTCAAAGAATACTCCTTCGACAGGAGGAAGAGAAGTACGAACAAAGAAATCCACTTTCTCATTCAACTCAGCTATTTGAGTTTCATGGAGAGCAAACTTAGTGTCCATTTTCTGTTCAATAATATTCAAATGTTGATTAATAGAATAACCTTTCAATAAATAATCTTTCAAAACTCTGTTTGCCCATTGACGGAATAAAGTTGCATTCTTACTATTAACACGATATCCAACAGAAAGGATAGCATCTAAATTATAAAATTTAGTATTGTATATCTTCCCGTCAACAGCAGTATATTCCAAAATGGAATAAACTGAATTTTCTTCTAACTCTCCACTTTCAAAAATATTCTTCAGATGTTTAGATATAGCCGGTTGCTTTACTCCAAATAAATTGGCTATTTGTGCTTGTGTCAACCAAATCATTTCATTTTCCAACCGAACTTCCAACTTCACCATTTCATCCGGCTGATATAATATAATTTCTCCTTGCTCCTTCATGTTTTCTATTGCTATGTTTCTCCAAAGATATGAATTCAAGTAACAATTTACCCACATTTGAGTAATTATTTTCCCAACTGAATTATCGGCTATTACACATAAACTAACAACACACTGATAATCAACAACTAACATTTCTTGGCACAGTAATTGCATCTCTTATAGCAAACCAAGGAATAATAACGGGTAACCGGGTAAACAGTTACCCACCCACAAGAAATAACAAACAAAAAAAGATAAAGATGAAAACAGTAAAATTACTATTTGCAACCCTATTTGCAGGAGCCACAATCGCCACACAAGCACAAACCATCACCGGAAAACTGACGGACGAAACCCATACTCCGTTGGAATATGCCAATGTAGTATTATTGAATCCCGGCGACTCCACTTTCATACAAGGAACAGTCACTAACACAAACGGAGATTTTACCATAGACAAAGTAAACGGTAAAACCTATATTCTGAAAGCATCCTCCGTGGGATATGAAACGACCTATAAGAATTGCCAATCAGGCCATATAGGAACCTTAATTCTGAAATCCGATGCAGTCACTTTACAGGAAACCGTCATCACCGCCCACCGCCCCACCTATAAGATGAAAGGAAATGCCCTCGTTACCAACGTCGCCAACTCACTGCTCAGCACAGCCGGAACAGCCAATGACGTATTAACCCATATCCCTTTTGTACAAGGAGATAATGGCGACTTCACCGTGTTTGGAAAAGGTACGCCACTCATCTATCTCAACGGACGCCAACTGCGTGACCTCAGCGAACTTGCCCGTCTGAGTTCCAAAGATATACAAAGCGTAGAAGTAATTACCAACCCCGGAGCGGAGTATGACGTAACCGTAAAATCGGTCATCAAGATAAAGACCGTGAAACCACAAGGAGAAGGATTCAGCACCAACGTAAATGCCGGAATCATTCAAGATCATAACTTTAACCACTACGAACAACTGAACATGAACTACCGTCACGGAGGATTGGACGTGTTCGCCAACTTCTACTTCTCGCGCATGGGCAACTATCAGGAACAAAAAGACAAACACTACATTGAAGTGGACACCACCTGGAACCATCGTTCGGAAATGGACATGAACGCCATCAGCTACTCGCTCAACACAGAAGGCGGATTCAATTATATGATTGACAGCAACCATTCGCTGGGAGCGCGTTACACATTCGGCCGCAGCCCCAAAACCCATCTGGACATGACTTCCGATTACGAAATTGCCGCCAACGGAAACTTCTACGACCGCCAGCACTATGACTATGACTGGAATAATAACGATTTCTCACATCGCGTCAACGCTTACTACCTGGGTACAGTAGGAAAACTAGGTATCGACTTCAATGCCGACTATTACAGCGGAGAAACACGCCAATATCAAAACGTACTGGAAACCAGCGAAGAATACGAAGACCGCCACGTCACCACCAGCAACCTGAATGACAATCGCCTGTATGCCGCCAAACTTGTCCTTACCCACCCCATAGGAAAAGGAGAACTGAAAGCAGGAGCCGAATATAGCAACACCCGCCGCATCAGCCGTTATGAAAACCCGCAAAACTACCTGCCCGAAACAGACAATAAAATAAAAGAAGAAAAACTGGCAGGCTTTGCCGAATTTGCCATTGCACTGGGTCAATTGCAGGCATCAGCAGGTCTTCGTTACGAACACGTCACTTCCGAATATCTGGATAAAGGCAAACGAGTAGAGGAACAAAGCCGGAACTATGACAATTTGTTTCCCAATATTTCCCTGGCCATGCCCGTAGGCAAAACCCAACTCTCACTGAGTTACACTGCCAAAACCCGACGACCGTCTTACAACGAACTAAGCAGCAACCTGCAATACGACGACCGATTTACCTATGAAGGAGGAAATCCCAACCTAAAGCCCGCAACAATTCACGACATCACCTTAATGGGCAGCTACCAATGGATACAACTGTTTGTCAGCTACCAGCAACGACGGGATGCCATAGAGTTTGTAGCCGAATCATACGACAAGAACCCTGCCATCACCCTGTTCACCCGCAAGAACTTCGACAAGATAGAAGAATTGAACACAGGATTGGTACTTTCTCCCAAGTTCGGCATTTGGGAACCTTCCCTCAGCCTGCAAATGCAACAACCATTTTTCAAGAATATAACGATGGGAGAGTGGAAACACTTCAACCGACCCATTTTCAGCGGAAGGCTGGATAACAATTTCCGTTTCAGCAAAACATTTACAGGAAACCTAACTATGTTCTATAGCACCAAAGGAAACACCAGCATTATGCTGATGAAGCCCAACCAAGGCGTAAACATAAGCCTGAACAAGACTTTCATGGATGAGCGATTGAACGTGAACCTGCACGTAAATGATATTTTTGCCTCACAACGCAGTTCCTACATTATCTATGGTGACTGCATGCAGTTTGAAAAATGGAATTACAGTGATACCCGCAACATTCAGCTCAGCGTGCGATACAAATTCAACTCCACCCGTAGCAAATACCGTGGAACAGGTGCCGCCAATGAGGAAATGAACCGTCTGTAACCGGTTTCTTCCCGGTGATAAACAAGATTACATAGTGATGAAGAACCCTTTCCCTCTATTCAAGTTTACCGTTTCATAGCTATGAGGAGCGCTCCTCACGGCTATGGGGAGCGCTCTCCATAGCCGTGGGCTGCGCTCCCCATAACCGTGGGGAGCCAAACAGGAGCATACAAAAACAGTTTTATCACTAATAAAAAACAGAAAAACAATAGGAGCAAAAGCAATTCATCCCTATCTTTGAACCATCCAAACAGATATAATATGTTGCAAGCCATTGATTTAACCAAAAGATATGATGACGGCAGACTGGCACTTGATGCACTGAATCTCAAAATAGAGGAAGGAGAAATCTTCTTCCTGCTGGGAGCAAACGGAGCCGGAAAGACCACCACACTCAACCTGTTCCTCAACTTCATCCGTCCCACTTCGGGACAAGCCCTGATAGACGGACTGGACAGCGTGAAACAATCTTTGGAAACCAAACGGCTTATCTCTTATATATCCGAAAACGTAATGCTTTATGGCGACCTGTCCGCACGCGAAAACCTGGAATTCTTTTCACATCTGGATGGGAAACATCCCGGCAAAGACGAACTTTATAACCTGATGCGGACAGTGGGACTGAAAGAAACGGATTTTGAAAAGCGGGTGAAGCACTTCTCCAAAGGAATGCGGCAAAAAGTAGGACTGGCCTGTGTACTTCAAAAAGACACATCGAATATCCTGATGGATGAACCGACTACCGGGCTCGATCCCAAAAGCGCCGCCGAACTGATGGACATTCTGCTGCAACTGAAACAAAGAGGAAAATCCATCCTGCTCTGCACCCACGACCTGTTTCGTGCCCGCACTGTGGCCGATCGCATCGGCATTATGAAAGAAGGCCGCCTGGTAATGCTCCGCCGCCGCGAAGAATTTCTAAACGAAGACATTGAACGCATTTATCTGGACTATATGCAGGAGGTTTCGCTATGAATATGGCTTTCTATATTGCCCGGAAGGATTTTATACTCCACTTGCGTTCTTCACGCTTTGTCCTCACCCTGCTGCTTTGCCTGCTGCTTGTTCCCTTTACCATATTGACAGGAACCGACAATTACTTTATCCGGCAAACTGCCTGTCAACAAGGAAAAGCTGCTGCCCACAGTGCACTGAACAGTGCTTACGTGTGGTCGCAAGTACGCCCGCTTGTCATCAAGGAAACCGAGCCGCTCAGTATCTTCTGTGAGGGAGTGACACCCGGCATGGGCATTTACAATCAAATATTACTGGATGCTTATCCGTTGCTTCCCCAGACAAACATCAGCAATGATTACTCCGTCATAGGATTTAAACAGGCTGAAATACGAGGTGATACGGGAAACAATGACAATGTGTTTCTGAATACTTTTTCATACACCGACTTTACGGGCATTATAGGACTTGTATTCTCCCTGCTGGCATTGGTATTTTCTTACGATGCCTTTTCACACGAAAAAGAAAGCGGTATGCTGCGCATGGTATTCAGCCGCCCCGTAAACCGGGTTTCTTTCCTTTTTGGGAAGATAGGAGGCGTATTTCTTGTGTTGGTGTTTCCGGCATTATTGTGCTTAGCGGGTACAAGTTACTTGGTTTATGCCGGAATCTCTTTGCCTGCCACCGGCTGGAACGGCATCTTGTTGCTCCTGCTTCTTACCTTTGGCTTTATCTTTGTATGTATCCTATTGGGAATACTCATTTCGTTACTGGTCCGCACATCCGAACAGGCATTGACCATCAGCCTCCTTCTTTGGATGGGCATGGTGTTTATTCTGCCACCCGTATCCAGCTATCTGGCAGAAACCATCGCTCCTATTCCTCTGTATCGCAACATAGAAACCCAAATGGAATTGTTGGACAATGAACTATACTATAAATTAAAAGACATACGGGAGAAGTATGAAAAAGAAGAAAAAGTAGAAACCGAAATGGCTCTCTTTAACAACATGGGTGCAGACGGATTTGTGGATAAATGGGGAATCACCATACCGTTTGCCCACGCCATCCGCCGTACCCACACAGAAAGTGAACCGATGCGTATCGCTTATTCCGACCGGAAATGGCAATTACAGAAAGAATACTTGGAGAAATTGAAACGGCAAATCCGACTGAAACATTGGCTCGCCTGTCTTTCACCGTTACAGGTTTTTCAAGAAACGGCACTGCGTATCTGCCACACAGCTCCCGATAATTATCTGTCATACATGGACGAAGTAAGGGAGTACAGGCAGACCGTATGGGAGTATTTCACAACAAACCACCTGTTCAGCTCATACGCCTACTTCACTACACAGAGCGAAAAAGATTTTATGACTAACGAAGAAATGGACAATCTCTGTCAAGAATATGATAAAAGCTGGAGTGAAGAGGAAAAAGCAGATTTTCTAAAGAGTATAGACGACCGTCCGAAACTGGATACCAAAGGGTTGCCACGATTCACCCAGCAGATGGTAAGTATCCGTGAACAGGAAAAAAGTTTTCTGGATGCTTTCCTGTTCTTTGCAATGGCAAGTTTAGTATTAATTTATATAACGACGAAGCTTTCCGCCCGTTATGATATTCGATAAGCGTATGGTGTTAGGAATATTGCTAAAACAAGAATGGAAAAAGAATAGGCGCAGCCTGCGGTTTCGTCTGTCGTGGATATTGATGCTTTGCGTATTTATTTGCGGTACTACTGCCTTTGTACGCCAATGGAAAAATACGGAAGCCGAATATGAGGAATATCAAAAAGCACACCACAACGACTATTATGGATGGACGGTCACGACTTATGCAACCATTACACAGGAATACTTGTTGCAGTCACGACTTTCGTCACTGATAGATCCTTGTTGGGAACAACAATTACCTTCCATGTTCACGTATAATGCATTTGGCATTCACCACTTCAATACTGCATTCTCGGTAAAAAATCCGTTGATGGAGCCTGATGTTTCATTCAGTTGGTCGTTTGTTGTCACCACGCTGCTCAGCTTCATTACTTTATTACTTTCCTTTAATGCCTTTTCCGGAGAAAAGGAAACGCATACACTGGGATTTCTACTCACTTATCCGGTTTCACGGTTTTCGTTTTTGCTGTCCCGATATTTATGCGTGCTGTTGCAGGTCAGCATCTTATTACTTTCGGGCATGGGGGCAGGAATACTCATCCTGCTTCTGGCAGGGATTGAAATCAATGCACATTTCATTATACTATGCGGTGGTTTCTTTCTATCTGCCTTATTGTTATTTTCTTTATTTGCTGCTTTCGGATTATTTGCTTCTACCATTACCGGTCATTCCCGAAACAGTTTACTGCTTTGTATCGTTTTTTGGCTATTATCCGTTATCATCTTGCCCAACAGTCGCCTATCTCTGGCTCGCTATCTCTATCCTATGCCTGTTACTTTTGAAGAAGTGCAACAAGAATACCAGGAGCAACAACATCAAATAATAAGGAATGCTCCTGCCTCTGCCCTAGGAAATAAAGAAAATGAACCATTCTATCCGCCACACGAAATGCGTGCCGATATAATGCGCCGCATGCTGGAAGTGAAACTGAACATGCTCAACGAATATTACCGATATGGGCAACAACAATATGAACGCACGAACCGGCTATTGATGTGGTCGCCCGTCATAACCTTCCATCATTTAAATGAATATTGGCTGGATAGTGGTTATGCCCGTTTCCGGAAGAATGAAAAGGCATTGACTGATTTCTGTATCCACTTTATGGAATGGTTCAAGGCAGAGGATGCAAAAGACCCCGAAAGTCCGCATTGGCTCAATCCCCAAGAACGGTATAGCAGTACGCAACGTCCACTGACAGAAACAGAGTATCCTGTTTATAAAGAACCCGAGGTAACGCTATCCCACAGATTGCTATCTTCACTTCCATATGTATTTATTTTATTGGGAATTACATTACTTTGGTTCATTCTCAGTATCTTTGCATTCAATAAATACGATGTAAGATGAAACGGAAATTAGTATTTGCTACAAACAATGTTCATAAACTGGAGGAAATATCTTCCATTCTAGGGGAAAAGGTTGAATTACTGAGCCTTAAAGATATTAACTGCCATGTTGATATCCCCGAAACAGCCGATACTTTGGAAGGCAATGCCATGCTGAAAGCTGAGTATATTTTTGAAAACTACGGTTTGGATTGCTTTGCCGATGATACAGGTTTGGAAGTAGAAGCGCTGAATGGTGCACCGGGTGTTTATTCTGCCCGTTATGCAGGGGGAGAGGGACATAATGCGGAAGCCAATATGCAGAAATTATTGCAGGATATGCAAGGAGTACAGAACAGAAAAGCACAATTCCGTACGGCTATTTGTCTGATTCTGGATGGAAAGAAGCATTTGTTTGAAGGAGTTGTGAAAGGTGAAATCATCAAGGAAAAACGTGGTGGTTCGGGATTCGGATATGATCCTATCTTTGTGCCGGAAGGATATAGCAAGACTTTTGCTGAGATGGGAAATGAGACGAAGAATAAGATTAGCCATCGGGCGCTGGCGGTGGAGAAACTTTGCAGGTTTTTGAAAGCATAAAAAAGTGAGTGTGTCAAAGCTAGAATTTATGTCGTAGGGGCGGGGGTTGCCCGCCCGAACACACTCCTTATAATGTCTTATTCATATTCCTCTATGGCTTTTATAGTAGCATCTATATCAGCTATAGGATAATCAAAAGATTCAGGATTTATCATATTAGGAATCTGAATCAATAAATCGTACCCTTCCTCAATAGCCAACAAATGACTCCATAGTTGATCAGCAGAGTATTTGCAGGCATATATACGCTTGACTTCCGGCTTTGCATCCAAACAATCATTCTTTTCTTTTTTAAAAGTTTGATAAGTGGTATATAGCATATCAGCAGACTTTATGGAAGCATAAGCCTGAATAATACTCAATCCCAATTTTTTATCCTTTATCTGTGGAAAGAGTACCGAACTTTTCATCAATTCCAAAGCATCAGTAGTAAAAGTAATAAATGAAGCTTGAAAAGGCATATTAGAATAATAATTCAATGAATCTTTCGGTATAGACGAAAGCCTATCCTTATTTTCCAGTAAAAAATGAGCTGCCCATATCTCTTGTTCTATTCTTTTCTTTCCACCTAAAATAGTTTTCCTGTTAGTCTCTAATTCCGCTTTTACTAACTGAAGCGTACTCTGCACATCGTGTTGCGTATTCCGTTCCTCTATCCAGTCACTTCCCATAAAGGTAAGGATAATACCCAGTACTACAGCAGTAAAATTGCACACAAAATCTCCTATTCTCCGGTTAGCGAAAAAGGATCTTACTTTTTTCCACAGCATTGTTTTCATTTATATCTTAGTTAAGCAAAGCAAGTAATGCTATTCCCATTCCGATAACGCATCCTATAATCAATCCTTTCCAAAACCAATCCTCTTTAGTTTTAGGAACGGAAAACAAATCAGTTATCAGTTCTTTCATCCTACAATCCCAGTTTCTCCGATATTTCCAGCATTTTCTTAATCGGTTTCACCGCTTCCCGCGCCACTGCTTCATCTACTGTCACTTCCGGCCATTCATACTTCAATGTATTATACAGCTTTTCCATCGTATTCAAACGCATGAAATTACATTCATTACAAGCACAAGTACTGTCTTCGGGAGGAGCAGGAATGAAATTCTTTTCAGGGCATTGTTTGCGCATCTCGTGCAAGATGCCGCTTTCCGTAGCCACAATGAAATCCTTCTTGTCACTGGCAACGGCATACTTCAACAAGCCCGCAGTAGAACCTACTTTATCGGCCAACTTGGCAACAGCTCCCTTACACTCGGGATGAACCAGAATGGCAGCATCAGGATACTGTTTCTTCAATTCCAATATCTTTTCCGTAGAGAACTGTTCGTGCACATGGCAAGCACCATCCCAAAGTAACATATCCCTGTTCGTAATAGAATTAATATAATTACCCAGATTTCTATCGGGACCAAAGATTATTTTTGTTTCCTTTGGGAAGCTTTCTACTATCTGCTTGGCATTGGTGGAAGTCACCACTACATCAGTCACCGCTTTGACGGCTGCCGTGGTATTGACATACGAAATCACCGTATGATCGGGATGCTCTTTGACAAACTTGGCAAATTCATCGGCGGGACAACTGTCGGCAAGCGAACAACCTGCATTCAAGTCCGGTACCAGCACTTTCTTGTCCGGACAGAGAATCTTAGCTGTTTCACCCATAAAGTGAACACCACACATCACAATGATGTCAGCATCCGTTTTAGCCGCCCATTGTGCCAGCGCCAGACTGTCGCCCACAAAGTCAGCTATATCCTGTATTTCGCCCGACTGGTAGTAGTGCCCTAAGATAAGTGCATTCTTTTCTTTACGCAGTCTGTTAATCTCCGCTTTTAAATCCAAGGCTTTGTCTACCGCTTCGGTAACGTACCCGTTTTTCAACCATTCCTCTTTATTCATTATTTCTATATTTTTTCTTCTTCCTTCTAAAAAAAGAAATATGGTATTGATAATAGCCGGTTAATAGTGTTAGTAAAAATAGTACCCCTTTTTCTTGCCTGATTAAATTATCCATTGATGTAAACACTAATAATACTGTCTTTACTCATTCTACTAACAAACTGTTGATAATATGCAAAGTTAAGAACTTTATGGTTATGAACATCTAAAATAGTGATTAAATTGTGTTGATATTATATCCCCACGCATTTTTTATTTCCCCGATTTTAAGGTGCCTGCATTGCTATCTTCATTATTAACTCGCTTCTGCACCGTTTCATATTTGCGTCCGAAACTGATATTCCACGATACCTTTGCTACGAACAAACGACAGCTTTCCTTTACATACCACCAATTCTTAGATGGAGCCAGATTACTGAAAGTTTCTCCTCCCATCCTATAATTATCAACAAACGGATTCAAAGTCATCACACCGATATTCAAACGTTTGTATCGATAGGACAATCCCAGGATATGGAAACTTTCCCCATATGACAACGTTTCCCCATAGAAATTATTCCGATGATTTTCCATTTGGAAAAATCCGGATAATCTTTTATAAGATGCCATTACTTCGGCTCTATAATACCAATTAGTATATGTATGACGATAATCCATACCACGGCTATCATAGTAATTTATACCGGTAGAAAATGCAAAAATCAGAATATCCTTGAGAGGACCGAATTTCAATTCCAACTCAGGATTCAATTTCTGCCAGCTCAGTTGATTGGCATTGGTACGGATAAAACGATTATCATCACGCATGGTTTCTTCCATGATAGGTCTGTGCTGATACTGGTATGACAAGTTAAAATTAGTACTGAACAAGCCTTTACGATAATCTACATCCAACTCATTTTTATATACTGTGAATATCTTCAATTCCGGATTTCCACTTCTCACCTGCAAGGAGTCAATTAATTGTCTTACATTCCCCATATCGGATAAGCCGGGAGATTTACGGGAAATCTGTCCCCGATAACGGATAAAGAGATTATCTGAAAACTGATAGCCTAACCTTAAACGAGGTAACAACGAACATCTGTTATATCCTTCCTCTTTCTGCTTGAATCGTGAATAACTGCCTTGCAGACCAAAGGAATAATTGAAACGCTTCTCCTTTCCACTATATTCCACATAAGCTGTTGCATGAGTTTCATGCATCTTTGTTTCAGATGATTCACTTCCGCCATAGGTATTGTCCGCCAGACTTTGCTGATATTTAAGCCCTGCGCTCAGTCGGCTCTTTTTTGTTACTTTCCTTTCATAGATACCCTCTCCGATAAATGAGTACTTGTCTCCGGATACTGTGGAATAAATATCAGTCAGCAATTCATCACTTTTCTTTTCCGTATAACTTCTATCACTTTGAGTATCAATATAAGTAGTCACGGCATTAATTATCAACGACTGGTCATTCTTCAGTTTACATTGAAAATACAAGTCTACTGACGGACGGGAAGTACGGCCTGTGCTATGCTCTCTCATCATCAAAACTTCTTCGGGCTGCCCCACAGCATACAGTCTGCTCCGGTTATTCTGCTCGTTCTTATTAAAATCCCATCGCACCGTTGAATTAAAGAACCATTTTCCCTGATCTTGAAAACTATAATTCAATCCTATATTATGACCATAAGTAGCAATTTTATCAGGAACTCCATCTTCCACCCGTGTAAAAGAGGAACCATCTTCATAACGGAACGTTTCCCAATTATTACGCCAATAATTATCTACCGAACGATAAACATTATTATAATTCAAACCGAATTCTGACTTTTTATGGTTTACCTTCACCGTAAAGTTATTATTGCCAAAAAGCACATGCGGGGAATCCTGTGCATCCAAAGCCACGTACCCACCTGTTTCATGCCGCCGTATTATATAATCAATTACAGCTACCGTATTATCTCCATATTGCAGACCGGGAGCATCATGATACTCTATGCGAATCACATCCTCGGGACGAAGAACCAATATATCCTGCATTTCAGCATTTACCCCATTAATCCGTAATTGCACTTCCCCTTCACCGGAAGATGTTACTGTGTTACGCATTTGATCCACCTGTATCCTGCTTAGTTTCATCTGCTGCAATAAAGACAAACCATTGCCGGCAGACTTCAACTGATGTGCAGTAGGAAGAATAATTTTTCTGTCGGCAGCATTTATCACACTGGCTCCGGTCACAACTACTTCCTTCAACATGATTGCTTCCGGAGTCATCATAATAACGCCCAAATCTTTGGAAGTTATCAAGTGATCCAATGGAATAATCCGGGTGGTATATCCCATTCCTGAAATACACAGTTGATAACTTCCGGTATTTATATTCTCCATCATAAATTTCCCTTTCCCGTCGGTTACTCCTCCGGTAACGAATACGGAGTCTTTTGTCTGCAATACGACATTGGCAAATTCTACTATTTCATTTTCTGAGACTACCTTTCCTTTAATCTGTAAGTTTTGAGCAAAAAGTGTGCAGCACATACACAAAAGTGATGTGGCAATCAGTATTTGTTTTATCATATCTTTTATCTTAAAAGTGTGTTATTATAAAAAGGCCGCGACTTTTTACTCTTATTTCAATCACTTAGACGTGGAAACCCATTACAGGTTACAATACATAAAAACTATTTTCTATCAAAGGAAACACAATGAACAGTTACTAACCATTTCTCTTTATTCATTATATCTATATTTTTTCTCCTTCTCTTGAAAAAAAGAAATATGGTATTGATAATAGTCTGTTCATATTGTTAGTAAAAAGAGAACTTCTTTTCTTGTCTGATAAGTTATTCATTCGTAATACAAAGATATGAGTAGACAATTAACTGGCTTAAGTATTGATAATATAGCTTTTACTTATTCTATTAACAAACTGTTGATAAGGGAATGAGTTAAAAACTTTATGGTTGTGAAGGCTTGAAATAGTGATTAAATTGTGTTGATATTGGTCGTTTAAGTTCTGTGATTAATTTTTGGATTGTTGATTTTGAGTGTTCCTTATACCATTATCTGAAATATGCAAGAAATACTTTTGAAATAATATCCTCATCGTTTTTACAGGTTTTCAACCGTTATCAACAGGGGTATGTGAATTAGTTATTATCTTTGTGCCCGTTAATGATAAAATAGAAAACAGAATATGAGGAAACTCAAAATAACAGAACTGAACCGGCTTACAGTAGATGAATTTAAGAAAGCCGATAAGTTGCCCCTGGTAGTGGTATTGGATGAAGTACGCAGTTTGCATAATATAGGTTCGGTGTTCCGCACATCAGATGCTTTCTTGGTAGATCGTATCTATTTGTGTGGCATTACCGCCACCCCTCCCCATCCCGAAATGCATAAAACAGCTCTTGGAGCTGAAGACACTGTGGATTGGAAATATAGGAAGAACACTCTTGATGCCGTTCATGAACTTCAAGATGAAGGGTTTACAGTATTGGCCATTGAACAGGTAGAAGGCAGTACCCTGCTGGATGAACTGGAACTGGATGCCAATAAAAAGTATGCCATCGTGATGGGAAACGAAGTAAAAGGCGTGCAACAGGAAGTAGTGAATGCCTGCAACGGTTGCATTGAAATACCCCAATATGGTACTAAACACTCACTGAATGTTTCGGTAACCACCGGAATCATACTATGGGAGTTTGCTACCAAGTTAATAAAATTCAGATAATAAGAAATAGGTTTAGATTTGCCCGTTTTCAACTAACAATACCACCCGCTCGGTTAATTGGTCTTCTCCCTCCGGATGATATTCTTTTTTCAGGCTGGCACCGAAAAGTGCCGCAAAAGTCTGATAGAATCCGGCTTTAAAGGGACCCATGAAGGCTTTTACCAGTTCATACGAAGAAGAATCCGTCTGACGGTTTACTAACTTTATCAACAGTTTGCCTTGTGCAAAGGTTAGTTTCTTCATCACCGGCGTATATTGCTCTTTCAACCCCTTCTCTACGAGTTTCAGATGTTTTTCCCTGGCTTTCTGGTCAGGCAGGGTTTCCATGTACTCGTAGGTTTCTATAATAGCACGGTTTATGGCGCGGGCCAGTGGCAAGGTTTTCTTTACATTCCTTACCAGGCGGTAGTATTCCCGTCTCTCTTTTTCATTCTTGAATTTTAATGGCTTGAAAATGTATACGTTAGGTATCTGCATCGAAGGAATAGTGTCTCCTTTGTACACACATACAGGTACCATGTATCCGTTTATAGTAGTCGTCTGTTGCTGAGAATAGGCAGCAATGGCTATAAAGGAAAAAAACAATGCTATATAGAGTTGCCTTTTCATCTTGCTGCAAAATTAGTAAGAAATACGGTTACTGCATATAGTGAATAGAACTATTTAACTTAAAACACACCAATGAATGACAAAATGAACAGATTGTTGAAAGTAATGTTAATTATCTGTGTTACAATACTTTTTCCGGTTAATAACCTGTGCGCACAAGAAGTATGGGAAGAATTGGCGGAACAATTAATAGATGAAGACGAGAACGATTCTTTTCAGTGGGAGAATAATTTTGAAGAGTTATCAGAGCTTCGTGAGAATCCTATCAATATAAATATGGCTACCAAAGAGCAGTTGGAACGGTTTCCTTTTCTTTCCGATCAACTGGTGGAGAATATACTTTATTACCTCTATAAATATGGTCCCATGCTCAGTCGGAATGAATTGTGGATGATTGAAGATATTGACAGGCAAACCATTCAGTATTTACTGCCTTTTATTTATTTTAAAACTCCTGATAAAGAGGAATATAAGCCTACTTTAAAACGAATATTGAAATATGGTAAACAGGAGTTATCAACACGTGTGGATATTCCATTTTATACCAAGGCAGGATATAAAGAGTATTCGGCTGAGACCCTGAAAAAGAATCCGAATAAGAAATATCTGGGTTATGGTTATTATCATAACTTGCGATATAGTTTTCATTATAGGGATCAGATTTATGCAGGTATCACTATGGAGAAAGATGCAGGAGAACCTTTCTTTGCCGGGCGGAATAAAAAAGGGTATGACTTTTATTCACCGTACCTGTTCATTCGTAATATAGGTAAAATCAAGGCTTTAGCTATTGGTAACTATCGTGTGAGCTATGGTTATGGACTAGTTATTAACACCGATTTCGGTATGGGGAAAACGGCTACACTCTCTACTTTGGGGAATAAGAACCGGGGAATACGGAAACATTCTTCTACGGATGAGTATAATTATTTTCAGGGAGTGGCAGGGAGCTATAAGCTATCGAAAAGGTGGACGATAGATGCCTTTTGTTCCTACCGAAAGATGGATGGAACTGTTGATAGCCGGTTTATAAGGTCGTTGAAAAAGGATGGATATCACCGCCTGTTTCGTGAATTTGATAAGAAGAATGCACTGGATAATCAGTTGATTGGCAGTAATTTAAATTATAATGGGAAGTTTTGTGAACTGGGACTAACAGCGGTTTATAATGTTTTCAACAAGCCGTTGAATCCGGAAAAGAAGTATTATAATATCTATTATCCGCGTGGAAAGGACTTTTATAATGTGGGAGGGGATTATAAATTCTTCTGGAAACGGTTCTCGTTATTGGGTGAAACTGCCATAGATAAATGCGGAGCTGTGGCAACTATGAATATGCTGCGTTATTCACCGAAAGGAGGAACACAGTTAATAGTTATGAACAGATATTATGATGCAAAATATCAGGCGATTTATGCTCGTTCAGTAGGAGAGGGAAGTGCGGTACAGAATGAAAGTGGATTTTATATAGGGGTGGAAACCAAACTATTAAGATACATAAAGATGACTTGTTATGGTGATTTTTTCTATTTTCCGTGGAAAAAGTATTTAGTGAGTGAAGCAGCTACTACAGGTTTTGATGGATTGGTTCAGTTGAGTTATTCACCTACTTATGAACTGGGAATGTTTATAAGGTATCGCTATAAAAACAAGAAGAAAGACTTTACGGGGGAGGATAAATTGAAGCAGACTATTCCCTATATCCAACAAAAATGCAGGTATCAACTCAACTATGCTCTAAAAGATGGATTGTTGTTGAAAACTATATTGGATTATGCACGCATCAATAATGAGCATCAACCGGCATCCAATGGGTTTCTGGTTTCTCAAAGTGCTACCTATAAATTTGATTTCATCCCTGTTCAAATTGATGTGAGTGGTGCATGGTTCAATACGGATGATTATAATTCCCGCTTAACCATCTATGAAAAGAATGTGCTCTATGCTTTTTCCATGCCATCGTTTTATTATAAAGGCACACGACTGGCAATAAATGCGCGTTATGAACTGAATAAACATATCATTCTTCAGGCAAAGTATGGAACTACCCATTACAGAAACCGGGATAAAATAAGCTCTGCATTGGAGGAAATTGATGGAAGTACAAAGAGTGATCTTTATTTGCAGTTGAGGCTGAAGTTTTAATAAGGAAAAACTAACGGGAGACCTTTCCGAAACAAACAGGAGACCTTGTGAAAACAATAGTAACACCTTTCGGAAAACATGGCGTGAGTTTTAAATTGGGAAAGCATCCTGTTTATCTGAAAAACATTCTGTATTTTTGCACTGTTATAAACTGAAAAAGTAACTATGTCAACAGTCATTTATCCTTCTCCTATTTTCGGTCCGGTACATAGCCGCCGCCTGGGAGTGTCTTTGGGAATTAATCTGCTTCCCGAAGATGGTAAGTTTTGTACTTTCGACTGCATTTATTGTGAATGCGGGTTTAATAAAGATTTTCGTCCTAAAAAGAAACTACCCACTCGCGAGCAAGTTCGCGAAGCTTTGGAAGCCCGTTTGCAAGATATGCAACAGAATGGTCCCAAACCGGATGTGTTGACTTTTGCCGGAAATGGTGAACCGACGGCTCATCCGCATTTTGCCGGAATCATAGAAGATACACTGGCTTTGCGAGATAAATATTTCCCTCAGGCAAAAGTAAGTGTATTGAGTAACTCTACTTTTATTCATAAGCCGGATGTGTTTGCCGCACTGAATAAGATAGATAATAATATCCTGAAACTGGATACAGTTGATGCCGATTATATAAAATTGGTAGACCATCCGACAGGTCACTATGATGTGCAGGAAATCATTGAAGGGATGAAAGCCTTTAAAGGTAACCTGATTATTCAGACTATGTTTATGAAAGGAAAATATCAGGGTCAGGATGTGGATAATACTTCAGATAAATATGTATTGCCTTGGCTGGAAGCTGTAAAAGAGATTGCTCCCCGGCAAGTGATGATATATACTATTGATCGTGAAACGCCCGATCAGGATTTAGAGAAAGCGACTCATGAGGAATTAGACGGAATAGCAGAATTGATAAAAGCGGCAGGTATTCCGGTGTCGGTTTCTTACTAAGGTATATTTTGTAAAAAACGTGCTGAAAAAAGCGCGTCAAATTTGCAAGAAACATAAGGAGAAGTCGTGTTACAAGTTTTCAAAAAACGCCGTTCTGAGGCTTCTGAGAAAATGGATATTTTGTAAATTGCTGAATATCAGTGCTGCGTCAAATTTGTAATTTACCCCTTAGAAATAAAAAATAATAAGCAACCATTATGCTTCAGATTTAGGATGAAATAGGAAATAATAGAATGTTGGAATAAGAGTAATGACTATAATATGAAAGAAATTAATAAGGTTATTGAAGAACTAAGAAACTTGTGGATACATAATTCTTTTTGGCGAACCTTAATAATTATAGGGAGTATTGCATTTCTTTGTTTTTTGACTTATACTTTTGGAAAAGAATTTGGTAGATTATTTTCTTTCCTTTAAATAGAAAAGCAGATATATTAGACGGAATAGCAGAATTGATGAAAGCAGCAGGTATTCCGGTGTTGGTTTCTTACTAAGTAAAAAAAGTAAGTTAACTTCATCAACTAAGTAAGTTAACTTCATCAACTAAGTAAGTTAACTTCAAAGGACATCTAAGTTAACTTACTAGCCCAATGAAGTTAACTTGTTATTTCTGCTGTATTTCTTATAATGGGTTTTAGTTCTTATATTTTATATGTATTTACATAACTCGCAGAATATTAACATAAAGATAACAAAGCTATAACAGAGAATTAGAAAAAAGTGACTTACCTTCGTCACATCAAGAACAAACAAAAAACACATGAAAAGAATAAGTGTATATGTGGTATCTAGCTAATTCAGAGAATTAATAGTCGAGAAAAATATTATGAAAATTGGAAAGATTAGCATATACAGTAATATTCTGTTGAAAATGAAAAAAAGTATTCTATATATTGTATCGATATTTTTGCTTGTCGTAGCTTTATTTCTCTATGATGGAGATCGAGCTAAACTAATACCTGTGTGTTTTCTTTTTCTTGTAGCAATACTTAGTATAAGAAAGAAAAAAGATAATAATGGGAAATAATGAAGATATAGAAGAGTACGATAACTCGAAATATATGAATATTTTATCTATTAGTCGTTTTGTCTTAAAAATTATAGGAGGTTAATTGATGGCAAAAAATAAGTTCCTAGGGTTGGTATTATTAGTACTATACGCCCTTTCTTTATTCTTATCGTTTTATTTCGATTTAGTGGCACAATATAGAAATTTTTTTGCGGTATATTTTTTAGTAGTTCCTTCTTTTATATGGTATCTGATTTATAAAAAGTAGGATGAGGATGTATAGATATCAAGAGGTGATACTATTAACTAATTTCCTTTTGTAAAAAACGTGCTGAAAAAAGAGTGACAGATTTGCAAAAAACAAAAGGAGAAGTAGTGTTACAAGTTTTCAAAAATCGCCGTTCTGAGACTTCTGAGAAAATAAGAAAAGGGTAAATGGCAGATTATCAGGAAGATGACAAATTTGCAATTTACCCCTTAAAATAATAATCTTAGTTGAGTAATAATGTATATCCCACCCCTCTGATATTTTTCAGTTCAATACGAGGTTCATCTGCCAGTATTTTCCGTAATTTCGTGATAAATACATCCAGACTGCGTGAAGCGAAGAAATCATCTTCCGTATCCCAAAAGCGGCTTAGAATAGCTTTTCTTTCTACAACCTCATTTATATTTTCACAAAATAATTGAAGAATAAGTGCTTCACGAACTGTTAGTATTTTCTTTTCTCCTGTTTCATCATTACGCAAAATAGCATGTTTGGCATCCAGTGTGAAACAACCTAATTTATAATGTTCATTTTCACTACGTAATTTTACACCTTCTTTCATTTTCAGAATAGCATGTATATGCGCATCCAGTTCGTCAGGTACAAATGGTTTCTTTATATAGTTATTAACGCCTAGTTTATATCCTTCCCTTACATCTTTGGGCGATGTAAGAGCAGAAGTAAATAAGATGGGAATATTTCCATCTGTTTCACGAATGCGTTCTATCATTTCAAAACCATTCATTACCGGCATATCAATATCCGAAACAATAATATCCGGATGATATTTTTCCCAAGCCTTGAGGCCTTCCGCACCATTGGTGGCTGTTATTACTTCATATCCGCCAATAATCTCTTGCAATCCACTTTGTACGATATAGCTGAAAGTGGGATCATCTTCTACTAATAATAATTTAATCATAGTTCCTTCATTATTTTAGGTATAAACAAAGTAAATTCGGTAAATTCTCTTTCTATGCTGTTTACAATAATTTTTCCTTCATGGGCTTCCATTACTTGATAGACATAATTTAAACCTAGTCCGAATCCGGTAGCTCCACCGAACTTAGTACGTTTGGTTGCTGAAGCACGTTCAAACTTATCGAAAATTGTCCTTTGGTCTTTTTCTGAAATACCTATTCCATTATCATATATTTTTATAATTGTATATTTATCATCACAATGTGAACTTATTTTTATTTCAATAGACTCTTTGGAATATTTGATGGCATTATCTATTAAGTTACTGATTACTTCTTTGAAAAATTCTTCATCAGCATATACATCATTAACTTGTAAATCAATGGAGAAATGGATTGGTTTTGTGGCTTTTGCTGTAAACTTCTCTATTAAATCTTTTATTATAGGGGCTAATAAGATCTTACTCTTATCCATTTCCAGTTTATGATTCTCTAGTTTTGATATTGTAAGTACTTTATTTGCTAAGGTTAATAAGTGGTCTATTTCGCTATCTATGATAGTGAAATATCTGTTTTTCATTTCGGGTTTATTATCCAGCTTTCCACTATGCAAAAAGTTATTACACATCATAATAGAACCAAGTGGCATTTTCATATCATGAACCATTGCATAAGAAAAATCTTCTCGTATCTGGGCGATTTTGTTTTGCTTGGCGATGATTTTAATTTGATATATAATACATCCTATTATAAAAATCATTAATATGACTGTTGCTATTAATAATAACCCCATACGTTTAATTATTGTGTAATAGGGATTTATTAAGATCATTTGTACACCTTGCGATAAGTCTGTTCGAATAGGTATTATGTCTGTTTTTATAATGCCAAAGGAGTGAATATCTAAATTATTCTTGCTTTTATTCAGAATTTCTTCGGTTTTAGGGTTTATCAGGCAGATAACTATTGTACTTTCTACATCAGTAGCCTTTAAGAAATTATCAGCAATCGAGTCGACATCTGTTAATGATAATTCGAAACCCAGTTTTTGTAGTGCTTCATTCATATAGGCTATTTCCGGTACAATTACATCGTTTTTTTTAGCAGGAGTAGTTGCACCAGAAATAATAGTTCCTTTAGAAGTTTGGGCAAATCTGAGCGAAGCTTCTCGATTTAAAGATTTCTTCAAAATATCATTACTATCTCTATATATACTAATTGAAAATTGTATATATGTATTATATAGCCATATTGACTGTAAAGCTATCAATGCCAATAATCCAATGATAGTAAATATTTTAATCTGTCTACTTTTCATTTTGTTTTTTGCAAAGATAATAACATATTTCTAATATTAGATAACAAATAGGTAACATTTTATTAGAAAAATAGTCCATAACTTTGTAATATCAAATAAAAACGTATAACTAAATAATATAAATTATGAAACAGATTATTTTTGATTTGAATGAAAAAGAAGCAAAAGCTATTTATGGTGGTGGAGAACATCTTATTTATGTAATGGATGGTGAAGGGAATATAACAATTATGATAATCCACATTTAACATAAAGATAACAGTCCAATAACAAAGTGTTAGAATAAAGCTACTTATCTTTGTCACATCACAAACAGAAAGAGATATGGAAAAAACTAGTATAAACGAACAAGACCAGAAAGTAAAGCAATTAACCGGTATATCACTTTTTACTGTCCGCTTGTTTAAAAGAAGAATTAGAGATTGCCCGAATTTAGAATTAGGGAAAATAACACAAACACAAAACACGATAAGAATTTAATAATATGAAAACGCTGACGTTGGCAGAATGTATGAATATTTACGGTGGATGCTACATTTACAGTAGTAGTACTAGTCTGACTAGTGTATTTGTGGTATCCAGACAATTTAGAGAATTATTTTCTTAGTATATAACAACAAAACACAAAATGAAGTATGAAAAAGAATGAGTATTGCATAGTGAAGCCACTTAGTGGTGAGGAATATGTACAGGTATCGGGAGGTTATGCACCTCCTACTGCTGAACAAATAGAACAACTTCGTAAAAAGTATGGACTATTAGCAGATATTGTCTGTTGGTAAAATTTAAATTATAGGAGATTTAGAAATGAAAGATTTATCAAAAAAAGAATGCGAGAATATCAGTGGTGGAAAAATGAATATTTCACTTTGGGATTTACTATTTAGTGGAATAAAAATTTGGGCCTAATTTTTTGTATATATTTTTACGATTATTAACTGATTAATAAAATATAGTTATGAAATATTTTAAAAATAATGTTCTGATGCAAGAAATGGACAAAAATGAAATGCAAGAAATAAATGGCGGCATTGATCCTGTCAGTGTGATAACCCTTGCTTTGGCTTTGGTAGCATTTGGATATCAAATGGGAAAAGATAGAGTTGAAGCTGATAGAAGATAAATTTTATTAATTATTAAAATAAAAGTTATATGAAAAATAATATGAATTTGGAATTTACTAATTTAGTTGAATTAGATATTACAGATCTTACAGAGATAAATGGAGGAATATCCACTAAATCAATTGTAACAGGTATTGCTTTGACATACATTTGTCCACCTGTTGGTTTGGGATATTGGTTAGGATATTATATGAATTCTTAATTATCTACATATGTTACTTATTGTCTTAGCCTGTTGTTTTTTATCTATATCTTTTTTGTGTAAAGATAGAAGACTGAAATATTTATTGATAGCCTGTTCTATTATTATGAGTGTTCTAAGCTTATTTTATTAAGCTATATTTCATGAATAAACAATAGCATAAATAATAAATTCAGCAGGTATATTACCTACTTATTATAAGTTAGGAAGGCTTATAAGCCTTTCTAACTTATAAATATAATAATGATAAAAAAAATATAGAATTATTCATCTGATAATTGGATGTCTTTTTATCATAATAGTGTTCCTATTACCATCCTTGGATATATACAAATCATTTATTTGATTTTTATCTTGCTGACATATACACTAATCTGTTTGGTGAATGTGTTACTTTTTTATTTTAGTTTCTCTTTTTCTCTTAATGGAATATATAAGCCGATTAAGTTGCTTTTATAACCTTTATGTGGATTGATTATATATGAATTATTGGGATTGATAGTGGAAAGAGAATTATGTGTTTATAAAGATATTATTGCTACTTTTGTTGGCACTTTATTATCTTATGTAATAAATAGAATAATTATTCGATATAATTGTTGAATAATGAAATATATCTTAGTTGTGACCATATGGAAAAAGGAATAAAGGCATATCATTCATATCTGAACTTATGTAATACAGAAGAAGTACTACCAGAAACCGTGCGTGAAGACTTAAATATGAATGATTTGTGTGAACGAGTAGATTATACCTCTTCTTGTATAGGAAGGCAATATCTTTATCATATTTTGTGCACAGATAAAGTTTCTGATGTTGCCCAGCATGAACAGTTTATAGAGAAACTGCAAACAGATCATCCGCTTCGAAATCAATTAGTGAATGCTCTTCAAAAACTGAATAAACCGGATGCTTATTCCATAGTAGACATTTTGGCGGAAAAGGAACATACTTATTCACGCGGTTATTTGTTGATGATTCAGATATGTAGGTGGTTGCCTGCCTTTTTCCTTATCTTGATGTTCCAGTTTTCTTCTTCACCTATTCCTTTTATACTCTTATTAGTATCTTACATATTTAATGGATATTTACATTTTAAACAAAAGAATATTCTATCATGTTACTATTTCTCTATACCCCAGCTATATAAACTACTGAAAACGATAGATTATTTAAGTACTATTCCCTCTTTTTTGTCAATAAATGATGAAGTGGAAAGCACTACCCGTCACTTAAAAGAACTTTGTAGGAAATTAGGTTCATTCCGTTTTGGAATAGCTTTAGAGAGTGAATCGGCCATGATTGTTTATCTCCTGACTGAACTGATAAATATTTTCACGTTATATTCGACTATCAATATTGTAACATCATTCCAATCCATTCAAAAGAGAAAAGGAGAAATAGAACAAGCTTTCCGTTATGTCGGTTTCTTGGATATGCTTTGCTCTATATCGTTCTTACGTGAAAAACTTCCCTATTATTGTAAGCCTTCCAATGATAAGGAAGGAGAGCGATTAAAAGCAGATGGTATTTATCATCCGCTGATAAAGGACTGTGTTTCGAATGATGTTTCTTTATCGGATAAGTCCATGCTCATAACAGGTTCCAATATGTCGGGAAAAACCAGTTTTATTCGTACCGTTGCCATTAATTTGTTGACCGCAAAGGCATTGAATACTTGTTTTGCAAAGGAATTTTGTATTGATATTAACAGGCGTCTTTATTCGGTTATCCATACAGAAGATGATTTAGTGGAAGGAAAAAGCTATTTTTTAAAAGAAGCGGAGAATGTGAAAGCAGCTCTTAAGAAAGGAAAAGAGGGAAATTATTTGTTGATTTTTGATGAGTTGTTTAAAGGAACTAATACGATGGAAAGGATAGCCATTAATTCTGCCGTATTTTCAGACTTGGCTAAAGCAGATAACTTGATTTTTGCTTCTACACATGATTTAGAATTAACGACATTGCTTAATGATCAGTATGAATTGTATCATTTCAGTGAGAAAGTAACAGATGATAAACTTTTGTTTGACTATAAACTGAAGAAGGGGGTAGCAAAAGAAGGAAATGCTATTAAAATATTAGAATTGTGCGGATATCCTTCTTTAATAGTTCAGACGGCGAAAGATGCGCTATGTGTGATGCATTGATTTAACATAAAGATAACAAACCTATAACAAAGGATTAGAACAAAGCAATTTATCTTTGTCACATTAAAACAAACATAAAGATATATGGAAAGAATTAGTATAAATGAACAAGAACAGGAAGTAGAGCAATTAGTCGGTATACCACTTTTTACTGCCCGTTTGTTCAAAAGAAAAATTAGAGATTGCCCGAATCATAAAATAGGGCAATAACACAACCCCATTTTATTCGCTAATTAATTATTGTTTCATTAGAAAAAACATGAATATGAAAAAAATATTTAAAATCGTAAGGTCATTTTGTATTTGCTTTATTGCATTGTCATTCTTTAATTGCAGTAATTCCGAATCTGTGATAGAAGATAAGGAACAAAGTACTGTGATTGTTGATATAAAACAAGATGGACTGGGTTATGAATTGAAAAGTAAAGAGATCCCTTATATTACTCGTGCTTCGGATCAGACTACAGAACAATTCTATCTATCTGTTTATAGAGAAGATAATAGAGATATAAGGCTTGATGCTATTTTAGTAAAAGAAAATATAGATGAAAACAACTATATACTTTATCACTACACAACAGATAAAGTACTATTTGCAACATTATATATCTCTGATAATACTTTGAAAGATATAAAATTGGAATTTGATGATGAAAATTTTGTAAAAACAAGAAGTCTTGCTAGTTGGTATCAGTGTGCTAATGATGAATACAGAAATTATAAAGATTTTTACGAGAATAATCACCCTATGGCGTGTGACATTGGTGATTTGTTTTTTGGAGCATGTACTGTTGGTGGAGTACTAGGCAGTGCAATTTCTTGTGCATTTTAAAATAATAAGTATGGAAAAAGAACATATATCAACAGTCCTTTTATTATCGGTTCTGCTAACTTTTATGTGTCCTGTTTTAGGTGTAATTCCTTTATACCATAGTATAGAGGCTTGGAAAAAGAATAGAAAGTCGGATGCTTCTTACTTCATCAGTTTAAAAAAAGCATATATCTGGGTAAAAAGAATTTTTATTGCTTTGCTGATAATATGGATTGTTGCAGCGATACTTTTTTTTGTGGGATATTATTTTAGATAATACTAGTAAAACAGAGAGAGGATGTCTTTATTCCTCTCTCTGTGATAGTGCGTCTCACACTTTTGACATTAACCTACAGATAACAATTCGATAACATATATCCTCTTTCTTTCATTCTACTTTTGCAGTACTAATCAGTAAAAGTAGAAATGTTATGTTATTACCAAATGAATGGATAGAGAACAGTATTGAAACATACATCTATCAACACACCACAAAATCCCAAATTATTTATTGGGTAGTATTGGCTGCCGTCACTGCCGCCATCATTGCATTGCCTTTTATATATGTAGATATTTCGGTGCAAGGTAGTGGAGTAGTGAGACCGATTACTGAAAAAACAGAAATTAAATCGGCAATTACAGAACTGGTAGATTCTGTTTATGTGCGCGAAGGCGATAGGGTAAACAAAGGAGATATTCTTCTCCGTTTCCGTACCAATAACTCCGATTATAAAATCAATTATCAGACCAATCGTTTGAATGACTACGAAGCCCATTTGTCAGATCTGGCTTATTTGGCAAAAGGAGAATGCCCTGCTACATTCCATTCTCCGGTTCGACAACAAGAATATACCTATTTCACTAAAAAGAAAAAGGAACTCGAAACCTCTTTGGCACAGGCAGAAAAAGAGTATAAACGAAATAAAAACCTTTTTGATAAGAAAGTAATCTCAGAAGAAGAATATGATAAATATTACTTTCAATATCAAAGTCAGCAAAATGAATTGGCTTCATTGATACAAAGCCAATTAAGCACATGGCAAGCAGATATGAATACATATCGGAACTCCCGAAGCGAAATGAATACCACATTGAAGCAGGAATTGAAGGATAAAGATCTCTATATAGTCCGTAGTCCGGTGAGTGGAACGATTGACCAGTTCTCCGGTATATACAGAGGGAGCAGCATACAGGTAGGACAATCATTGGCAGTTATCAGTCCGGATTCCACCTTGTGTATGGAAATATATGTCACCCCCCGGAATATAGGTTTTATGAGTATAGGGATGCCGGTCAATGTACAGGTGGAATCATTTAATTATAATGAGTGGGGAACACTGCCCGGCGAAGTAAATGAGATTTCATCGGACTTCCTGACGGACAGCCAAGGGAATTCATTCTATAAAGTGAAATGCCGGATGGAACGGAATTATCTGATGCTGAAAAGCGGACAGAAGGGTGTATTGAAAAAAGGAATGACGGTCAATGCCCATTTCATGATAACCCGGCGGTCACTTTTTGATTTGCTTTATCAAAAGATAGACGATTGGGCGAATCCCAAGCAATATGAGAATAAAACAATGATGGCTAAATTTTGAATCTACTATCCATTTATAAACATTCAGTTATGAGTAAAAAAGGTATTAAAATAAAACAGTTTGATATTACAGATTGCGGTGCAGCCTGCTTGGCTTCAGTTTGTGCTTATTATGGTTTGCAATTTCCTATTGCACGTATCCGCCAGTATGCATTTACCGACCAGAAAGGAACGAATATATTAGGGTTGGTTGAAGCTGCCAATAAACTGGGCCTTTCTGCAAAGGGAGTCAGGGCTAAGTTTGAGGCACTATATATTGTTCCAAAACCCGTCATTGCCCATGTCATAGTGCACGAGCAGCTTCAGCATTTTATAGTGATATACAAGGTGGAAAAAAAGAAGGAATACATTGAATATATGGATCCGGGTGATGGGCGGATGCACCGCGTAACAAACCAGGAGTTTGAAAAAATGTGGACCGGCGTACTGGTATTGATGGAACCTGAGGAAACCTTCAAAACCGGAAATATGAAGACCAGTATGACGAAAAAATTCTTCTCCCTGTTGGCTCCTCATAAAAACGTGATGCTGCAAGCTGTGTTTGGTGCGCTTATTTATAGTATATTGGGATTATCCACCTCCATCTATGTAGGTAAAATAACAGACTATGTGCTGGTAGATAAGAATATTAACTTGCTCAACCTGATGGGAGTGATTATGATAGTAATCCTGCTATTGCGGACTTTCATAGGAGCAATGAAAAGTATTTTGGCACTGAAAACAGGGCAGCGGATTGATGCTGCATTGATTCTGGGCTACTATAAGCATCTGTTGACTCTGCCACAGCAGTTCTTTGATACGATGCGGGTGGGTGAGATTATTTCGCGTGTAAATGATGCAGTAAAGATCCGTAATTTTATCAATAATGTATCCTTAGACCTTGTGGTCAACATGATGATTCTTGTATTTTCTGTGTGTCTCATGTTTATTTATTCTTGGAAATTGGCATTGATCACTTTAGTTGCAGCGCCTTTGTTTCTGCTTATTTTCTGGGGATTCAACAAATTGAACCGGAAATATCAACGGGGTATCATGGAAAGCAGTGCCGAATTGGAATCGCAGTTGGTGGAATCTCTAAATTCTATTTCTACTATCAAGCGTTTCGGCATAGAGGAATATGCTAATTTAAAAACAGAAACTCGCTTTGTGCATTTATTAAAAAATACTTATCGCAGCATATATGGGTCAATAATGGCGCAAGGCGGCATTCAGTTTGTGTCTACGGGTATCACGATTGCTATTTTATGGTTAGGAAGTATCTTTGTGGTCGATCAGGAGTTGACACCGGGTGCTCTGATGGTGTTTTATTCCTTGGTTGGTTATGTAATTTCTCCTATCGGTTCACTGATTTCTTCCAATCAGACTATCCAAGATGCATTGATTGCCGCCGACCGCTTATTTCAGATTATGGATTTGGAACGTGAACAGGATGACAATCAGAAGATTGTATTAGAGCCGGATATGGTTGGCGATATTACATTCGAGAATGTTTCCTTCCGCTATGGTTCCCGTAAAGAGGTTTTTGATGCATTGAATCTGACGATAGCCAAAGGAAAAACAACTGCGGTAGTTGGCGAGAGTGGTTCGGGTAAGACAACATTGATTTCGTTGTTGCAACATATTTATCCCATACAATCCGGACGTATTCGTATAGGTGATTATGATATTGCCCAAATAGATAACCGTAGCCTTCGCCGCCGGGTGGGGACAGTGCCGCAACAGATTGAATTGTTTGCCGGAAGTATTGTTGAAAATATAGCTATCGGTGATTTGCATCCGGATATGAAGAAGATCGTTGATTTGGTGGAACAGCTTGGTTTAAAGGATTTCATAGACAGGCTTCCTAAAGGGTACATGACTTATATTGGCGAACACGGTGCATCTTTATCGGGAGGTGAGCGACAGAGAATAGCCATAGCTCGTGCTTTGTACAAAGAACCGGAGATCCTGATTTTTGATGAGGCAACGTCTTCATTGGATTCTATTTCTGAACGCTATGTAAAACAAACATTGGATGCATTGGCTCAGAGAGGCAAAACGATTATTGTCATTGCGCATCGATTGAGTACGGTGAGAAATGCTGATACGATTGTAGTGATCGATAAAGGAAAAGTAGTTGAAGAGGGGCCGCATAGCAAGCTTTTCGATAATGGAGGAATTTATAATAAACTGTGGAACGAGCAGTTTGAAATGTTCGAATAGTCTTAACTTAACGATAACATTCTGATAACATCGTTTGAACCGTGGGCATTCTATTTTTGCAATAATAAATAGAGTAAACAAGAATTCAAACGATGTTATTATTATGAGAAGACTGAACTTGGTATTTTTGGCGATTGTAGCTTTTGTCTTTGTTATTAATGCTCATGCGCAAAATAAAAAGTGGAATTTAAAGCAGTGTATTGAATATGCAGTACAGCATAATATGGAGGTGAAACAAAGCCGGAATCAAATAAAGAAATTAAAGGTAGAACGAAGCACGTTAAAGAATAGTTTCTTACCCGACCTGAATGCTGGAGCTTCGCAGAAGTTTGCTTTCGGCAGGTCATTAAATCAGGAAAATACTTATGAAGACAGCAATATACAAAATACTTCTTTTTCACTAGCTACTGAAATTCCTCTTTTTAGAGGCTTTAAAACCAGTGCATCTATTTCTCAAAATAAATTCGATTTATTGGCGGCAGAAGCCAATAAAGAATTGATTGAGAATAACCTCTCACTGAATGTAACCGGTTGTTATTTTCAAATATTGTTGAATAAAGAAATTTACCGGATTGCACAGGAGCAGATAAGGTTGACCAAGGAGCAGGAAGACAGGACACAATTATTGATAGAAAACGGTAAAGCGCCACAGTCGCAATTATATGATGTAAAAGCACAATTGGCTGATGATGAACTGTCGGCTACCGAAGCCAGAAATTCACTTCGACTTTCATTTCTGGAGTTAGTTCAGTTAATGGAACTGCAAGGGAGTGATTATTTCGACGTTGATTCTTTGGATGAGAATGTAATTGAAATGGAAGTATTAAATCCCGGGAATATTTATGCTTCTGCATTAAACTGTATGCCACAAATCAAGCAAGCCTATTATTCATTACAAAGTAGCTTTAAAAGTGTAAAGGTTGCCAAGTCCGGTTACTATCCTACATTGTCTATGGGAGCAGGGATTAATACCGGTTACTACTATTCGGGCGGTGCGGTGAACCAATCATTCAATCAGCAATTTAAGAACAATATGCAGAAAAGCATTTATTTCACATTGAGCATTCCGCTTTTTGACCGTTTCTCTACACGAAATCAAGTCAGGACAGCCAGAATAGAAGAAGATAATGCGCGTTTATCTCTAGAAAATGAAAAGAAAAGCTTGTATAAGGATATAGAGAAAGCCTATATGGATGCAATTGCCGCTTTTGAAAAATATGAATCTACTATCAAGGCAGTAACTGCTAATCGGGAAGCACACCGATATGCATTGGAAAAATATGCGGCAGGAAAATCGGCCGTATATGAGTATAATGAAATAAAGATGAAATTGGCAGATGCGCTGTCTCAGCAATCTCAGGCTAAATATACTTATTTACTGAAAAAGAGGATATTGGCTTTCTATTCCTGCCATTCATTAGCAGAATAGAATCAAAAAGGAGAGCATTTATTTTGCTCTCCTTTTTGATCTTATTTTTCTATAATAGCCTTTGCCTTGTCCAATGCCACATTGATATTAGGGCAAATATTTTCTTCTCCCAGCAGTTCATAAAAACCTGCTTTCTTTAGTACTTGATGCACTTTGCTATTCACTCCCGAAAGTACAATCCGTATATTTTCTTTCTTCGACATTTCGCAAAGATTAGTAAGGTTATGAATACCGGTAGAATCGATGAATGGCACTTTACGCATACGGACGATACGGACTTTCGGACGGTCGCCCAGTTCAGACATGATTTCTTCGAACTTGGTGGCGATTCCAAAGAAATACGGACCGTTAATTTCATATACCTCCACTCCATCAGGCACTACTAAATGTTCCTCGTGCACTTCCAGATCGGATTCTTTATTCGGATCAATCTCATCTTTGATGACGGAGATTTCGGTAGTTTCCATCACACGCTTCATAAACAATATGCAGGCGATGATCAATCCTACCTCAATGGCTACGGTCAAATCGAAGATAACGGTCAGGAAGAAAGTGATCAATAACACCGTTACATCCGATTTAGGATTCTTCAGTAATGCCTTGAAAGTGCGCCAGCCACTCATATTATAGGATACAATAACCAGTACACCTGCCAGGCAAGCCATCGGAATATATTGAGCCAAAGGCATCAGGAACAGCAGTATCAACAGCAAAACTACTGCATGAATAATACCTGCAACAGGAGTTTTACCACCATTATTAATATTAGTCATGGTACGTGCAATAGCGCCTGTGGCAGGAATACCGCCAAACAGAGGCGCCACAATATTGGCTGTACCTTGTGCTATTAACTCTGTATTGGAATCGTGCCGGTCACCAATCACACCATCGGCAACTGTAGCAGAGAGTAGAGATTCGATAGCTCCCAAAACAGCAATGGTAATCGCTACCGGGAACAGATTCTTGATAGCTTCCCAATTCAGTTCGGGAACCACCGCTTCCGGCAGCTGTGACTGGATAGTAAAACGGTCACCTATCGTATCAATACAAGTAATGCCACCATAAGTCTTCATCAGATAAACTGCAATGGTTATTACGATAATGGCAATCAGTGATCCCGGAATCTTTTTCGAGAACTTGGGAGTAATGGCTATAATTATCACACTGACCACACTGACAATGGCATTCCACCAATTTACAGTATCAAAATGGCGGAAATAGATCATCCATTTGCCAATGAAGTCCCCCGGTACTTTTTCTCCCCCAAAGTTGAGTCCGAAGATGTCAGCAATCTGAGTAGTGAAGATAGTAACGGCAATACCGCTGGTAAAACCTACAATGATGGGATAAGGAATAAACTTGATGACAGCTCCCAGTTTGAATACTCCCAATAATATAAGAAGTACTCCTGCCATCAGGGTAGCTACCGTCAGTCCACTGATCCCGTATTCCTGGATAATGCCATAGATAATGACGATGAATGCGCCCGTGGGGCCACCAATCTGTACCTTACTTCCTCCCAATAAGGAGATAATAAACCCTGCAACAATGGCAGTAATAATACCTTTTTCCGGCGATACACCGGAAGCTATGCCGAATGCAATGGCTAGTGGAAGTGCGACAATTCCTACAATAATACCAGCCATGAGATCGGCCATGAAGCTCTCTTTAGAATAATTTTGTAACGTAGTAAAGAGCTTCGGTTTGAATTCAAATGCTTTCATTTGTTACCTACTTTATGCTATGATTAGAAACAGGTTGCAAAAGTAGGTAAAATTTATGTGTAAATTAAGATATTATTGCATTTAAGTTTTTATTTTTGTTGTGAACATATGAATAACCTTTCTTGTTTATTTTATATAACGTGAACATTTAATTAAGTATAAAATAGAATTGTAATGAATACAATTTTGAAATATAATATATATATTTGTATCATCAAACGATGATCGAATAATAACTAACTAATAAAACTAATAATTATGGCTAAGAGCGTAAAAGGTACACAGACCGAAAAGAACTTGTTAACTTCATTTGCAGGTGAATCACAGGCTAGAATGCGTTACACTTACTTTGCAAGCACTGCAAAGAAAGAAGGTTATGAACAAATTGCTGCTATTTTCACTGAAACAGCCGATCAAGAAAAAGAACATGCAAAGCGTATGTTTAAGTGGTTGGAAGGCGGTATGGTAGAAATCACTGCCAGTTATCCTGCAGGCATTATCGGCACAACAATGGAAAACCTGAAAGCTGCCGCTGCCGGTGAAAATGAAGAATGGACTACTGATTATCCTCATTTTGCTGATGTAGCCGATCAAGAAGGCTTCCCTGCTATTGCTACTATGTATCGCAGAATTGCTGAAGCTGAAAAGGGTCATGAAGAAAGATATCTGGCTTTATTGAAGAATGTAGAAGAAGGTTCTGTATTCAAGAAAGCAGAAGAAACTGTATGGCAATGCCGTAATTGTGGTTATATCTATGTAGGTACCGAAGCTCCTGAAGTATGCCCGGCATGTTTGCATCCGCAGGCTTATTTCGAAGTAAAGAAGAACAATTATTAATTGAAATAATATCCATCTGTTTATTTAGAATCCGGTTTCTCCGAAAGGGGGAACCGGATTTTCTTGTTTTACCGGCATATATTCACCATTGTACACTTCATATTTAGTCTTTTATACGTTCACCATTATCATCTGATGATTATAAGACGCTCGACTGACCTACATAAGACGCTCGTCTCATAACCGTAAGATGATCGTCTTACCATTATAAGACGAGCTTATTTTCAGTACAAAAAGATAAATAGAAAGGGAAGAAAAAAGAAATGAAACAGTTCGATCGATTTTATTTTAGGTGGTGATAGTGAAGATAATTAGGGCAACAGCTTTTTATTGGATAAAATAATACTTAAATTTGTACCTAATAATCAAATCGTATGAAAAAACACTTCATATTGACGCTTCTTGTCATATTCACTTCCTTTCCCGGATTAGTGCAAGCAATGGATGAATACACCTTGTTGAGGATTGGTTATGCTCAAGGGTTATCTAACAGTGCTGTCCTTTCGCTTTATCAGGATAATCAAGGCTTTATGTGGTTTGGCACCTATGACGGACTGAATAATTATGATAGCAGGACGATGAATGTCTATCGGGCTGACGGGGCGGTGGGGAAGCAGTTACTCAATAATATAATCAATGATGTGGACGGGGCGGACGATGATTGCCTATGGATTTCAACCAATACAGGCATTAACCGTTTTTCGTTGAAAAAGAGATGTGTGACCGGTGTATACGAACAGTTTCCGGATGGCGTTTCCCTGCTTTCCAACCGAAAGGGCGATACTTGGGTACTAGATAAAGGAGAAATATACTATTATAATACGTCGCTCCATCGTTTTATAAAAGTGGATAAAAAGGAAAAGACCTTTGATCCCCAACTTTCGTTTGTGGACGATAAGGGATATTTATGGCTCTTTTCATCGGGAGACAATAGTGTTTATCGTTGCCATATAGATGATTTCAAAAAAGAAGAGCCGGACTTTTCTACTATCCGCACCAATATTCATCAAAAGAATATAGAATATACATTCTATCAGAATGGCATTTTGAGCTTTATAGATAAAGATAAGGACTTGTTTTTGTTCGATATAACGCGCAATACAAAAGTGTACATTCGCAATATCGGAGAGTTGATTGGTAAATATGGCACAATAAAGGGAATCATTTCTTTTTATGATGACATTATTATTGCCTTTATACAAAACGGTTTGGTGAAGCTGGATGCCGCCACCCGTTATTCGGAAAGTGTGGTGGACCAAAGCATACGCATATTTTCGGTGTACAAAGATCCGGTGCAGGATATTATTTGGGTAGGGACGGATGGACAGGGAGTGATGACTTATTCCAAGAAACATGCTTTGGCTACACAACTTATGTTTAGCCAGTTGCAAAATAAGATAATCCGCCAGGTGCGCTCCATCTATACAGACGACAGGGGGAACTTATGGTTTGGAACCAAAGGCGACGGATTGGTCAGAGTGGAGAAATATGCCGGACACACTTCCGGGCGATTCTCGCTTTCCTCCGTTTCGGTTTACTTTCCCAACAGAAAGGAGAATATACTGAATTATGACAGGGAATTGATGGAATACCAGGTATTTGGTATTGTTCCCAGCCATTATATGAACGGGTTCTGGATAGGTTCGGCAGAAAATCCGGGACTTTCCTATTATGATTATAAGCAGGATGCGGTGGTTCCGGTGGGCGGCAATACGGAGATATTGCAAAAGGTACACCGTATATACGAGGAAAATGATACTACGCTTTGGCTCACGACTTCGGGCAATGGGTTATGCAAAGTGGATCTTGAAAAGAATAACGGCATGATTTCTGCCCGAAACATACGGCAGTTTATCTTTAAGGACGGGCAGAAGGAGGTGAATGATTTCTTTCCCATGTCCGTAGAGGGCGATTCGGTGATGTGGCTGGGGAGCCGTGGCATGGGATTGGTGAAATTCAATTTCAAGACCGAAGACTATAAAGTCTATTTGCTGGGTAGCAAAGAAAATTCTTCAATCAATGACATACTTTCCATATATAGGAAGGGAGATGTCTTTTATCTGGGAACCGTTTCGGGGTTGGTTCGTGTGGAATTTGATGCGGAAGGACAGCCTGTAGTGTCCTGTATAGGGAAGGAACAGGGATTTCTGAATGATATGATTCATGGTATATTAGAAGATGAAAATGGTTTCTTATGGCTCAGCACCAATAAGGGACTGGTGAAATACAATCCGGAGAATAATGCTTTTCATACCTATTATTATAGCAATGGTTTGCAGATAGGCGAATTTAGTGATGATGCTTTCTATAAATGTCCCTACACCGGAAATCTTTTCTTTGGTGGCATAGATGGCTTGCTTTATTTAGAAAAGGAAAGAATGAATGAAGCGGAGTATCATCCCGATGTGCGTTTCCGGGACTTGACGTTGGGAGTGGAGCCTGTGAATTTCTATGATTATTATGATGAATCCACCAATACTCTTTGCTTAAAAGGAATTAGCCATTCTTTTTCAATTTCCTTTGTTGCCCCCGACTTTGTAGAGGGTGATAATTTTGAATATTCTTATAAACTGGAAGGAGCTGACGGGGGAGAATGGTCTTCTTTTACTCCCGATAATGTAGCTACATTCAATTCGCTACGTTATGGAGATTATACACTGAAGGTGAGATATAAAAAGGATGTGTTTGATACTGAATATAAGTTCTATTCGTTGAATATACAGATCCAACCTCCCTGGTATTTATCTTCTTGGGCTTATGCTACTTATTTTTTGGCGCTTCTGCTTTTGGGAGTCTATGCAGTACGCTTGGCTAAAAAGTATTACCGAAGGGAAAAGCTGATAAAAGAATTGATGTTGCATGAATCGCATAACGCGGCTATGAACAGCATCAGTGGAAGATTTCATGAGACAACAGCCTCTTTTGCTACTATTTATAGAATGTGTGGCCGGTTGAGGCAGTTTAAGTCTATGCCGGATGAATATTATAAGATGCTGGATGTTATTCATGAAACAGTCCTGTCATTTGCTTTCAGATCAGAAGGAGTCTGGGGTGAGCACTTGGCGCTGGATGAGTACTTGCCCACAGAAATAGCTGTATATGGTGAAGTACGCTTAAAGGAATTGTCTGATGAAATTATACGTATGCTGATATACAAGGGGCATGATAATGTGTCCGATCTGAAAGTTGATATGGATGAGAGTTTGATGGTATCTTTGCCTAAAAATGCATTGGGCTATATCTTGTATTATCTTTACTCGGAATGTTTGCATGCAAATGAAACTGTGCATATATCAGTTGCGGAAAGTGAACAGGTTTTGATATTGAAATTGGTTTTGCCGGATGAAGTTGCTGATAAGCTAGTGGGCATAGAGAAAGAGAATCAAGCTATTCCTGTTTCGGATACGGATTTTAATACCTATTTATATAAGTGGCTATATATGTATGCCATGAAGGTGATGAAAGGAAACTGTTTGCGCAAGGAGCATGAAGTCTATATAGAATTGCCGTTGCAACAGGAGCAGTCCGTTCCGCAAAGCCAGAATAAGAAAACGGTATTGTTACTGGAGGATAAGATTGAAATGTCATGGCTGGTGAGTGATATTTTATCTGATGGCTATGCCGTACATTGCGTGCACACCACGCAAGATGCTTTTAGCTATTTGCGCAAAAATACACCCGATGTATTCTTGGCCGATACGATGATTTATTTGAAGGAAGAGAATAAATTCATTGAATATGTACAGGCGAATAAAGGGTTGCTGATGAATACTGCCTTTATTCCCATGCTCACTTGGAAAGCGGCTTTCTTGCTACAGAAAGAGTTTAATAAACTGGTGGATGGGTTTGTGGTCATGCCTTATAATATTTTATTCTTAAAGGAAATTGTGAATATGGCAGTGAGTCGCAGATCGACTAAAGAGGAAGCTATTTTGGTTAACGTGCCCGGTCAAAAGGAAAAAGATATTATTTGTGATACGGTGGAACAGGCTAACTTTGCCAAACAGTTACTTCAGGTTTTAGATGATAACTTGGATAAAGAAGACTTGGGTACAGCCTTTATAGCCGAACAAATGAACATTAGTCCCCGTCAGTATTACAGGCGGTTTAAGGAAATATCCAGTCTGTCATCAACTGATTTTATCAAGAATTATCGCTTGGAGAAAGCGGCAGGTTTACTGTTGGAAACAGATTGGCCTATCCAGAAAGTGATCAGTGAAGTTGGTATTCAGAGCCGTTCTTATTTCTACAAAGAATTTGCATCCCGATATGGGGTTACTCCTAAAGCATATAAGAAAGCTATGCTGGGGAAGGAGATAACCGGAGATGAGAATATAGATAATTAATGTGTATTTGATGTCAGGATTATTATAGTCAGAGGTAACTTCATCCCCTCTCAAGAGCTACTCTTTCTACACATTTCAGTTAACATCCACTGTAGGGGCGGATTGAATCCGCCCGAATGCATAAAGCAAATCGTTTTCGGGCAGATTCAATCTGCCCCTACAGTGGATGAAAGCGTTACTTGAATGTTAAAACACTTATGTGGAAAGAGTAGCCCAAGAGGGGATGAAGTTACCTTTGACTATGATTAGCTCTATGCTAATTAGTCTATTTTGATTTATTGAAGGGAGGGGCTTTGGGGCTATTTTTTAATGTCAAAAGACCTTTTTGGGCTTTAGATCTGTCCATTCACCATGTCTTTATATTGTCCCTTTATGTCTGTAACTCCCCTAGAAAGTGTCTAAAACTGTTCTCTATTGTGCCATTTGTGCTCTGTAGCGACATTTTTGGGTGTGACATCATTTTGGCATACCACAGAACAACGGTTTATTTAAAACAACGTTTATTTGCATCCATGAATGTCATTCGTTACTGAGAGAAAGTTTAACCTTATTATTTATTTAAAGGAAACACATGAAAAAACATTTTGTAGATTTGCGGTTCATTTTAAGAACGCAAAAGTTTACTTGCATAACTGCAATGCTATTAGCTTCCGGTTTGTCGGCAAGCGCTAATTCCCTTGGCGATAATGCCACTATATCACGAGAGTCTGTTAAGAATGTAGAACAACAACATTCAAGAGTGATAAAAGGTTTGGTACAAGATAAGAACCATGAACCTATTATCGGCGCTACGGTTGTGGCCAAAGGAAGTACTGTCGGTGTTATAACGGATATAGATGGGCTGTTTACCATTGAATTGCCTGCCGGAGTCAATAAGTTATCATTTTCTTATATAGGATATTCTCCTGTCGAAGTAGAGGTGGGTCAACAATCTAAAATAGATGTGACCTTGTTCGAGGATGTTGTAAGCCTTCAGGATGTAGTCGTTGTAGGGTATAATATGGTAAAACGCGGACAGATAACCGGTGCTATCGACATGATAAAGAGTGATAAGATAGCCCAGCAATCTTCGGCTGCATTGGAAGATCGCCTGCAAGGTAAAATAGCCGGTTTGATGATTTCTACCGGTTCAGGCCAGCCAGGTACTAATGATGTGAAGATCCGTGTACGCGGTACGGGGTCTATCAATGGCTCAAACACTCCCTTATATATTTTAGATGGCGTGATGATTGAAGCCGCTCAGTTTGCATCATTGAACAATGATGATATACAGGACATTCAGGTATTGAAAGATGCTTCTGCCACAGCTATTTATGGTTCCAGAGGCGCCAATGGAGTCATTGTCATTACTACTAAAAAAGGAACACAAGGAAAGACACAGGTCACTTACAACCTGAAAGTCGGAATGACTATGCTCCGTGACCCGAAAAGCCGCATGATGACCGCTGAGGAAAATATTCAATACCAAGGCTATTGTGTAGCTCAAAGTCCTAATTCCAAATCTTTCCCTTTGATGCGTCTGTTGGGATTGGAACAGAAAGCGGCTGCCGGTACCATTACAGCGGCAGAGCAATTGGAATTGGCTGCCGGAGCCGACCGTCTGGCGACAGCGCGTGCTACGGATACGGACTGGATTGATGAAATGACACAAACCGGTTTAACTATGGATCATAGCCTTACCTTATCGGGCGGTACGGATAAAACTAAATTCTTTATTTCCGGTTCATTCCTCGATCAGGAAGGTTCCTTGGTAGGATCTGAGATGAAGCGTTATTCCGCCCGTATAAATTTGGATCATAAAGTCAATAATATGGTTGACGTAGGCATCAATGCCAGTGTGGGATACTCTGATTCTAAGTTTGCCGACCCCAGTACGGGCGAGGGACGTGTGGGATGGACTAACCCTTGGTTTACCGCTTTGCTGGCTTATCCGTATGAATCACCCGATAACTGGTATAATGGAGATAATCCTACCTTGATAACGAAGTACTTCAGCCGTGATGCCGATTTGTTGCGTTTGGTAGGTTCGGCTTATTTGAATATACGTTTCACGGACTGGTTGCGTTTCAAGACCAACTTCGGTATTGATTATTATGGCAGAAAGAATATGACTTCCCTGGATCGTGAGCATCCTAAATCAGCTAGTAATAAGGGGTATTTGTCACAAAGCACTTCGGATACCCGTCGATATACATGGACGAATACTTTGAATTTTAATAAAACATTCAATGAAGTTCATTCCGTATCGGGTGTAGCAGGTTTTGAATTGTTTGACGGTGTTTATTCAGGTTTCAATCAAACCGGATATGACCTGGACCAGTTTATGACGGATACTCCTGCCGGTATTGGTGATAAGAACGGCACATCCAGCAATCCTCCTACCATTGGCGGTGGCAAGACGCATAGCAACCTGCTTTCTACCTTTACGCAGTGGAACTATACTTATGATAACAGATATAATCTATCGGCAAGCTTGCGTTATGATGAATCATCTAAATTCGTAGGCAGTAACAAGGGAGCTATTTTCTGGTCTGTAGGCGCTGCCTGGGATTTGGGAAATGAGAAATTCATGGAAGACTTTACTAAGATTGACCAATTAAAGATCCGTGCAAGTTATGGTACAACCGGTAATCAGGATGGTATTTCGGATTTCAGTTCCTTTGATGGCTACAGAAAGGTAAGTTATAACGGTAAGCCGGGCTATGCAAATAATGAATTGGGAAATGCAGATTTGAAATGGGAAACGTCGCAGCAGTTTGACTTAGGTGTTGACCTGAGAATGTTTGGAAACCGTTTGAATGCAACCGTTGACTTTTACAACAAGAATACCAAAGACCTGTTGATGTGGAAGAAAATCTCTCAAGTTTCGGGTTTCTCACAGATCCAGACCAATGCAGGTTCAGTGCGCAACCGCGGTATTGAAATAGGAATTAGCGGAACTCCTATCCGTACAAAAGACTTTGAATGGACTATCGGGGCAAACATTACTTATAATAAGAATGAAATCACTGATTTAGGTACCTGGGCTAATGAAGATAACCGTTTTATAGATGGTGATGTGCTTTATGAAATAGGCAAACCTCTGGGCACATGGTGCATGGTAGAATGGGCAGGTGTGAATCCTGATTCGGGTGAAGCATGGTTCTATGACCAAAAAGGCGGAAAGACAGAGAATATATCCGATGCTCCGGCAGTAGATAAGTTCAAGTCTTCGGAAGTGCCTTGGTTTGGCGGGTTCAATACAAGCCTTACTTATAAAGGATTTGAGCTTTCAGCAAACTTTACTTATGCTTTTGATTATTATATCATGAATTCCAGCCGTTGGTATCTAGATAACCATAACTTTAATGGAAACAAACCGGCCTATATGCTTACTATGTGGAAACAGCCGGGTGATGTGACTAATGTTCCCCGTTTTGATGCAAAGAATAATCCGAGTCCTTGGGCTTCACAATTTCTGGAAGATGCTTCTTTCTTGAAGTTGAAGACTTTAAGACTGGCTTATACTCCGTCAAGAAAGTTGCTTGACAGACTGAAAGTGATTAAGTCGATGACCGTATTCTGTCAGGGAGAAAACTTGGCAACCTTTACATCTTATACAGGTCAGGACCCTGAGGTAAGTGGCTCTATCGACTATATGTCCTATCCATTGCCTATCAATGTAACTTTTGGTGTTAACCTCAATTTCTAACAATAATAATATTTCTCGTATGAAAAAGATAATCAATTATATATTCGCTGCCGGAATGATGATGTCTGCCGCATCTTGTTCTTTCACTGATCTGGAACCGACAGACAAAGTGGGCGACAAAGAAATTTTCAGTTCGGTGACTACTTTGGAACAGGCTTTGACGGGTGCTTACTCTAAAATGTCGATGAGAACAACTATCAGTGTCAGCGCAGTATTGTCCGATGATGTGTATAAAGGCGGTCAGAACGGTGGTGCCGGAGATGATTCTTATCAATGGACTTATAGCGCTTCTACCGGTGACCATAACACGTTGTGGTCTGACTATTACTCAACCATTAGCATGGCAAACCGTGTGATAAGTGGTTCTGTGGGTGTTACTCCCGCTAATGATAGTGAGGCTAAGGTAAAAAACAACTGTATCGGGAGTGCCTTGTTTATCCGCGCTTATACTTATTTTGACCTGCTTCGCTTTTTCTCCGACTTTGAGAAGAAAGAAGGCTATGGCATACCTTATTCTAAGGAACCTATCGTCCTGGAAACCTTAGGACGTAACACGGTTGCAGAGTGTTTTGCCGATATTAAGGAAGATTTGGAAACTGCCATATCCTTAATGAGCCAGGTTGCTCCCGATGATCCCGCTTATGCTTCCCAGGCTGCTGCCAAAGCCTTGTTGGCCCGTGTTTATCTTTATGAACGCAATTATGACAAGGCGTATGAATATGCTTCCGGCGTGTTGGCTCAGAATCCTATAGCAACCTTGGGAGAGTATGCCCATATCTGGAGTGACGAAAGTAATAAAGAAGTTATTTTTGAGTTGAAAAGACTTTCCGGCGAAGAGTCTATAGGTACTATTTTCTTTAGTGCGGATAACAGTAGTTCTTTTGAACCCTCTACAGAATTGATTAATAGCTTTACAGATGATGATATCCGCTTACAGGTATTTATTGGTGATGGAGTAGACCGTGACGGTGTAGCCGTGAAACGTGTAAACAAGTACAAAGGTACATCTGAAAATGTAGGTCTGGCTGATCAGAAGATGCTCCGCTCCTCAGAAATGCTGTTGATTATGGCTGAGGCAAAAGCATATACAGACCTTGCTGAAGGAAACAAACTTTTGAACCGGTTGCGTGCGGCACGTATAGAAGGCTGGGAAGATAAAGAATACGCTACAAAAGAAGCGCTTCTGGATGAAATATTATTGGAAAGACGCAGAGAGTTGTGCTATGAAGGACACCGTTTCTTTGATATGCGCCGTTTCAACCTTCCTATCTATAAACCTATGATTGACAAGACTCTGGATGTAAACGACCATCATCGTATCCAGCCCATTCCTCTGTCGGAAATGCAAGGCAATCCGGTTATTGCAAAACAACAGAATAGTGGTTATTAATCTGTATCATAAACTAATGGATTAGCAAGTATAATTATTATATTTGCTAATTCACTAGTACAGATTAGTCTAACGAAAATTATAAATATATGAATAAAAGAATCGCATCATTTCTTGCTTTGGCATCTGTGGCTGTAACCACCTTTGCCCAAGTGGAATATGTCAATCCTATCATCGGGACAGACGGGATGGGGCATACTTTCCCCGGGGCCTGTGTGCCTTTTGGCATTGTACAGTTAAGTCCCGATACGGATACGATACCTCACAACGTAAATGGGGTATATCAGGCAAAGGCCTATGAGTATTGTGCAGGATACCAATATCACGACAAAACCATAGTGGGATTCAGCCACACACACATGAGTGGAACGGGGCATGCTGATTTGGGAGACATCCTGATAATGCCTGCCACCGGTCCCTTGAAACTGAATCCGGGTACAGCCGATGATCCGGATAGTGGCTATCGCTCACGCTTTACCCATGATACCGAGAAAGCTACTCCCGGTTATTATGAAGTAAAGCTGGATGACTATGGAGTAAAGGCACAGTTGACGGCTACCCAACGGGTGGGAGTTCATAAATACACTTTTCCTGCCGATAAGGAAGGCCGTATTATCCTTGACTTGAACCACGGAATTTATAATTATGACGGAAAGACCTTATGGGCTACTTTGCGAGTAGAGAATGATACACTGCTGACCGGTTATCGCATTACAAACGGTTGGGCACGTACCAACTATACTTATTTTGCCATCTCCCTGTCACAACCTATTAAGAATTATGGGTATAAAGACCGTCAACGTATTCTGTATAACGGCTGGTGGCGTAAGTTTCCTGTCAATAACAATTTCCCGGAAATGGCAGGCCGCAAACTGGTTTCCTTCTTCGAGTTTGATACGGAGAAGAACCCGGAACTGGTTGTGAAGGTGGCTCTTTCTGCTACCAGTACAGAAGGAGCATTGAAGAATCTGCAAGCCGAAGCCGCTACAAAGGATTTTGAAACAATCACTCGCGAAGCAGCCGAAAGCTGGAATCATCAACTTGCCTCTATCGACATACAAGGCACGGAAGACCAGCGGGCTATGTTCTATACATCCTATTATCATACCATGATTAATCCTTCCATATATATGGATGTGGACGGCAAGTATCGTGGATTGGATCATAATATCCATCAGGCGGATGGTTTCACCAACTATACCATTTTCTCCCTTTGGGATACTTATCGTGCCGAGCATCCTTTACTGATGCTGATGAAACCTGTGGAAGCGCGCAATATGGTAGTATCCATGATCCGCCACCAACAGCAAAGTGTACATGGATTGTTGCCCGTGTGGAGCCACATGGCAAATGATAATTGGTGCATGAGTGGTTATCATGCCACTTCTGTTTTGGCGGATGCCATTACCAAAGGAGCTGATATTGATAAAGCAGAAGCCTTGCAAGCTATGGTGACTACCTCCAATGTAGCTTACTTTGACGGAGTGGGAGATTATGTAAAACTGGGTTATGTTCCTTTGGAAACAAGCGGAACGGCAGCATCTACCACATTGGAGTATTCCTATGACGACTGGACTATCTATCAAACTGCCCTGAATGCCGGAAATGAGGAGATAGCGGCACAATACAAGAAACGTGCCTTGAATTATCGCCATATCTTTGATACAGAATTGGGCTTTGCCCGTCCCCGTTACAAAGATGGCAGCTTCAAAAAAGATTTCGATGTGTTGCAAACGCATGGTGAAGGCTTTATAGAAGGTAACTCATGGAATTTCTCTTTCCATGTACCCCATGATGTATTCGGAGTAATGAAACTGATGGGTGGTGAAAAGGAGTTTTTGCGCAAGCTGGATGAACTCTTTGCTATGCATTTGCCCGAAGAGTATTACAAGGATAACGAGGATATTACGGCCGATTGCCTGATTGGCGGATATGTACATGGCAATGAGCCGAGCCACCATATACCTTATTTATATGCATGGACTTCACAACCTTGGAAAACACAATATTGGGTGCGCGAGGTGATGAACAAAATGTATAAGAACCACATTCGCGGCTTGGGCGGAAATGACGATTGCGGGCAGATGTCTGCCTGGTACGTGTTTACGGCAATGGGCTTCTATCCGGTTTGTCCGGGAACCGACCAATATGTATTGGGTGCTCCCTACTTACCCTATATAAAGCTGAATTTACCTAATGGCAACACATTGGAAATTAAGGCTCCGGGCGTAAGCGATAAAAAGCGTTATGTGAAATCGGTACGATTGAACGGCAAACCTTACTCTAAAATGTATATCACACACCGGGATATACTGGACGGGGGAATATTGGAATTTACAATGAGCGCTTCTCCCAACAAGACCCGTGGGGTGGCAAAGGCAGACAAGCCTTATTCGCTGACCGATGGGGAATAAGAACGACAATGAATTAAAAGTAATGACAAACATGAAAAAACAATATATAATGGCGGTTATGTGCTTGTGTATGGGCATTTCCGCGTGTACATCAAAGACAGCGAAACCGGAAACTGAGGCGGAAACTCCTGTTGTGGCGAATGCTGACAGTATTTGGAAAGATTATTTTGTAGGTAATATTTTGTTTGAGGATAAGGCCCCACAAAGTGAGGGATCACGCATCTATCGCAGTCTGATCCCCGATGCGGAGGCATATATCAGCAGGCAAGCCCGTACCGTGTTGAATACACTCTATTTTAGTCCGGAGGACAGCATCATACCTGTTTATAATTTGCATTACCGCTTGGAAGACATAGACGGTATATCGGCTAAAGGCGGTGAAAAGGGTGAAATCTCTATCTTCTACAGTACCCGCCATATTGAAAAATCATTTGCAGATAAGGATACTGCAAAGGTGGATTTTGAGACTCGCGGAGTGTTGCTGCACGAACTGACCCATGCCTACCAACTGGAACCGCAGGGAATCGGTTCGTATGGAACCAACAAAGTGTTCTGGGCATTTATTGAAGGCATGGCGGATGCGGTACGTGTAGCCAATGGCGGTTTTCATGGAGAAGCCGACCGTCCTAAAGGAGGAAATTATATGAACGGTTATCGCCATGCAGGTTATTTCTTTGTATGGCTACGTGATAATAAAGATCCCGATTTCCTGCGCAAGTTCAACCGTAGTGCGCTTGAGATTGTGCCTTGGTCATTTGATGGCGCTATCAAGCATGTACTGGGTGAACAATATAATATGGACGAGCTGTGGAATGAATATCAGGTTGCAGTGGGTGATATAAAGGGATGAAAGAATGAAAAATAAACTATTCTTGGCTCTGGCCTGTGTCTTTGCCTTAACGGCAAGGGCGCAGGAAGAGCGTCTGACCGACTATGTGAACCCTTTTGTGGGTACGGACGGATATGGCAACATATATCCCGGTTCACAGATTCCCTTTGGCGGAATACAAATAAGTCCCGATACCGATGATCATTTTTATGATGCGGCTGCCGGCTATAAATACTCCCATCCCACTATCATGGGATTCAGCCTGACACATCTGAGTGGGACGGGGATTCCTGACTTGGGAGACTTCCTTTTTGTTCCCGGTACGGGGGAAGTGAAATCTGTCCCCGGCACACACGAGAATCCGGACGAAGGCTATCGCTCGCGCTACTCGCACGAAAAAGAATGGGCATCTCCGGGATATTATGGGGTGGAATTATCAGATTATGGCGTAAAAGCGGAAATGACCTCTGCCTGCCGCAGCGGGATATTCCGGTTTACCTATCCCAAATCCGACAAAGCATTTATCTTGGTCGATTTGAACCATACTTTGTGGCAAAGCTGCCCTTGGTCTAACTTGCGGCAGGTGAACGATTCCACCATCGTAGGATATAAACTGGTGAAGGGCTGGGGGCCGGAACGCCATGTGTATTTCGCAGCTACCTTCTCGTGCAAACTGAATAACTTCCGCATCCTGCAAGCAGGCAAGCCGGTGATTTATAACACCTCACGTTTCCGCAGCCACAAAGAGGCATGGGGTGAGAAACTGATGGCTTGTCTTACTTTTGCAACCCATGAAAGAGAAGAGGTTTATGTGAAAACAGCCATCTCGGGTGTCAGCACCGAAGGAGCCTTAAAGAACCTGCAAGAGTTGAATGGATTGACTTTCAATCAAGTGAAAGTACAGGCAGAACAGCTTTGGGAAAAAGAACTGGGTAAATACCGGATAAAAGGCGATATTAAAACCAAGCAAACCTTTTATACCAGTGCTTATCATACGGCTTTGCATCCGTTTATTTTTCAGGATGCGGACGGCAGTTATCGCGGTTTGGATAAAAACATAGCCCGTGCCGAAGGCTTCACCAACTACACCACCTTTTCGCTTTGGGATACTTACCGTGCTTTTCATCCTTTGCTGAATTTGGTGAACCAACCGTTGAATGCAGATATTGCCAATTCCATGCTGGCGCATTATGATAAGAGTGTGGAGCAAATGCTCCCTTTGTGGTCGTTCTACGGAAATGAAACTTGGTGCATGATAGGTTACCATGCTGTTTCAGTTCTGGCAGATATGATAGTGAAAGGAGTGAAGGGCTTTGATTACGAGCGTGCTTTTGAAGCAATGAAAACCACAGCCATGAACCGCCACTATGATTGCTTGCCGGAATACATGGAACTGGGTTATGTACCTTTCGACAAAGAAGCCGAGTCCGTGTCAAAGACTTTGGAATATGCTTATGATGATTATAGCATTGCCCAGGCTGCAAAGGCCTTAGGCAAAGAAAAGGATTATGATTACTTTATGAAGCGTGCCATGAATTATAAGAATCTGATTGATCCCGAAACCAAATATATGCGTGGACGTGATAGTAAGGGTAACTGGCGTACCCCGTTCAGCCCCATTGCCTATCAGGGACCGGGATCGGTACACGGCTGGGGAGATATAACCGAAGGTTTCACCATGCAGTACACTTGGTATGTACCTCACGATTTTCAGGGATATATGGATATAGCCGGCAAGGATTTCTTACTGAATCGTTTGGATGAATTGTTCACTACCGAGATGGATGAGGATATTCCCGGAGCACATGATATCCAAGGGCGCATCGGTGCGTACTGGCATGGCAATGAACCCTGTCACCATATTGCTTTTCTGTATAACCAGTTGGGACAACCGTGGAAGTGCCAGAAATGGATACGCACGATTACGGAGCGTTTCTATGGCAATGAACCGGGCTCTTTGAGTGGTAATGACGATTGCGGACAGATGTCTGCCTGGTATATTTTTGCTTGTATGGGTTTCTATCCCGTAGCCCCCGGCAGCAATGTATATAGCATAGGTTCTCCTTGCGTTGAGGCTATTACCATGAATCTGAGCAATGGGAAGCAGATAAAGGTTACTACCAAGAACTGGTCGCCCAAGAATGTATATATCAAGGAGATGTATTTGAATGGTAAACGCTATAATCAATCATTCTTGAGGTATGAGGACATCAGCGCAGGAGCCGATTTACATTTTGTAATGAGTAACCGGCCCAATAAGAAATGGGGGGTGTAGCAGGTTACTGATCGCATGGTTTGTTCTTAAATTTCCGCGGTGTCAAATGGGTGATAACACACCGCGAAAAAAAATTATCTCGGTGTGTTATGCTACGTTTCACACCGAGATAATTCAATCACCTCTATTTATTAAATCCGCAAGGCGCACACTCATAATTCGAGATCTTCAACTTAAAATCTTTCATATCCTGAAGCTCGTGTACAGGACGTTCTATTTCATACGGAATCGGCATCCCCGAGAATCCCTGGAAATAGAGCAGGCAGGCATCTTTCCACCACACAGCGTCGCGTGCCTGTATTTTCAGCTTGGATTGCACTTCGTTGAAACGCCTTTGATCCACATACTTTTCTACCCTATCCCATACCTGCTGGAAATGGCGGGTTTGCTGTACTCCGTTATCATATTTAAAGCACAGCTCGTCCCATAATGTGCGTCCGCTTTTCATGCGATGATTCCAAGGGGCATGATGGAACCAAAGAAGATATTCTTCCGGACAAGTGTTGATGTCGTTATACAGTTGGTGCAATTCTTCCGTATATTGTGCCACTGCGTTGCTGCCTGTGCTGCTCCGGTCAAATCCTATTCCGTCTTTGTCTGCATTGTGGTAGTAAGAGGGTAGCCAGTCCGGACGGGCATTGGGTATGTAGCACCAAGGTTCGGGACCGTAATGGTGTCCCCAGGCAAAGATGTGATGAAGTCCTAAAGGCATCATGTAGTCTACCACAGTTTCGCGGCTTTGCACCATCATTTCTTTTACCGGATGGACAAATGCAGCTTCATGGGTAAAGGTTTGTTGCAACCATTCGTCGGCTATTTGTTCTGAGGAAAGCTCCGGATTCCATGCCAGTCTTCCGAAAGCATACCAGTTTGATTGGGCAAAATGATGCCCGCACCAGTTGGTATCGTCACCTATGTTTGCTACTCCTGCCATTGCTTTCAATGAATTGGGTTTCACAAACCGGAAGAACTCTTTCCACATAGGAGCCAGATAAGCCAGATGGTTGGAGGCTCCCAGATACTCTTGCGTGATTTGGAATTCTACCATCTTGTCCGTGCGGTGCATGCCGTTGAACAGGGGACTATAAGGTTCGCGGGGCTGGAAATCAATGGGGCCGTTCTTTATTTGTACGATTACATTGTCCATGAATTTGCCATCCAAAGGTTGAAATTCCAGATAGGCTTGTTTGGCACGGTCGTGGTCGGTGGGGCTATACACAAAGGCACGCCACATTACTATTCCTTTGTAGGGTTTTAAGGCGGCAGCCATCATGTTGGCGCCTTCGGCGTGTGTCCGTCCGAAATCGCAGGGGCCGGGCTGACCCTCTGAGTTGGCTTTTACCAGGAAGCCTCCGAAGTCGGGGATCTGTGCATATATCTCTTTCACTTTTTTCTTCCACCAGGCAATCACTTCCTTATTCAGAGGATCGGCAGTCTTCAAACCGTCTAGTTGCATGGGCGAGGAGAAGTTGACCGACAGATATATTTTGATGCCATAGGGGCGGAATAAATCTGCCAGCGCTTTCACTTTTTGGATGTAATCGACGGAAAGGATCTTGGAAGATGCGTTCACATTATTCACCACCGTTCCGTTGATGCCGATGGAAGCATTGGCACGTGCGTATTCTTCATATCTGGGTGAGAGCGTGCCGGGCAGTTCATCCCAGTTCCATAAAGATTTTCCGGCATATCCCCGTTCTATGGTACCGTCCAGGTTGTCCCAGTGGTTCAGGATGCGCAGGGTGTAGGCGGGCTGTTCGGAAATTTGCAAGTGCTCCATGTCTGTGCCTGTTGCTTGCAGGCGAAGCAGATGATAGGTTCCATAAAGTAGGCCTGCATCGGTTGCCGAAGTTATTTGGATTGTGCCGTTGGCAGAGGTGATGTGGAAGCTGTCCGTCTGATCTTTTCCCGATTTCTTTTCCAATATGACAGGTGCGCCGTTCCAGCCTCTTTGGAGTTCGGATAGGGCGATAGCTGTGGTTGCAGAGCTTTTTCCTTTATATTGTATATCGGCTTTTCCCGATGCTTTTTGGCGTAACCATAGTTGGTTGCCGTTTTCATCTGCTTTCTGTCCCGGAAAGATGATTTGATAGCGTCCACTCAGATGCATAAAGGCGAATAGGCGGAGCAGTCCGTCATAGTAGGCGTCGAAGTATCCATCCTCATAGGGTACGTGCTTGGCGTTCCACAGGCGGTCTACAAATTCATGGCTCTTTTCGTGGTTGCATACTAGGGATACTGCCGCCGAGGTGGCAACCAATCCCAGCGAGTGGCGCAATGCTTTGTGTTCGCCGGCTTTCAATATCTCTTTTACGTCTGTGCCGTCTACATTGTATTGGTCTACGAAGGTGTCTATTCCTTTAGAATAAAGGAAGTTCTGAATCTTATTTCCATATTCCTGTTGCCATTCCTTGTCGGCACATGCCCATGAGTAGTCCAGGGCGATGTTCATGGGTACGCGCCAGGAGTCAAACCGGAAGGCGTCTCCTATGGTGTTTCCGTTATTTAGCAGGCTTCCGTCATAATTGCTGTAGTCGGGGTTTAATCCGGTTACCGGATGGATGGCTTTATGCAGGTATTCCCGGCTTTTCCGGGCACATTCCCGCCAGTAATCTGCACGTCCGTCATTTGCCCAGCGCGCCCATACCTCGTAAAAGGCAGGCAGGTGGTAGGAAGGATCGGTAAACTGACCTCCGCCGGTGGTGGGCACGAAGGTGATTAATTTTTGTTCGGGGTGGATCAACGGAATGATCCCTTTGTCTCCTTTCTTGCTTTCCGAACAGTTGAGTATGTTTTGCGCTTCTCCCAGATAATCAATGCCGGTATCGTTTCCCCATCGGTTTGACGCGAAAATCAGTGCAGTGACATAATACAGTTCTCCGTCTGAGGCAGGGCCTTCCGAGTTCTTTGTGCCATCTGTCTTACAGCTCCATGCAAAGTATCCTTTCAGGGGGCCGTCCTGATGCTGCATATACTTTTTGCCCCAGCGCCACAGGCGGTCAAAGATGTCTTTCCTGTCAAACTGGACGGCAATCATCAGCCCGTAGGACATTCCTTCGGTGCGTGCATCATGGTTTTTTATATCCGATATGTATGCCATTGAGTCGCCCACCTCAAAGTAGATCTTGTCAGGACCTTCAAACAAATCGTGAAAGATTTCGTCTACTTTGGCGTCGATAGCCTGTTGAGGGTATCCCATTTCGGCAAAGAGGTTTCTATATTTTCCACTTTCAAAAGCTCCATTCTGCCAAGGCACTAAGGGTGCTGCGGCTTGTATGGGGGAGGCTGAGGCTGCCAGGCAAAGGGCGCTACTTATGAGGGCGCTCTTCATCTTGTTCTTTATTCTGAAACGGCAGATCGTTTTAATCAGTTTTGTTTTCATAGCATTTTTGTTTTTCATTATCCAATATCTGTCAGTGCAAAGATATTCTTTCACGGGCAACTATCGTTATGGTTATGTTTCTGTTCTTTCCTGTTGTGTTACATTCTTCTTTTGGGTGTAACAGAAATCATGCTCTGTGTAACAATTCTGCTTTGTAGCATAAAAATAAGGGTTCATGTAACATAGTAAAATAGATGTGTAACATAAAAGCGGAATGGTGTAATGCTGGGACAAATATGTGGAAGAAATAACACCTTGTAAATTCAGATTATTCATTATTTTTGCATATGCATTAAATCTGATGCAGCAACCGGAATGTTATCGGGGGTATGTCAAAATTCCAAAGAGTTCACCGTAGGGGCGGATTGAATCCGCCCGAACCAGCGGTCGCGACCTTGGGAGTAATACACAAAGCAAACTGTTATCGGGCAGATTCAATCTGCCCCTACAGAAAAGGATAGACTATTTTAGTTTTCATACACCCGGGATGCATTTTAAAAAACAAAAATCTTCAATCTTGATTTAGGAGGAAACACATGAAAAAAAGGAAATTCTATGTATTGGCAGTGGCACTATGTTGCAGTTCGGCTGTACTGGGACAGCGCACACTGGCCGGGCAACGTGCCCAAATTTTATTGAACCAACTGACGTTGGAAGAAAAAGCCGCTTTAATGCAGAACGCTTCACCCGCCATTCCGCACCTGGGAATAAAGGCATACGACTGGTGGAGCGAAGCATTGCACGGAGTGGGACGTGCGGGACTGGCAACCGTTTTCCCACAGGCGATAGGCATGGCTGCATCATTCGATGATGATTTACTCTATCAGTCCTTTACGGCAGTATCCGATGAGGCGCGTGCGAAATATAATAAATTCAGTGAAACCGGCGACTTGAAACGCTATCAGGGATTAACCTTTTGGACTCCTAATGTCAACATCTTCCGTGACCCCCGCTGGGGACGCGGGCAGGAAACTTATGGTGAGGACCCTTACCTCACCGCCCGCATGGGAGTTTCTGTAGTCCGCGGATTGCAAGGTCCGGAAGATGCCGAATATGACAAGCTCCATGCCTGTGCCAAGCACTTTGCAGTGCACTCCGGCCCCGAATGGAACCGTCACAGCTTTGACGCCAAAGACATAGATCCGCGCGATTTGTGGGAAACCTATCTGCCTGCTTTCAAAGACCTGGTACAGAAAGGTAATGTGAAGGAAGTGATGTGCGCTTACAATCGTTTCGAGGGCGATCCTTGTTGTGGCAACAACCGCCTGCTGATGCAGATTCTGCGTGATGAATGGGGATATAAAGGAATGGTAGTTTCCGATTGCTGGGCTATCTCCGATTTCTATAAACCGAATACCCATCAGACTCACCCCGATGCCACACATGCCTCTGCCAGTGCTGTATTGAATGGCACGGATCTGGAATGTGGTCCGGAATTCGGGCACTTGACCGAAGCAGTACAGCAAGGCTTAATTGACGAGGCTCGCATTGATGCTTCTTTGCTTCGCCTGCTCACAGCAAGATACGAACTGGGTGAGATGGATAATGGAAATGCCTGGCCTATCCCTTATTCGGTAGTGAACAGCAAGGCGCATCAGGATTTGGCTTTGCGCATGGCAAGGGAATCCATCGTATTGTTACAGAACAAGAATAACACTCTGCCTTTGGGCAAGGAGTTGACCGTAGCCGTGATGGGACCGAATGCCAACGACTCCGTGATGCAATGGGGAAACTACAATGGCTTTCCTTCGCACACAGTGACCCTGCTGGAAGCCGTCCGTGCCCAACTGCCGGATAGTAGGGTGATTTACGAACCGGGTTGTGATCACACCGCCACCCAGACCGTGAAAAGCCTGTTCTCCGAATGCAGTTTTGACGGGCAACCCGGTTTTGTAGCCGAATACTGGAATAATCGGGAAGGAAAAGGAACTCCGGCTGCCAAAGTCCGCCTTACTACTCCTTTCAATTTCGTCACAATGGGTGCGACGGCTTTCGCGCCGAATGTGAATATCGAGGACTTTTCCGGAGTTTATAAGACCACGTTCCGTCCTACCCAGTCTGGCGATGTTGTCTTCCGTTTCCGTGCCGATGGTGCTGTCCGGTTGAGTATCGACGGAAAAGAAATAGAGAAGAAGAAAGACCTCAAGCGGACAACCGATCTCTATACCTTGAAAGCAAAGAAGGGTAAATCATACGAGATAGAGATCCGCTTTGCACAGACTCATGGGGTTGCATCCCTGCAATTTGATATGGGACCGGTGGTTCCGATGGATCTCCAGGCATCGGTGGACAAGGTGAAGGATGCCGATGTGGTACTCTTTGCCGGTGGCATTTCTCCGTTGCTGGAAGGAGAGGAGATGCCGGTGATGATTCCCGGTTTCAAGGGAGGTGACCGCACAGACATTGAGTTGCCGCAGATTCAGCGCGATATGGTGAAAGCGTTGGTGGATGCAGGCAAGAAGGTTGTATTTATCAACTATTCCGGTTCGGCGGTGGCATTGGCTCCCGAAAGTGAGCGTTGCGCGGCAATCTTGCAGGCATGGTATCCCGGTCAGGCAGGGGGAACGGCTGTGGCAGATGTGCTTTTTGGCAATTATAATCCTTCCGGTCGTTTGCCGGTTACTTTTTATAAGAGTACCGGTCAGCTTCCCGATTTTGAGAATTATTCGATGAAAGGACGCACGTATCGTTATTTCACAGATGCTCCTTTGTTTCCATTCGGCTATGGGTTGAGTTATACCACCTTTGCTTATGGCGATGCCCGTGTGTATCGGGCAGACAAGGCGAAGAATGAGATGTTGCTCTATATTCCGGTGACCAATACGGGAAGCCGTGAGGGAGATGAAGTGGTGCAGGTTTATCTTCGTAAACCGGGAGATGCGGATGCTCCTTTGCGTACTTTGCGCGGCTTTAAGCGGGTGAAGTTGGCAGCGGGTGAGAAGCAGGAGGTTTGCATCAGCCTGACGGATGAGAACTTTGAATGGTTTGATACAAAGACAAATACCATGCGCACTTTGGCAGGAAATTATGAGTTGCTGTATGGAAGAAGTTCCCGGCTGGAAGATTTAAAGGTGTTGCCTTTGGAGATCAAATAAAACTCTATTATTTTCTTTACTGTAGAGGTAGACGTATATGGCTACCTCTACAGTATATAGAAGTAAATTGTTAGGTCTTATATTATTGAGGCTAAATAATAAATACCAACCGTTATTCTTCTTTTCTCCCACTAATGAACTCTCCCGGTTTCATACCAAATTGTTTTTGAAAGCATTTCGTAAAATAAGAAGGATTGTTGAACCCTACCATATAGCAAATCTCATTGATCCGATATTTATTCTCAGCAAGTAAGGCTGCAGCCTTCTTCAAACGCACTACTTGGATCAGTTCATTCGGAGTGACATTTGCCAATGTTTTAATCTTGGCAAATAATCCGGAACGGCTGATGCATAATTGTTCAGCCAGAAAGTCGACTGACAGTTCGGGATTAGAGAAATTCTCTTCTATTATTTCATTCATGCGGCTGAGGAATTTATCGTCCATAGAGTTATTGGCAATGCTGTTCAGGGGTACTAACGGCATTTTGGAGAACTTCTGGCGTAGCAGGCTGCGCAAGTCAACCAAATTCTTGATGCACGCTTCCAGGTATTGTACGGAGAAAGGTTTTTCAATATAGGCATCCGCACCACAATCCATACCTTCTATCTTGGAGTTTGTATCTGTTTTGGCGGTGAGCAGAATAAACGGGATGTGGCTGGTGGACTGGTTGGCGCGTACTGTCTTGCAAAATTCCACCCCGTCCATGCGCGGCATCATCCAATCACTGACAATAAGTGTGACCTCGTTCTCTTTCAATCTTTCCAGAGCTTCCATTCCATCTTCTGCTGTAAGGATGTTGTATTTGTCAGAGAAGCTGCTCGAAAGGAAATTCAGCATCTCCTCATTATCATCCACAATTAGCATGGCCGGTTTATTCTTGGGAGTTACGGCGGGAAGGCTTCCCGGCAAAATATCTTCTGGAATAGCCGGATTGTCCAGCATCGCGGTTTCTTCTTCCTGCGATATATTCTTTGATTGCTCCATGGGCAGCGTCACAATGAAAGTGGAGCCTTTATTGACTTCCGATTCTACCTCAATGCAGCCGTTATGAGATTCTACGATGCTTTTTACTATGCTCAGCCCGATGCCTGTTCCGGGTTTGTTGTCCATGGCTTGATAGAAGGGTTTGAAAATTTTCTCTTGCTCTTCCTTGCTGATGCCGATGCCGTTATCGGTGACACAGATTACAAACGTATGTTGCTCCGGTTGTGTGATGCATGAAAGGAGGACTTCATCTTTTGTATATTTGCTGGCGTTGGTCAGCAGGTTGCTCACCAGTTTTGTGATGGCTTCGCTGTCTATGATGGCGGTAAAATCCATATCCGGATATTCTATCCGGAGGTGTGCTCCGTGCTGGGCGATGAAAGGTTCAAAACGTTCACACACTGCTTTTAGCAACTGGTGGATGTTCTGAGGGGCAAACCTCATTTTCATGCCTTCCTGTTCCACCTTACGGAAGTCCAGCAATTGATTGACCAGGAATAATAGTCTTTGGCTGTTACGGTCGATGATGTTGAGATCATCGCGTACCGCTGCCGGTAATGCCAGAGATGATTTCATGATCTTTTCCAAAGGACCTATGATGAGAGATACCGGCGTGCGGATTTCATGCGCTATCATGGTGAAGAACTTGATTTTGGCTTCGTGCACTTCTTTCTCTTTGTTTTTATTCAACTTGTTTATTTCGGCGGTGTGCTTCTTCTCCGTGCGCTTAATGACAAAGCGGATAAGGAATCCGAATGCTATGCAGACCATTATGAAATAAATCAGCTTGGAAGCGGTAGACCAGTAGAAAGGAGGGTGGATCGTGATTTTCAGGCTTGTGCCTTTTTCATTCCAGATGCCGTCATTGTTGGTGGCCTTCACCCTGAATGTGTATGTGCCTGCGGGCAAGTTGGTATAGGTCGCCTTGTTTTGCGAATCCACGTAATTCCAATCTTTATCGAATCCTTCCAGCTTATAGGCATACTTGTTTTTCTTTGGGGTGCAATAGCTCAGTGAGGCATAGAGCAGGCTGAATACATTATCTTTATAAGACAATTCCAATTCCTGCATTTTATCCAGGGCTTTGGGCAGTAACCCATCACCTACCCGGATTGCTTTGTTGAATATCTCCAGTTCTGTGATAACGACAGGGGGCAATACGGTATTTGTCTTAATCTGATAGGGGTAAAAGGCATTAAAGCCGTTTACAGATCCGATATAGATTTTCCCGTCGGATGCTTTAAAACCTGCATTGGGCAGGAACTGGTCGCTCTGTAATCCATCGCTTTTGGTGAATATCTGGCAACCTTCTCCGGGGATATATCGTATGAGTCCCTTTGTTGTAGTGAGCCATAATATGTGTTGATCTTCGATGATACTACATATATTGTGGCTTGGAATCTCTAGCGGGATTGTCTCAAAAGTGTCTTCTTCCGGATTGTATTTGCAAAGACCGTCCATTGTGCCTATCCATACTTCTCCGTTAGTGTCTATCAGAGTGCAGTTCACTTGATTATTGGCCAGCGACCCCAGTTGTTTGTCATCGTGCCTATAGTTTTTCCATATCTGCTTTTCGGGATGGTATTTAAATAATCCTTCTCCTTGGGTGGAGAACCATAAATTTCCTTTGGTATCCTGGTCTATGTCGATGGTTAGCGCATCGAGGTCTTTGATGCGGATAAAGTTATCTTTTTCCCGGTTGTATAGGTTTACTCCTGACATGGAGGCGACCCATATTCTTTCATTCCTATCCTTGAATATGGCGTAGGAACTGCTTCCGTCCAGTGTCGTCGGATCATTTTGTGAGGGAGAATACACTTTAAAAGTTCCTGTTTGCAGATTCAGTACATTCACTCCACCGGTATATGTGCCGATCCATAGGTTATTGCCGTCCATGCACAAGGCATGTACATTATGATAGGAGAGGCTGTTCTTGTTGGGCGATGGCAGATAATGGGTGAACTCCCTGTTTTGGGGGGAGAAACTGTTCAGTCCTCCGTCGTCGGAAGCTATCCAAATGCGTCCCGAAGGATCTTCACAGAAGCGTCCGATGACGGTTCCATTGACAGAATTGGAGAAATGCGAATGGACAAAGCTTTCAAACTGTCCTGTGTTGGGCGAGATATAGTTTACTCCTCCATAGTAGGTTCCTATCCAGGTTCCTCCTTCATGGTCTTTGATGATAGGGTAGACAAAGCGGTTGGATAATGAATAGGGGTTTGTTTCGTCTTCCGTAAATAGCTGGGATTCTTCTGTAACAGTATTGAATAGTAACAGTCCGTCATCCGATCCTATAAGTAATTGATGCGGTGCATATTCTATCATGGAGTGTATGTGCATTGCTCCTTTTTCATTTGAGGGATGCAGGTAAGTCGTTACTTTACCGCTATATTTATCAATCTTTTGCAGTCCGCATTCCCAGGTTCCCAACCATAGTGTATGTTCTGAATCCTCCAGCATGATTAGTGCATTTGAGCTATACTTTTGGGACTCGTAAATGGGGCGGAAGGGCTCAAATTTATTTTTTGCTTTGTCCAGTTTGGAAATACCCGGATCTCCCCAACTAGTGATAGCCCATATTTGGTTTTCACTGTCTACCAATATACTTGCCATCAATCCATTCGAATTTTTGAATTCATATTGTTCCAGATCATTATTTGCAATATTATATTTGAATACTCCCTGACCGATGGTAGCGAACCAGAGATTTCCGTCTTTATCTTCAATGATGTCGTTTGCGTTGGTTTGAATGCTGATATGGCTGGATGTGGCAACGGTAAAAGGTTCGATATGTTCGGTTTGGTAATCATAGGTATATATGCCTCGATCTGTGCCTATCCAGATTTTATCTACTGTGTCATATAAGGATGAGATGGCCTCATTGGCTCCTTGTTTCTTTAGCCTGTATAGTTTGATGCTTGTGCCGTCGTAACGGTTCAAGCCTTCGTCGGTTCCTATCCATAGAAATCCGTGTTTGTCTTGCATCAGGGCGCGTACCGAGTTGGAGGATAGACCGTCTTCAACAGAGAAATGACGGAAACGGAGGTCATTTGATGCGGCAAATAGCAGTATCGGCATTAATAAGTTGAATATGGACAGGATTAATTTTCTCATAGTATTTCCTTGTTTTCTAAATATTATGCAAGATTAATATTTTTCGGTAAAAGAACCATTGAAATTTTGAGAAAAGTTTCGAAGATGATAATAAATGGAGAAGAAATAGGGAAAAGTGACATTATGCTATAGTTGTGTGCTTGCACGGTAAAAATGATGATTGAGTTTTTTCCCTATTAGGATTTCAATATCTATATAATCTTCTAAAAATAAAGATGAAACGATTGTCTAGCAAAATAAAAGGATTGTCTATTACAATAATATATATCGTTGATAATCAGATGTGTCTTGCTTCAAGAATGCCTTTGCCATTTAAGACTATTTTGGCAGCATAATAGATTTTTCTTCCATCCCATTTAAAGTTTGTTTGTTTACTTTGCATCCGTTGACATAGTTGATACTGAAACAAAAAACACATATATTTATGAAGAACAAGTTGAAAATAGTATGTAGTGTCATTGCTATAATAAGTGTATGTTCATGTAGCACACCTTATACTAAGCCCGATGCTCCTATTAAAGAAGTACCCTTCACCCAAGTTCATTTGGATGACAATTTTTGGACTCCCCGCATTGAAACGAATCGCACGGTTTCCATTCCTTCTGCTTTCAAGGAATGTGAAAAGAATGGCCGGTTTGATAATTTTGCCATTGCCGGCGGACTGATGAAAGGTGAGCATCGTGGTGATTTCTCTTTCGATGATACTGATCCTTATAAGATAATAGAAGGAGCTTCCTATTCACTGGCCGTAAAATATGATGAAAAGCTGGATCATTATCTGGATAGTGTCATTACAGTTATTGCCGCTGCCCAGGAACCTGACGGATATCTGACTACTTGTGTGACTAATAAATGTACCCGTCTTTCCGGTTGGTGGGGGACTCATCGCTGGGAAAAGATCAATAGTCATGAACTTTATAATAGCGGTCACTTGTATGAGGCTGCCGTTGCTCATTATCGTGCAACCGGAAAACGTACCTTGCTGGATGTCGCTATCAAGAATGCCAATTTGGTATGTCAGGTTTTTGGTCCCGATGAGGGACAGATCCATCGTCCCAGCGGGCATCCTATAGCAGAAATGGCTCTTGTCAAATTATATAAGGTGACGGGCAATGAGAAATACTTGCAGACTGCCAAATATTTTGTAGAAGAGACTGGCAGAGGAACCGACGGACATAAACTAAGCGAATATAGCCAGGATCACAAACCTATTTTGCAACAAGACGAGATAGTAGGACATGCCGTACGTGCCGGATACCTTTATTCGGGTGTGGCGGATGTAGCTGCCTTGACTCATGATAGAGCTTACTTTGATGCCTTAACCCGTATTTGGGATAATATGGCCGGAAAGAAACTCTTTATTACGGGTGGAATAGGTTCCCGTCCCCAAGGCGAAGGCTTTGGTCCGAATTATGAGTTGAACAATCATACTGCCTATTGTGAAACTTGCGCTTCTATTGCTAATGTGTATTGGAATCATCGCATGTTCCTCGCCACGGGGGATGCTAAGTATGCTGATGTGTTGGAACGTGCACTTTATAACGGAGTGATTTCAGGCGTTTCACTCAGTGGTGATAAGTTCTTCTATGATAACCCGTTGGAATCTATGGGACAGCATGAACGCCAGCACTGGTTTGGTTGTGCTTGTTGCCCGGGAAACATTACTCGCTTCATGGCTTCCGTTCCTTATTATATGTATGCTACCCAAGGAAATGATGTTTATGTAAACCTCTATATCCAGAGTAAGGCGGACATTGATACGGAAAGCAATAAAATAAATATAGAACAGACTACAAACTATCCGTGGGACGGTAAAGTCAGCATTGCCGTTACTCCTGAGAAAGAACAGGAATTTGCAATGCGTGTACGCATTCCCGGATGGGCACAGGATGCTCCTGTACCTACTGATCTTTATTCATTTACAGATAAAGCGAAGGCTTACAATATTTTAGTGAACGGCTCAAGGGTAAATGCGGAACAATATGATGGTTATGTTACTATTGTCCGTAACTGGAAAGCTGGGGATGTAATTGAAATTGATCTTCCTATGGAGATACGCCGTGTTAAAGCTAATGATAATGTAGAGGATGATCGCGGCAAACTGGCTATAGAGCGTGGGCCTATCATGTTCTGTCTGGAAGGAAAAGATCAGGCTGACGGTACGGTATTCAACAAATTTATTCCTGATGGTACAATCATGGAAGCTTCTTATGATGCCTATTTGCTGAATGGGGTAATGGTTTTGACAGGCATAGCTAAAGAGGTAGCCAAAGAGGGTAGTGTGAAGGATGTTCCTTTCAAGGCCATTCCTTATTCTACATGGAATAATCGTGGTGCCGATCAAATGGTCGTATGGATTCCCGAAGCTGCCGAGTATGCCCGTCCTACTCCCGAACCAACTATTGCCAGCAAGGCACGTACACTAATGATACAGGCCCCTATTCAGAAAGATGCTCCCGAATCTGCTTCAGTAGAGACATGGGCATGGGGAGTAAATGATCAGTGGGAACCGAAACGTTCATCGGATATTTCAAAACCTTATCATTACTGGTGGTTGAAAAATGGCACTGTAGAAACATTGGCTTATGAATTCGATCAGCCTTATACGGTTTCAAATGTGCAAGTGTACTGGTTGGATTTTGACCATTATGACGGTGATTTCCGTGTGCCGGAAAGTTGGAAACTGTATTATAAAGACAGCAATAAATGGAAAGAAGTGGAAGCACTGACCGAATATACTGTAAAGAAGGATTGTTATAACAGTTTGGACTTCAAGCCTGTCAAAACAAAGGGACTTAAGATTGCTGCCCAGTTGCAGAAAGGTGCATCGGGAGGAGTTATAGAATGGAAAGTAAAATAGAGAATATAAACCTTTTAAAAGAAATGTATATGAAAACACAAGAGAATCGAGCTTTATTCAGCAAATCTTTGCTGCGGGCTGCAACCTGTCTTTTCCTTGCTGCGGGTGGGGGAGTTAGTTCGGCGCTGGCAGCATCGGGAACAGCAGAAACTATGGGAACCGAAACGGTACAGCAACAGACTGTGGCGGTGAGCGGTGTGGTGAAGGACAAGAAAGGTGAACCTATTATTGGTGCCAATATTATGGAAAAAGGCACTACTAATGGTACTATTACTGATTTTGACGGTAGATACACGCTAAATGTAAAAAGTACCAAGTCTATGTTGACAATATCTTATATTGGTTATAAAACACAGGAAATTCCGGTAGGAAATGGTGGAAAGATAGATATTACAATGCAAGATGATTCCGAACTGATGGATGAAGTGGTTGTAATCGGTTATGGTACTCAGCGTAAAGGAGATGTAACAAGTGCAGTGGCTTCTGTGAAAGCAGAAGATTTTGCAGTAGGTAAAATTGGTGATGCAGCCGAACTGATTAAGGGTAAAGTGGCTGGTTTGACCATTGCTAAAGGTTCTGGTGACCCAAATGCAGAATCTACTATTCGTCTGCGCGGTGTTATTTCATTAAAAGGTGGTTCAACCCCTTTGGTTTTAATTGATGGTATAGAAGGTGGTTTGGGAACTGTAGCTCCTGAAAATATTGCTTCTATTGATGTATTGAAAGATGCATCGGCAGCGGCTATCTATGGAACACGTGGTGCTAATGGTGTTATTTTGATTACTACAAAGAATGGTGCCCGTGAGTCACGCACTTCTGCCAACTATTCTGGGTATATGTCTCTGTCTAAATTTGGAAAGACGCTTGATTTCTTTGGTGCAGATGAAATCCGCCAAGGTTTGACCAACTTTAGTGATAAAGGATATGATACCGATTGGTTGGATGCAGTGACCCGCACAGCATTCACTCATAATCATAATTTCAATATCTCCGGTGGATCAAGAAGTACGACTTATTCTGCCGATGTTACTTATCGTAAAGAAGAGGGTGTGATACTCGATACCTATAATGAAGAAATGAGAATGAGTTTCGATGTTTCCCACTGGATGTTGAATGATATGTTGAAAGTTAATTTAAATATGGTGAAGACGCTTCATAAGAATGGTCCTATTGATGCGGCAACTTCCGGTATTTATCGTCAGGCTATCATGCGAAATCCTACCGAACCTATTTGGAATGAAGATGGTACTTACTATGAAAACTTTGCAGTGAACTATTACTATAATCCAGTGGGTATTATTCGTGAACAAGAAGGTAAATATACCCGTGAAAATACTCGTATGACAGGTAACATAACTTTTGAGCCGATAAAAAATTGGCAGACAAACTTGATGTTGAGTCGCAGAACTACCACTGACCATAACCGTGGATTTTATACTTCTGAATATTTTTCACAAAAAAGCGAAAACCATACAGGATATGCTTATCACTCAGAGAATGAATATACCACAGATAATCTGGAAGTTACATCCAAATATAATCATACTTGGGATAAGCATCGTTTTGACGCATTAGCAGGATATAGTTATCAGTATAATGTGAATGAAGGTTTCAATGCTAATAATTATGATTTCCCGACAGATTTCTATCAGTATAACAGTTTGGGCCTGGGTACAGCTTTGAAAGATGGAAAGGCTGGAATGGGCAGTTATAAGAATGACAATACATTGATTGGTTTCTTTGGTCGTGTCAGTTATGGTTATGACAATAAATACAATGTGTTGATTAGTGTTCGTCGTGAAGGTTCTTCCAAATTTGGTGATAATAATAAATGGGCTACCTTCCCTTCTGTATCTTTGGGATGGACTATCAGTAATGAAGAGTTTATGAAAGGTCTTACTTGGCTAAATAACTTGAAACTGCGTGCCGGTTATGGCGTGACAGGTGTTATTGTGGGTGATTCTTATAATTCATTGACTAAATATGAGTATGGCGAACCTTATTTCTATGACAATGGTGTTTGGCATCAAGGATTAAGTGTGAAATCAAATCCTAATCCGGATTTGAAGTGGGAAACTTCTAAAGAATTTAATATCGGTTTGGACTGGGCTGTATTGGGGGAACGTCTGAGTGGTTCTATTGATGTATATCAGAAAAAAACATCAGATATGTTGTATGATTTTACAGTGCCGACTCCTCCAAATCTGTATAATAGTACATTGGCTAACGCTGGAAAAATGCGTAATCAGGGTATTGAGATAGCTGTGAATGCTATTCCTGTACAAACTAAGGACTTTGAATGGAAAACAACAGTTACTGCTTCTCATAATACCAATAAATTATTGAGCCTTTCTAATGATCTGTATGAAACGTCTAATAAAATAGACCATGGTGGTTTAGGCGAACCTATCAGTCTTTCTACTCAGCGCATGGAAGTCGGTAAGTCTGTTGGACAATTTTTTGGCATGAAGTCTGTGGGTGTTTCAGAGAATGGACTTTGGATGATTGAGAATGTAAAGACTGGCGAAATAGAGGAATTTACAGATAATATGCTGTCCAATGATGACTACCGCCAGTATTTGGGGAATGCATTGCCAAAACTTTATTTTGGGTGGAACAACTCTTTCAGATACAAGGATTTTGATTTGTCTTTCCAGATGACTGGTCAGTTCGGCTTTAAGATTTTAAATGAACCTCGTGCTTATTACGAGAATAATTCTATTGCCTATAATCGTTTGCAGTCAGTGAAGAATGCTCCTTATGGAGGACAATATACATTATCTACTGCTCAGAAACAGACATTCGTAAGTTATTATTTGGAAGATGGTGATTTCTTGAAGATGACCAACATTACTTTGGGATACAATGTTCCTTTAAAGAATAATAAGTTTGTAAAGGGTGTTCGTGCTTATGTCTCAGCTGATAATTTATTCTGTATCACCGGATATGATGGTTTGGACCCTGAAATGTCAAATGGTGATATTTGGTCTTTGGGCATTGACTGGCGTGATAAATATCCATCAACCCGTTCATTTACATTTGGTCTGAATGTATCTTTCTAATTTTTTAATGAAGAAATAATATGAAAACAATATTCAATAAAACACTTTTAGTTTCAGCTATAGGAGCTTGTACCTTGTCTTTAGGTAGCTGTACGGACTTGAGCGAAACCATTTATGATAAAATAGCTTCTGAAAAATATGAGTTTACTGATAGAGATAGAGAGGCGATGTTTGCCCCGGTATATAGTAGTCTGCGTGATGTCTATTGGGGATGGTACAGTTATGCAGATATGATGGACCAGTCATCTGATGTGTGGTGTATTCCTTATAGAATCAGTATTGGTTGGGGTGATTTGTATGTTTCCATGCACAAACATCAGTTCCATTCACAGATTGCTCACTTTAACGATACATGGAATCGTAACTATGCCGGTATTAATGCCTGTAACAAACTGCTGGCAGATGAAACTGTTGCCGCAGATGAAAAATCATCTTCACAGTTAAGGGCTTATCGTGCTCTTTATTATTATATTTTATTCGATTTATTCCGTAATATTCCATTGGATACGCAATATGACCATGAAGATGGTTGGTTGCCAGAGCAAGCTACTCCTCAACAGATGTGGGATTTCCTTATCAGTGAGTTGACTGATGTAAAAGGAAAATGCGGTACAACCGTAGAAATGGGTAAACTTAACGACTATGCTATCAATATGCTTTTGGCAAAGATGTACTTGAATCACAACGCATGGTTCAATGACTATTCTGATGATTCTTATTATGGAAAAGCTATTGATGAAGTGAATGAAGTGATTAACAGCGGTAAGTTCTCATTATCGGGGAATTATTCAGATAATTTCAGAGAAGATATATCCGGCTCACCGGAAATCATTTTTGGAATTCCGTTTGAGAACAAATATGCGGGTGGAAATTATATGGCAAATATGTGGATGCATGTTGCCGGACGTGCTACTTGGCAGTTCAATGGATGGGCTACCGGTGGTGGAGCTGTTCTTCCTCAGTTCTTGGAAACTTATGATGCAAAGGATAGTCGCTATACGGATTGCTGGATTTCAGGGCAACAATATGATTATGCCGGTGCTCCTATTTATGTAGACAGTGAACCTTTAGTATATACTAGAGAATTGCATAGCATTGACAATCCCGGTTGTTATCCTTTTGAAAGTGAACGTCTAGTGAAATATGAAATCCTTTCTGGAGACTTCGGAACCTCTTATGATGATGTACCTTTCTTCCGTTTGGCAGATGCTTACATGATAAAAGCTGAGTGCCTGCTCCGTTTAGGTGGTTACAATGGTGAAAGCGAACAAGTGGCAGCCGATTTGGTAACAGCCGTGCGTCAACGTGCTTTCAAGTCTGATCCCAGTAAAGCAACGGTTACTGTAGCCCAACTGAAAGGTGGAAGCCGTTACAACTATGGCCATCGTGAAAATCAAGGTATTATGGGGGAATCAGATAATTGGATTATCACAGAAGAAGGTGGTGATGATATTGAATTGGGTGGTTTGTTGGACGAACTTGCTTGGGAGTTTGTGGCAGAGCATCATCGCCGTCAGGATTTGATTCGTTTCCGTATCAATGGAACCAATCAGAATGTATATAATGGCAAATCGTGGTTCTGTAAAGATGCAAAGACCGACAAAACGGACAAGCATTGTGATATTTTCCCGTTGCCTAAGTCTGCATTGGATGGTAATATCAAGTTGAAACAGAATCCGGGATATGGCAGTGCCGAATAAAATGAGATTCATTAATTAAAAAAGAAAAGTACAATGAAAAAGAATTTTATATATGCTTTAATTGCTTGTTTTACTCTGTCACTGGCTGCATGCAGCACAGATCCGGAGGATGCTACCAGCAAACATGTGTATGGGGAGAATGAAAATCCCTATCTAAAGACTAATGCGGATGCTGTGGTTTCTACCAAAGCTGAGTTTCCCATCAGCCGTCTTGAAGCGAAGACGATTAAACTAACTGATTATGCTGAAAAGTTTCATACGTATTTGGGGATGACCGTAGATGAGACGTTGTCCGCACTATCAAGTGGGAGGGTAGTATTTTATCCTATCAACATTTCAAAAAACTGTTGGAATAAGGCCATTCCTACCAAAGGATCTAATGGTTGGTACTACAATGCGGCAGGTGGTCTTTGTGATGCAGCTTCTGGTATAGCTAGTGTTGAGTTGGATGTAACAAACAAGGAGCTGGTTCTTAATGTGCTCGAAACTGCTTCTGTAGGTACAATTATGTCGATTAATGTTGGATTTGCTATAAACAATGGTGCCGACTTTGATGATTATATTCGTTTCTCTTTTGATGTGACCATTACTGACCCTTCTAAGATTGTATTAAGTGGCACATTGGCTACTGGAGATTATGCGGGATTTTCAATCAATTTTACAGATTACGCCGATGCAATAGAACCGTGCATTGGATTATCCGTGGATGAATTCTCAAAGGAAGTAAAGAACAGTGGAGACGCCAGATATGATTCTTCAATTATTCCTACAATTGCTATGTACCCTGTAAAGGAAGATGGGACTTGGGATGAAGCCAGTGAGTATACAGCCAATGGACTTGGTTATTGGTTTGATGGACAATCGAAAGTTGCATCCTATGGAGATAATTGTGTCTATTTTATTGAATCTGGTGAAGGAAGTGTTTTTGTGGGACGTTATGTTAATATTGCCTCAGGAACTACTATAAAGGCGCATTTTGTATATGCGATGATAGAGGATCACAGCCGATACGTTGAATTCATTGTCTCAGGTACAATGGAATAATATACTTAGTAAACCATAGAATCTGTTTCTTAATTGGAACAGATTCTATTAATAACTTTCAAAAATAAAATTAAGATGAAACATTTTACATTGAAGTTTTTTTGGGGCATGGTAGTAGCGCTATTGGGCTTTTCAAATTCATTCGCAACAAGTGGAGCTAATGGAGCAATAACTCTTTGTTTGTTTTTTACAAGTACAAGTTTACATATCTCTAAGGTAAATTGTGGCGGATAATAGATCTATAAACAAGATGAAATATATTTTTCTCCATAAGGTAATTGGGTTGATACCGATATTTTTATTTCTTGTTGGCTTTAGCAGTTGTAGTGACAACGAGGATGAAAGTGCCATTCTCCAACTCACCATAGATAGCGGACAACAAAGTAAAACACTTGCTTGGGATGAAGCAGAGGCTTCTGTGAAATTCACCGCCACTGGCACTTGGACAGCTACAGTAGAAGATGTAACCAGCCGTGCCACTGGTTCTAATTGTACATGGATTAAACTGCCTCGATATGAAGGTGAAGCAGGAGAAATTTCTTTGCCCATGCTGTTCCAAAAGAATGATAGCGAGAACTATCGTGAAGCGACTGTTGTCATAGCATGTGGAGAATCAGAAGTAACTGTCAATATTCGTCAGGAAGCTAATCCAAATGCTGTGTTGATCTTGAATCCGGCAGATATACCGAATTATGATAAGTATTATACGCCAGCTGCTTATAATGAAGGATTTGGGAAAGGACCTGAGAATATGCTTCGCAGTGATGCACGCTGGTCATGGTGGCGCATGAAACAGAGCGAACATTTCTTTGTGTTTTGGGAACCGGGTTTCGGAGACAATCCGGGAGCGGAATCAGTGCCGGAGGCATTGCGTGTAGACCTTGATGACTTATTAGCAAAGGCGGAACAATTCTATCAGACAAATATCGAAACTTTGAAGTTTGCCGACACTGGCCAAAACAAGTCTTTTCTGGATAAATATAAGATGGAGATTTATTTGCTGTATCAGACTGAGTGGCTTGCTACAGGTTCCGGTTACGACAATACGATCGGTGCATTGTGGGTAAATCCCAGTACCTGTCATCCGGTAGGCTCTACCATTGCACATGAAATAGGGCATAGTTTTCAATATCAAGTGAGTTGTGACAAAATACTGAATGGGGAGACAGACTTCTCACAAGTAGGTTTCCGTTATGGCTATGGGAATAATGGTGAAGGAGGAAATGCTTTTTGGGAACAGTGTGCCCAGTGGCAGTCATTCCAAGATTATCCGGCCGAACTGTTCGGGTACCATGTCGATGTGTGGAAGGCCAATTATCACCGTCACTTCAATCATGAATGGATGCGCTATGCCAGTTATTGGATGCCATATTATTGGGCACAGAAATATGGTGTCGATGTGGTGGGGAATGTCTGGACGCAGTCACGTTATCCCGAAGATCCGCTAATGACTTATCAGCGCCTGTACTGTAACAATAACTTAGAAACTCTCTATACGGAACTTTATGATTATGCCACCCGTATGGTGACTTATGACATTGATGTGGTGCGCAATTATGTGACGGTGGCTGCATGTAACTATGCTACAAAGATGTATGATGTAGACGGAGGATATTATCAGGTAGGCTATGCCAGCTGTCCGGGCACTACCGGGTTCAATATCATTCCATTGAATGTCCCCGAAATAGGAACAACGGTCAAAGCGGATTTTGCCGGATTAGGCGTAGGGTGTGCATTGGCGGCAGACGACCCGGGAACAATGCTTGACGGTGATGGCAATGCCGTGGGAACAACTACAGCTTACAACAATAACGGTGGCAATACGATTGCCGGATGGCGTTATGGATTTGTGTCCGTTGTGAATGGAGTTCCGCAGTATGCTCCTATGAATAAGGACAATTCCGGGATCGTGTCTTACACGGTACCTATAGGTACAGAAAAATTATATTTGGTAGTAATGGGTGCTCCCGTTCAATATAAGTCCCATCCATGGAATGATGATGAGACAGACGATGAACAGTGGCCGTATAAAGTGAAGTTTGAAGGAACGGACTTGCTCGGCAATTTCTCTATTGATGATACCGCTGTTCCCAAAGATATTACCTTAACATTCGATGTAAAGTGCAACGCTGCTTCCGAGGACTATCCACAGGGAATAGTTGATTTAAAAAACAGCCGGGAACTGGCGCAGGCATTTGTTATGAAACCGGCTGTGCTAGAAAGCAAACTGGCTGCCGTAGGTGCAGAACCTGCCGAAGACAAGGTGACTGTTGCACTTCAGCAAATAGACGGTACATTCATTTACACATCTACCGCCAATAATGGATTTTGGTGTGAGTCGAATGGTAACATAGGTAATTGGGGCGATACGGCACCTATTTATATTGAGCTCAGCGGATTGAGCATGACTTATGGACACCGTAATGGGGTAAGTGTTGCCGGACAGAAATATACACTGAAGCCTACTCTGATATATACTAAAAATGGTGTTCAGTATAAAGCGACCATTGTGCTGAATATGCAGTTCTAATTGCTGTTCAATAGATGTTTAAATAGCTAGTAGTACATTCTTTCATAAAGGAATGTACTACATAGTGACTTTAACCACAAATAATTTTTTTACTTTATGAATAAACACATTCTATTCTTATTCCTTTTATTGGCCGTCATTCGTGCAAATGCTCAAGATGTAGCTTTCTCTGAAGTTCCCTTGCTTCCCGGCAAATCCATCTATATTCCTAAAGACCTGCAAGGCATGGACCTCCGGAACCCTGATGGCAAATGGAGTTACCACCGCATGGCTTGTACCGAAAACTTTGCCATTTTTTGGGAGAAAGGATTTGGTAATGATCTCTCTAACCCTCCCCAATTGGAAGGGCATGACATGAAAGTAAACCTTTCTAATTTGGAAGCGAAGCTGGAGAGATTTTACAACTATTTCTATAAAATTTTGCATTTTGCAAAAGCCGGATCAAAGTGTGATAAATACCGCATGATGGTCATGATAAACTATTCCTTGGAAGGAACTGCTTACGGAGGAGACTACGACCAGCAGATTGGGGCCTTATGGATTGCTCCTAACCGCATACAGGATGAAAAGTTAAATTGCATCGCCCATGAACTGGGGCACAGTTTCCAGTCACAAATTTCCTGCGATGGACAGGGGGAAGGCTGGGGAGGAAGTGGCTTTTTCGAGATGGCTTCGCAATGGATGCTTTGGCAGGTGAATCCCGAATGGATAACCGATGAAAAGTATCATTGGGATGCATTTATAAAACTGACACATAAAGCATATCTGCATTTAGAAAATATCTATCATTCCCCTTATGTTCTTGAATATTGGGGTATGAAACGGGGACTGCCGATTATCGGAGAATTGTTTCGTCAGGGGAAAAGGGGAGAAGATCCTGTCATTACTTACAAACGGTTGAACACCCTCAATCAAGAACAATTCTGTGATGAAATGTTCGATGCTTGTTGCCATTTTATCAACTGGGATTTTGAACGGGTATGGAAAGAAACGCGTCTGTATGCAAATAAATATACTTGCAAGCTGAATCCTATTTCTGACAACTGGTTTCGGATAGCAGTGGAAAACTGTCCTGAGAATTATGGATTTAATGCTATACCTCTATCTGTACCCCAACAGGGAAATACTGTAACGATTGAGTTCTGTGGGGAAGCAGGTAAAGAAGGGTACAATGCCATCCATACGGACAAAGCCGGTTGGAGGTATGGAATTGTTGCCGTGACGCAGGAAGGCAAATCTATCTATGGAGAAATGAACAGCGATGCGGAAGGGGTGATAAAGTATACTATCCCTCAAGGTACATCTTTGGAGCATCTGTGGCTGGTAGTTATGGGAGCTCCGGCAGAACACTGGATGAATCCCGGACCGGAGGAAAAGGATGCACAATGGCCTTATCGGATAAAGATAAGCGGAACTCATATCTTATAAGACAATGAAAAAATAATCTAAAGGGATGGAAGAATAGTGCAATCAACTATATATCGATACTGTAATACAGCTATTATTGGACTATTCTGCCATTACATTATATTATTTCTTCCTTTTCATATTCTTTTTTTATTTTACTTTGCAAGTGGACAAAGTACACAACCTATAGATTATGAAGAACAACAATAAACTCAGTTTGGCAATTTTATCTTTGCTTTTATTGCTTGGCAATGCCTCGCTTGCAGCCAAGGATAAAAAGTATGTGCTCTCTTCTCCCGATGGCAAGTTAAAGGTAGAAATCAGTGCCGGAGACGGACTCTCTTATCAAGTCACGCATGGAAATGACACAATTCTCTCACACTCTAATATAGGTCTGGTTCTGACCGACGGAACCTTCGTAGGTAAAACTCCTCGTATCACAGGGGAGCAAAGGAAAAAGATAAAGGATAATGTAGAATCACCATTCTATCGCTTCAGGGAGTTCGTTGCAACAGGCAACGAACTTACCTTGAAGCTAAAAGGTGGTTTCGAGATTGTTTTCCGTGCTTATAATGAAGGAATTGCCTATCGTTTTTATACAACGCAACATTCAGATATCATTATAAAGAATGAACTGGCGGAATTTAACTTTAATAAGGATTATACAGCCTATCTTCCCTATACTACCAACGAGAAGAAACCAATGGCAATGGCTTTTCAGAATGTATATGATGTGACTCCTTTGTCAAAAGCCCAACCCAAACTTGCTTTCCTTCCGGTCACAGTGGATTGCGGCAAGGTAAAACTTACACTATTGGAGTCCGACTTGGAAGCCTACCCCGGCATGTTCCTCACCGTAGGGGCAGAAAATCTTCTGCCCGAACACACAAAAGCTCCTTATACCCTGAAAGGTGTTTTTGCTCCCTATCCTGCCCAAACAGATTTCTATCCTTGGCGCAAACAAGAATATGTAACCGAAACGACTGATTTCATCGCACGTAGCAACGGTTCCCGTTCCTATCCGTGGCGTGTATTGGCAATTACAGAAAAGGATACGGATATGCCGGTCAATAACCTAGTCTATACATTAGCCTCTCCCAATCGCATCGGTGATACCTCGTGGATAAAGACAGGAAAAGTGGCATGGGACTGGTGGAACGATTGGAACCTGAAAGGTGTCCCTTTCAAAGCCGGTATCAATATGGACACCTATAAATACTATATTGACTTTGCCAGTCGCAACGGCATCGAATTTATTGTGCTGGACGAAGGCTGGTATAATCCGAAAAGCGGTGATATGCTGACAGTCATTCCCGAACTTGATCTACCGGAATTGGTAGCCTATGCTAAATCCAAAGGAGTGGAAATTGTGCTTTGGACTGTATTCAATGTACTCGATTCCCAATTGGAAGCTGCCTGCAAGAAATATGCTGATATGGGTATTAAAGGCTTTAAAGTGGATTTCTTGGATCGTGACGACCAGACCGCCGTTGAAATGGTCTATCGTATTGCCGAGGCAACCGCCAAATATAAACTGACTCTTGACCTTCATGGTATTTATAAGCCGACGGGTATCAATCGTACATATCCTAATATTATCAACTTTGAAAGCGTATTTGGAATGGAAGAAGTGAAGTGGACGGACATTAAAAACAATATGCCCCTTTATGATGTCACTTTTCCCTATATTCGTATGATGGCGGGACCGGTAGATTATACGCCGGGTGCCATGCGCAATGCTACGAAAGCCGATTGGCGTGCCGTTTATTATACACCGATGAGCATGGGAACCCGTTGCCACCAGCTGGCTGCTTATATTGTTCATGATTCTCCTTTTACTATGTTGTGTGATGCGCCTACTAATTACCAGAACGAACAAGAGTGTGTGAACTTTATAACTTCCCTGCCTGTAGAAGTCGATTCTACTTTCATTGCTGCCGGTGAACTTGGGAAATATATAGTTACCGTCCGCAAGAAAGGCATTAACTGGTATATCGGTGGAGTGACTAATTGGGATGAACGGGATGTGGAACTTGATTTTTCTTTCCTTCCTGAAAGAGTCCAATATACTGCTATTCTTTTTTCCGATGGCATGAATGCTAACAAGCAGGCTGAGGATTATCGTAAGGAAACAATAGTTGTCAATAAAGACAGCCGATTGAAGGTACACTTAGCATCGGGGGGAGGATTTGCCATGAAATTGGAAGTTCGTCCCATACAGGGACAGGTTATCGACATTCCCGAAGGCAAGAATATTCCTTCTTTCTATAAAAAGTATATTGAAACAGAAGGTTTATATGTAACTTCATCTGAGCGGGTGAGTGATGAGGCTCTGTTGAAAGCATGTGACATCATTAGCTTGATGCTGGCAAAGCGTCCGGACGTGAAAGCGCATATGGTGAAGAAGGGCTGTCACGTGATGATTATAGGTAAGGATGAGGAGACTTGTGATTTACCTGAGTTTAGCCATATCTGTAACTGTGAAGACAGTATTAAGTACTGGAACTGGCGCGCCCGTGGTTTTGGCGGTGCACCCGAAGATGAGTTTTCATCCAGTTGTGGGGAAGAAAATTTGCTGGCATTGCCTCAAGATAAATATGTAGGTGAGAATATCCTGATTCATGAGTTCGCTCATCTAATCCATACGGTAGGTATCGCAGGAATAGAACCGGGCTTCAATGAACGTTTGGAAGATCTTCGTCAGAATGCTATTAAGAAAGGTTTGTGGGACAAAACATATGCGGTAAGCAATAAAGAAGAATATTTTGCCGAGTGTGTTCAATCTTTCTTCAACTGTAACCGTTATGCTGAACCTGCCAATGGCGTTCATAACTGGGTAAATCGCCGTACGAAATTGAAAGCATATGATCCGAACATGTATCGGTTGTTGCAAGAATATTTTTATGAGATTGAGATACCCATTAATAACCTTGTACATAAATAAGAAATATGGATAGAATACAATTATTAGTCATTTCTTTACTATTGGGGGTAACTTCTGCTTTTGCCCAAAAGGCTTTTGATGCTCCGGGTGCAGGCAATCCCGTTATTCCCGGCTACTTTGCCGATCCCACGGTGAAGAAGTTTGGCGATACCTATTATATGTATGCCACCACCGATGGCAGTGGTGCAGGTTTCGGTCCCGCCCAAGTGTGGACGAGCAAAGATTTTGCAAACTGGACCTTGATGCCTATGAACTGGCCGGACAGCCATTGGATATGGGCTCCCGATGTGATGAAACATACCGACGGAAATTATTATTATTTCTATTGCCAGCCCTGCAGGATTCATTGTGGAACAAGTGAAACGCCACGCGGTCCTTGGAAGAATATTCTGGGTGACAGTGAGGCTGTCCTTGTCCCGGATCGTTTTGTGACCAATGCCATAACGTTGGACGGTCAGACCTTTGTAGACGATGACGGTTCCGTGTATCTGTATTGGGGTACATGGGGAATTTATAAAGGTTTTGGTTGCGGAGCCGGGAAGCTGGCTCCCGATATGAAAAGCTTTACCGAGACACGTCTGATTCCGAATACGGAAGCCACTGATTTTTTTGAAGCGCCATTTGTGATGAAGCGGGACGGTACTTATTATTTTATGTACTCTTCAGGTTCCTGTCATGATCATACCTACCGGGTACAATATGCCACTTCGGACAAACCTATGGGGCCATATACTTATCGGGGTTGTATTCTTGAAACCAATGCCGATGGAACAGTTCATGGACCGGGTCATCATAGTATCTTGAAAAAAGGCAAGGAGTATTATATTGTTTACCATCGCCATGACAATCCCCATTCCAATCGCGGGTTTCATCGTCAGCTCTGCATAGACCGCATAGAGTTTGCCGAAGACGGAAGTATAAAAAAAGTAATTCCTACCCATGAAGGTGTGGGTGCATTAGCACCTTCTGTAGTGAAATCGAAGAACCTGGTTCTGGGTGCTAAGGTAAAAGCTTCTTCTTATTACGATGAGAATTTCCGTCCTGAATATGCTGTAGATGATAATAACGGAACTTTATGGCGTCCTCAAGGTATGGGGCAGGAGTGGATTGAAATTGATTTGGGCAACTCCCGGCAGATACAAACCATTTGGACTCAATTTGAATATGGTACACAATTCTATCAATATCTGATTGAGACTTCTGCGGATGGAAAACACTGGTCTGTTTTTGCCGATAAGCGGAATAATCATTTGGCAGGCAGCCCGATGGTTGATTTCGGGAAAGTAAAGGCGCGCTATGTACGTCTCACTTTTACCGGTGGACAAAAGAACGGTTTCGGCGGTGCCGTATGGAATATCAAGGTGTTCGACGCCATAGAAGATTCTGCACCGCAACAATGGCTGGGACTGACTGCTGCCGACTGGAATGGTCGTGAATGGCAAAACAATGAAGGGATGCTGGGAGGAGCTTTCACACTGAAAGAAGGTTCTGCCCGTACCCAACGTATGGACGGCCGCGATGCTTTGGTACTGGAGCCGGGTACTATATTGGAATATCGCCATCCGTTACTCTCCCCTTCAAAAGAACATACCATAAGTGGGTTGGCTTATAGGTCGGGTAAATGGCAGAGCTATGAGGCGGAGTCATGCCTCTCATCGGGAATGATTACACTTCATAGTGATGACGAACCTTTGATTATAACCAATCTTCGTTATTATAATTGGAAACAAGCATCTGCCGAACAAGATTACGATGCAACAACGGATATTGTCCGCCTGCCCGCAGCCGATCGGCAGAAGCGTGGGTTAGTAGTCAGCATCACTGCCGATGATTTTGTAGTAAATGATACAGTTCCTTATTTGCGCAATTATGGAGTGCACGGTTACTTTGAAGCACAGAATGAACCGGTTATTGTGAAAGAGATGGAAGGAAAGAAGGCTTTTCATTTTGAGGGTACACAAGTCTTTCGTTCCAATTTCTCTCTGCCCGCCACCTTGCAAGATAATGCTCCTTATACATTGGAAGCATGGATACTGAATGATTTCATAGCCGAGAACGAATGCGTGGCGGATTTTACTACTTCACATGACGAGCTGGAGAAGATTATGCTGGTAAACGGTATAGAACCCCGTTGCGGAGTAATCAATCATTATGGTTGGTATGAAGATGCAGGATATAAGGATATGAATACATTGACAGGCAAATGGCAGCACATCTATATCTGTTTTGATGGCAGGATGGAACAGGTGTACATCAATGGCCGGCTGGTAAGCGAGAAAGATATTCAGCTATTAGTAAAACCTTCACAATTCGTAACATTGGGACGTAATGCCGAAGGGGAGTGGCCTTTTAGCGGCTATCTGCATTCATTGAAGTTATGGGATGAATATTTACCTATGAATAAACAATAAAAATAATAGATTCATGAAAAAGCTTTTAATCACTACTTTATTAGCCGCCACCGTAGCAAGCGGAACAGCACAAGTAAAACACCCATCGCACGGCTACCCCATTGAGCCTGTCCCTTTCACTTCAGTGAAAGTAACCGATTCATTCTGGGGGCAACGCCTGAATGCCAGCCGTGAAGTAACCATTCCTCTCGCTTTCAGTAAATGCGAGGAAACGGGACGCTACACTAACTTTGTAAATGCAGCCCATCCCAGTGATACCATTCGGGTAGGCGGACTGGCATTTGATGATACTGATGTATATAAAACCATAGAAGGCGCCAGCTACCTGCTGCAAACCTATCCTGATAAGAAACTGGCTAAATATATTGATAGTATTTTAGTAATAGTTGCCGCCGCCCAAGAGCCGGATGGCTATCTTTACACCAGTCGCACCATGAACCCCAAGCATCCGCACGAATGGGCCGGAAGCAAACGGTGGGAAAAAGTGGAGGAATTGAGCCATGAGTTCTATAACTTGGGACACATGGTGGAAGGTGCTATCGCCCACTATCAAGCAACCGGAAAACGTAATTTCTTGGATATTGCCATTCGCTATGCCGACTGTGTATGCCGCGAAATAGGTCCTAATCCGGAACAACAAATCCGTGTACCCGGACATCAGATTGCCGAAATGGCACTTGCCAAACTATATCTGGTAACAGGACAGCAGAAATACCTGGATCAAGCCAAATTCTTCTTGGATCAGCGCGGATATACCACTCGCACGGACGAATATAGCCAGGCGCACAAGCCGGTCGTTGAGCAGGATGAGGCTGTGGGACACGCTGTACGTGCCGCCTATATGTATGCAGGTATGGCAGATGTGGCCGCATTGACTGGAGATACTGCCTATATCCATGCCATAGACCGCATTTGGGATAACATTGTGGGCAAGAAATATTATATCACTGGAGGCATCGGCGCCACCAGCAATGGCGAAGCCTTCGGCAAGAACTATGAATTGCCTAATATGTCAGCTTACTGTGAGACTTGTGCGGCTATCGGCAATGTGTATGTCAACTATCGCTTGTTCCTGCTTCATGGCGATGCGAAATATTATGATGTACTGGAACGCACCTTATATAATGGTTTGATCTCGGGTGTATCTCTGGACGGTGGCGGTTTCTTCTACCCCAATCCGTTGGAAAGCATCGGTCAGCACCAGCGTCAGCCTTGGTTCGGTTGTGCTTGTTGCCCGTCCAACATCTGCCGTTTCATCCCTTCCCTGCCGGGATATGTGTATGCGGTAAAGGATAAGGATGTGTATGTCAACCTCTTCATGAGCAATACTTCCAACCTGAAAGTGGAAGGGAAGGCTGTTTCTTTGGAACAAACAACAAAATATCCTTGGAATGGGGATGTCACCATCGGCGTCAATAAGAACGATGCCGGGCAGTTTACAATGAAAGTCCGTATTCCTGGATGGGTTCGCAATCAAGTGGTTCCCAGCAATCTTTATGCATATAATGACGGAAAGCGTTTAGGTTATTCTGTCAAAGTAAATGGAGAACCGGTGCAGAGCGAACTGAAGAACGGTTATTTCTGCATAGATCGCCGCTGGAAGAGGGGGGACAAAGTAGAGGTGCATTTCGACATGGAGCCTCGTACGGTGAAAGCCAATAATAAGGTAGAAGCAGATCGGGGCCGCATTGCCGTAGAGCGTGGTCCGATAGTATATTGTGCTGAATGGGCGGATAATGATTTTGATGTGTTGAGCGTATTTATGAACCGCACTCCGAAGTTTGAATTGGTTGAAAAGCCAGACTTACTATACGGCATCAACCAACTGAAGACCGATGCACAGATACTGGGTTATGATGGCAGCGGCCGTCTGACTACAACCGATGTAAAACTGACTTTGATTCCTTACTATGCATGGGCGCATCGCGGTGCAGGTGCTATGGCTGTGTGGTTGCCGCAAGAGTTAAGTGCATCCCGTCCTGCCATGCCTGCTACTTTGGCTTCGGAAAGTAAGGTAGATGCTTCGCATAAGGCGAAATCTATTTCAGCCATCAATGACCGCTTGGTACCGAAGGATGAGAATGACCGTTCCGTTCCTTACTACCATTGGTGGCCTAAACAGGGAACTACCGAATGGATTTCATACGAATTCCCTTCTGAATCGACTGTTTCCAATGCTACGGTATATTGGTATGATGATGCTCCGTGGGGAGGTTGCCGTATCCCTCAGAGCTGGAAGATTTATTATAAAGATGCTCAGGGACAATGGCAACCGGTGAGTGGCGCCGATAAGTATGGAGTGGAGAAAGGTACAGGGAATACGGTCAATTTCGATCCTGTAAAGACGCAAGCAGTGAAACTGGAGGTTGTACAGCCTGCTGACAATTCATCCGGTTTATTTGAATGGGAAGTTAAATAGGTTTATATATGAAGGTTAGTAAATTAGGTTTGTTGGTAGCCATGTTCCTTAGCGGGAGCATGGCTATCGCTCAAGGTACGGCTGACGATTATCGTCGTGCCTATGCGTTGAAAGAGAAATTCAGTGCGAACAAAGTCTTCTATTCCAATGTCAATCCGCAATGGATAGAAGGTACACATCAGTTTTGGTATGTAAGGAATACTCCGGACGGACGCATTTATGTGTCTGTCCATGCAGACAAGAAGAGGAAACAGGAGTTATTTGATCATCAGCGGCTTGCAAATGCCCTTAGTGCTGCATCCGGTAAAGAGGTAAAACCTGGTTTCCTTTCCCTGGAACGATTGTCTGTGAATAAGGGTTTGGATACACTCCGTTTTGTCTTTGATAATCAGCGGTGGATGTACACCACCCGCAAGAACCGGTTAATGAATGAAGGCGCACTTCCTGTTCCTCCCAAGCAAAAGCATTGGATGGAAACGGATGATGAAAAGACTGCTGCTCCTGTTCCTTCGCCGGATGGGAAATATGTGGCATTTATCAAGAATCATAATATATATGTGAAGGATACGGCTACGGGAAAAGAAAAACAGTTAAGCTTGGATGGTACATTGGGCAACTATTATTCAGCCTACATCCGTTGGTCACCGGATGGCACGAAAGTGGCTTCCTGCAAAATCCGTCCGGTGGAGAAACGTTATGTTTATTATGTGGAATCTTCTCCGGCAGATCAGCTTCAGCCCAGACTTCACAAACAAGAATATGCCAAGCCGGGGGATGAACTTCCCTTCAAAGTCCCCTGCATTTATGAGGTAGAAACGGGGCGAGGCGTGATTCCTTCTACCGAATTGTTTGACCGGCAATATGAAGTCTATGGTCCCGAATGGAACAGCGACAGCCGTGGCATTACATTTGAATACAATCAGCGCGGACATCAGGTATATCGTGTACTGGAACTTTCTGCCGAAACAGGACAGGTGCGCCCCTTGGTAGAAGAAACCAGTAATAAATATGTGAACTATACCCGTCATTTCCGGCATGATCTGAAGGATGGTAAGCAGATGATATGGATGAGTGAACGTGATAACTGGAATCATCTTTATATGTATAATCGTGCCACTGCCCAGCCTGATTATCAGATAACTAAGGGAGAATGGTATGTGCGCCAAGTGCTTCGGGTAGATGAGGATAATCGTCAGATCTATTTCTCGGCAAATGGTATGCAGCCCGGTGAAGACCCTTACTTAATCCGTTATTATCGCATCGGTTTCGATGGCAAAGGGCTCACTTGCCTTACCCCCGAGGAAGGGATGCATCGGGCTACATTTTCGGATGATATGAATTACTTGGTAGATGTTTATTCTTTGGTAAACAAAGCTCCGGTTGCCGTATTGCGCAGCGCAAAGGATGGCAAAGTGGTAATGCCGCTTGAAACAGCCGATATAACCTGTCTGGAAGCAGAAGGTTGGAAAGCTCCGGAAGTATTTGTTGCCAAAGGGAGGGATGGCAAGACGGATATGTGGGGGCTGATTGCCCGCCCCACTAACTTTGATCCGAATAAGAAGTATCCGGTCATTGAATACATTTATCAGGGTCCCGGTGATCAGTATGTGCCCAAGGCTTTTCTCTCTTATAATTGGTATATGACTTCCTTAGCCGAACTCGGTTTTATCGTAGTGATGTTAGATGGAATGGGTACTTCCTTCCGTTCCCGCTCGTTCGAGAATGTGTGCTATAAGAACCTGAAAGATGCCGGCTTGCCCGACCATATTGCTTGGATAAAGGCGGCAGCACAAAAATATCCGTTTATGGACATTGACCGCGTAGGCATCTATGGTTGCTCCGCCGGCGGACAGGAATCCACGAATGCCGTTTTGCTTCACCCTGATTTCTACAAGGCAGCCTATTCCGCTTGTGGTTGCCATGACAATCGCATGGATAAGATCTGGTGGAATGAGCTTTGGTTGGGCTATCCTGTAGGAGATCAATATAAGGAAGGATCGAATGTAGAAAATGCCCATTTGTTAAGTCGCCCTTTGATGTTGGTAGTAGGGGAACTGGATGATAATGTAGATCCTGCTTCTACCATGCAAGTGGTCAATGCATTGATTAAGGCAAACAAGGATTTTGAATTGGTTGTGATTCCAGGTGCCCATCATACGGTGGGAGAAGATTTCGGGGAACATAAACGGTATGATTTCTTTGTTCGTCATTTGATGGGAGTTAATCCTCCGAAATGGGAGGAGGTAAAATAACGGGAGTTTGAAATAAGATTAGTTATGGTCGAAAGTGTTTGAGGGTACTACTTCCATTCACGTTACTAACCTTTCGGCTATCACATTACTAATGTTATGGGTGTAAGATGTATAATGTTACAGCCATGACATTAGTAATCTTTCACCTGCATCGTCTGCATCATTTAGCTTGATGTTCTCTACCCTTCACGATAGATAAAGGAATGTTTTCAATGCTATTCCGTATCAATAGAAAGTTAGTCCAAACTCTTTTCACACGTTTCATTTCTCAAACTTCCCTGTTCATCGCTGTTTTGGTGTGAAAGGAGGTTTTGGAAAAAGATAACCGGCTTTTTTAAAAAGACTTCCTTCTTTTTTGAAAAGATCAAAGTGTTTATTGATAAGGAACTGTCAACTACTTGTAGTACTATTAGTAGAATGTGAAAGTGGAGTGCAGTATTATCCTTCACATGAAAATCCCCATGAACAAAGGGGTTCAGTAGCTGTGAAATGTGGAAGCAGACAAGACAAAACTATTTTTGAAATGATAGCATTGTTGTCCACTGTAGGGGCGGATTGAATCCGCCCGAATGCATCAGATATACACCATTCGGATGCTATCGGGCAGATTCAATCTGCCCCTACGGTGGAGGCTTACCTTAAACTATTGATTCATAACCATTCCAAATAGAATGTGACTAATGAATCATCTTGATTCTTTAAAATCGTTAGTTGTATTTGTATTTTGTATGTATCCCTTGCGCTGCTGTCAAAAAGAAGATGATGAAACCATTTATCTTTCTTTTTGAAATCACGATGCAAAGATAAGGAACATTTTTAAATAACAAACAATAAAACTAAAACTTTTTGCTTTTTATTTTAAGTGGATGGCTGCAAAAAGAAAGAGGTTACTCTTGGAAGAATAACCTCTTGTTCATTTTATAAGGATAAGCCTTTACTTTTTGTTATCAGAAACGTGCGGATAATCAATTGTATAATGCAAGCCGCGACTCTCTTTGCGCTCCATGGCCTGACGGGTGATCAGGTAGCCGATATTGATCATATTGCGCAGTTCGCAGAGTTCGCGCGAAGCCTTGCAACGCTTGAACAATCGTTCTGTTTCTTCGTACAGAATATCCAGACGGTTCCATGCACGGATCAATCGGGTGTTGCTGCGCACAATGCCTACATACGCTTCCATTATCTGGTTCACTTCCTTCATACTTTGGGTAATCAGTACGCGTTCCTCGTTGTTCATCGTACCCTCGTCATTCCATTCGGGGATGTCTTCATTATAATCGTAACGATCCAGTACGCTTAAAGCGTGTTTGGCTGCCGCATCGGCATAGACCACTGCTTCTATCAACGAATTGGATGCCAGGCGGTTTCCACCATGCAGACCTGTACACGAACATTCGCCTATGGCATACAGGCGGCTGATATTGGACTGCCCGTCCAGATCTACCTTGATGCCTCCGCACAGATAGTGTGCAGCCGGGGCCACGGGGATATAGTCTTTTGTGATGTCAATGCCCAAGCTGAGGCATTTCTTATAGATATTGGGGAAATGCTTTTTCGTTTCTTCCGCATCCTTGTGGGTTACGTCCAGATATACATGGTCTTCACCGCGCTGTTTCATTTCATTGTCGATGGCGCGTGCCACAATATCACGTGGGGCAAGGGAGAGGCGCGGATCATACTTCTGCATGAATTCTTCACCGCTTTGGTTCTTCAGTACGGCACCATAACCGCGCATGGCTTCGGTAATAAGGAAGCTGGGACGGTCGCCCGGGTGAAAGAGGGCAGTGGGGTGGAACTGGATAAATTCCATATCTTTCACCGCACCTTTGGCACGATATACCATAGCTATTCCGTCTCCGGTGGCGACTAACGGATTGGTGGTGTTGCGATAAACAGCTTCACAACCGCCGGTTGCCATAATGGTCACCTTGGAAAGGAAGGTGTCTACATCGCCGGTAGCCTCATTCAGCACGTAGGCGCCAAAACACTTGATGCCCGGAGTATAGCGGGTAACAATAATGCCCAAGTGATGCTGGGTAATGATTTCTACTGCGTAATGATCTGTAAAGATCGTGATATTGGGATGGGCTTTTACTGCCTCAATCAGACTGGTTTGTATTTCGGCGCCTGTATTGTCTTTATGGTGCAGGATGCGGAATTCAGAGTGTCCGCCTTCCTTGTGCAAGTCAAACTCACCGTTTTCTTTTTTGTCGAAATCTACTCCCCATTTTATCAATTCGTTGATTTGTGCCGGAGCTTCGCGCACTACCTTTTCTACGGCTTCCCGGTCGCTTATCCAGTCTCCGGCAATCATCGTATCTTCAATGTGCTTCTCAAAATTATCTACCTTCAGGTTGGTAACGGATGCTATACCTCCTTGAGCAAAGTAAGTGTTAGCTTCTTCCAATCCGGCTTTACAAATCAAGGCGACTTTACCTTTATGAGCCACTTTCAGCGCAAAACTCATTCCCGCAAGTCCTGAGCCGATAACAAGGAAATCGAATTTTTTAACCATGATAATATGCTTTATGGGTGCAAAGCTACGAAAAACCTTTATTGCTTGTACTTTTTGAGGGCGTTTTTACTGCTTTTTTCATGGAAAATAAGTGGAAGGGATAGTTGCCGAATGGAAATTAAAGTGTAACTTTCCGCATTTTTAAATAAAATGCGATGGAAAATGATGTGCAGGTTGTTCGCGAAAGCGAAGTGAAAGAACTTATTATAGAGTTGCGTGGCGAGAAAGTTTTGATAGATAGAGATGTGGCCAAGCTGTATGGTGTGGAAACCAGAGATATAAATAAAGCAGTAAAAAATAATGCTGATAAGTTTCCTAAAAGCTATTGTTTTAGTTTGCAATCGTCTGAAAAACAGGAACTGGTGGAAAATTTCCACCGGTTAGAAAGTTTGAAGTACTCAACGGTTGCTCCTAGGGCATTTACGGAACGGGGATTATATATGTTGGCTACAATATTGAAAGGTCCGCGAGCTACCGCAACCACTTTTGCTATCATTGAATCTTTTTTCAAGTTAAGAGAATTAGTGCGGAATGTGAATATAATGTCTACGGAGCGTGATGAGGAAAAGCAGAAAAGTTTGATGCAACGTAGTGGAGAACTGCTGAATGATCTGTTGGCTGATGAAGGTGAAATAACGGAGACGGAATCCTCTATTGAGTTGAACCTGTATGCCTTGAAAGTGAAACGTACGGTGAAGAAGACCAAGAAAGGATAAAGTAGTCGGAAAAAGGTAGAACAAATAGATAAAATTTGTATCTTGCGGACAAATTTTAGAAAGATGATGAATCGTATTTTTCATGTAAAGATAGCACAAGGTGCTTATATATTTCTTGTCCTGTGTACGGCGTTAATGGTTATTGCCTTTTGGTATCAGGAAGCGATAGTGGGAATGATCATGGCATTATTACTGATTGTCAATATTGAACGCATTATTCATTCTACTTATACGCTGACTGCGGACGGAAAGGTGGTGGTGTATTATGGCCGTTTCTATAAAGGGAAGACTATTTCCTTAACTGATATTACAGATGTGGAATTGAAACGAAGTTCCGGATTTGGAGGAATAATGCCCTCACAATATGTATTGATACACTATGAAAACAAACTGTTGTCATTAGTGCCTGTAAAGCCAAAGGAATTTATAAATGCATTAGTGATACGTTTGGAACATAGAATGGAAGAAGAATAACCTTTATAAATTAAATAAATACCATGAAATATCAAATCGCAATCATCGGCGGAGGTCCTGCGGGATACACAGCTGCCGAAGCTGCCGGAAAGGCAGGACTGAGTGTTGTATTATTCGAAAAGAGAAGTCTGGGCGGTGTATGCCTTAATGAAGGATGTATCCCCACAAAGACGTTGCTCTACTCGGCAAAAGTGTATGATTATGCCAAGCATGCTTCCAAATATGCGGTAACAGTGCCGGAAGCTTCTTTTGATGCGGCTAAGATAGTAGCCCGTAAATCAAAAGTGGTGCGCAAACTGGTGCTGGGCATCAAGGCGAAGCTGACTGCCCATAATGTAAATATAGTAACCGGAGAAGCAACCGTCATAGACAAGAATACTATAAAATGCGGTGAAGAAACTTATGAATGTGAGAACTTGTTGCTGTGCACCGGAAGTGAGACTTTTATTCCTCCTATCCCGGGAGTGGATACAGTAGATTATTGGACACACCGCGATGCGTTGGATTGCAAGGAACTGCCTGCTTCACTGACCATTGTGGGAGGTGGAGTGATCGGAATGGAATTTGCTTCTTATTTCAACAGCATGGGAGTGAAGGTCACCGTTGTCGAAATGATGGATGAAATTCTGGGTGGCATGGACAAGGAATTGTCTGCCCTGCTTCGTGCCGAGTATGCTAAAAGAGGAATCCAGTTTATGCTGAGTACAAAAGTGACTCAGATTGAGAACCAAATGGGTTGCATTACATTATATTGCGAACCGGCGGAAGGTGGAATGATGACTATTCAAGCCGAGAAATTGTTGATGAGTGTAGGACGCCGCCCGGTTACAAAAGGTTTCGGATTGGAAAACTTGAACTTGGAGGTGACGGAACGCAGATGCATTAAGGTAGATGAATATTTGCAATCGTCTGTTCCCGGAGTGTATGTATGCGGAGACTTGAACGGAGTTTCTTTGTTGGCGCATACCGCTGTGCGTGAGGCGGAAGTGGCTGTTCATCATATTATCGGAAAAGAAGACGCAATGAGTTATCGTGCTATTCCGGGTGTAGTTTACACTAATCCTGAAATTGCCGGAGTAGGCATGAGCGAAGAAGCCTTGAAGGCTGCGGGCATTCCTTATAATACGGTGAAGTTGCCGATGGCTTATTCCGGACGTTTCGTTGCAGAGAATGAAGGAGTGAATGGAGTTTGCAAGGTGCTGACTGCTGAAGATGGAACGATATTGGGCGCGCATATGTTGGGCAATCCGGCTTCGGAATTGATTGTAATGGCAGGTATGGCTATCGAAGATCGTAAGACGGTAGAGGATTGGAAGCGGTATGTGTTCCCTCATCCTACTGTTGGTGAGATATTTAGAGAGTTATAAACGATATTATTGCTTATTGAAAGTTGCATCCACTGTAGGGGCGGATTGAATCTGCCCGAACCAGCGGGCATAAATCTGGGTATATATTCATAAATATGCCTTTCAAGGTGTTATCGGGCAGATTCAATCTGCCCCTACAGTGGATGCTATCTTTAGATAATACATATACGAATATATACAAATGAAACGATTTTCCCTTTTCCTATTACTGATCCTATCCATAAACCTTATAAACGCCCAGCCCCTCTCCCAGCGACTGGATGCTTTGTTGAATGAAGACCTCTTGAAAACCTCTGAGGTCGGCATCACCGTATTCGATCTTACCACCGGTGAATCCCTCTATCGCTATCAAGACGAAAAACTATACCGCCCCGCTTCCATCGAGAAAATAATTACCTCCGTCACAGCCTTGGCACAACTGGGTACAGATTACACCATGAATACCAGCCTGCGCTATACCGGAAAAATAGAAAACGATACCCTGAAAGGCAACCTCTACCTGATAGGCGGCTTCGATCCAGAATTTATGGATGAAGACCTCAACCGACTTATCGAAACATTGGAATCCCGTGGCATCCGCTACATAACGGATACTATCGCCGCCGATGTTTCCATGACCGACTCTGTTTATTGGGGTCCCGGATGGTCATGGGATGATACACCCTATTCTTTCCAACCTTATCTCTCCCCTCTGATGCTGAACCGCGGTTGCGTAGATGTTTCCGTTTCCCCTACCCAAAAAGACTCTTTGCCCCAAGTAACCTGCATCCCTGTTTCTGACTACTATACCGTGAATAATCAGGGAACGAGCCGCAATCCGCAAGCAGGGAAACTGGAAATTACCCGCAACTGGCTGAGTAACGGTAATGTAATCACGATTTCGGGTAACGTATCCCGTCCCTATACCGAAAAACTAAATGTGTACACTTCCAAAGATTTCTTCTTCCACACCTTCATCAGCCGTCTGCGGAATAAAGGCATTGAAGCACGAGCCCATGCTTATGCCGAATGCCCTGCCACAGCCGACAGTATAACCACCATTCAAAGACCCATCAAAGAAGTCTTGGAACGTGCCTTGAAAAAGAGCGATAACCTGTGTGCCGAATCCATGTTCTACCATTTGGCAGCCAAGCGCTCCCTGCACAAACAGGTGACTGGCGAGGACGGTACGGATGCCATCAACGCCTTTATGAAAACCGCATTAGGCTTTAACCCCGACAATTATAAGATAGTAGACGGCAGCGGTGTTTCTTTGTACAATTATATCTCCCCGCGCTTGTTGCTGGAATACCTTAAATATGCCTATTACCATCGGGAAATCTTTCTCCCCCTGCATGAATCCCTTCCCATAGCCGGAGTGGACGGCACTTTGCAAAACCGTATGAAGCAAACCAAAGCCCGTGGAAATGTACATGCCAAGACCGGTTCGGTGACAGGCGTGAGCTCTTTGGCAGGCTATGTAAAAGCAGGGAACGGGCATCAGTTAGCATTCGTAATCATTAACCAGAATGTATTAAAGCTAAGCCGTGCCCGCGCTTTCCAAGATAAGGTATGTGATATTTTATCTCGTTGAAATTGAGCCTTCAGGTGTATTTATTCGTATTATGTAGCAGATTACGCATATAATCGGACAAAATTTACACCTATTCTGAACGATTTTTATAGCCTAGTAACGATATTGTTTCGTAACTTTGCCAAAGTAGAAACCAGATGAATACTATAAAAACGTAGAATGCATATGAAGACAAACTATGAAATTCGCTATGCCGCCCATCCCGAAGATGCCAAAAGCTATGACACTACACGGATACGCCGCGATTTCTTGATAGAGAAAGTATTTTCGGACAACGAAGTAAATATGGTATATTCCATGTACGACCGTATGGTGGTAGGTGGAGCCAAACCGGTGGGGGAAGTATTGACGCTGGAAGCTATCGATCCGTTGAAAGCTCCTTATTTCCTGACCCGTCGTGAAATGGGTATTTTCAATGTAGGAGGCCCCGGCATCGTAAAAGCCGGTGATGCCGTATTCGAATTGGATTATAAAGAAGCACTTTACCTAGGTTCGGGCGACCGTGAAGTGACTTTTGAAAGCAAAGATGCCAGCCATCCTGCCAAGTTCTATTTCAACTCTGTCACCGCCCATTGCAACTACCCCGATAAGAAGGTGGCGAAAGCTGATGCCATTGTTGCCGAAATGGGTTCATTGGAAGGTTCCAACCACCGTTGCATCAACAAAATGCTGGTAAGCCAGGTATTGCCTACCTGCCAGTTGCAGATGGGAATGACCGAACTGAAACCGGGAAGTGTATGGAACACTATGCCGGCACACGTACATAGCCGTCGCATGGAGGCTTATTTCTATTTTGAAGTACCCGAAGAACATGCCGTATGCCACTTTATGGGTGAAGTAAACGAAACCCGCCACTTGTGGATGAAAGGCGACCAGGCGGTTCTTTCTCCCGAATGGTCTATCCATAGCGCTGCCGCTACACATAATTATACCTTTATCTGGGGTATGGGCGGCGAGAATCTGGATTATGGCGACCAGGACTTCTCGTTAATCACAGACTTGAAATAATAAAAACATAACTTCATTAATTTAAAGAATTAAGTATCATGAATCAGTATTTGAATTTTTCTTTAGAGGGTAAGGTAGCACTGGTTACCGGCGCTTCTTATGGTATCGGTTTTGCTATCGCTTCTGCTTTCGCAGAACAGGGTGCAACGATTTGTTTCAACGACATCAATCAGGAATTGGTAGATAAAGGTATGGCTTCTTATGCCGAAAAGGGAATCAAAGCACACGGATATGTATGTGATGTTACCGACGAATCTGCTGTTCAGGCTATGGTGGCTACCATTGCAAAGGAAGTGGGAACGATTGATATTTTGGTAAACAATGCCGGCATCATCCGCCGCGTTCCGATGCACGAAATGGAAGCTGCTGACTTCCGCCGTGTCATTGATATTGACCTGAATGCTCCGTTCATTGTTTCTAAGGCCGTTCTGCCTGCTATGATGGAAAAGGGACATGGCAAGATTATCAATATCTGTTCTATGATGTCCGAACTGGGACGTGAAACCGTATCTGCTTATGCAGCAGCTAAGGGCGGCTTGAAGATGTTGACCCGTAATATCTGTTCAGAATATGGTGAATACAACATCCAGTGTAATGGCATCGGCCCGGGTTATATTGCTACTCCGCAGACTGCTCCGTTGCGCGAAATTCAGCCTGATGGCAGCCGTCATCCGTTTGATACGTTTATTTGTGCCAAGACTCCTGCCGGACGTTGGTTGGATCCTCAGGAGTTGACCGGTCCTGCTGTGTTCCTGGCATCCGAAGCCTCTAATGCAGTCAATGGCCATATCTTGTATGTAGATGGCGGTATTTTGGCTTACATCGGTAAACAGCCTAAATAATTATTTGACAGAATACCAAAGAATCTGCTTGCGTCATTGCTGATGCTTGCAGATTCTTTGTATTTTTGTACCTTGGTTGACAAAAAATAAATAGTATGAAAAAAATCTTTTTAGCTGTAGCAACAGTATTCATGATGTTTTCCTGTTCTCAGAAAGAGCCGGTGACTGTTACGGTAACCAATCCGTTGGCTTTGGATAGAGATGGCGAGATGGTAGAAGTCTCTATGGCGGAAATCTCGAAAAAGTTGCAATTACCTGATACGGCACAAGTGATAGTGTTTGATGAGAGTGGGTTGGAAGTACCCTATCAGATTACTTATAATGATATGCTTATTTTCCCTGTTTCGGTGAAAGGGGAAGGATCTGCCACCTTTATTATATCGGAAGGTACTCCGCAGCCCGTGGATGTGGCAGCCTGCGGACGCCAGTATCCGGAACGTCTGGATGATATGGCGTGGGAGAATGACCGGGCGGCTTATCGTGCTTATGGTCCTGCCTTGCAAGCAAAGGGTGAGCGTGGTTTTGGCTATGATGTCTGGACCAAGAGTGTTCCCGATATGGTAGTGGAAGACCGCTATGACAATGAATTGAATCATCATATCTCTTACCATGTGGATCATGGTAATGGTATGGATTGCTATGCGGTAGGTCCTACTCTGGGTGGGGGCACGGCGGCATTGTTCCCCGATAGTACGATTGTTTATCCGTATTGCTATAAGGAATGTGAGGTATTGGATAACGGTCCTTTGCGCTTTACAGCCAAGTTGGTGTATAATCCGCTGATTGTGAAAGGTGACTCCGGTGTTATTGAGACTCGCGTTATATCATTGGATAAAGGATCGCAGTTGAATAAAACGGTGGTTACTTATGATAATCTGAAAGAAATAACTCCGGTGGTGACGGGGATTGTGTTGCACAAAGAGAATCCGATGGGATATAGTTTTGATATGAATGCAGGTTACATTGCATATGCTGATTCTACGGAAAATCCGCGTAACAATAATGGAGTGATTTATATAGGTGCTGTATTCCCTGCCAATATTCAGGCTACAACGCAGCTGTTTTCTAAAGAGGAACAGAAAGAGCATGGAGGTGCATTGGGTCATGTGCTGGGTATCAGTGACTATGAACCGGGAGCCGAGTATGTATATTACTGGGGTTCGGGTTGGAGCAAATATGGTTTCGAAGCTGATACGGATTGGACTAAGTATTTGGAAGAATATGCACAGAGGGTGCGTAATCCGTTGACTGTTACTGTGCAGTAATTTTATTGATTATCATTTTCATGTTAATATGGGCCTTAGATGTTAATTCTTTAAGGTCCATCATCTTTTTTGTACCTTTTTTGTTTCATTGCAATAGACGAAATTAAACTAGTTATTTATTTGTTAATAGACAATGCAATGAACAATAAACCTAAACCTCTAAGACATTGCCGGCAGAAACTAAGGACATTATGCACCTTAGTCTGCCTGCTGCTAATGGTTACGTCACTCTCCGCCCAGGAAAAGACCGTAACCGGAACCGTAACCGATTCGGCCAATGAGCCCCTGATTGGAGCATCGGTACTTATTCAAGGTACTTCCAACGGCACGATAACAGACATCGACGGAAAGTACAGCATCACCGCCTCTCCCCAAGACGTATTGGAATTTTCCTACGTGGGTATGGTGAAACAAGATGTGAAAGTAGGCACCCAGCATGTAATCAACGTAACGCTGAAAGAAGATTCGCAGATACTGGCGGAAACAGTCGTGATTGGCTACGGTAGCGCCAAGAAACGCGATTTAACCGGTTCCATTACCAACATCAAGGGAGCCGAAATAGCCAATAAACCTTCTACCAACCCTTTATCCTCCCTGCAAGGAAAAGTAGCCGGCGTACAGATTATCAACTCGGGACAGGCCGGCTCGGACCCCGAAATCCGCGTGCGGGGTACTAACTCCATTAATGGCTATAAACCTCTCTACATTGTGGACGGACTGTTCAATGATAACATAAACTTTCTGAATCCTGAAGACATAGAGTCCATGGAAGTATTGAAAGACCCTTCCTCACTGGCAATCTTTGGCGTGCGAGGTGCCAATGGCGTGATTATCATTACCACCAAGAAGGCAAAGGAGGGACAGACATTGGTGAACATCAACACTTCTTTCGGCTGGAAACATGTAGCGGATAGAATCAAGATGGTGAACGCTTCCCAATTCAAGGAACTTTATAATGAACAGCTTACCAATGAAGGACATTCCCTTTTCGACTTCTCCGCCTGGAATGCCGATACGGATTGGCAGGATGAAGTCCTACAAAACGGTTTTCTCACAAATAATAATATCAGTGTAACGGGCGCTTCGGAGAAACATAGCTTTTACCTAGGCATGGGATACTCCTATGAACAGGGTAATATCAAGCACGAAAAGTTCAGCAAGATCACTCTGAATGCCAGTAATGAATATAAAATCACTGATAAAATAAAGGTAGGCTTCCAGTTCAACGGTGCACGTATGTTGCCTGCCGATAGCAAATCCATATTGGGAGCTGTCCGCACTACCCCTGTAGCTCCTGTTTTCAATGAGGAATACCAGCTATATGCCGCTTTGCCGGAGTTCCAGAAGGCACAGATGATGAACCCGATGGTGGATGTGGATTTGAAAGCCAATACCACCCGTGCTGAGAATTACCGCGCTTCGGGCAATATTTATGGAGAGGTGGACTTTCTGAAACACTTTAATTTCAGAGCCGTATTCTCTATGGATTATGGTTCCAATAACGGACGGACGTATCAACCGATTATTAAGGTATATGACAATACGGTAAAAGGAAATGTAGCCACCTTGGGCACCGGCAAGACGGAAGTGAGTCAGTTCAAAGAGAACGAAACGAAAGTACAAAGTGACTATGTACTGACCTATACCAACAGTTTCGGCGACCATAACCTGACTGCCACGGCAGGCTTCACTACCTACTATAATTCCCTCAGCCGCCTGGACGGTTCCCGCGGACAAGGCATCGGACTCGTTATCCCCGATGATCCCAATAAATGGTTTGTCAGCATTGGCGACCTTGCCACGGCAACTAATGGAAGTACCCAATGGGAGCGTTCTACCGTTTCTTTCCTGGGACGTGTGATCTACAATTATAAAGGTAAATACCTCTTTAACGGTTCTTTCCGTCGGGATGGTTCCTCGGCTTTCTCGTACACCGGAAATCAATGGCAGAACTTTTATTCCGTAGGTGCCGGATGGTTAATGACGGAAGAGGAGTTTATGAAAGGAATCGATTGGCTGGATATGTTAAAGTTGAAAGGTTCATGGGGTACGCTGGGTAATCAGAATTTGGATACGGCTTATCCGGCAGAACCGTTGTTGGAGAATGCTTTCGGGGCGGTATTCGGTAATCCTTCTACCATCTATCCGGGCTATCAGTTGGCTTATCTGCCCAATCCGAACCTTCGTTGGGAAAAGGTGGAGGCTTGGGAAGTGGGGCTGGAATCGAATATGTTCCGCAACCGTTTGCATTTTGAGGGAGTATATTATAAGAAGAATACCAAAGATCTGCTGGCTAAAGTCCCCGGTCTTTCGGGAACCATTCCAGGCATCGGTAACTTGGGACAGATTGAGAACAAAGGGGTGGAACTCTCAGCCAGTTGGCGCGACCAAATAGGTGACTGGGGATATAATGTGGGAGTGAACCTCACTACCATCAAGAATCGGGTAAAGAGCTTGGTGCAGGACGGTTATTCCATCATTGCCGGAGATAAGAACCAGAGTTATACCATGGCAGGTTATCCTATCGGCTTCTTCTATGGCTACAAAGTGGAGGGAGTGTATCAGTCACAGGCGGATATTGACGCTTCCCCCAAGAATACACTGGCCGCAGTAACTCCGGGCGACTTGAAATTCGCCGATGTGGATGGTAATGGCGAGATTACTCCTGCCGACCGCACCCAGATCGGTGATCCTACCCCGGATGTAACCTATGGCATCTCCCTGGGTGTATCTTATAAAGGTTGGGAACTGGGCATCGACATGATGGGTCAGGGCGGCAATCAGATTTATCGTACCTGGGATAACTATAATTGGGCACAGTTTAATTACATGGATCAACGCATGGACCGCTGGCACGGAGAAGGTACTTCCAATACCCAACCGTTACTGAATACCAAACATGCCATCAACTTCGAGAACTCGGAATATTATGTAGAGAACGGCAGTTTCTTTCGCATCCGTAATGTGCAACTGGGCTACACCTTTGACAAAGCACTCATTTCCAAGATAGGGCTGAAAGCATTGAAGGCATATTTCAATATCCAAAACCTGAAAACCTGGAAACACAATACGGGCTATACGCCCGAGTTTGGCGGTTCTGCTATCGCTTTCGGGGTGGATAACGGCAGTTATCCGGTTCCTGCTATTTATACATTTGGACTCAATATAACATTCTAATTGATTATGAAACGAAATAAATATCTATTATCCATAGGGGTGATGGCAGGAATGCTTGCCCTGACCGGTTGTAATGATTTCCTAGACCGCAGTCCTCAGGGACAATTCACGGAAGATGATCATCCCGGTGCCTTGGCAGAGGGAAAGGTGTTCAATATCTACACCATGATGCGCAGTTTTGATATTACTGCGGGTACTCCGGCATTTGCCATCCACTGTTTCCGCTCCGAGGATTCGGAGAAGGGCAGTATCTCCAGTGACGGTTCGGAGCAGGCGGCTATGTACGATGATTTTCTGTACAATGCCAGCAATGGGCTGATTAAATCATACTGGAGCCAGAATTATGCTATTATTTATCAGTGTAATGATGTGCTTGATGCCATTGAAACAGGGCATCTGACCGGGGAAAACGATCTTTATAATAAAGGAGAAGCTTTGTTTTTCCGTGCCTATTGTTACTTCAATTTGGTGAGGGCCTTTGGCGAAGTGCCGTTGGTTACTTTTAAGGTAAATGAGGCTTCGGAGGCAAATGTGCCTAAAACGACTGTGGCAAAAATCTATGAACAGATAGACAAAGACTTGGATGATGCCGAAGACCTGCTTCCCGACCAGTGGCCGGTAGCCTACTTGGGGCGATTGACGTGGGGGGCAGCCCGTGCCCTGCATGCCCGTACCTATATGATGCGCAATGACTGGAAGAATATGTACAGCGCAGCTTCGGATGTGATGGGAAAGGGGATTTATAACCTGAATACTCCCTATGATAAGATATTCACGGATGAAGGCGAGAATAGTGGCGGTTCGATATTCGAACTGCAATGTACGGCTACGGCTGCTATGCCGCAGAGTGATAAGATAGGCAGTCAGTTTTGTGAAGTGCAGGGCGTGCGTGGTGCCGGACAGTGGGATCTGGGCTGGGGCTGGCACATGGCTACCGAATTGATGGCGGAAGCATTTGAACCCGGTGATCCGCGCAAGGATGCCACTTTGCTTTATTTCCGTCGTCAGGATACGGACCCGGTTACTCCCCAGAACACAAATAAGCCTTATGGGGAATCTCCTGTGTCACAGGCTATGGGGGCTTATTTTAATAAGAAAGCCTATACCAATCCCGCTTTGCGGCAAGAGTTCACGAATAAAGGGTATTGGGTGAATATTCGTCTGATACGTTACTCGGATGTGGTGTTGATGGCGGCTGAGGCTGCTAATGAGTTGGGGAATACAACGGAGGCTCAAAAAGATTTGGAGATGGTACGTGCCCGTGCTCGTGGAAATAATCCGGGGGTGTTGCCCGAGGTTACTTCTTTGGAACAAGGGGTATTGCGGGATGCTATTCGCCATGAACGCCGTGTGGAACTAGGTTTGGAGTTTGACCGCTTCTATGATTTGGTTCGTTGGGGCATTGCAGAGCAGGTGCTTCATGCGGCGGGAAAGAGTAATTATCAGCCAAAGAATGCGTTATTGCCTATTCCACAGGATGAAATAGATAAGTCGAAAGGGGTGCTGGTGCAGAATCCGGATTATCTGTAAAGGTGTAATTTCATTCAAAACGGGCTGGGAATGAATAGCATTGCCATCCACCGTAGGGGCAGATTGAATCTGCCCGATAACATCCGAATGGTGTATCTGTGGATGCATTCGGGCGGATTCAATCCGCCCCTACGGTGGAGGTTTACCTTAAACAATTCATTCAAAACCACCCCTAAACAATCATACTATAAACCCATAATATATGAACAAAATCTTCCATAGAATAAAGCAAGTAGCCCCATTATTAATGGTCGCCACCATGAGTGTCCAAGCGCAAAAGTCCCCCCGGGACATGGATCGCTTCATCACCAACCTGATGAATAAAATGACCCTCGAAGAGAAAATAGGTCAACTAAACCTCCCCGTCACCGGCGAAATAACCACCGGACAGGCAAAGAGCAGTGACATATCCGCCCGCATCAAGCGTGGCGAAGTAGGCGGACTCTTTAACTTGAAAGGAGTAGCCCGCATTAAAGACGTCCAACAACTGGCAGTAAAAGACTCCCGCCTGGGCATCCCCCTGCTCTTTGGCATGGACGTGATCCACGGCTACGAAACCATGTTTCCCATTCCCTTGGGACTATCCTGCACCTGGGACATGAAAGCCATTGAAGAATCCGCCCGCATCGCCGCCATCGAAGCCAGTGCCGACGGCATCTCATGGACTTTCAGCCCAATGGTAGACGTGAGCCGTGATCCCCGTTGGGGACGTGTATCCGAAGGAAACGGAGAAGACCCGTTCCTGGGCGCAGAAATAGCCAAAGCAATGGTGCGCGGCTACCAAGGCGACCACATGGAGCGCAATGACGAAATCATGGCATGTGTCAAGCATTTCGCCCTCTACGGCGCTCCCGAGGCAGGACGCGACTACAACACCGTGGACATGAGCCGCCAGCGTATGTTCAACGACTATATGCTCCCCTACCAAGCGGCAGTAGATGCCGGAGTAGGTAGTGTAATGGCCTCCTTCAACGAAGTGGACGGCATCCCCGCCACCGCAAATAAATGGCTGATGACCGATGTATTGCGTAAGCAATGGGGCTTCGGTGGTTTTGTGGTGACCGATTATACCGGAATCTACGAAATGATAGACCACGGCATCGGCAATTTGCAAGAAGTCGCCGCCCGTGCCCTCAATGCCGGGGTAGATATGGATATGGTGAGCGACGCCTTTGTAGGCACCCTGAAACAATCGGTGCAGGAAGGAAAAGTATCCATGCAGACCTTGGATAATGCCTGCCGCCTTATCTTGGAGGCCAAATATAAATTGGGACTGTTTGATAACCCTTATAAATATTGTGACTTAAAGCGTCCTGCCCGTGACATATTTACTCCCGAGCATCGCACAGCAGCACGCCGCATTGCCGCAGAAAGTTTTGTTCTGTTGAAGAACAGTACTGCCGTAGGGGCGGAAAACCTTCTGCCCGAAGCCACAGCGCAGCCCCTCCTTCCCTTAGAGATGAAAGGAAACATCGCCGTCATAGGCCCCTTAGCCGATACCCGCACCAACATGCCCGGCACATGGAGCGTAGCTGCCATACTGGATAAATCCCCTTCTTTAGTTGAAGGCCTGAAAGAAATGACCTCCGGAAAAGCAAACATCCTATACGCCAAAGGCAGTAACCTGATGAGCGATGCCGCCTACGAAGAACGGGCAACGATGTTCGGCCGCACCCTGCACCGCGATGCCCGTACCGATGCCCAATTATTACAAGAAGCATTGGCTGTAACCAAGAAATCCGATGTTATCATTGCCGCTCTGGGTGAATCCTCCGAAATGAGTGGCGAGAGCAGTAGCCGCACCTCACTGGATATTCCCGATGTGCAACGCACCCTGCTCCGGGAACTCTTGAAAACAGGCAAACCGGTTGTATTAGTCCTTTTCACCGGCCGCCCCCTCACACTGGAATGGGAGCAAGCCCATGTTCCCGCCATTCTGAACGTATGGTTTGGAGGCAGTGAAGCAGCTTACGCCATCGGTGATGTGCTCTTTGGAAACGTGAACCCCAGTGGAAAGCTTACCATGACTTTCCCCAAAAACGTAGGTCAGATACCTATTTACTATGCGCATAAGAATACAGGCCGTCCCCTTCACCCGGGCAAATGGTTCGAGAAATTCCGCAGCAACTATCTGGATGTGGACAATGAACCGCTTTACCCATTCGGCTACGGCCTTTCTTATACCACGTTCAGCTATAGCGACATCACACTGGATCGAACTGCCTTGCCCATGAACGGCTCCCTGACGGCAAAAGTCACCCTGACCAACACCGGAAATCGTGATGGGGCAGAAGTAGTCCAGCTATATATTCGTGACCGGGTAGCTACCAGCACCCGCCCCGTAAAGGAACTGAAAGGCTTTCAGAAAATATTCCTGAAAGCAGGGGAATCCCGTGAAGTATCTTTCCGGATCACTCCCGACCTATTGAAGTATTACAACTATGACTTGCAATATGTAGCCGAACCCGGTGACTTCGACCTCATGATAGGCACGGACAGCCGGCATGTGAAAACGGCAACATTCACGCTGCACTAACCTAAACCCAATGAAAAGATGAAGAAAATTTCCCTATGTGCAGCGGTGTTGCTGCTTTTCTCGCTGATGGCTTGTAAAAACAAGCCATCGGCACCGGCTTCTGCCCACATGCATCTGTCATCCTTTGCCGACACCCTTTCCATTACTGACGATGCACTGATGGACACCGTTCAGCGCCGCACCTTTCAATATTTCTGGGCAGGCGGAGAACCTTATAGCGGCATGGCACGCGAAAGATACCATATAGATAATGTGTATCCCGCAGGCGGTCCCGAAGTGGTGACTTCGGGTGGCAGCGGTTTTGGCATTATGGCTATCCTCTCCGGCATAGACCGTGGCTACGTCACCCGTGCGGAAGGCATGCAACGCATGGAGAAGATTGTGGCTTTTTTGGAAAAGGCCGACCGTTTTCATGGAGCCTATCCTCATTGGTGGAACGGAGAAACCGGAAAGGTATTGCCTTTCGGAGCAAAAGACAACGGTGGCGATTTGGTAGAAACCGCCTTTCTGATGCAAGGTCTGCTGGCTGTCCACCAATACTATGTAAACGGAACGCAAGAGGAAAAAGCATTGGCGGCGCGTATCGACCGCCTGTGGCGCGAAGTGGATTGGAACTTTTATCGCAAGGACGGTCAGAATGTACTTTACTGGCATTGGAGCCCTACGGACGGATGGGCAATGGACTTCCCCGTGCACGGATACAATGAGTGCATGATTATGTATATTCTTGCCGCTGCTTCTCCTACGCACAGTGTGCCTGCGGCAGTTTATAGTGAAGGCTGGGCACAGAATGGAGCCATCGTTTCCCCTCACACAGTGGAGGGAATCAAGTTGCATCTGCATTACCAAGGCACGGAGGCCGGACCTTTATTCTGGGCGCAATACTCTTTCCTGGGTCTGAATCCCCGTGGCTTGCGCGATAAATATTGCCCCAGTTATTTCAATGAAATGCGTAACCTTACTTTGGTGAACCGTGCCTATTGCATCCGCAATCCCAAGCATTATGTTGGTTTCGGTCCGGATTGTTGGGGGCTGACCGCCAGTTATTCAGTAGATGGATATGCTGCACATGCACCCAATGAACAGGAAGACCGGGGAGTTATTTCTCCTACTGCCGCTTTGTCTTCCATTGTCTATACGCCGGAGTATTCTTTGCAAGTGATGCGCCATCTGTATGCTATGGGGGATAAGGTATTTGGTCCATACGGATTTTACGATGCGTTCAGTGAAACAGGGCATTGGTATCCCAAACGCTATCTGGCTATTGACCAAGGACCTATTGCGGTGATGATTGAGAACTATCGTTCCGGCTTGCTATGGAATTTGTTCATGAGCCATCCCGATGTGCAGACGGGGTTGAAAAAGCTGGGATTTACTTATACCAAATAAAAAAAGGTATTCGGCTTTTATTAGTCGAATACCTTGAATTCATAGCCTTGTTCCAATAGCCATTCTATGGCTCGGGGCAAAGCATATTTCATGTTCTTTTCTGCCTTTATGGAATCGTGGAAGGTGATGATGGAACCGTTTCGCACATAGTGTTTTACTTTCCTCAGTACTTGCCTTCCGTTCAGTTTGTTGCTGTAATCGCGGGTAACCAAGTCCCACATCACAATCTGGTATCTGTGTCGCAGCACCATGTATTGCATCCAGCGCATATGTCCGTGTGGGGGGCGGAATAGGTTGGTGTGAATCAGTTCGTTGGCTTTGTCCGTGTTTGCCAGATAATTCTTGCTACGGTATTCAAATCCGCGGATATGGTTGAAAGTATGATTGCCCAGTCGGTGTCCACGCTCTACAATCATTTTGAACTCCTCCGGATGTTTGCGCACATTGTCGCCCACCAGGAAGAAGGTTGCCTTAATATTGTACTTGTCTAATAAATCGAGTACCCACGGCGTGATTTCGGGGATCGGCCCGTCATCGAAGGTGAGATAAACCGCTTTTACGTTCTTGTCCATTCGCCAAAAGGCGCGGGGATAGAGCCAACGGAGTATCAACGGGGGTTGTTCTATTAACATGAGCTTGTGTATTTAAAAGAAAGGATATGTCAAAGTAATTTTTGCTATCATTAACTGTAGGGGCAGATTGAATCTGCCCGACAACAATTAGCTTTGTGTATACGGGCGGATTCAATCCGCCCCTACTGTTGGTACTTAGTTCCTATATACTTTTGACACAATTCCTTCAATTACTGTTTTGTTACTTATTCTTTCCACCTACACGCTTATTGAATACATCATATAATTCTTCAAACTTCTTAGCGTAGTGGGCAGCCACATCCGAATTCTTCTTCTGTTCACCTTCACCCTGTATGCCACCGGCAGCACTAGAGCGGGCGAGGCTCTTGTTGATTTCATCCAAGATGTAGAAATTACGCAAGCAATCCTCATATGAACCTTGCAGGCGTTGGTCGTCCAGACTCAGATACCAGGCAATGTATTCCACAGCTTTGTTTGCCAAATCATTCAGGATAGCTTCGCCTTTTTCTTTTTCTCCCAGTGCCAGATAGTCGTCTGCCATCTCCTTGGAACTGCTCATAATGTAGTCGTGGGGCACGGTGGTGCTTGGAATCATTTCCGAGCAATAGTCAAGGGCTTTCAGCGCCTTATCCTTCTTGCCTTCCTTTATCAACTGGCTTGCCAGCTGGATGAACATACGGCGATGAGTCTGGCACATACGCATTACCGTTTCATCAATGTATATATCCGGGTTATTGATACCTCCGAATTTGAACTTGTTCATCAGGTTGTCATACATCTTTTCGGTGTCGATGCGCGCATTCAGTTCCGTAGTGTTGAACGGTGTAATGCGGTAAGCCAATCCTTCCTGCATAAAGTTGTTGCCCAAATTCAGGTGGTTGTCGGTTCCTACGGTGATTGCCATGTACAAGGGACGTTCCCAGTTGGCATTTGCCAGCATTTCCAGCATCATTAGTTCACTCTTGTACAGCATACGTTTGCCTTTCAGAGAGATACTCATGTAGTCGGGAATTTCGCCATGCAGTGAGTCGGGAATCATCATGCCCGAACGCTTGATGGCTTCCTTATCCAGCTTGATGACGATGCTGTCTGTAGGTATCAACTGCAAACCTTCCTTGGGTGAGCGTACCCAGTATTTCAGGATATTCTTCAATTCATATGGGTTGTCGCCAAATTCCTTGGCAGCTTCTTCCGGATTCTGCTTGTAGAAGTTGTTGATGCTTTCCATTACTTCCGGACGCACGGCTACTCCTTCATTGTGTCCCTGTACGTATTCCAAACGGCTCCAGTTGATAGGAACTGCCGGAGAGTCGTAAGCCTGGCGTTTCATCTGGTCGATGTACCAGTCGGTTTGCAGGTAACTGAGGTTACATACGCGCACATCGGTGCGGAAGCCTTCTGTTTCCTGATTGTACCACAAGGGGAAAGTATCATTGTCGCCGTTGGTGAAGATAATGGGGTTACCTTCTTCCTGTACGGTGCTCAGATAGTTCTGTCCGAAGTCGCGGCAGGTATAGCGTCCGCTACGGTCATGGTCATCCCAAGTCTGGCTCACCATTTGGACAGGAACCAGCAAACAGGCGAGGGATGCAAGGATAGCGGCAGGTTTCTCGCCTATCTTGCGTTGCAGCCATTGCGTGATGCCTGCCACACCCATACCGATCCAAATGGCAAATGCGTAGAATGAACCTGCATAAGCATAGTCTCGTTCACGGGGTTGCATCGGTGTTTGGTTCAAGTAGAGCACAATGGCAAGACCGGTCATGAAGAACAGGAAGAATACAATCCAGAATTGCTGGATGCCTACCGGTTCTTCTATTTCTTTTCCATCCGGAGTGGTGATGCGTCTCACCTTATAAGCCTGCCAGAACAGACCAATCAGACCTAATAATAAAGGTAAGCAGTAGAATACATTATGGCCTTTATTGTTTTTCAGGTCACTGGGCAACAGGCTTTGGTCGCCTACCAGGAATTTATCGACGAAAGGAATGCCGGTAATCCAGTTACCATGTTCTATTTCACCCTGACCCTGGATGTCATTCTGACGTCCGGCAAAGTTCCACATAAAGTATCTCCAGTACATATAATTGAGCTGGTAGATGAAGAAGAATTTGATGTTATCCCATTGTGTAGGGACTTTTACCATCATCATTTGTCCGCATTGGTCGTAAGGAACCTGTACACCTTGCACGCCTCCCAGCCAGTCTTCGTAGGCTTGGGCATGTGCATCGCTGTACATACGTGGGAAGAGCATATTTTGGGCATACTTGTAATCCGTCTTGTGGCGTACTACTTCGTAGCTGTCTTTTTCATCGGGAGATGCTTTTTCTTTACGCTGGTAAACGGGAGCGCCTTCCACTACATCATATACACAGCCGCCATCCACTTCTTTCAAAGCCGGTTTGGAGGCATACGTCTGTCCGTAGAACAAGGGGCGTGTACCGTACTGCTCACGACCCAGATATTCACCCAAGGTAAATATATCTTCCGGCGAGTTCTGGTCCATCGGAGTATTGGCAGTAGAACGGATGACAATCAGTGCGTAAGAAGAATATCCCACCATAATCATCATGACACACAGCAAGGAGGTATTCAGGGTGCGTGCGCTGATCTGATATTTTTTGTTCAGATCGGCAAACAGATAGATACCCAGTACTCCCAGGATGATAATGCCGATAATGGCACTGCCCCAGCCATATCCGTAGAACGGAATACCCAGCATGGCAATGGTAATGAGGAAAGCAATGTTCATGCGCTTGCGGCTCTTTTCCACATAGCTTTCGTAAACTCCCCAAATGATGGAAGCAGCCAACAGGATAATGTAAACTATCAAACCACTGTTGAAAGGCATACCCATGCCGTTTACAAACAATAATTCGAACCATCCTCCTACTTTTACTACACCCGGCACGATGCCATAAAGCACAGCAGCTACCAGCACCATAGAACCTGTGAGTGCCAACAGGCTGCCCTTCAAATTAGCTTCCGGGTTTTTCTTATAATAATATACCAGTACGATAGCCGGAATACACAGCAAGTTCAGCAAGTGCACACCTATGGAAAGTCCGGTGAGGTAGGCAATAAGGATAAGCCAGCGGTCACTGTGAGGTTCATTGGCAACGCTTTCCCATTTCAGGATAAGCCAGAATACCACTGCCGTAAAGAGGCTGGAGTAAGCATATACCTCGCCTTCTACTGCACTGAACCAGAATGTATCACTCCAAGTATAAGCCAAAGCTCCAACGAGTCCCGAACCCATGATGGTGATGAGTTTGCTCATCGTCATTTCATTATCGTCGGGGCATACTAATTTCTTAACCAGATGGGTGATTGTCCAAAAAAGGAATAAGATACAAGCAGCACTCATCAGGGCACTCATGGTATTTACCATTCTTGCCACCTGGCTGGGGTCACTTGTAAACTGGCTGAATAAATTTGCGGTAAGCATGAAGAAAGGTGCGCCGGGCGGGTGACCTACCTCTAACTTGTATCCAGTAGTGATAAACTCCGGGCAATCCCAGAAACTGGCTGTCGGCTCTATGGTCATGCAATAAGTGATAGCAGCGATGACAAAAGCAATCCAACCTACCAGGTTGTTGACTAATTTGTACTGTTTCATGAAAATACTGTTGTTTCGTTAACGTTCAATGGGCGCAAAGATAGTAAAGATATAGTTATTTGCCGCCTGAATCACTGTTATTTAGTGTTATGGAAGTAATAACTTGCATTTGTTTTCAATGTCTCATTTGAATACTTATCATTGTTTTTTAGTCTTTCTGATAAAAAATAGTGTAATATTAGTTCTTTTTCTTAATTTTAAAATATTATATTTGCGCCTATTAACTAAATATGACTGAGAAAGAATTAATCATACAGTTAAAAGAAGGGAATAAAACAGCATTTACTATCTTATATAAGATGTATCTAGCCAAAGTCTATAATTTTTCCCGCTTGTATCTATCTTCAGCTACAGAGGTCGAGGAAGTGGTACAAGAAGTGTTTGTGAAACTATGGGAAGTCCGTTCTTTCTTACGTGAAGATGATAGCTTTAAAGGATTTCTTTTTATTATAACCCGCAACTTAATTTTTAATCAATTCCGCAGAAGTTTTAATGAAAATGCTTATAAGCTCACTGTGTTGAGCAGTACTATGACGCATTATGACATAGAAGAAGAGTTAAGTGCGGCTGACTTGCAGGAGTTTATTCAAAAAATAGTTTTAGAGTTACCTCCCAGGCAACAAGAGGTATTTAATATGAGTCGCAAAGAGCATCTCAGCTATAAGGAGATTGCTATTAGATTGAATATCAGCCCTAAAACAGTGGAACGCCATATTAATGAAGCTATGAAATTCTTAAGAAAGAATATTCTGTTATATCTTGTTTTCTGCTTCTAATCAACATTTGCTTTTATTTTTTCAAGAAAAGAGTACCCTCTTTTGGGGGTGCATCGATAGTAGTGTGTATTTACTATAGATAAGGGTATTCTGTTTGAGGTAGTAAATAAGTTAAAGATGGGAACAAAAGAAGAAGATATTATCAAAAGGTTACTTGAAGGCAGCTTGAAGCCTCAAGAGCGTGAAAAAATAAATGAAAAGAGTTTTGTTAATGGGACTCTTTATCAACAATGGGAGAAAACGGAAGGTAAAACTGTCGACTCTATTAAAGAAGCAAGAATATTGAAAGGTATCATGCAGAAGGTGAATAAAAAAGAGAATTATATAGGGAACTATTCTATATATAGATATGGAATAGCTGCTATAATCGCTTTGTGTATGGTGATTTCTACCTTATTATATATAAAAAATCCCCGACAGGAAATTATTTATGTAATGAATACAGGTTATCAGTCTATTGATTCTGTAAAGTTGGCTGACGGAACAATGGTAGTGCTGAATGCAGGTAGCCGATTGACTTATCCCAAGGAATTTTCAGGTAAGAGTAGAGAAGTGGCACTGTCCGGACAGGCTTTTTTTAAAGTAAAGTCCGATAAGGAACATCCTTTTATTGTGAAAACGGCAAAGATGGATGTTACTGTTTTGGGAACGTCTTTTGAAGTCTTTAGTTATGATAATGATAAAAGTGCAGAAACAATTCTGCTGACAGGTAAAGTACGGATAGAAATGCCTGGTGACAAAGGGCAGACCAGAAGTACCTATATTTTGCACCCTGATGAGAAATTGACATATACAAAAAATGGGGAAGTGGTGCTTACAAAGGTTGATGCCGATTCTTATTCATCTTGGCGTGACGGAAAAAGAATGAATTTTAAGCATGAAACTTTAGAGATGATTTTACCTCGATTGGAAAAATGGTATGGCCAAAAGATTACATGCGATACTGAGATAGCCCGGCATTACCTGTTTACATTCGCTATACACAATGAATCGTTAGACTTGATACTGAACTATATATCGCATAGTGCACCATTGAAGTATAGGCTGGTTAGTAATGACCATTATGTTATAGAAGAGAAAAAGTAATATACTAATACCTTAAAAATACGATTATGAAAACCTAGAAAAACTATCTATTATGGATCTATGATTCTTAGCGAGGATGTTATTCTTTCCCTCAAATTTATTAAAGTTTAATCTAATAAGTAATTCTATTATTATGAAAAAATGTAACTTGCGATTATTCTATCCGCAAAAAGTGAGAAAGCATGTCTTTTGTGCTTTTATGGCTTGTATTGCATGTTCAATGCCTGTCAGTGCTTTTACTCAAGGAAGTACGCTTTCTCTGAAAAAGACAAATGTTTCCATGTATTCTGTAATGCAGGAAGTGGAACAGCAAAGTGAGTACACTTTCTTTTATAACGACAATCAGGTAAAGCTGAGTAAGAAAGTGTCTGTCAATGCTACAAATGCCTCTATAGAGCAGGTTTTGGACCAGATGTTCAAGGATTCCGGTTATACGTATAAAATAGTAAATAATCAGATCTTGGTATCTTTAGCTGGTGTTGAGAAGGTTGCCGAACGTCAACAACAGCAGACGAAAACTATAAAAGGGTGTGTGAAAGATGCCTTTGGAGAACCGATTATCGGGGCATCTGTATTCGAGAAAGGAGTACCTAATAATGGTACTGTTACCGATCTTGATGGCAATTTTTCGTTAACTATTTCAGGTAATGAGCTGCAAATCAGTTATATCGGTTATTTGCCACAGATCTTAAAGGTGAAATCGGGTGTTGCATCCTATAATGTGACATTGAAGGAAGACTCAAAGACACTGGATGAAGTGGTCGTGATAGGTTATGGAACGCAGAAGAAGGTAAACCTGACCGGTTCTGTAGCTTCCGTCAGTACAGATGAAATAAAGGATCGTGTGCAAACCAATGTCCTTTCGGCTGTTCAGGGAACAGTTCCCGGTGTAACCATTATCTCACGTCCGGGATCTACTCCGTCTATCAACTTCCGTGGTCGTGGTAACTTGGGAACTTCTGCTCCGCTTTATGTCATTGATGGTGCGATTGCGGACGCTACTGTGTTTTCTAATCTTGATCCTAATACGATAGAATCTATTTCATTCCTAAAAGATGCAGCTTCTTCTGCTATTTACGGTTCACGCGCTGCCTATGGTGTTGTGTTGGTAACAACTAAGGGAGGTAAAACAGAGAGAATGAATGTTTCTTATAGCGGTTATGTGGGTGTCAAGACTCCAACTTATTTACCGGATGTGCTTGATTCATGGGATTATGCCACTCTACTGAATGAAGCTAAATACAATGTCAATCCGGCAGGTGGTAAGAACCAGGCTTATACAGATGAAGAAATCGGGTGGTTCAGGGATGGTAGCAAACCTGATTATTATCCGAATACCAATTGGGCAGACTTAGTATTGGACAAACATGTCTTGACTACTCAGCACTCTTTGAATTTCAGTGGCGGTACCGATAAAGTACGTTTCTTTAGTGGTGTGGGCTATGTATGGAACGATAATTTTATGCCGGGTGTTACTGATGATCGTTATAATTTCAATATCAACCTTCAGAGTGACATAACTAAATGGTTGACATTGAAGACAGGAGTAAAATATATCCGCAACAGTTCTAATACGAAGAATGGTACTCCTTGGATGGCTAACTTCGTCTTAGTACCTTCTATTATGGTAGCCCGCCAGTCCAATGGAGAATGGGGTAGCATTGCCGGAGGTAAAGATGCAACCCAAACTTTTATGAATAGCAATCCGCTTCGTACACTCAGCTTTGACAATTGGAGTAAGAGTAGAACGGAAAACACGATGTACGATTTGGGATTTGACTTGAAGCCTGTCAATAACTTAGTTATTTCTGGTCAGCTAGACTATAAGAGGTATGAATACAAAAGCAAAAGTTATTCTGCCGAATATCCTGCTATCAAACATTTTGAGACAGGTAAAGAAATACCCGGTACCGGTAGTAGCAATCCCAATGCAATGACCATGCAATGGGTGAGCAATAGCAACTTGATGACAACTTTGACTGCCAAATATGATTTGAATTTGGGGCAGCATGCTATCAACTTCCTGGTTGGTACTTCATACGAACATTACAATTATGAGCGTTTGTATAGCAAACGTACCGATTTTGTCAGCGATGGCTTGGAAGATATTGAACAAGGTAACAATGTGTCAAAGGAACTTCCTGATGGAAGTGGTATTGTAGAGAGTAAAATGCTTTCTTACTTTGGGCGTTTGAATTATTCATATAAGAATCGTTATTTGTTTGAAGCTAATTTACGTGCAGATGCTTCTTCTCGTTTCCATAAGGATAATCGTTGGGGATGGTTCCCATCATTCTCTGCCGGATGGCGTATCAGTGAAGAGTCTTTCATGAAACCTGTTGACTGGATTAATAATTTAAAGTTAAGAGCATCATATGGTACTTTGGGTAATATCAATAACGTAGGTTATTATGACTATTTCGAGCTATTGACTAGTGGCGCCGATTATAATTTTAATGATGAAGCGGTGAAAGGTGTACTTGAAGCTCAAATCACTAATAAAACCTTAGGTTGGGAAACGGTAGCTTTGGCGGACATTGGTATTGATGCTGATTTCTTTGGTAATAAATTGAGCGTTACTGCCGATTACTATATAAAGAATACAAAGGACATTCTGTTGGGATATAATGTAGCCGTAGAAACCGGTATCTGGACACAGCCTGTTATGAACCTTGCAAAAGTACGTAATACAGGTTTTGAATTGGCTGCTACTTATCGTGATAAGATCGGTGATTTCTCTTATTCTATCAGTGGCAATATTGCAACCAATAATAATAAGATTAAGAGTCTTGCAGGCTCTGATAATATGATACAGAATGGCGGTGACGTTGTTCGTTATATATTGAAAGAAGGTGAAGCCATCGGCTCATATTATGGTTTGAAGACAGACGGGCTTTATACTCAGGAAGAGATTGATGCCGGTCATTATTATATGTATGGACGTAAGCCGAAAGCCGGTGACATTAAATATGTACCCCAACGTGAAGATGTGGAATGGGGAAGTAGCATTACAGATGATGACCGTACTATTATTGGAAAGGATGTGCCCGACTTTACTTACGGTGTGAACATTAATCTGCAATGGAAGAACTTTGAATTGTCTGCATTCGGACAAGGTGTTTCGGGAACAAGCGTTGCTTTTGAATCTGAGCAGGTATTTGCTTTCATGCTGAACTCCAATCCTAGAAAGTATCATTTGAGTCGTTGGAATGAAGATAATCCAAATCCGAATGCAGCATGTCCGCGTTTGTATGGTGGTACATCTATGGATGAGTACAACAAGCATTTCTCTGATTATGAGTTGTTTGATGCCGATTATTTCCGTATCAAGACAATCAGCCTGGGCTATATGATTCCTCAAACTGTAGTTACTAAATGGGGACTTTCTTCTTTGAAGTTCTTTGTTACCGGTGAGAATCTGTTTACATTCCGTGCAGACAAGGACATGAAGGACTTTGATCCCGAATCATCTACCGGCCGTGGCTTGGGTGCCTATGGGGCTAAATCTGTGGCTTTTGGTGTTAACGTATCATTCTAATTCAAAAAAACAAGGTTATGAAACTTAAGATAAAATATATCACATTGTCTGCACTGTTATGTGCATCTATGGTTTCCTGTGACTTGGACGTTGTTCCACCCTCTGATATATCTACGGAAACATTTTGGAAAAATGAGAAAGATGCTTGGAACGGTTTGAATGCATTGTACGCTGAGTTGCCCGGCATGGATATCTGGGACGAAATGTACACTGATAACGCTCACAGCCATAAACCATGGGAAGGCCCGTATGAACTGGTGCAAACCAATGGTATTACAGCCGGAAATGACTTCGGCTACGGTTATAGCACAGTCCGCATTGCCAATAACTTTATCCTGAATGTGGATAAATGCGATATGGCGGAAAGTTTGAAAGAACGTATGAAGGCAGAAGCTCGTTTCTTCCGTGCATGGCAATATCTGCAGCTGACAACGAAATTTGGTAAAGCATATATATTTACCGATGTTCCTGAATACAATATGCCTAATGTGGAGCGTGATCCGGTAGAAAAGGTACAGGCATTCATTTTGGATGAGTTGAATGAGATAGCTGAAGTGCTGCCCGATACTTATGATGGCAGTTACCTTTATGAATCCAGCCGCATCACTCGTGCCGCTGCATTGTCACTCCGTGCGCGTGCCGCTTTGTATTTTGGCAATTATGCTGAGGCGGAAACATCTGCAGGCAAAGTAATATCTGAAGGACACCATGCTTTGTTCCGTGTAACTTCACTGAATGCCGCCCAGCAGAAAGAAGCTGATGAAATGGATAAATACATTGATTTTGAGCAACTGAATATTGATAAGGATAAATTTGTAAAGGGATTGTTCAGCTACGAAACGCTGTGGCACAAGGACAATGCCAACCCTGGTAATCCTGAATATATTCTGACACGCGAATATATGGCTGATGATAATAATTGTGACTGGTCGCGTTATACCTATATCCGTCCCAGTCAGATGGGTTCCGGCTATTCCTCTTATGAACCGATGCAGGATTTAGTAGATGCTTACTGGAGTATTGATGGAAAAAGTATTCCTGAAATTCCTTCGGAAGAGGTACGCCGTGCAAAATTTGCAGATATGTGGATGAAATATTTTGCGACGAAGAATGGAAATACATATAAATCTGTAGCTCCGGGTACTTTCCGTGAAATAGTTCCCACATTGGATATCAAGTCTATTCCTTATATGCAGGAGTTTCGTAACCGTGACAGTCGCTTGTATGCTTCTATCCAGTTCCCGTTAAAAGGTTGGCAGGAAACAGATTTTTCCGGTGATTATTATTATATGTGGGATCCTTTTAAACCCGGCAATGACGGTAATGAATCATGGACAGGATACAGCTACCGCAAACTAGTTTCTTTGACTCCCTATCAAGGCTGGGAGAGCGTAGAAGATTATCCGGTAATCCGCTATGCAGAAGTATTGCTGACTTATGCTGAAGCGCGCATTCAGAACAAAGGTTGGGACAATGAAGTACAAAAAGCTTTGAATGATTTGCGTGACCGTTGTGGTATGCCGGATGTTCCGGTAAGTCTGTCAAAAGACGAAGCTATTGACTTTGTACGTAATGAACGTCGTATTGAACTGGCTGCCGAAGGACACCGTTTTGATGACATTCGTCGTTATGGTGTAGAATATTGTCGCAAAGTGATGAATGGCGAAACTTGTGCACCTTGTGGAGGTTTTGATGCAACGAAGCAGGAATGGCAGAAATATGTTGTCATAGACAAGGTGTGGGGAGACAGATTGATGCTGATGCCTCTTCCGACCAGTGCAATGGACTTGAATCCGCTATTGAGAGCAGACCAGAATCCGGGCTATTGATACCTTGATTAATCATATGTTATTATTTGGAAAAGAAATGAGAATTAAAAATCTATTTATCATGATGGCAGGGCTGGCACTGGTCAGCTTGCCTGCCCTTGCAACAACGAAACATGAGAAGACAGCCACAAAAGAATATTCACCTATCGAAGTGACTGTGCCCGAACGTCCTGCCGGACAACGTGATGTTCTTCTGTTGACTGCTCCTAAACTGGATACTGTTCGTGTAGGTTTTATCGGATTAGGCATGCGTGGTCCCGGTGCTGTTGCCCGTTTCACACATATTCCCGGCACTAAGATTGTAGCATTATGCGATCTTTATCCCGAACGTGTGGAGGCCTCACAGAAAACACTGGATAAAGCTGGTCTGCCTAGAGCTGCCGCTTACTCAGGTGATGAAAATGCGTGGAAAAAACTTTGTGAACGTGATGATATTGATCTTGTTTATATCGCAACCGACTGGAAACACCATGCACAAATGGGTGTTTACGCAATGGAACATGGCAAGCATGTAGCTATCGAAGTCCCTTCTGCCATGACTTTGGATGAGATTTGGGCATTAATCAATACTTCGGAAAGAACGCGCAAGCATTGTATGCAATTGGAAAACTGTGTATATGATTTCTTTGAACTGACTACCTTGAATATGGCTCAACAAGGCGTTTTTGGAGAGGTACTTCATGTAGAAGGTTCTTATATTCATAATCTGGAAGAGTTTTGGCCTTACTATTGGAATAATTGGCGTTTGGATTATAATAAAGAATTTCGTGGTGATGTATACGCCACTCACGGAATGGGTCCGGCTTGCCAGTTGCTCGATATTCATCGTGGCGATCGTATGAAGACCTTGGTAGCCATGGATACAAAGGCGGTAACCGGTCCAAAGTTAGTCAAGGAATTACGTCACGAAGAAGCTCCTGATTTTCAGAATGGTGACCATACCATGACCTTTATTCGTACAGAGAAGGGTAAGACTCTTCATATTCAGCACGACGTAATGAATCCCCGTCCTTATAGTCGCATGTATCAACTGACCGGGACAGAAGGTTTTGCCAGCAAATATCCTATTGAGGAATATTGCCTGCGCCCTGCACAGATGGATGCGACAGAAGTTCCCAATCATGAGAACCTGACCATGCATGAGTCTGTACCTCAGGAAGTGAAGGATGCATTGATGAAGAAATACAAACATCCTATTCACAAGGAGTTGGAGGAAACAGCAAAGAAGATAGGAGGTCATGGAGGTATGGACTTTATCATGGATTATCGCTTAGTCTACTGTTTGCGTAATGGTCTCCCATTGGATATGGATGTGTATGACTTGGCAGAATGGTGTTGTATGGGTGAATTGACACGGCTTTCTATTGAAAATGGTAGTGCTCCGGTAGCTGTTCCCGATTTTACTCGTGGGGGATGGAATAAAGTGAAAGGTTACCACCATGCTTTTGCCGAATAGGCAGGTATAATTAGTTTTTAAATATATTCTTTTTTTAAAGAGTAACAAGGGTAGAAAAACGAAAGGATGGCTAATGTAATCATATTAGTCATCCTTTTACTTTTTGTTTAAGTTCAATGTGTATTTATGAAATATGTTATTCGTCGTGGTGGTGGCATTTCAAAACACGGTGCGGCAGGTTACCATGTCCTAACAATTCAATAGGACATCCAAAATGTTCTTCCAGCCATTCTGCGGGGACTTCCGTGTCCGAATGATAGTCCAACGTCTCATTTACGCAAGCTATGGTCTTTACATTTTGCAGAACCGTTCCTATATCGTGGCTCACCAGGATGATAGCACGTTCCTTGTTGATTTCTTCCAGCAGGGAATATAGCTTGGCTTCAAACCTTTTGTCAATATAAGTATTCGGTTCATCCAGGATAACCACTTCGGGATTAGAAACAAGGGCACGTCCCAGCAGGGCACGTTGCAGCTGTCCGCCACTCAGTTCGCCGATGGCACGTTTTTCCAGTCCCTCCAGTCCCATGCGGGCAATGATTCGCTGTACCAGTTCGTGCTGTTCGGGAGAGTAACGGTGGAAAAGTGATTTCTCTTTGCTCAATCCGGAGAGCACCACTTCATACACCGAGATAGGAAATTTCTTGTCGATGGTATTGTATTGCGGGAGGTATCCCATAGGGATTTCGGGCACTTCTTTTCCGTTCTTATAGAAATGGATATTTCCGGATGCCGGTTTCAGTAATCCCAGGATTAGCTTGATCAATGTAGTCTTTCCACCACCGTTTGGGCCTATTACGCCTAGGAAATCACGTTCATATACGGTGAGGTTGACGTGGCTCAGCACTGTTTTCTCATCGTAGGAGGCGGAAATATCAGATAACTTGATTATTTCTTTCATGGCTTCTTCAAGGCTTTTGCTACATTTATCATTTCCTCCTGCCATTCATAGCTCAATGGATTGATGGGGATTACTTTTATTCCCAGTTCATCGGCTATCAGCTTGGCATTGCGGGTATCAAATTCTTGTTGTACAAAGATAACCCGTGCGTTGTCGCGACGGCAGGTTTCTATCAATTCCCTCAGCTGAGCCGGTGACGGCTCTTTACCTCCTTCTTCAATGCTGATTTGCTTGAGACCATAGTCGCGGGCAAAATAGCTGAGAGCAGGGTGGTAAATGAGGAAAGTACTGTCTGCATGTTGTAATAGCTCACGGACTTCTGCGTCTGTTTGTGCAATTACTTGTTGAAGGCTGTCCAGGCGCCCCTTATAATAAGGTGTATTTTCGTTGTCCAGTTCACACAAAGCGGCATAAATGTTATTGGCTATCACGGAAGCATTGCGTGCTGAGTTCCAGATATGTGGCTCGATGCCGCCCTCGTGGTGATGGTCACCGTGGTCATGCCCTTCTTCGTGGATGGGGTCGATGCCTTTGGAGGTATCGAATATTTTCAGATGGGGGGCATTGGTTGTGAGTTTGTCCATCCAAGCCTGTTCAAAACCGATATAACCGATGCGCAGGTAGGCTGTGCTCTTGTCTAGGCTGACCAGTTGCTGCGGGGTAGGGTCGTAGGTTTCCGGGCTGCTGCCTTTGGGCACCATGCTTGTTACCTTGAATTTGTCTCCGGCAATGGCTTCTGTGAAGTAGCGCAGAGGTTCCAAGGTAACGGTTAGGGTAGGTTGTCCTTCTCCTGATTGTTGCTGTTTGGAACCGCAGGCACTCAGGCAGAGCAATGCGGTGAATAAGATTATTATTTGTTTCATACTTCGTATTTATAAATTTATCATATAGCATGTAGGGGCGGATTGAATCCGCCCGAATGCGAAAAGCAAAGTGTCATCGGGCGGATTCAATCCGCCCCTACGGTGCATGTCATAAAACAAACTGTTTTCGGGCAGGTTTAGAACCTGCCCCTACAGTGTACGTTTCGTTGCCCGTAGTATTTCACGCTTGCCTCCCGGAGGGCCGGGGAGGCGTTCTACCAAGAATCCGGCGGCTTGCAACATTCTCCTTACCACTCCCTTGGCACAGTAAGTAGTGAGTATGCCTCCCTCATTCAACACCTTATATAAGGTATTAAAGAGAGACTGTTCCCACATCTCCGGTTGCTTTTCGGGAGCAAAAGCATCGAAATAGATAATATCGAAAGCAGCAGTATTATCGGCGGCAGTATTGTCATCGATAGCAGGAGTATCCATCTTCCCCTCTTGAGAGGGGACCGAGGGGTGTGTTAGAATACACTCACCTTCTCCACTCATCTCAGTAAAATCTCCTTCTACTTTATGCAATGTAAACCAAGGAGTAATCACCGCATCCTCTCCCCACGCTGCCGTATGGATCGCACGGTACTCCTCCTCATGCCCTTTCCCGATAATCCCCGGATAATCAAGTTTCCGCCATGTATCTTCCGCCAGCGGGTAGCGTTCTATACCAGTATAATGTACTTTCCGTTGGATTTCTTCTGCCGAAATCAGTGTCAGGAAAGCATTCAACCCTGTCCCCAGCCCTATTTCCAGAATACGCGGTTCCGGAACAGAAGAATGCTTCAATCCCATCTCAATAAAAATATGCTGTGACTCCGTCAATGCCCCTTTTACCGAATGATAATGTTCATCCAGCTCGGGTACATAGAGTGTGTAACTTCCGTCTGCCGTACGTTCCAGTTTCATTATCTTAATGCATTAAGGCAGAGGCTTCCAGTACGCCCCACACCAGTAAAACATAACGTAGTATCTTTCCGATGGTCATTGCAAATACCACAATCCATATATTGGCACGCATCATGCCCAATACAATAGAAATGGCACTTCCCAAGATAGGGATGAAAGCAAAGAATGCCATCCATGCCCCCCGTCCGTGCACAAACCTTTCGGCACGATCCATCTTTTCCTTCTTTACATGGAAATATTTCTCAATCCATTCCATATTTCCCAGGTGCCCCATCCAGTAGCAGGTCATGCCTCCGGCTACATTGCCGGCGGTGGCAGCAGCTATACTTATCACCGGGTCTAGGCCCAACGGCCCCACACAGGCTGCCAGTACAGCTTCCGAACTGAAAGGAAGAACACTTCCGGCAATAAAAGAGCCCAGAAAAAGTCCCCAGTATCCCCAGTCTATCAGGAATTGAAGAATTGCATCCATAAATTGTATATAGTTAAAGCTATTAGTATAACAAATGTAATGATGAAAAAGATGCCGGTAAAGCGATTGCGGGTTAAAGTAAATAAATGCCCTGTTAAAATAGAACCGGTTATAATCTGTATCTGCAACAATACATTAAAATGTTGGGGTTGCAAGATGCCCAACAGGTAAGTCCACACCTCCACCGCTATCAGGAAGAACAGGAATATGCGGGTACGTACCTTATCCAGATAAGATACATTAAAGTAGTGCACACTGCTTACCAAAGAAATCAGCGTCACCACTCCGCAGGAGATAAGTTGCTCCAATCCCAATGCATGGTAACTGATCGGTTGAAAATGGACCACTTCCAGCATAGGACGGTAGAAAAGATCCATTTGATCGTAATAAAAGGCATACCCGAAAAGAAACCAGTAAGGAACTGTCAGTCCGATTATTCCGGCAAAGAAACTTTTAAGGGATAAAGACCTGAAACTAATCATGCTCAAATAAAACAGAGGTACGAAATAAAGCAGTTGCGGAAACATCAGGCTTCCTATTCCGATAAAGAGGAAAGCATGGAAAATGCTTTCGGAAGCATTCGCAGATTCGTAACTTCTGAATAATTGGGAAACGGCGATTAAGAAGGCAAGAGGGACAAAAGTAGTCAGTTGCAGGGGATGCAGGAACAGGCATATCGTGGTGAGAAATACGTACAGGGAAACATGAGCCGCTGTTCGTGTCCGTATCAGGGCAAAGGCTGTATTTACTTCAATGAGCAGATATGCAGTCGCGGCACAGGTCAACAGGCTTATGGCATCCTGCCATTTGCCGGAAGTAAGCACCCAAAGGAACAGGCATACAAGGATGACAACGGGAAGGGTAAACCTTCCCGTTGCTACATCTATCTGAAACTTGTTTCTGCCTATCATCTTGCTGATTATAAGTCAAATCCTATGTCAGAGCGGAAATTTTTCTTTTCGAAGTTAATCTTCTTTGCGTTGGCAAATGACTGTGCCAATGCCTCTTCCTTGTTGGCACCGTATGAGCTGACGGCAATCACACGTCCGCCACTGGTTACCACTTGCCCGTCTTTCAAGGCAGTTCCGGCGTGGAACACAATGCTGTCTTTCACATCTTCCAGTCCACTGATGGCAAAGCCTTTTTCATAATGTTCGGGATAACCGCCCGATACCAGCATCACGCATACGGCAGAGCGAGGATCGGTTTCCAGCGTCTTTTCATTCAGATTGCCTGCCGCAACTCCTTCAAACAGTTCCACCAGGTCGCTCTTGATGCGGAGCATAACGCTTTCCGTTTCCGGGTCGCCCATGCGTACATTATATTCTATCACCATCGGTTCGCCTTTTACGTTGATCAGTCCAAGGAAGATGAAACCTTTATATTCGATACCTTCTTCTGCCAATCCTTCTACAGTGGGGCGGATGATGCGGTCTTCCACCTTCTGCATCCATTCTTTGGTGGCGAAAGGAACGGGAGAAACACTACCCATGCCGCCGGTATTCAGGCCTTTATCGCCTTCACCGATGCGTTTATAGTCTTTGGCTTCGGGCAGAATCTTGTAGTTCTTGCCGTCTGTCAGTACAAACACCGAACATTCTATGCCACTCAGAAATTCTTCGATAACCACTGTTGCAGAGGCATCGCCGAACATTCCACTCAGCATTTCCTTCAATTCTTTCTTTGCTTCTTCCAGTGTAGGAAGGATTAGAACACCTTTTCCGGCGCACAAGCCATCGGCTTTCAGCACGTAGGGAGCTTCCAGTGTTTCCAGGAAAGCAAGTCCTTCTTCCAGGTTGGCGGCAGTGATGCTCTTGTATCCGGCTGTGGGGATATTGTGGCGTTGCATGAAACCTTTGGCAAATTCCTTGCTGCCTTCCAGCACCGCACCTGCTTTTGAGGGGCCGATAACAGGGATATTCTTTAAGGCTTCATCGTTCTTAAAGTAGTCATATACTCCCTTTACCAATGGGTCTTCGGGACCTACCACTACCATATTTATGCCATTCTTTACTACAAACTCCTTAATAGCTGCAAAGTCATCCGCTTTGATAGCTACGTTTTCGCCTACGTTGCCGGTTCCGGCATTTCCCGGGGCGATATACAGTTTCTCAATTTTGGGACTTTGAGCAATCTTCCATGCCAGGGCGTGTTCACGTCCGCCTGAGCCTAATAGTAACAGTTTCATAATCTTATCTTTTTTATTTATCTTCTTTATTACATAGAATGTTATCTCGCGCAGCCTCCCCCTTTTTAAGGGGGATTTAAGGGGGATGTTCTCTCCGGTGCAGTTGGAAGCACTATGGTCAGATAGGGAACATCCCCCTTGCCCCCTTTGTAAGGGGGAGCTGCGCGTTTATTTTAAATGGTCTTCAAAATAGCGTGTGATGCGTTCATACAAATGTACGCGGTCCCGGCCGAACATATTGTGCCCGTCACCCGGATACATAAAGAAATCGGGTTGAGTTCCGGCATCAATGCAGGCGCGCAGGAAAGTAATGCTGTGCTGAGGCACACAAGTGGGGTCATTCGCTCCGATAATTATTTCCAAGCGGCCTTTCAAGTCTCCGGCTCTCAATTTCAGATTGGCTTTCTTGTAACCTTCGGGATTGCTTTGCGGTGTATCCATGTAACGCTCGCCATACATTATTTCATAGTATGCCCAATCAATTACGGGACCACCGGCTACACCTACCTTGAAGATGTCGTTATAAGTCAGCATCAGGTTTGTAGTCATGAAACCTCCGAAGCTCCAGCCATGTACGCCGATGCGGTTATCGTCTACATAACCCAATGATTTCAGGAAGTCCACGCCTTTTACCTGGTCTTTCATTTCTTCGGTTCCCAGTTGGCGGAATGTGCAGTTCTCAAATTCCAGTCCGCGATTGTCACTGCCCCGGTTGTCCACGGTCAGCATTACATAGCCCAGTTGCGCCATGTAGATGTCCCATCCGCGGGCATCATAGTTGCGGGTATTGTGAATCATCTGTGCGTGCGGGCCACCATATACATAGATTACTGCCGGATACTTCTTGTTCGGATCAAAGTTCACCGGTTTTATCAGGCGGTAATATAGGTCAGTCTTGCCGTCGGCAGCTTTGATGGTGCCTACGGTTATTTCGGGCATATTGTATGCTTCCATCGGGTTGGTGGCAGTCAGCAGGTTGATGCTCTTGCCTTTGCCGGAAGTGGGAACAATCTCGATGTTGCGGGGAATGGTGAAAGAAGTATAGTTATCTATCACATATTTGCCGCTGCCGGATAGCTGTACGCTGTGCATTCCGTCTTTATTGCCGATGAGGCGGCGCTTTCCGGTGTTTACATTTACAGCGTATGCATTGCTCTGCAAGGGAGAAACCTCTGTGCTCATGATAATGACCTCTTTGGTCTTTTCATTGAAACCGAGGATGCCTTGTACCACCCATTCGCCTTGGGTGAGTTGTTTGGTCTTGTAACCTTCCCGGTAAGATCCTCCGGCAGGTGCTTCATGCGATTCAGGATATACCGAGGTCTTTGTATCCATCAGGTAGAGATGGTTGTAACCGTCACGTTGGCTCTGATAGATGAACTTTGTGTGATCCCAAGGCAGGAAAGTCAAGGCATGTTGCGGCTCTACGTATTTGGGATGTACTTCTTCGTAGAGGGGATTACCGTTCAGCGGATCTCCTGTTTCTGCATCATAGCAACACAGTTTTGCTTCATTCTGATCGCGGTTCAGCTCTATCATATAAACACTCTTTTCATCAGGGCTCCAACTGATATTAGTGAAGTAACGGTCGGTAGGATCGCCTGCTTTCAGATAGATGGTCTTTCCTGTTGCCGGATTGTAAACGCCTACAGTCACTTTATGGCTGGTCATGCCTGCCATTGGGTATTTATCGGGTTCCAGTGTGGCAATTCGGGTAGAGGTATTTACTTGCGGGTAATCTGTTACCATGCTTTGATCCATGCGGTAGAAAGCCAGCAGATTTCCTTTCGGACTCCAGAACGTACCCTTGGAAATGCCGAATTCGTTGCGGTGTACACTTTGTCCGCATACAATGCCTTCCGGTTCGTTGGTCACTTGCACGGTTTTACCATCGGCAGTGGTTACAAACAGGTTGTTATCAATGGTGTAGGCCAGCGAACGGCTTCCTTTGTTCCAGTCTTGGTTGGCAGCCTTTGGGGCGATGGGCTGGTTCCACGCTATTTCTTTTTTATTCAGGTCTATCAATGCTTTATGGGTCGTTGTATTGACCAGCATCAGCTTTTCTGCATAAGGAAAAGATATGCTTCTGAAATGGTGAATCTTTCCCAACTTACCGGCAGCCAGCAAGTCGTTTACTTCCTGCAAGGTGATAAGTACACTCTCTTTTCCATTGGCAGGATCAATGGTTTTCACATCATCTATATCGCCTTTGATGCATACATCTCCCCACCATTGCAGGCCGTAAATATTCTGAGGAAGCAGGTTGTAATAGTTGTTTCCTCCCGGCATCAAGTCTTCCAATGTGAAACTTTTCTTTTCTTGAGCTACAACATTCATAGTAGAGATAAATGTTATTAATAAAAGCAGACTTTTTACTATACTATTCTTCATGGCTTATTTTGATTTAAGATGGAGGTGTGTCAAAACTAGAATTTTGCTATCGTTTTGCTGTAGGGGCAGATTGAATCTGCTCGATAACAGTATGCTTTATGTATTACTCCCAAGGTCGTAACCGCTGGTTCGGGCGGATTCAATCCGCCCCTACGGTGAAGCCTTTGATAGTTACTTCGGAAGTTCTACACACCTTCAAGTTTGTTTATCAATAAGTTAGCACTTTATTCTTCTTCTTTCTTGAAACGCGGCTTGAATTCTCTCCTTTCCTTGAACTCTCCATCTTTCCGGTCTCTAGCTTTGTAGTCACCGCGACCTTCGCGTCTGTCATCAAAGTTGCGACGTTCTCCACCTCCTCTGTATTCACTGCGTTCTTCCCGTCTGTCACCAAAGTTGCGTCGTTCTCCTCCGCCTCTGTATTCTCCGCGGCCTCCTTCGCGTCTGTCGTCAAAGTTGCGTCGTTCACGTCGTTCTCCGTATTCCACCTTTTCGGTGTTGCGGCGCGGCTTGAATTCCTGGTCGTTGTTTTCGCTACGGAACTCTTTGTATTTCCCGTCAAATAACTGGTATTTGCGGAACTCACATTCCAAAGCGCCATTGAACAGAGGTATTTTAACGGACGGTTTCAATCCTATCTGGTCAAAACATTCTTCGCGGTAGCTCAATATCCATGCGTCGTTTCCGCTGAAAGAGTGTTTCAGACGTTCACCGATCATTTGGTATAAGCCCAACAAGTCGTTGGTAGAGATACGCTCTCCGTAAGGAGGGTTGGTGATGATGATACTTTTTTCCTGCGGCTTTTCAAACTGCTGGAAAGGTTGTATTTTCAAGGTAATTTCTTTGCTCAGTCCGGCAGCCTTTACGTTGTGCGTGGCAATTTCATTGGCTTTCGGATTGTTGTCATATCCATATACTTTATGGGTAAACTCGCGCTCTTGCGAATCATCATTGTAGATGGTATCAAATAATTCCTGATCAAAATCGGGCCACTTTTCGAAAGCAAATTCTTTGCGGAATACCCCCGGAGCAATGTTGCGCGCTATCAGGGCGGCTTCGATAGGAATAGTTCCCGAACCGCACATAGGGTCTATCAGGTCACATTCACCTTTCCATCCGGTCATCAATACCATACCGGCAGCCAGTACCTCATTCAGCGGAGCTTCTACGGCTTCTTGGCGATAGCCGCGACGGTGAAGGGATTCGCCCGAACTGTCCAGTGACAGGGTACATTTATCTTCGGCAATGTGAATGTTCAGTGCCACATCCGGGTTGTTGATACGTACCGAAGGACGGTCGCCGGTCTTTTCGCGGAAATAGTCCACGATGGCATCTTTCACCTTGTAGGCTACAAACTTAGAGTGGCGGAATTCATTCGAGAATACCACGGCATCTACGGCAAAACTTTTATCTTTACTCAGATAGTCTTCCCATGCAATGGCTTTAATGGCTTCATAAACCTCGTCGGCATTTTTTGCCTCAAAATGTTTGATGGGTTTCAGGATGCGGATGGCGGTGCGCAGGCAAAAGTTTGCCTTATACATCATTTCTTTATCGCCTGTAAAGGCTACCATGCGTCTTCCTATTTCTATGTTGCTGGCTCCCAGCTCGGTGAGTTCTTTTGCCAGAACTTCTTCCAGTCCCTGGAAAGTCTTGGCGATTAGCTCGAATTCTTCCTTCATCTTTAAATGATAATTACGTAATTTCAATTGATGGGACAAATTTAGTGATTTTCCGTTTGCTAATCAATTATTTAAGGGATTAATCTTGCTGTGGGAACGAAATTACTTGTAGTTTCATTCTTTTGCCTGATTATCTTACTCCATACAACAACGAATGGTCTTTATACCCTTCATACCCTTCACCCATCCTTATACCCCCTATCACCAAGGCGTTTTTCGGTGAATGGTAGCCTTAAAATCCCCCTTCACCCTATTCACCCGTAAAAAACTTATTTGCAATTAAATTTTAGACTGTTATTAATTCTTGTCCCAGTAAATGTAATGCTTCTTTTATCTGCATTTTTCTTTGCTCACTAGGTCTCTTGACGCCATAGATGTATTTTGATAGCAAACTTTTATTAATTCCCATACTCCGTGCCACTTCCGATACATTCAGTTGAGGGAAACGTTTAAATATCATAGCAATTTCATTCTCATAATCGGGCTCCGATGTGTCAAAGAAACTAGATATATGAATATCCTCATCCAGTGACTTCCAACGAACATCATCACCAAACCTGCCAATCTTGAAATCAAGGCGTTCCTCATCGCTCGCTTCTTTCAACAAAGGAAATGCTTCTAACGGACGGCTGAAAGTTCTTCCTGCCTCCGTTTTCATATAAATGCGGTTAGCATCAAACCAAATGTCTTTTATTGTATCCATAACTTTCAGTTTTATAATTATTCAAAAAGTTCAAACAATGTAGGCATGTTTATGATGTTTATAATTTTGCATCACAAATATAGGGGTAAAAAATTAGACCAGCAAACAAAGGAGCAAAAAATGGCGGTGCTTCTAATGGATTCCCGAATAGAAGAATCACATTCTATCGGGATGCATTTTACTTCTTTTCGGGTCTATTTTTGCTTTTTCTATATATATCAATACCGTCTTACGATTATCAGACGAGCGTCTTACCTATATCAGATGATCGTTTTATAATGGTAAGACGAGCGTCTGATAATCGTAAAACGGTAATGATAACCGTACAAAACACAAAATATCAATGGAATAAAGCATAATAATGAATGGTCGCTAAAAGGTAATCCTCCGGAGGCAACCGGCAGGTGGGATATTAAAAGGAAAAAGCGGGGTAGGAAGGTGTATTTCTGAAAGATGGAGAGGTGAATGGGGTGAAGGGCTTGTTCCGACTTGCTATTCACCTATAATTAACTATCAATCAATAAGATAAGATACTGGTGAATAGGGTGGACCACAACTATTAATCTATTTAGTAATAACTGGGCTTTTCGGTGATTATTTAGAAACTATAGGCGCATTCTATCCCCATTACGTGCTTTTTTCTGTCACTCTCCGATTGATACAGATAGTATAAATCCATATTCCACCGGGAAGAAATCTGCCACTCGCCACCTGCCCGATAGCGGGTGCGTGACAGGTTAAAACCATCATTCAACTTATTGTAAAACTCGATTGCGGCATATGGAGAAATCTTTCCTTTATGGGGAGTATAAGCAATCTTCAGCTGTGAACGGAGATGGAAATCAGTCTTTTCTTTTTCCCATGTTTGTTGGAAACGCTCGCGCAATGAGAACTTTAGTTGCGACCATCGCGCTTCTCCTGTAACTCCCACATGATAGCGTTGGCGGATTTTCCAACCTTTTTCATTGCGGTAGCGATAGTGCAATTCGTAGCCTGCTCCCAGTTTCAGTGCAGGCAGTATGCGATACGAGCCATTGATTGTGGCCGCCCAGCGGTCTATCTCTTTGAGTTGCTCTTTGGTGCGGAACTCCATGCCTCCGTTCAGGGTGAAGTTTCTGGAAACTTTGTGTTCGGCATTCAGGCTGCTCCATACACTAAAATCATGATCCTGCGCTTGGGAAGGCAGGAAAAAGAAACAGCCCAGTAGGATGAGAACCAGGCTGTCTCTTACTTTATTTATGTTTTTCTTTTCATTCATGCATCTTTTGCTTTGGCATTCCATACCAACAGGGCCAACAATACCGATAAAATAGCGGCTCCAATCCAGAACCAGTTGATATAGGTAAAATCGTATGTGTCAACGCCGTTTACTACCGTTTTGTTCCCTTCAATCAAGATGCCACTCATCACGTCTTGCAGTCCGGCGCCAATGTAACTGGCAATACCTACCACACCTAGGGCAGCTCCCGAAGCATTGCGCGGGGCGATGTCTACTGCCATCAGTCCGCCCAGGAAGCAAATCAGCACTCCTATGCCCAGCCCGAACAAAACCATGGCCAGTGCATCCAGCCAGAAGTGTTCTCCGGGTACGAGCAGGAACAGGCAAAGCGCCAGTACATCCATTAATCCGAAAATCAGGGCAGGTATGTTACGACGGCCACCAAAGAACTTGTCCGAGATAACTCCCGAAAACATAGTCCCGATAATGCCGCATACCGAACTGATAGAAATAATGAGACTGGCATCCAGTGTGTTGTATCCTTTCTGTGCTTGCAGATAGAATACACCCCAACTGTTTACAGCGTAGCGGCTAATATACATAAAAGCACTGGATAATGCAAGGATCCAGATGGCAGGCATCATTAAAACTTGCTTTTGTGCCTTGTTGAAGTCGGTTTTATCGGTCTCCTGTTTTTCTTTATCGTCTGTAGGAATATTGATAGGAGGCAGGCCCTTGCTTTGCGGCGTATCATGGAAAAACTGCCATACCACTGCTGCTCCCAATAGCCCCACGAGTCCTGCTCCCAAGAAACCATACCGCCATCCGAAGGCGCTGACCACAGAAGCTACAATAATAAAGGTGAGTGCTTCGCCAATGTTATGGCTTGCCGACCAGAATCCATAATAAGAGCCACGTTCTTTATCTGTGAACCATCGGGACAGCCCTACCACACAGGAAGCCGCCCCCATGGATTGAAACCAACCGCTTATTCCCCACATCACGGCAAACAGAATAAAGGAATTGGTAAAGCCCAGTGCCAGATTAACCAATGCCGTAACCAGCAGACCTGTGGTCATGAAGCGATTGATATTGCTTCGGTCGGCAAGGAAACCGTTGGTAAACTTGCCTATGGCATAGGTGAAAAATAATACCGAACCGATAATACCTAGTTCTGTTTCCGAGAAAATCCCTTCTTCTACAATCGGTTTTTTCACTACGTTCAGGCTGAGGCGGCACACATAATACATGCCATATCCGAAGGTAGCCGAGAGGAAAGTGGACCATTGGAGTAGCCTTGTTCTCCGCTTGATAGAGGACAAAGATTCCTCTTTACAGGGCTTCGGTGAGGAAACCCTGTAAAAGTTAATCAAATGTTTCAGCATGTTTGTTCTCTATCTTTATTCGTGAAGCTTGCGGCTTTTCAGATAGTCTATCAGATAGGCCGGACGGTCGGTTTGGATGATGCGGCAGCCCAGGGTGTCAATCAGATAGCCATAACCGGCATCGGGACTTTGTAAAGACATGTCATCATCATGCCCGCCTGCCATTGTATCCCATAGGGTGTTGTACCAGATTAATGCTCTGCCGCTTAGACTTGTTCCTAACTTCTTGGGAAGCGGATTGGAATCTTTGACGTAAAGAAGCTCGAAGGCTACGGGCTGCATATCTTTGATAAAGGTTTCTATCTGTTGTTCTGCATCGGGCTTGTCCAGATCGACAATCGGCATATAGATTACATCATTCAGGTAAGCGCCGAATTGCTTTTGCACTTCACCGGCGGGTTTTCTGCCTTTCATGATGATTTGTTTGGTAGTGCCGGTTTTCTGCATCAGCTTGTATATTTGATCAAAGTAGAGGTCGGCTTGATCCAGGTTCAGCATGATCTTGCCTTTGGCATGCAGCAGGGCTTCTTCCAGAGTCGGTACATTGTGGATGGTGCGTATGTGGCAACCGTTTCTCAATTTCAGTTTACGGATAGAGTCCAAAGTGCATTCGGAGATCTTTCCTTTTCCTGTGGTGGTGCGGTCCAGGGTATGGTCGTGCATCAGGATCAGTTGTCCGTCGCTGGTGCGTTTTACGTCGAGTTCTACAATGTCCACCCCCATTTTGATGGCATTGTCGATGGCTTCCAATGAGTTTTCGGGAAAGTTGCGCCAGTCTCCACGATGGGCGACAACGATCACTGAGCTTTGGTCGCGGTTCATTAGTTTTTCACGGATTTGTGAAACACGGTCTTGTGCTGAAAGTTGCAGGACGGTGAGGGCTGCAAAGAGCAGTAAATATATCTTTTTCATTTTGTTTCTGTTTTTAATGGTTGATTATTCAAGGGTGTATCCTTCGTTCTGCCATCCGGTTTTATCATTCATATTCTCTATCTCTGTCTGGGGAACGGGGTAGAGTTGACGATAGCTTGCTACACCGGGGAATACATCCGAAAATTGCTTGGTGCGTACAATGTCGAACCAACGGTCGCATTCCAATGCCAGTTCCAGGCGGCGTTCCTTATATACGGCTTTTCTGAAAGCATCCTTGGTAGGCAGTTCTTCCACGGTCTTGCCTTGCAGGCCTGCATTCTCGCGTACAGCATTCAGTGCATCAAATGCTTCTTGTGTAGGTGCGGCTGAAGTCTCATTCAGTGCTTCGGCATACATCAACATCACTTCTGCACAACGCAAAACAGGGAAATCGGCACTTGTTTCGTTATTGGTTGCCGGTGCATTGAACTTGCCCGGGCGTTGACCGCTTCCCGTGGGGGCTACCAATGCTTTGCGGTTATCTGCATTGCTTTCAAACTCCGACGGTTCCAGTGAAATGATATTACCGTTGTCATTGTTGCGGTAACGGTTGTTCTGATGCACCGATTCGCCTACACCACCTTTCAGGTATTGTACAGCAAAGATAATATCCTTGCTGGTTTTCAAGTCGTTGGGGAAAGTCTGCGGCATGGGAACCAAGGCTAACTGTTTTCCCGCTTTAATAGCAGTGACTACCGGAGTCAGTTCCGTGATAACAGATTGGTAATTACCCATATACAGGTACACCTTTGCCAATAGAGCCTGTGCGGCATAGGAGGTCACCCGTCCTCTTTCTGCCTCCGGCCATGCAGCCGGTAATCCTTTTGCTGTGGTTAGGTCGTCTATAATCTGAGAGTAAATGTCGCTTATCTCGGCACGTTTGTTATTGCGGGCTTCCTCCACCGTTTGGGTATGGGTTATCAAAGGTACTTTACCCCACAGGCGTACCAGGTTGAAATAAGAAAGAGCGCGCATAAAGGCGGCTTGCCCTACAATCTTGGTACGTTGATCGGCAGACATTTCTACGTTCTCGGCATTTTGCAGGATAAGATTGCAACGATAAATGCTGGTATAGAGTGACAACCAGGCTCCCGACAGGTTGGAGTTGGCAGGAGTTTCGGTAAACACTTCTATCTGGTAGGTGATGCCGCCGCTGGCACCGGAATTGTCATTCTTCACGTTGTCACCGCGTACCTCCATCAGTGTCATGAACTTGGCTCCATACTGGTCGCTGGACTGAAATTCATCATAGGCACCGATTATCGCGCCTTCCAGGCCTTTCACGTCCGTATAGAATGTTTCTTCCGTGGGGAAGTCAATGGGTTTCAGGTCAATAAAACTTTCGCAACTGGAAAGTGTTCCTGCCAAAAGGGCTGCTAATAATATCTTTTTCATACATCAATGTTTTTAAGTTTAGAAAGTAAGATTTACACCGATAGAGGTGGTTCTTGCTAATGGATATACGCCATAGTCTTCACCATTGGTGGTTGCGTCCGTGCGGTTGGATACTTCGGGATTGTAGCCCTCGTATTTGGTGAAAGTGAATGGGTTCTGGATAGAGCAGTAGATACGTGCCGATTGCAGGTATGCTTTGCGAATCCAGCTTTGCGGCAAGGTGTATCCCAAAGAGATATTCTTGATTCTGAGGTAAGATCCGTCTTCCACATGCCAGGTGGAGGTGGTTCCGTTCTGTCCTTTGCTGACGCGGTTGGCGCGTACATTCATGCCGCTGCCCGGATCACTTTCAGACCTCCAACGGTTCAAGGCACCTTTGTAGTTATTCATGTTGCCTTCGTGGTTGTAGAAATAACGGCGGGAGAGGTTCAGGATCTCATTGCCGTAAACTCCTTGGAAGATAATGCCGAAATCAATGCCTTTCCAAGCCAGTGTGGTGCCGAATCCGTAAGTAAAATCGGGCATATAGTTACCAACGATGGCACGGTCGGTATCCGAAATGTCGAGTATGCCGTCACCGTTTACATCCTTAAACTTGAAATCGCCGGGTTTGGTATCGGCAAGACCGTAGTTGGTGGGCGAGTCTACATAGTGAAGGGCAGCGTCTACTTCGGCTTGATTCTTGAATACGCCTTCCACTACCGGCAAATAATAAGAACCGATAGGTTCGCCTACGCGGGTAATGAAATAGGCATTGCTGACAGAACCGGCAGAAATAATATCGGCATTGCCCGGTCCGAGCTCTTTGACTTCATTGATATTCTTCGAGATATTGAAATAGGCTGTCCAGGTAAAATCACCAAACTGGTGGTTGGTGGAGATGTTGAACTCAATACCTTTATTATTTACTTTACCTATGTTTTCCAGACGGGTGGCATAACCTGTTGTCATAGGTACAGGGACGTTCAATAGCAGATCGTAAGTATTACTGTTGTACAGGTCAAGTCCCAAAGTCAGTCTGTTCTTGAATAAAGAAGCATCGAAACCTACATTGACCTGTGCGGTCTTTTCCCATTTCAGACCGGGATTAGGCATACTGCTGGGAGCCGCGCCTTTTATCACTTCGGGGCTGGAGCCGCCTAACACATAGCTGTAATATCCCACTTCGCCTTGTGCTCCATAGTTAGGAATGCGGAAGTTACCCGTAAGACCATAACTGGCACGTATCTTTAAATCGTCAATGAAAGTCAGTGATTTCATGAACTTTTCTTCCGAGATGCGCCAACCTACGGATACAGAAGGGAAGTAACCCCAGCGATTGTCTTTTCCGAAACGGGAAGCGCCATCGGCACGTACAGCTCCTGTTACCATGTACTTACCTAAATAATTGTATTGCACACGTGCCAGTCCGGAGAGTAAAGCCCATTCTGAGGCGTGGGAGTTGCCACGGGTCACAGTACCTGCATTCAAGGTCGGGATGTTGTTGGTGATAAAGCCGTTGGCAAATGCATAGTTGCTTTCGTTGCGCTGGTATTGCATAGTCCAGCCTGCCATAGCCGAGAGTGAATGTCCGCCGAAGTCTTTATTAAAGTTCAACGTCTGCTCGAACAGCCAGTTGTATAGCTTGGATGTTTTAGAAGTCGCTTCGGGAACGGATTCCGGATTGCCTTGCGTATTGGATACCGGGATAGTTGACGGGCGGAAAGTATCTTCCGAATCACTATAAATATCCACACCAAAATTGGCGCGGTACTTTAAAGAAGGCAGGAAAGCGACTTCACCATATACATTACCGAAAATGCGGGATGCTTTGGTCTCGTCTTTCTGCAACATGGCCAGTGCCACCGGATTCCATACTTGTGTCTGGCTGTTTCCTCGCTTGATAGAGCCGTCGGGCATTACTGTTTCCGTATTGGGGCTCCATGCATTTTGGGCGAAGTTGAAACTGCCGTCTGCATTATAAACCGAGAAGATAGGTGAGCTGTGCAAGGCCGATGCAATGATACCGCCGCCATTGGAGTTATAGGCTCCATCGGAATTTACGGCATTATCAATGGTTACAGAAGGATTGAAGGACAGGCCGAATTTGAAAATACCTTCCGTAACGTCCAGGTTAAAGCGTGCACTGTAGCGGGTAAAGTCACTGTTGATAACCACACCGTCTTGTTGCAGGTAGTCAATGGAGGTATAATATTTTATCTTCTCCGAACCGCCGGATACGGATACCGAATGGTTTTGCATACCTGCCGTGCGGAAGATCTCATCTTGCCAGTCTGTATCTGTCAGTCCTTGCTTGCCTTCCAGGTAAGGAAGTATTTCTACCGGAACAATGGTATTATAGTCATTGCCGGTGTTTTGCAGACGCATTGCATTGTTATCGCCGATGTTGAAAGATAATGGTGTCTGGCCGTTTGCCATACGCTTGCGGTTAATGGATTCCATTTTGTCCGTGTAGGTATTGTTGCGTGCATCATTTACCAAGTCTGCGTATTCATAGGCGTTCAGCATATCAATCTTCTTTGATACGGTTTGCCAGCCGTAATATCCGTTATAGCTTACACTTGCTTTGCCTTTACTGCCTTTCTTGGTGGTAATTAATACTACGCCGTTAGAACCGCGTGAACCATAGATGGCTGCGGATGAGGCATCTTTCAATACTTCGATGCTTTCTACATCGTTCATATTAAAGGTATTCAACTGTTCTTTTGCCAAAGGCACACCATCTACTACATACAATGGAGAAGTACCGGCTGTGATGGTACCCGTTCCACGTACTTTAATCTGTAGGGAAGAACCCGGCGCACCTGTACCCTGCGAAACTTGCACACCCGGCATTTTGCCTGCCATTGCTTCCGCCATGGAACTGACCGGCTGACCTTTCAGGTCACTGGCTCGCACGCTGGCGATGGCTGTGGTTACATCTCTTTTTTTCTGTACGCCATAACCTACTACTACGACTTCTTCCAGTACTTCGGTGTCTTCGTGCAGTATGACTTTTGCCAGAACTTTATCTTTAGCCGGTACGTCCAGTGTCTTGTATCCGATATAAGATATAGAGACTGTAGAAGATTCGGGTACATCAGCTAATGAATACTTACCGTCAAGGTCGGAAATGGTTCCGTTGGTAGTTCCTTTTACCAAGATGCTTGCTCCGATAATCGGTTCCCCTTTATCATCTGTTACCATACCGCTGATTGTTTTGGTAGCACTGGCTTTGTTTCCCTGTTGAACGGGATTGGTGCTGACTGAGATCGTATTGTTGTTCCTATTGAAATATAACTTTGTCTGTGCGGTAATCTGATCTAAAACATTCTGTAATGTGGCATTCTTGGCGTCAATAGATACCAAGGGGACACTGTTGATGGTCTCCTGGTCATAGAAGAACTTCAGACCGGTTTGTCTGCTCAGTTGGTTAAAAACATTTTCCAGGCTCTCGTTCTGAACCTTCAGGTTGATGTTGTTTTCTTGCTGTGCCTGTGCGTAAAAAGGCATTAATGACAGGCATACGAATAGTAAAAAAGCTAAAAACGGATAGGCATTTCTACTTTTTCCTTTATGAGTAGGAATAATATTCATAAATTTGTGCGTTTTTAATGATTTTGACTTAAGTTGTTAAAACTTGGGGTAACACGTGAAAAGTTATTCTTCTGGGTCGAAGCAGTGAATAAGTATCCGGGTTACGGTAGGGGTGTCCCTGGGGGATTCCCCTATTTCTTTTTTATTCATCTAGGTATCTGGCTTCATACTTCTCTTTTTAGGTTAGACATTCAGGTTTCTTATTTATATAGTACTATTTCTTTTCCTTCTTTCTTGTATTTCACACCACTGACGTATTCAATGGAATGGAGCACGGATTCCAGACTCTTGTTATCGTGTTCTCCCGAAATCAGGTTTGTAAATTCATATCCCGGTGCAAAGGTGATGCGACAGTTGTAGACTCGTTCCAGTTCTCTGGCAACATCGCGTATGGGGGTACTGCTGAACCTTAAGGCGCCTTTGATCCACACGGCTACTTCGCGTTCCTCTTTCTTCTTGGTGTATTCTCCGGAAATGGTATTGATCAGTACCTGCTCTTGTGCGGTGAGGCGCATCATGGCTTCCGGCAGGTCTACTTGTACTTTTCCGCTTTCTACATTGACTGATACAATTTCGTCTTTGGGATAGGACTTCACATCAAAATGTGTGCCCAGTACGCGGACATCAAACTTCTGTGTGGTGACTATGAATGGCATATCTTCATTATGTGCCACCCGGAAATAGGCTTCTCCATCCAGTTCCACTTTTCGTTCCTTTCCTGTAAACTGGGCGGGGTAGCGCAGGGAAGAACAGGAGTTTAATACAATCCGGCTGCCATCGGGCAAGGTTACTTGTTTCTTTTCTCCATAGGAGGTGCTTGCCAGGCTGTATGTTATGCTTTGTTCATTGATGTAGCGGGAATAGTGCAAGCCACCTAAGACAAGGCAGACTATGGCAGCGATACCGGCAACGGCATAGGCTGTGCGGCGGAACCAGATTCGTTTGCCATGCTCTATCTTTCGGAGTAACAGGCGGGCTTCTTTTTTATATTTCTCGTGCTCGGTGCCGGTGGTTTGCCGATGATCAAAAGAAGCCTCCCATACTTCGGCGGATACTTCGTCAAGTAAATCTTGATTCTCTGCATCGCGAAGGCTGTCAAGTAGTTGTGACGCTTCGTCCCGGGTGTAAATATTATCCAGATAACGACGTAATTTTTGTTTTTCTTCTTTTGTATTTTCCATGTTTTCTATTCAAAGTCGGGTTATTATTTCTAACCCTCACATAAGTAATACACAGATGTGTGGGAGAGCTAGGGTGTGTTTAACTTTTATTATAGATTCAAGCAGATCAAGATGAGCAGCATATCTGCATAAGTGTCTGAGTATTTGGCTAGAAAGGTGCGGATGGTGTGTAGGGATACAGATATATGTTCTTGGACGGTATTGACTGAGATTCCCAAGGTTTCGGCTATTTCCTTGTGGGACATTTGTGCTTCGCGGCTCATTTCAAATATTTCGCGTTGGCGGGGAGTCAGTTTTTCTAAGGCTTTGTTGATGATATTATGCAAATCGTTGGCGAAAATCTTTTCTTTGGTATCATCGGTGTAGTCAATGGCTTGTGCCAGAATATGTTCTTTCAGTGTATCTTCTTTATCCATAGCCCGTATTTGGTTCAGAATACGATTTCGTACAATCGTATATAAATAGGAGGAAAAAGAAGCATCCGGATTGATAAAGCGCCGCCCCTGCCAGATGATAGTGAAAGCATCCTGAAAAATATCTTCTGCAAACTCGCGGGACTTGACAAACTTCATGGCAAAGTACAACAAACGGTTCTTATAGGCTGCGTATAGCTCACAGAATGCCTCCTCGTCTCCATTAATGAGGCGAATAACCAGTTCCTGTTCGTCTATAAGAGTATCTGTTGTGTACATAGTTTTTTAAGTTTCGGTCACAAAGGTAAATCTCTGATGTTACAAATGTATGTATTTCTTTGGAATAAATTGAGAAATATGAGTAGCAATGTAACGAATGTGATTAAGTCTAAGCTTAAGAGAGTCCCATAATTATTATGAAACACACATCGTTACACCACTTTCTGCCCATTCTGCAAAGTGAGCATCTCTTTGGGCACCGATGCCTTTATCTTTTCAATCAGCATATTCAGCAATGCGTGTCGGATGAAGTCGGTACGTGTCACCATGTAAATCCTTCGTGTAGGGCGCGGCATGGCAAAGGGACGCACCAGCCGTTTCTGTTCTTCATTGAGTTGTAGTACGGCCAGTTCGGGAATAAATGTGATACCTTTGCCGCTTTCCACCATACGCATAAATGTCTCCATACTCCCCAACCGATAGGCAATCTGGCAAGATTGGGCGGATTCCAACTGGCAGAAACGCATTAGCTGGTCGCGAAAGCAATGCCCCTCATCCAACAACCATAGCTGTTCCCCACTCACTTCACTGGAACGGATCATTTCCTTTTTAAAGAGTGCATTATGTTTGGAAACGTATCCCAAAAAAGATTCGTAATAAAGAGGTATAGAGTGGAAATGCTCTCCTTCTGCCGCTCCGGCTATGAGGACAGCCTCCACTTCACCTGCTTTCAGCGCCTCCAGGCAATCCTGCGTTTTCATTTCCGTTACTCTGATGTCCAGAGATGTGTATTCTTCCATCAGTTCGGGAAAGAAACGGGGCAGCAGATAGGGGGCAATCGTAGGCAAGACACCTATGCGGAACACACCGCTCAGTGAGCGTGTTTCTTCTTTTACTATATCTTTAATTAGGTTGGTCTGGCGCAGGGCTATTCTGGCTTGTTCTATTACTTTCAGACCCGTCAGTGTGGGCTGGACAGGCTGGGTGGTGCGGTCAAACAGTTTGGCATTCAACTCATCTTCCAGTTTTTGTATCATGGCGCTCAGGGTAGGCTGCGTTACATTACAATGTTCGGCGGCCTTGGCAAAATGGCGGAACTCATCCACGGCAAGTATGTATTCTAATTGTTGCAGGTTCATAGGCTTTAGATGCTTGATAGATTTTGTCTATACAAAGATAGAAATTATCAGTTTGACACGCATCACTTTCCGCCTTATCTTTGCATCAGAGAAAAGAAAAAAATAGTAATCAACTTAAAAACATAAAATTATGAAGACTTTAGATTATATCAAATTAGACTCGGCAGCAGCCGCAAAGGTAGTAGAATCATTGCAACAATTATTGGCAGACTACCAAGTATTTTACGCTAATCTTCGCGGTTTCCACTGGAACATCAAGGGACACGGTTTCTTTGTGCTCCACGGCAAGTTCGAAGAATTGTATAACAATGCAGCCGAAAAGGTGGACGAACTGGCAGAACGTATCCTGATGTTGGGCGGCGTACCCAAAAACAAATACAGCGATTATCTCAAAGTGTCTAATATAAGAGAGGTAGAGGGAGTTACAAGTGGTGACGAAGCACTGAACAATATCCTGGAAACTTACAGCCATTTCATAGTAGAAGAACGTAAACTTTTGGCAGTCGCTTCACAGGCCGGCGATGAGGCTACTGTAGCTATCATGAGCGATTACCTGAAAGAACAGGAAAAGATGGTGTGGATGTTGTGTGCATATGCCTCAAAGTAACAATTGATTTGCTTTAGTTTAGGATGAGGGAGTGCCGGGTAATGCCGGTGCTCCCTTTCTGTGTTATTTTGTTCATCTATTTATGCCTTTCTTAAAATTATTCTTTTATCTTTGCAAGACAATATCACCGTTCAATCATGTTGAAGCCTTGCTTTGTCTTTATATTGATTTGGTTGCTTTGCTGCTCTGGCCGGGCGCAAACAGCTAAAGGTTCTGTTTTGGAGAGGGACAGCGCATTAGTGGCATATTATAAAAAATGCAAGGCAAACCTGAAATCTCCCGTAGCACTTGATATGTGCGATACCCTTCTTCAGATGGGGAAAGAAAAGAAAGATACCTATGTGCAGGTTATCTCCGAATGCCTCCGGCTGGATTATTATTACTATAGGAATGATGAAGCGAATATCATCAAGCACGTAGATATAGTAAAAGCCACGAGCCGAAGGCTTAATCACCTGAAATACTTTTATTTTTCATGGGGAAGCAGACTGATTACCTATTATGTAAAACAGCATAAAGTCAATCTGGCCATCTATGAAGCGAAGAAGATGTTGCAAAGTGCACAGAATGATAATTATTATCCCGGAGTGGCAGAATGCTATCATGTATTGGGGAAAATCTATGTCACACAATTGAATCCACAACTGGCCTATGAGAACTTTCAGAGAACGATAGATATTATTGAGAAATATCAAATACCCGAGATTAATCTGCCTACCATTTATGCTTCAATGGCACAATGTGCATTGGAACTGAAACGCTATGATGAGGCGGAAAGAGCTTTGGAAAAAGCGTTGCCGCTGGCGCATAGTCCCTATCAGAATTATACGGTAAGAAAAGGACTTGTCCTTTATTATTTGGAGATGAATGATCTGAAGAATGCGTGGAAATATCTTCAGGAGGTAGAGGAAATGTTTCAGAAGTACGAGGAACTGTCTGTGTATGTAGTTGGGCTATATTATATAAAGATAGAATATTACCGGGCAACGAAGCAGTATGACAAGGCGTTGGAGATGATTTATAATACCATGAACGATACCACTCCGCTTCGTTCCAAATATATGGATTATAGCTTGACGCAGAAATTGGGGAATATTTATTGGGATATGAATAATAAGGAGAAAGCGGCAGGATTCTATCGGGAGTATATAGAGGCTACGGATTCCATCCGGACCAGGGAGATTCAGAATTCGGCTACCGAGTTTTCTTCTATCATGGAAGTGGAGCAACTGAAGAATGAGAAAAATGAATTGCAGTTGAGTGTACAACAAGAACAGTTACAGATAACCCGGCTTGTTTTGGCTTTCCTGGTAGTGCTGGGAGCATTGGGCACATTCTTGTTCTTCCGTTTCTATAAACTGAATAAAAGGTTGAAGGAATCTGAAGCCATTGTAACCGAGCAGAATAAAGAATTGAAGGAATTTGCCGAAGAACTTGGTAAAGCCAAGGAACGTGCGGAGAATGCCAGCCTGATGAAGACGAATTTCATTCAGAATATGTCGCATGAAATTCGTACTCCGTTGAATTCTATTGTCGGTTTCTCACAGTTGTTGACCAGCTATTATGAGGATAATCAGGAAACGAAGGAGTTTTCTTCCATCATAGAAACCAATAGCAAGAACCTGTTGAGGCTGGTCAATGATGTGCTTGATATTTCTTATCTGGATCAGACGGATGAATTGCCCTATAACACAACGGTAGAGATGAATTGCTGTTGCCTGAATGTCATAGACTCAGTGAAAACGATGATAAAAGATGGAGTGGAATTTAAGTTTAATCCTCCATGTACTGAGTTGATGGTGAAAACAAACTCGGACAGGCTTTCCCAGATACTAACCCACTTGTTGCAGAATGCGGCAAAGTTTACGGAACAAGGCAGCATCACATTGGAATATGCCTTAAACGAATCGGAGCAACAAATTGTCTATCGGGTAACCGATACCGGAAAAGGTATTCCCAAAGACAAACAGGACTTTGTATTTGAGCGTTTTGCCAAGTTGGATGATTTCACACAGGGAACCGGGCTGGGATTGCCTATTTGCAGACTGGTAGCCGAAAAACTGGGCGGTTCACTCCTTATTGATGACAGCTACACACAGGGTTGCCGTTTTATATTAACCCTGCCCCTGGTGCGTGCCTGATAAAGAAGTTATTATTCATCCTTCGTCTTTCGCTGCACAATGCGTGCCCCTGCCGGTACATCTTCCGTTACCCAGATATTACCTCCCACGGTTGCCCCTTTCCCGATAGTGACGCGTCCCAGAATCGTGGCATTAGAATAAACTATGACATCATCTTCCAATATAGGATGGCGGGGGATCCCTTTGATAGGATTGCCGTTATCATCCAAAGGAAAACTTTTAGCACCTAAAGTCACTCCCTGGTATAGCTTGACATTGCTTCCTATAATGCTGGTAGCTCCTATCACCACACCGGTTCCGTGGTCAATGGTGAAGTGATCTCCTATCTGTGCTCCGGGATGAATATCAATTCCGGTTTCTGAGTGTGCCATTTCTGTGATGAAACGCGGAATCAATGGCACTCCCAGCACTAATAATTCGTGTGCAATGCGGTAGTTGCTGATAGCGCGGATAGCCGGATAGCAACTGATAATCTCGCCGAAACACGTGGCGGCAGGGTCTCCATAGTATGCTGCTTCCACATCGGTGGCAAGAATGCGGCGCAGTTCCGGCAGTTTGCTGATGAAGCGGGCTGCCAGTAGTGCGGCTGTCTCTCGGCAAGGTTCATTATCGTTTATGGCATGGTTGCTGTTCTCCTGTCCAAAGCAGAGTCCGGCTTGGATTTGCTCCGTCAGTAGGTTGAACAATGTTTCTACATTTACACCAATGTGGTAGTTGATGGTATGGCTATTGATGGTAGAGTTGCCAAAGTAGCCAGGGAAAATAATGGCACGTGCCAGTTCCACAATTTTGAATAATGACTTGGCGGATGGCAAAGGGTCTCCGTCCTTGTGTTGGTGGAATAAACCTTTATAAGATTGGCTGTCAGATAGTTCATCTACTGCCTGCGTCAGGATATGGGTGTAATTGAATGAAGTCATACACAGAATGTTTTAGAAGGACAAAAGTAAGGAAATTCCGTATTATTGCCAATAAATAGAAGGAATATTGGCTTTTATAGTTTATTTTTGCAGAAAAAGAGCAGAAGTCTATGGTAAATAAGAAAAATCCTTTTGCCTCTAAGGCAAAACAAGAAAGTAAAAAGAAGTCCGGCGGAAAGCGGGTGGGGAAGTCTAAGCCCGATAAGGCGAATAATCAGTTGAATAGGAGGGTGAAATAAACTAGGGCTTTCTCTCATGTGGAAGTTATAGACCAGAAAAGCATTACAACCAATATTTCTACGCAAGCAGAAGAAGCTTATAACTTTATATTGCGCCATATCAACCAAGGTGCAACAGTAGAGGGTGTTTATACAGTTCAGCGATGGGAATATCCCGTTAAAGCTATTAGAGAAGCAATTCGCAATGCAGTGGTACATCGAGACTATTCGCTTACGGGAAAAGACGTAAAGGTGGCTGTCTATGACGATATGATAGAGATTACAAGTCCTGGTCTTTTGTTGCCATCGATAGACTATGCAGCTATGGAGAGCCGGCAGAGTGACGCACGCAATAAAATAATAGCTCCTGTTTTTAAACGGCTTGGTATCATAGATCAATGGGGAAATGGATTAAAATTGATTGCCGACGAATTAAAAGAATATCCGAATATCGAACTGCGATGGAAAGAAGTTGGTTTGTCTTTCCAAGTACAGTTTGTGAAACTGGATTACATCGAAAGGCAAGAGCAGATTGAAAGCGTACAGCAAGAGTTGCAGCAAGAGTTGCAGCAAGAGTTGCAGCAAGAGTTACAGCAAGAGTTACAGCAAGAGTTACAAAAGTCAACTCTGTATTCGGAAGTGTTACGCTGTCTGGTGCATAATATTTTGTCAAGGCAGGATATTTCTATTGCATTAGGACAAAAGAAGGTATCAGGGCAACTCAATAAGGTTGTTCAGAAACTTGTTGCGGATCGCTTGATTGAAAGGACTATTCCTGATAAACCAAATCATCCTGCCCAAAAGTTTCAGTTAACAGAGTGGGGAAGGATATTCCTAAACTTACTTGATGACTAGAAGTGGTATTAATCAAGTACAGATTGGTTGATTGCCTTTTAAAAAGGAAAATTTTAATTCTCCATGTACTGGAGCTAATGGGAAAAAGAAATCCCGGCTTTCCTTTTTACTCTGATGAGGAAGAAGGAGCCGGGATCCACAAGTAAGAAAATTGAAAATGTTGAGTTGTTATCCTAAATTTAAAATCCACTCATAGAAATTTGTGCTGGACGGTGCGCGCAAGATATATTCATCATGATCATAACAAATAATGTGTTCATAAGGAATGTGTTCTATATTAATCTCCGCACGAGCTATCCATAACCATTCGTCTATGGTGTAACGGCTTAATGCAATCTGTCCTTTTACCATTTCACTTAAAAGGAAAGCCGATCGTTCGTAGGCATACCATTTATCGTTTTCACGATGGATATATTAGCCCTTGTTCTGTGTTGTTGGCTTCCCTTTCCAGTAATTTTATCACGTCTAAACGCATATTAATTTGTTTTGATTAGCACTATTTCTGTATCCGAACATAATGCGACAAACCAGCTCATGGCCAATAATTGGTTTAAATCAACCTCTATCTTTTCGGTCATTATTCCATAGAAAGGATGAAATTGCTTCTTCAACTTCACCATGCTTCCACAGGAATTTCTCAAAAGGGTTGCAGAACGGTGATAAGCGAACCATTTCCCATCTTCTTCATATAGGTAAACCTCTGATTTACCGAATGATTCTCTGTCCATTATTTCGAATATGTCCATAGTACTATTCTTAGATTATGTATATATTTCTAATTCACATCGCGTACACAACGGATTTTTCCCGCTTTATTATCGCCCTGCATACCAACATTCTGTGTAAGAATTCGCCAACCTATACGTTGTGGATATGGGCATCGGGTTCGGGCAAATACATAATCATACTTTTTACAATCATCTTCAGATAAGACCATCAGCGTCAGTTCCCGTAAGTTAGGTGCCCTCCATCGCGTTTCACCACTTGCTACTTTTAAATCTTGACATACTGTATAAGTTTCGTTGGTTACTACATCACGAAATGATGGCGTATAGGGCATCTCTTGTGGATATATTTCGAACCCTCCCTTATAAAATCTATTATTTCCCGAATTATAATCATGAACCCCTAATTCGCCGTTAGTTACTTTGGAGCGATCTTTAGACGCATCATTCAATTTGGAATATGAAATAATATACCTGTCTTTCTTATAAAAGTTATCATATCCCTCTTTTACTGTGCCAAGGTTTCTGACGCAGCGATAATGAATTGTCTTAATGTCGTTGTATCCCCATTTATTAGCTTGGTTAAATGTACTTGTAGAAGTTCCTTCTTCAGCCCATAATACCCGGAAGGATGTTGAATTCAGATACCCATCTCCACTCCCTCCTTTCTCTCCATCAAAGGTACTACTTGCATAATGTACTTCATCTCTTTTGGTGTCTATTGGTGATTTTAATGGATAATTAAATAATCTTGCATCCGCTAAAGCGGCTTCACCGATATAAAAAGCCTGACATTGACTAATTGAAGGGAGATACCATTTTATGTCTCCATCATCTATAGCATCAGTCCCTTTCTCATTTCTATTACGTTGCATACAGGCGATATATGCTTTTTGATAGGCAGTATTAAGACTTTCCTTTAGATTTTTATCCCCATTTATTATTTGTTCATTTTGCTGAACTGTTTTATAGCCATTGGACGAGGAATTTACAATAGTACTCCAATTCCTATTATTAAACAAATATTTTGTGTTATCCCAACCGAATTTTGAATCACAATAAACAAATAGGGCATCAGCATCTTGAAGTCCCCAAGGAAGTACACCAGTTTCATTTAATGTCTCAATACCATAAGCAATTACTTTCTCCGACTCAGGTTCTGTAGAATAGAAGGTTCTAATGGAACGCTGTGAAAGTATATAAGCTGCGCTGATAATGCTACTTTCTTCATCTTTACTATTCTGAGTGCTACATACCAAATACATTTTTCTATTTGGTTGATTGGCAAATGATTTCCATATATTGACACCTCCGTCTTCTAATGCTGATTTAGCAACAGGTAAGTCTTCTTCATCATAATAAAACTCATCTATGAAGCAGGTATAAGTCACCACATACTTATCTCCCTGTTTTGTGAATAAAGCTGGTATATCTGTTTCATTTGAGTCAATATATTTTGTGACAGCTTCCTCTAATTCTCCCAATAACATATCAATACTCATCAATGTAGCACCGCGATAATCTTGAAGATCAGCACTTGCATTGTTATTACGGGAAACTTTCACCCATGCTCTATCTTTTTCTTCGTCTATTCCGGGCATATTAGAATAAGGGGTTTGGACAACACAAAGAAACTTAGGTCCTGATAAGGTGTTTTTTCTGTATTTAGATACAAGGTCATTTAATTCAAAACTTAATAATACTGTTTCGTAATGGGCATCTAATTGGTAAATATTTGATCCAGTCTGAAAAATAACTTCACCTGTTGCCCCGGGAGAATTTTCAATATCTTGTTCTACTTCAACAATAATGTCATCTACTCCGTTCACAGTTATATTATAGGTGTATTTTGTGTTGCGATTACTGAAAAAATCTTTAGCTATATTATTGATATATCCTAAATGAACAGCATAAGTTACTGTTGCAGAAATTTCTTGTTCCCCTGTTAATCCTTCTGTTTGGGAAGCACTAGTACGTCCTTTAAATGTCCCGTTTACAACGATATAGGTTCCGTTATCAGGTGCATTGGTATAGTTTCTTCTTCCATATTGATCACATTCATGTTTGTCACCTTTTTCTTTTTCACGCTCGTTATAGTTAGAAATAGACTTTTTAGCAGGCTTTCTGTTTTCGGGTATATAAAAAGTGAAGGTGTTGTCAAAAATAGTATTATTACCTAACTGAGACAAAGTACTATAATAATCTTGTGCATTGTCTGAGGCATCCCAATTGCCATAAATATCTGTTTCTCTATCCGCTTTGTGCTCTATCAAAAAAGATTTGGCAGGTGCATTCACGCAATACCAGTTGGTTGCTTTGAATTCTGTACAATTAGTTCCTTTTTTGAAATTGAATTTTATTTCTGAATCTAGACGTCTTAATAGGATTGTTTGAATATCTTTCGTATCTTTTGTTACAGTATAATACTCTACGTCAGCTTTGTCTGTACATGTACCGGCCATCAGCCATGTAGATCCTGCACGTTGCAGGTTTTTGGCTGTAGATAAAACTGATAAAGTTAAATCCTTTAACTCCTGTCTATTGCCTATTCCGTCTAATATCGGCTTTAAATCTCCATATACTTCACTGTTGATGTTAGCGAATCCATAGATATACACTTGCCCTATGGGCATTCTTGTTGTAACATATCCATTATTTTTGTCATTATTTAATTCATAATATTCTCTTGACACAACTCCTTTCTCGTCAAACACTAATACATATAAATTCTGTACAGCTTTGTCTGCCACTCTGGAAGAAATAATTTTGTCTTGTTCAGGAGCTGATATTGTTAGTTTTATATCAACAAATCCTTTTTCATTAACAAAATTGTCATTAACTAGAATTTCGTCATTACACGATACTATCCATAAAGTTATCAGGAATAATAAAGTGTATCTTAAAGAATCAAATGTATGTAATTTATATTTTTTCATTTATTCTATCTCCATGAGTTTAATTAAAACCAATTTCAATATTCCCAGTTTGCCAATTGTCAACCATGTAATATAGCTTAATTTCTATATCTTCTGGTGCTACTGATGTTATATTAAATTTATAATAATGGTTACGGATAATGTCAAATGATTGCTCGGTTCCACTATAGTTTTTAAATTCAAGCGTGTACTCTTTATTATTTACTGTTAAATTTATTTGCGAAGGAGTAGATTCTTGGCTGGTATTGTCATACTCAGGAATATAAATAATGTAGGAAGTTTTATTCTTATCTTCCTTAAATGCCAACCTTTCATTTACAATACTCTTGTTTAAATTAAAAACAGTCTCTGTATTAAGATAGCTAGTCGTTTCCACCTTTTCATAGCCGGAAGGTAAACTAAATCCTTTTTTATTGTATTTATTCAGCATTACGTTATCTAAACTATATTTGCCTTCGTTTATTAGTTTTTCATCCAGTGTAACTTCTACTTTAGCCATGGCGCGAAGCAGGTAAATGGTCCCTAAATCTTCCGATGTACCGGGCAATAATTTTAAATCAGCATAAGTGGCAACTCCCCACATGGGAATTCTTTCGGCAGCATAATCAATAGAAGTCTCTTTCTGATATTGCAATCCGCTTAACTCTGTACCTTCAATTTCATTTGGACAGTTGGCAAAAACCATAATTCTCAGAGTTTGTGGTATCTGCTTCTTTACAATAGACAAACTGCCTGTAAAGTGATAAATGTTTTTATTCGTAGGATCTTGAGTTGTCAATATCTGCTCTACTTTTTTCCAGTAGGTAAGTTGACCATTGCCATCAACAGAATAAATCAGCACTTGAAGTCCATTTACATCTATCAGGTTGTCTTTATCATCGCCTATTTCGCTTGGAGTATATTCATTTCCCCAAGTCTCATCTGCCGAGCGTTCCAGTGACGATCCGTTCATTGCCAGCGTAAAGGTTACATTTACCTTTTCCGACAAGGCAGACTCGTCCGTCAGGTCACTGCTGCAGGAAGTAACCACGGCCAGCGCCGCTATATATATAATATGTGATAACCATTTCTTCATTTCATCTTCGTTATTAAGATTATTTCAAATCAACATCGTCCAGCACCACTTTCCATGAATTGATAATGATGGAAGAACTTGCCCAACGATTGTTTTCATCCAGGAAGAAAGTCATGTTGTATTCGTCTTGGCGATCCAAATACTCTTGGTCCGTCATTTCGCGATTATAGTAACCTTTCACTAGAAGCGCATAGTCTATCAGTGGGATAGAAAGCACTTTCTCGCCTTTTTCGTTGGTGATGGTCAGCACTGGCTTGTTCTCTACTACCAGGCGTCCTACGGTTAGTTCGGCTATTGCTACTCCCACAGAGGTGGTGGCGCGGCTGCCGTCCGTATGGTCCATATCGGCTGTTCCCGAATCGGTGCGCCATGCATAATAAGTCAGTTCCTCATCGTCCAGCAGCTTGTTGTCATAGTTCATGAATCCGTTCTCATCTTCTATGGTGAAGGTGAACTTGCTCACATCTACGTTTTCTCCTGAGAGGTGTTGCAGAATGATACGGACGTTGTTGGTATTCTTGGTCAGTTCCACTGTTATGACCTGCTGGGTGGCAGCGCGACTGAAGGATTGTTTCTGCACCTGACCGTGGAATAGGGGTTTCAGGTCTTCGTTTACATAGGCAGAACTATCGGCGGCACGGCTGATGTGTTCACGGTTCATTTTGCAGTTCAGGTCATTGATGGTAGAAACGCCTTGTTTCAAGATAGGAACGGCAAAAGATTCTTCACCTTCCAGTCCTCCCCAGGCTACCAGGTTATAGTCTCCCGGTTCCACTTCTACCTGCATACTGTATCCGTCTTCGCTTAATACATCACCTTGTTCCGTACTTTGGAAAGCGAATTTCCCATTTTCGTCGAATGCGTAAAGGGTAACTGATTTCACCTCGTTGGCAAAAGCATCAGCAAACTTCATGTTCTTGTCGTACTTAAACTTTACGCGGTACTCTGTGGAGCAGTCTACATTGTCTTCACCCAAGATCTTGTCGCATGAAGTCGTTGCCATGCTGAGAGCGGTGAGAAGTAGCATCCACATTTTCATTTCTTTGGTTTTAGCTAATACTTTCATATTTCTATTTTCTTACTTGTTTCTATATATGGGCTGCACACTTTGGTGGGGTGCAGAAGGAATTCTCTAGTTGGGTGGGAAACAGTTGCTGATGTTTCCGGGTCTGTATCTCTCTTGGCACCGATACAGGGAGTGCGTGTTTTTGTTTGGAGAGGGGATTGTGTGGGAAGCCTAAGCTTCCCACACAATGAGCTTTACATTGATTTTATATCTATGAATGGAAGAAATGCTTATTCTAAATCTACATCTTGAGAAACCATTTTCCAAAGAAGGATGTTAACCTGTGCTGCCAAATAAGAATTGTCGTCAGATGGCTTTTCAGGAATAATAGGCTCTGTAGGATCAACAACAGGAGTACCCAGACCTGAGATAGTTTTTAAAGTCAAAGCATATGCATGGTTACGAACAACGCCAACAGAACCAGTTCCATCTGCAGGGCCAATGTGTTCAATTGCTGTCCAAAAGTAACATTTGCCATCAGTGTACATCATAAATTCACCTTTATTGGTAAGAGCTGTCTTTGTATCATCAGAAACCTGAACTTCGTCCTTAAATTCTGCTTTTGCCATATAAGCTTTATTGCCGCTTGTACCTGCTTTTACGAATTCAATATCGCTTGCTTCTACATCAGAACGATCTTCCTTCTTTAAACCAGCTGCAAATTGAGTTTTCAAGTTATCTTCTGTATAATATTGGCCATTGTAAGAACAGAAAGTGCCGAGATCTCTATCTGTTTTTTTATCATGAATTTGAGCGACTACTAATAAATGTGTATAGTTTGGTTGTGTACGATCATAATTCGTAAGTGTATTTTCCAAACAATAATAATTATCATTTTTATTGTTAGTATTAGCTTCATTATATGATCTGAATGTCAAATCTTCAAGATTGGTAGTGGTGTAATTTACATCCTTTGCCCAAAATGAACGATTTGTACCCCATGCCCACTCAGCAGTTATATTTTCGTCTACATTTTTAAGGATATATGCCTCATTGTTGGTTCCATTCAAAATCCAACCTACTACTCTAGGTTCTAACATCACTTGTTCACCATTAATTGTTGTTTCTGTAGGTGTAACTGTTATATCGTTAGTCACTGTAACTTTAGAAAGTACTCTCTCTACATAAATATCTACAGGGGTGTTCTTTGCGGCTTCTGCGCTCTCTTTGATATGTCCACTAATTGGAGTAGCAACCTGAATAGTATTCTGGCCGTTTTTAAACACAGAATTGCTCATCACAAAATTGCCTTTTGCATTGTATCCATACTGACCAGCATCTGTTAATAGACTACTTAATGGTTGGTTCATGTTCAATTCTTCCGGAGCATTCAAGAATGCCACTACAGATGTGGGTTCAATACTAGCGTTGTTCAATACCAGAACAGCTTCTGATTTTTGTTTGTCTTTACTTAACTTCAATTCGTCATTGCCGATCTTTACATTAGTGATATGGTTTCCATTTGCATCAAAGAATACAAAAGTAGCATCGTTTACTGTGTTTTCTTCTGCTGTACCTACTTCATCACCACCTGCTGTAGCTCTTCCAAACGTGTTATTCGGATTAGTAATTGCAACGGCTACATAAGCTTCACCTTCCAAAGGTTGATTACCATTATTGTCGTCAACCAAATCATTGTTTGAACATGCTACCAATGCAGCGCATGCCATCATTCCTACTGCTAAACTCTTAATTTTCATAATTTCCTATTTTTATTTATTATAATGTTTTTGTAACGTCATTTCCGCTTTCATTCGACATTGCAAAGGTAAGTGGAAAAGGTGATTACCCTCAGTTGGTATATCTTTCAAAAATAATAGGAAGTTTTCTCGGATGCTGAAAGCCCCTTCCAGAAACGTTTTTAGGAAATTGAGTGATAGATTCTCACTGCTTTTGCGTGAAAAACCAACGATGTTTTAGGAGAGGGATAATGTTTTTTGTAGTCTGATATTTTCGTAATGTGGCTTTACCTTTCATTGCTTGAATGGAAGTGAATCATTTACCGCTATTTCATTTGGGTAGGTGAACTCTACCTTTATGGTGGATGTGTTTCTTAACCTGACGAATATGGGGCTCAATGGGTTATCTCTCTTTGGGCATCTCATACTTATTAAATAGTGTCCCCATACGGTCACACTCCTATTCTTGAACGTTCATGTTTGCTTAGCCACAGCTGTGACAAACATTAGTCACAGCCGTGATTAATTTTAACTACAGCCGTGACTATACTTAATCACAGCCGTGGCTAAGCAAATATGAACGTTCGGGAACAGAAGTACGACCCTATGATTATGCAATCTATACAGGCACAAAATGCTTGGATGTCCCAGTGCATAGCCATCAATTATGGTCTTTTATGCCGTATATGCCATAGAAAAAGCCGAAAAATGCATAGTTTGCAAAATAGTGTGAATTACCAATATTGCTCTGTAAATGAACATAATAGTACTAAATACGACCATTTTATCAGTGAGGGTATGAGGGTAACTTTTCATTCATGATTTATCTACCACCACTCATTTATCTCCCTATTATAGGGCGTTTGCGGAGATAGTGAGGGTATGAGGGTAAAAGTCTCCTAAACTTATTATTGTAAAACCTCGTTTGTCCTTAAAAAAAGTACGAAATGATTCTTTCTTAAAGAATAAGGAATACATATAAAAATTAAAATCCGGAATGGTCGCTACCATCCGGATTTTAAACTTACGCTTTTCACAAAGAGCAAGTTTCCTTCTAACATCTTTTATTGTACTGTTTCTAGGGAATAATGATTATTCTTTTCAGAATAATTTTTCGCTTTTATTGCTCTGTATCTTTATCTATTATAAACTCTGACATATATTCTTTGCTTTTTGGGCAATAAATATCTTCAGTAATATACCCTCAATTCTTGTTCTTTCTCACGTTGCAAATATAGCTCATGTTGTTTTAGTACAGCATAGGAAAAACTTTCTTTCTTCACAGGAATAGGCATTAATTTTATGTCATGCCGGAGTGGATGGGTGTAAATTCTATCAAAATGGGTGATAATCCTCTCACTGAACATTGGAAACATTTATTTTCAGTTTTAATTATAAAAAAATGCGCTGTTTAGCTCAACTTTTAAAAGCCTTTTCTTTATCTTTGTCCGAAATACTAACACGGTCTTAAAAATGAATGTTGCTATAATTAAATCTTTGTATATCGTACTGCTTTGTTTGGCATGTCTGAATATGAATGCTCAGGATTATTTCAGACAGGCAGATGTCTATGATATGCGTTTATTGAACCAGCAGTCGGGATTAAATAATAATACACTGACGGGCATCCATCAAGATGAGGATGGATTTATGTGGCTGGGTACGGACGTGGGGCTGAATCGTTACGATGGAATCCATTTTCACACTTATGATTGGGTGGGAGAAGAACCTGCTACCGTGGGAGCGATTATAGAAGATGCCGGGCATTTGCTATGGTTCAAGCTGGGAGGGCAGCATCAGATAGCCTGTTTTGATAAAACGAGAGGTTGCTATTTACCTCTTTCCTCGGATACACCGGAAATATTGGCAAATATCAAAGAAATAACGCGGGCGGGAGATAAACTTTATGTCTCTACCGGCAAAGGAATAGCTGCATTGGAGACTGTTCCTGACGATAAAGGCATTCAAGTTTCATTTCGTTTCCTGCCGGATACCCCTTCGGATATTGTGTGCCTGCGCAGCGACGAGAGTTCTATCTATGCGCTGACGGCCAGCCGGAATCTGTTTATTTATCATATAGATACCCGTAAACCGGAGTCAGTGAGCTGCAATGATCTGGATATTGCGGCAGATATTCCTATTGATGATATGTACACTTTCAATGGATACGTATGGATTTGTCCCCGCTGGTTGGGTGGTGTGTGTTATAGTCCGGCTACCGGACAATTCCTTAAAGTAATGTACACTAACGGGAAAAGCGGATACAATTCTACTTACATCCGCGACATTGCACAGATAGATACACATACGTTTATAGTAGCTGCACGTAGCGCGCTTTATAAACTTACTTTTGACAAGGACGATTTTATTTCCTCTCCTTACCATATTGAAGATCTTTCTCCCCAGTTGGAACGATATGCACCGGCTCTGGATAATGGTGTGACACAGATTTATTATGATAAGAATAATTTCGTATTGTGGGTAGGAACCTATGGACGCGGAGTGCTGAAACTGAATATGGGAAAAAGCCTGCTTCAGCGCATTCCCGTGGGAGGGGATAAAAAAGTTATTAAAGCCATTATGCAGGATGCAAATGGCTATGTATGGTTATCTACTGAGCAGAGTGGCATTTATAGAAGCGTCGCGCCCCAGGTTTCCACAGATATGCAGTTTGTCCGTTGGGAAAAGGTCACGGAGCATAATAATTACTGTATGTATAAGGACAAGAACGGCAGTTTATGGATGGGATGCCTGGAAGGAAATGTGCTTTGCATGAATCCTTTGTCCGGAGAAACGATTGCCTATCGTCCTGTGTTGGAAAATAATGAATCTGTCGGGGCAATCTCCAGTATTTATCTTAATACGCGCGGATTGTTGTGGCTTGTTTCCGATAAAGGACTTGCCATTTATGATTATAAGAATAATAAGATAGTAAATTGGATTGCGTATTCTGGCGAACTGGCTCCCGTCACTGCCATTTGTGAGGATGGAAACGGAATGATGTGGCTGGGAACCCGTAAGGGACTTGTTACATTGGATTATGAAAAAGGGAAAGTGGACATTACCGGAGGATATGAGGCGGAAAATGATTTGAAAACGGGAGAAGTGTTGGCATTGTATGTCAATAACTACAATCAGATCTTTGCTTCGTATGTGAATAAAATCCTCCAGATAGACGGAAAAGGGAAAAAAGTGGTGTCAACCTTGCTTCTAAAGAAGGATTTTGCAAACGGGCATATCAACTGTATGGTGGATGATGGCAATGGAAATACATGGTTGGGTACGAATGCAGGATTGATAACGATCAATAATAACAATTCGTCTTCTTACAATTATTCTTTTCCGGAGGATTATTATAAAGTGTGCTTGCTGAATAATGGTTATCTGTTGTGGGCAAGCTCGTCCGGTCTGGCTTATTTTGACCCTCGCCAGGTGAAACGGGAATCGGTGGAACGGAAACTCTATATATCAGATATAGATGTGAACTATAAGAAGGTAGAGATAGGCGAAGAAGTGAACGGACAGGTGATTCTGGAAAAGCCTTTCTATCAGACCGATCACTTGGAACTGAACCATCGGAATAATAACCTGGTGATTTATCTGAGCGACCTGAAATATGGAAATGCATCCAACCGTGTGGAATATCGCCTCCTTCCTAGAGACAGTGAATGGAAAAGCAGCAATTATAATCAGATTACTTTGAGTAACTTGACTCATGGTGACTTCCGTTTGGAAATAAGGCCGGTGAGTCCGTTGGAGGTAGATACGGCAGTAACTGTTCTCACCATTAGTGTGAGTGAATACTGGGCTGCCAGTGCATGGGCGGTGATGCTCTATATTTTGATAGGTGGCGCATTGTCATTATTAATATGGCAATACATTACCAATAAGAGGATGAGACGTCGCGCTTATCTTGCCGAAAAGGAGAAGCTGAAAGAGAAGCTTGAAGAAGAAAAATTGAAAAGAGAAGAAGACGAAAAGATAAATATGATGCGTGACCAGGTGAGGCTGGGATTGGCAAAGGAACTACGCACCCCATTGTCACTCATTATTGCTCCACTGAAAGAGATGATGGAGAAAAAGGATTTCCCGTCCTCACTGGTGCAAAAGGCTGAAATAGCCTATCGCAGTTCGATGGGCATACAGGATATATGTAATCAGTTGCTTGGCATTTATCAGTACCGCAGCAGTGATTACCAACTGAAAGTTGCGCCCTATGCGGTAGGGGAACTGGCGAACAGCGTGGTTCACTCTTTCTATGAACTTCTGAATTCTTGTCCCATTACCTTATTATATGATAAGGAAAAGCAGATTGATACGGAAATATGGGTGGATTATAGAAGGGTGGAGTTTATCCTGAAATGTATCTTCTCTAATGCTTATCGGCATATTTCGTATGCAGGTTCCATATGGTTTACCATCAACATTACGGAGATAGCCAATAAGAAGTACTGCACATTTATAGTCAAGGATGATGGTAAGAATGTGGTGGAAAAGTCTTCGGTGACTTACCTCAGCAAGTCTGATTATGATATTGGCGACAACCATAGTGAGCTTGCTGTGGATATTATGAAAGAGATGGCGCTGATGCATCATGGAGATATAAGGGTGGAACGCCGGAAAGATGAAGGAACCATCATCACTCTGTATATTCCATTGGGTAAGGAGCATTTTGAAAGGGATAAGAATGTGGAGTTTGTTGATCCGGTGAAGATCACTATTGATGAAAAAGCGGATACTGCCCTTGATATTTTGCTGGATGAAGCAAAGATTCCGGTAGAAGATGTGAAGCCTTTGCAGGATTCTTTCTCGGATAAGAAGCATACACTGCTTATTATTGAGGATCACCATGATATTCGGGTTTATCTGAAAATCTTGTTCTCGTCTACCTATAATATTCTCTTGGCTGAGAATGGGGCAGAAGGGTTGAGTGTGGCTCGCAAGGAACTGCCCGATTTGATTATTGCCGATGTAATGATGCCGGAAATGGATGGGTTTGAGTGTTGCCGCATTCTGAAAGAAGACTTGAATACTTGTCATATTCCTATTATTCTGCTGACTGCTCTGTCAGAAGAAGAGGATATGGTGAAGGGAATAGAACTGGGTGCGGACGAGTATATTTATAAACCGTTCAACCCGGATATTTTGCGCCTCAAAGTGAAGCGTTTGATAAAGAGCCGCATTGAGTTGAAACAGGCATATGCCAAGTTGTTAATGCCCTCTACTGCCGATGAGGATGGAGAGCAGGAAGTGGCAACAGAATTGAAAGCTGAAGATCCGTTTATTGAAGAAATCCTGGAGATTGCCAACCGGAATCTTCAGAATCCTAATTTCAGTGTGAAGTGGTTGGCGGAGGAACTGAATATGAGTCAGGCTACTCTTTATCGCAGAATTAAGCAATCTACAGATTTCTCTTTGGTGGAATTAATCAGAGGTGTGCGCCTGAAACGGGCGGCTGAGCTCTTGAAAACGAAGAAATATAGTGTGCAGGAGGTTGCAGAGATGGTGGGATACAATGATGCGCCTACATTCAGAAAGCATTTTGTAGATTTCTATGGGACGACTCCTTCTACTTTTAATAAACCTGCGGAGGGATAAAGGGGAAGGGATTGATTCAAAAGTAAGTTTCGTTATCGTTTGCTGTAGGGGCGGGGTTTGCCCGCCCGATAGCATTCTGAAAGTTATTCTAAGGTGTTACTAATGGTTGGTAGATGTATTCGGGCGGGCAAACCCCGCCCCTACAAAGGAATGATTTGTTTCTCTTATTTCTCCACCAGTGCAAAGTCCAACTGTTTCTTTTCCAAATTAGCTCGCGCTACCTTAATAGTAACCGGATCACCCAAACTGAACTTCTTATGATGGCGGCGTCCTGTCAAGCAATAATTCTTTTCGTCGAAATCATAATAATCATCGCCCAGGTCACGCATAGGCACCATGCCTTCGCATTTGTTTTCGTTGATTTCTACATAAAGTCCCCATTCGGTAACTCCCGAAATCACTCCTTCAAATTCCATGCCGAGGCGTTCGCTCATAAATTCCACCTGTTTGTATTTCACGGAAGAACGCTCTGCATTGGCAGCAATCTGTTCCATGGCAGAACTGTGGTCGCACAAATCTTCGTACTTTGTTTCTTGTGCCGTACGTCCTCCTGCCAGATAGCGGGTGAGCAGACGATGCACCATCATATCCGGGAAACGGCGGATAGGAGAGGTGAAATGGGTATAATAGTCAAAAGCCAGACCATAGTGGCCGATGTTGTGCGTAGAATAACGGGCCTTTTGCATGGCACGCAATGATACGGTTTCCACCAGATTCTGCTCTTTCTTGTTCTTTACCTCGTCCAGCAAGCGATTGATGGATTTTGAGACTTCCGCCTTGCTGCCCGAAGTGCGTATCTTGTAGCCGAAACGGTTGATGAACCAGTTCAGGTTTTCCAATTTGTCCGGATCGGGCAGGTCGTGGATACGGTATGGGAATACTTTTGCTTTCTTGTTCTTGGGCACTTTGCCTATCTGTTCGGCTACGGTGCGGTTGGCAAGCAGCATAAATTCTTCAATCAGTTTATTGGCTTCTTTGGATTCCTTGAAGTAAACGCTCAATGGTTTGCCTGTCTCGTCAATCTCAAATTTTACTTCTACACGGTCAAAGTCGATCGCTCCGGCGGCAAGTCTCTGCTTGCGCAGGATTTGTGCCAGCTTGTTCAGCTCCAGGATTTCGTCTTTGTAATCGCCTTCACCGGTCTCAATTACTTGTTGCGCTTCTTCGTATGTAAACCGGCGGTCACTCTTGATTACCGTATGCTTGATGCGTGAATCCTTTACTTCCCCTTTCTCATTCATATCGAAGATGACGGAGAAAGCCAGCTTTTCTTCGTTGGGACGGAGAGAACAGATAAAGTTACATAAGCGTTCAGGCAGCATCGGGATGGTGCGGTCTACCAAATAGACGGATGTGGCACGCTTCTCGGCTTCCTTGTCTATGGTTCCCCCTTCTTTTACATAGTGGGTTACATCGGCAATGTGCACGCCTACTTCCCACAGTCCCGCTTTGATGAGGCGGATGGAAAGGGCATCGTCAAAGTCTTTTGCATCTTTGGGGTCAATGGTGAAGGTGGTAACATGGCGGAAGTCCTCACGTTCTGCATAATCCGCTTCCGAGATCTCTGCCGGGATTTTCTCGGCGGCCGCTTCTACGTTCTTGGGATATATATAAGGTAAACCGTATTCGGCAAGGATGGCATGCATCTCTGTCGTATTTTCGCCGGCTTTACCCAGAATATCAATTACTTGTCCTATCGGGTTCTTTGCTTCTTGGGGCCATTCTATTACTTTTACGATGGCTTTGTCTCCGTTCTTTCCGCCTTTCAGCTTATCTTTCGGGATAAAGATGTCATTTGCCAAGTTGCGGTTTTCGGTTAGGAGGAAAGCATAGAACTTGTCTACTTTCAATGTTCCTACGAAGGTATCGTTAGCACGTTCCAGGATCTCTATCACTTCGCCTTCGGGAGTCTGCTTTTTGCGTTTGGCAAACAAGGCGATTTTTACTTTGTCATTGTTCATGGCATGTGCCGAGTTGCGCTCGGCTATGAAGATAGTTTCTCCGCCTTCATCGGGGATAAAGGAGTTTTTGCCGTTACTTTTACGCTGAAAAACACCTGTCATGATTAGCCCGTGGTCGTTCAGTTTATAGTGTCCTTTTTCAACTTCTTGCAGAAAATTATCTTCTACCATTTCGGCAATAATGTCGGCGCAAAGCATTTTGAGCGGATGTGTTGTCAAGTTGAGATGGCTTGATAACTGTTTCAGACTAAATGACTCGGTCGGTTTGGTGTGGAATAAGCTCATCAGTCGCTCAGACAATTCGCTTTTTTTCATGCGTTTCCCTGCTTTTTTTTCTTTCTTTTTAGCCATAAGGGGATTTATTAATGTATTATGTGCTACAAAGTAAACAAAATAATTGGTATGGCGGTTCAATAGCTGCATTAAATTTCGTTGAATATAAACGAAACATACTATCTTTGTGCAGTCAAATATAATAAATATGACTAAACTTGATAAGAGAACTAGGGAGAAAGAAATTTATAAAGTTACTCTATTGGGCAGCTTTGTCAATTTCTTGCTGGTCGTTTTGAAATTTCTTGCAGGGATAGCGGGGCATAGTGCGGCCATGCTGGCGGATGCCGTCCATTCTCTCTCCGATTTCATTACGGATATGGTGGTTGTTCTCTTTGTCCGTATTTCCAATAAACCCGAGGATAAAGGCCATGACTATGGGCATGGCAAGTATGAGACACTGGCTACAGCCTTGATTGGCATGGCATTGCTGGGAGTGGGACTTGGGATCTTGTGGAATGGGGCGAATGAGATACTTGCATTTTTGCGTGGGGAGCAACTTCGCTCGCCGGGGATGTTAGCGCTGGTAGCGGCAATTATTTCTATTTTGTTTAAGGAGATACTTTATCAATATACGGTGAGGGTGGGCGAGAAGTGTAATTCACAGGCGGTTGTGGCTAATGCCTGGCACCATCGGAGTGATGCATTGTCGTCTATTGGTACGGCTATAGGCATAGGCGGCGCTATATTGTTGGGGCCGAACTGGACGGTGCTGGATCCTATTGCGGCGGTAGTGGTCAGCTTTTTTATCATGCGGGTATCTATTAAATTGCTGATTCCTTGTGTCGATGAGTTGTTGGAGAAATCGCTTCCTGATAGTGTGGAACGTGAAATAGAACAGATCGTTCTTTCTTTTGATGGGGTGACGGAGCCGCATCACCTGCGTACCCGGCGGATTGGAAATAATTATGCCATCGAGATACATGTGCGTATGGATGGGAATATCCCTCTACATAAGGCGCATGAAACGGCAACAGCGATAGAACGGAAGTTGAAAGAGAGGTTTGGAGAAGATACCCATATAGGTATCCATGTGGAACCGGTAAAATAAAAGTTTTTAGTTATGTCTCCATCGACTGTAGGGGCGGATTGAGTCCGCCCGATAACATGAAGGATGTCTTTTATGGCCATTGTGGACGTATCCGGGCGGATTCAATCCGCCCCTACAGTCGATAGATGATTAATAAACTTGATTAAGAAAAGAAAATGGAAAAAAAAATATTAGTAACCGGTGCAAGCGGATTCATCGGCAGCTTCTTGGTAGAAGGCGGATTGAAAAGAGGGATGCAAGTATGGGCGGGAATGCGAAAGAGCAGTAGTCGCAAATATCTGAAAGATCCTCGCATTCAGTTTGCCGAACTGGACTTTGCACATCCTGATAAGCTGGCGGAACAACTATCTCTGCATAAAGAACAACACGGCGGTTGGGACTACATCATTCATTGTGCAGGTGTTACTAAATGCCTTAATAAAGAAGACTTTGACAAAGGCAACTATATCTATACTTGTAATTTTGTAGAAGCTTTGAAAACCTTAGACATGGTTCCCGAACAATTTATATATGTCAGCTCACTTAGTATTTTCGGGCCGATACACGAAGACGATTATGCACCTATCAGTGAGCGTGATGCAGCTATGCCCAATACAGCCTACGGCGTTAGCAAACTGAAGTCGGAGCAGTATTTGCAATCAATGAAGGATTTTCCAACAGTTATCTTCCGCCCCACGGGAGTTTATGGTCCTCGTGAACGCGATTATTTCCTGATGGCACAATCCATTAAGCAGCATATAGACTTTGCAGCAGGCTTTAAAAGACAAGATCTCACATTTATTTATGTAAAAGATCTGGTACAGGCAGTTTACCTTTCCATAGAGCGCGGAGTGAAGCATCGTGCCTATTTTGTGAGTGATGGGAACGTTTATTCCAGCCGTACTTTTTCCGATTTAATACAAAAAGAACTTGGTAATCCGTGGGTTATACATATTAAATGCCCATTATTCGTTTTAAAAGTTGTATCTTTGCTCGCTGAAACCTTTGCGCGTTGCTTGGGAAAGACCAGTACGCTGAATGGTGATAAGTATAAAATAATGAAACAACGCAATTGGCAATGTGATATCTCTCCCTTGGTGAACGAACTGGGATACCGGCCTGAGTACCCATTAGAGAGGGGTGTGAAGGAAATCATTGCTTGGTATAAAGAAGAAGGATGGCTTTAAATTTATTTAAACGGGTAGACAGCGTAAAAGGATTGTTTGCCGTTGAGAGCATTAGTTTGATATACAATGCCCTCACCACTATAATGGTTTTGATATTATATCCTCGCATGGACCACCCCGGCACGATGCTTTTAGAGCGTGCGGGAATTGTGGTTATCACTTTTGCACTGATATACTTGTATCATAAATACCCTTGCAAGCTGACAGCCTTTATCCGAATGGCGGTGCAGATGGCTTTTCTGGCATACTGGTACCCCGATACATTCGAGTTTAACCGCCTGTTTCCCAATTTGGATAATTTCTTCGCTTCTGCCGAACAGTTTCTGTTCCGTTGCCAGCCCTCGGTAGAGTTTTGTGAACTTTGTCCTTCCATTTGGTTCAGCGAGCCGTTCAATATGGGATATTTCGCTTATTATCCGATGATTGGAATCGTGACGATCTATTATTTCCTGTTCCGCTTTGAGTGGTTCGAGAAAGCGTCTTTCGTATTGGTTACTTCGTTTTTCATTTATTACCTTATATATATATTGGTTCCTGTTGCCGGTCCGCAATTCTATTTCCCGGCTATCGGGATGGATAATGTGATGGCACAGCACTTTCCGGCTATCGGAGATTACTTTAATAACAATGCCATCTTGTTGCCCGGCCCCGGTTTTGATCATGGATTCTTTTTCAATTTGGTAGAGGCTTCGCAGGAAGTAGGTGAGCGTCCTACGGCTGCTTTTCCCAGTTCGCATGTGGGTATTTCTACTATTATAATGATTATGGCTTATCGGGTGAATAAGAAGTTGTGCTATGTCTTGGCACCATTCTATGTATTGCTATGCTGTGCAACGGTTTATATTCAGGCGCATTATCTGATTGATGTCATTGCCGGTTGGATTTCGGCAGTATGTATCTATATTCTTGCTACCTATATGTATAAGCGTTGGTTTGCCTCGGTGGTGTTCCAGCTTGTCCTGAAATAGGACACGAATCTTATAAAAGCGTACAAGGTGTTCATTTACGGACACCTTTTTTTATGGCTATTGGGCTGATTTCCAGTGAAAAGGCTTGTTGGCACGAATATTGTTTTTAAATTTGTGTCCAAACGTTGCAACGTTTGGTATAGGAAATGCGTCTAATAAATAAAAAATGTAAGTAATATGAGAAAATTAGTATCTACTTTAATGGCATTTGCGCTTGTATTGGTATCTACAACTGCATGTGCAGAGAGAATTACTCCCAGTAAGAACTACGTTACCAAGAAAGTAAATGTGGGCAGTTTCAATGGTATATCTACCAGTTCTTCGGTAGATGTGATTTATACCCAGACCTCGGGAAGTCAGAGCGTAGAGATTTATGCGCCGGACAATCTGGTGAATTATATTGATGTACGCGTAGAGGGCGGAGTGCTTAAAGTGGGTTTCAAATCGCCTAAGAATAATTTCTCAATCAATGGTAAGCACAAAAAAGAAGTACGGGTTTCTGCTCCGGCTGTGAATAGTCTGAGAGCTTCCAGCTCTGGTGATATTATTATAAAGAGTGGGTTGAAAACTAATGGAAAAGTTACTGTTAAGGCAAGTAGTAGCGGTGATGTGAAAGGTGGAAGCATTTCATGTGATGATTTTGTAGCAGGAGCCAGCAGTTCAGGTGATGTGGTTTTAGAAAAGGTGTCTTGTACTAATTTCTCTGCCAGTGCCAGTAGCTCCGGTGATGTATCAATAAAGAATCTTGCTGCTACCAATGTATCTGCTAATGCCAGTTCATCTGGTGATGTTATTTTAGCAGGGACTTGTGAGAATGCTACTTTCGGTGCATCAAGTAGTGGTGATGTGAAAGCAAAAGGTTTGAAAGCGGTGAATGTAACTGCCAGTGCCAGTTCTTCGGGTGATGTGGAATGCTATGTTACATGCGCGCTGAAGGCGAAAGCATCAAGTAGTGGCGAGGTTGCTTATAAAGGTAATCCTAAGAGTGTGGACTTTGCTCCGAAGAGGGGGTTGCGTAAGATTGACTAGGTTTGGATTTGGTTCATAACGGAATGGAAATGAATTGTTTAAGGTAAACCTCCACCGTAGGGGCTGATTGAATCCGCCCGAATGCATCCACAGATACACCGTTCGGGATGTTATCGGGCAGATTCAATCTGCCCCTACGGTGGACGGCAATGTTATTCATTCCCGTTCCGTTATGAGTTCCCCCCATAATTCCCCTTTATATAATCCAAAATACTAAAAAGCTCCTCCACCGTCTCCGCCCTTAGCATAGCAATACGTGTTTCCTTGAAATTAGGAATCCCCTTAAATAAAGGTGATGCAGCCAAATGCCGCCGTACATGAAGAATGCCACGACGCTCATCCAGCAAGTTGACACTATCCAATACTTCCTGCCGAAGTACATCCAACTTCCAATCAAAAGACAGAGCCGGAAGCTCTTCTCCTGTTTCTATATAATGCCTTACTTCCTTGAATATCCAAGGTCGACCGAAACTGGCACGCCCAATCATAATCGCATCCACTCCATATAGGTCAAAGCACTCTTTGGCACGCTGCGGAGTAGTTACATCGCCATTACCAATGATAGGAATACGCATCCGCGGATTCTTCTTCACCTCACCTATCAGCGTCCAGTCCGCTTCGCCGGTGTACATCTGTGCACGGGTACGTCCGTGAATGGTCAATGCCTCTATACCGCAATCCTGCAACTGTTCGGCAAGATCTACTATAATCTTATGATCGTTATCCCAACCCAGACGGGTTTTTACGGTCACGGGAATCTTCACCGCATCCACCACGGCACGGGTCATTTCCAGCATCAAGGGAATATTCTGCAACATACCTGCTCCCGCCCCTTTGCCTGCCACCCGCTTCACGGGGCAACCGAAGTTTATATCCAGTATATCGGGACGCGCCTCTTCCACTATCTTGGCGGCTTCCACCATTGTAGCTGTATCCTTTCCATAAATCTGGATGGCAACCGGACGTTCTTCATCATTGATATTCAGCTTCTGCATCGTTTTCCCTATCGAGCGTATCAAGGCATCGCTCGAAACAAACTCGGTGTACACCATGTCGGCGCCAAACTTTTTGCACATCAGGCGGAAAGCAGGATCGGTCACATCTTCCATCGGAGCAAGGAAAACGGGATGCTCTCCTAAGTCTATATTTCTGATTTTCATTGCTATACATTTAGTTTTTCACCACAAGTGACACGGATTAACACCGGTTTTTAATCTATAATCTGTGCAAATCTGTGTAATCTGTGGTGGAATTAGACTGCAAAAGTACGGAAAAAGTCCTACCTTTGCGCACACATAATCAAAAGAATAATGAAAGCTTCTATAAAAGACTTTGAAATAATGGCTCCTGTCGGCTCTCGTGAGTCGTTGGCGGCCGCCATACAGGCAGGTGCGGACTCCATTTACTTCGGTATAGAGAGTCTGAATATGCGTGCACGTTCTGCCAATACATTTACTATCAATGATTTGCGGGAAATAGCGCAGATTTGCGATGAGCACGATATAAAGAGTTACCTCACCATCAATACCATTATTTATGATGAAGACATTGCCTTGATGCGCACTATTGTAGATGCGGCGAAAGAGGCGGGCATCAGTGCGGTAATTGCTGCCGATGTAGCGGTGATGGCATATTGTAACGAGGTGGGACAGGAGGTGCACCTTTCTACCCAACTGAATATCAGTAATGCGGAAGCCTTGAAGTTTTATGCCCGCTTTGCCGATGTGGTGGTGCTGGCTCGCGAATTGAACCTAAAACAAGTGCGAGTGATTTTTGATACCATACAGGAGGAACAAATCAAGGGCCCGAAAGGCGACTTGGTACGTATTGAAATGTTCTGTCACGGAGCACTTTGTATGGCTGTATCCGGCAAGTGCTACCTCAGTCTGCATGAGATGAATGTTTCTGCCAATCGGGGGGCTTGTATGCAAATCTGCCGTCGTGCTTATGATGTGAAGGATAAGGAAAGCGATATTGAACTGGAAGTGGATAATAAATATATCATGTCTCCTAAAGACTTGAAAACCATTCACTTCATGGACGAAATGATAGAAGCTGGCGTGCGTGTATTCAAGATTGAAGGACGTGCACGTGGTCCTGAGTATGTGCGCACGGTGGTGGAATGTTATAAAGAAGCGATCCGTTCCTATCTGGAAGGTACTTTTACCGAAGAAAAGAAGCAGGTATGGGATGAACGCCTGAAGACGGTATTCAATCGCGGTTTTTGGAATGGCTACTACTTGGGACAGCGCTTGGGCGAATGGAGCAAGAATTATGGTTCGGAAGCTACGGAACGTAAGGTTTATGTGGGGAAGGGCATCAAGTTCTTCTCTAACATCGGTGTGGCGGAGTTCCTGGTAGAAGCCGCTGAAATGAAAGTAGGTGATAAACTATTGATAACGGGTCCCACTACCGGGGCGGTATTCTTGACCTTGGACGAAGCGCGGGTGGACTTGAAACCGGTAGATGTGGTGAAGAAAGGACAGCATGTATCATTCAAAGTGCCTGATAAAGTGCGTCCTAGCGATAAACTTTATAAGTTGGTTGCGCCCGAAGACTTAAGGAAAAGCTGAGTTCCAATGAACTTGGGTTCATGAGGCAAGTAAGTTAACTTACTTGCCTCATGAAGTTAACTTAGTTGGCCCACGAAGTTAATTTCATTAATGAAAAGATAAATGCAGGCTATTAGGGAGAGCTATATCGAACAGACATTAAAATAAGATTATCTCCCTAAATTTCCGAGAAAAGCAGTATCTTTGCACTCCATAACAAATAAGTACTTACACGCTATGAATATAGAACAAAAACTCACCGCGTCCATCATCAGCGCTCTTAAGACGTTGTACGGACAGGATGTACCGGAGAAAATGGTGCAACTGCAAAAGACAAAGAAAGAATTTGAAGGCCACATTACCCTTGTAGTTTTCCCTTTCTTGAAAATGAGTAAGAAAGGTCCTGAACAGACCGCACAGGAGATAGGAGAGTATCTGAAACAGACCGCTCCTGAACTGGTATCAGCTTACAATGCAGTGAAAGGTTTCCTTAACCTGACTATTGCCTCAGACTGCTGGATTGAACTTTTAAACTCTATCCAGGCCGATGCTGAATATGGCATCGAAAAGGCTACGGAAAATTCTCCGTTGGTGATGATTGAATATTCTTCGCCTAATACAAACAAACCCCTCCACTTGGGACACGTGCGCAACAACTTGCTGGGCAATGCACTGGCAAACGTGATGGCGGCAAATGGTAACAAAGTGGTGAAAACCAATATAGTAAACGATCGCGGCATCCATATCTGTAAGTCCATGCTGGCTTGGCAGAAGTATGGCAACGGTGAAACTCCCGAATCATCGGGCAAGAAAGGTGACCATCTGATTGGCGACTATTACGTGGCTTTTGACAAACATTATAAAGCAGAAGTAAAGGAACTGATGGCTAAGTATCAGGCAGAAGGCATGAACGAGGAAGAAGCCAAAGCAAAAGCGGAAGCCAATTCGCCTTTGATGCAGGAAGCCCGTGAAATGCTCCGCAAATGGGAAGCTAACGATCCGGAAATCCGCACACTGTGGAAGAAGATGAATGACTGGGTATATGCCGGTTTTGATGAAACTTACAAACAGATGGGCGTCAGCTTCGATAAAATATATTATGAATCAGAAACTTATCTGGAAGGCAAGGACAAGGTGATGGAAGGCTTGGAAAAAGGCTTTTTCTATCGTAAGGAAGACAATTCCGTATGGGCGGACCTGACTGCTGAAGGTTTGGATCACAAATTATTGCTCCGTGGTGACGGCACTTCTGTGTACATGACTCAGGATATAGGTACAGCCAAACTGCGTTTCCAGGATTATCCCATCAACAAGATGATTTATGTGGTAGGTAACGAACAGAACTATCACTTCCAGGTACTTTCTATCTTGCTGGATAAGTTGGGTTTTGAATGGGGAAAGGGACTGGTTCACTTCTCTTATGGCATGGTGGAATTGCCCGAAGGTAAGATGAAGAGCCGTGAAGGTACCGTGGTGGATGCCGACGACCTGATGGAAGGCATGATTGAAACAGCCAAAGAAACTTCGGCCGAGCTGGGTAAACTGGATGGTTTGACCAAGGAAGAAGCCGATAATATTGCCCGCATTGTCGGTTTGGGTGCTTTGAAATATTTCATATTGAAGGTGGATGCCCGTAAGAATATGACTTTCAATCCGAAAGAATCTATTGACTTTAATGGAAATACAGGCCCTTTCATTCAGTACACATACGCCCGCATTCAGTCTGTTTTGCGCAAAGCGGCCGAGGCAGGTATCGTGATTCCCGAGGCAATTCCTGCCGGATTGGAATTGAGCACCAAGGAAGAAGGGCTGATTCAGATGTTGGCTGATTTTAAGACGGTTGTAAAACAAGCCGGTACGGATTACAATCCTTCTATCATTGCCAATTATGCTTATGATTTGGTGAAGGAATACAATCAGTTCTACCATGATTTCAGCATTTTGCGTGAAGAAAACGAGACGTTGAAAGTCTTCCGTTTGGCATTGAGTGCAAATGTGGGTAAGATCGTGAAGACGGCAATGGGACTGTTGGGCATCGAGGTGCCCGAAAGAATGTAAGCAGCCCATGCGCTGAGTGTAACTTCTATACAGATGGGCAATAAGAAACAAAAATATTATGTAGTATGGAAAGGCGTCAATCCGGGAGTTTATGACTCCTGGACTGACTGCCAACTACAAATAAAAGGTTATGAGGGAGCACAATTCAAATCTTTTGAAACCAAAGAAGAGGCAGAACATGCCCTTGCTTCTTCTGCTTATCACTATATAGGCAGGACTGCCACTGTAAAGGCGGAAACTCACACACAACTGCCCGAGAATTTTGATATGAACTGTCTGGCTGTCGATGCGGCTTGTAGCGGAAATCCCGGCCCGATGGAGTATCGGGGTGTTTATCTGCTTACGGGGCAGGAAGTCTTTCATTTCGGTCCCGTTTATGGTACCAATAATATAGGTGAGTTTCTTGCTATTGTGCATGGATTGGCGTTGATGAAGCAAAAGAATATCAATATGCCCATTTATTCGGATAGCCGCAATGCTTTGAGTTGGGTAAAGCAAAAGAAATGTAAGACGAAACTGGAACGCACTCCGAAGACGGAGAAACTCTTTCAGATGATAGAACGGGCTGAAAATTGGCTGAAAGATAATAAATATACTACTCCTTTGCTAAAGTGGGAGACAGATCAGTGGGGAGAAGTTCCCGCAGACTTCGGACGAAAATAATCGTACATATAAAGAAGAAGATATGAAAAAGAGGATTGCTTATATCAGCCTGTACTTTTTTACGGTCTTACTGATATTTATTTTACAGAAGCCATTGTTCATGCTCTATAATGGTGCCATTGAAAAGGGAGTTGGGTTTACCGATTATTTGCAAGTAATGTATCATGGAGCCAGTCTGGATGCTGCTACGGCAGGATACCTCACAGCGCTTCCTTTTCTGTTGGTACTAATCAGCATTTGGTTTAAGAAATTCCCGTTGAAGAAATTGCTTTGGGGCTATTATGTGATAGTTGCCCTTCTTGTTTCCATTATTTTTGTGGTGGATATGGCACTATATACGTTTTGGGGTTTCAAGCTGGATGCTTCTATTTTCCTCTATCTTGACTCTCCCAAGGAAGCGCTGGCAAGTGTTTCCATCGGTTTCATTGCTTTAAGGGTATTGGCAATGTTATTGCTTGTTGCTTTGAATACCTGGATATTACTGAAGATCACTCCTTCTGTCCTTACTGCAACCCGCAAGAGATGGGCAGGTACGGGAATCATGCTTTTGCTGGGAGGTGTGCTTTTTGTTGTTATTCGTGGCGGAGTTACGGAGTCTACTTCAAATATAGGTCAGGTTTATTTCAGTAATGAGCAATTCTTGAATCATTCGGCGGTAAATCCCGATTTCAGTTTGTTGTCCTCGTTGGGGAAATCACAGGACTTTGCGTCTGAGTTTAATTTCTTTGATGAAGGAAAACGGGCTGAGCTGTTCAATGGTCTTTATCCCACTACGGACGGAGATAGCATTGTGGAAGTTCTGAATACGAAACGTCCCAATGTTCTGGTTATACTGATGGAAAGTTATGGTGCACGTTTCATAGCCCCGTTGGGAGGTATTCCAGATGTTGCCCCCAACTTTAATAAGCTGACGGAAGAAGGAGTCTTTTTTACCAACTGTTATGCCAATAGCTTCCGTACTGATCGCGGTACAGTTTGTACTTTCAGCGGCTACCTGGGACTTCCTACAGCTTCTGTCATGAAGATTCCCGCCAAGAGCCGCACATTGCCTTCCATTGCGGAGGAATTAGTGAAAGAAGGATATAAGACAGACTTTCTTTATGGTGGTGACATAAATTTTACCAATATGAAAAGTTACTTGTTGAGCAAAGGTTATCAGCATCTTACTGCCGATAAGGACTTTTCTTTGGCAGAACAAACTAGTAATGCGTGGGGAGTGAATGATGATATTACTTTTGAATACCTTTATAATCAGATAAAGGACAGAAAGGAAACTCCGTGGCATACGGCATTCCTTACTTTGAGCAGCCATGAACCGTTTGAGGTTCCTTATCATCGTTTGGACGAGAAGATACCAAATGCTTTTGCATTTACGGATGATTGTCTGGGTAAGTTTATAGATAAGTTGAAACAGACACCTGTGTGGAAAGACCTGTTAGTCATTTGTTTGCCCGATCACGGATTTTACTATCCGCGTGTGGGGTTAAACACTGCACCCAAGTTTTATCATATCCCAATGCTTTGGTTGGGCGGGGCAGTGAAGCAGCCTATGAAAATAGATAAGATAATGAACCAGGCAGATCTTGCCGCTACCTTGTTGGGACAATTGGGTTTGGATCATTCCTCTTTCAATTTCAGCCGCAATGTGCTGGGTAGTGACTATACATATCCTTTTGCTTTTTATAGTTTCAATAATGGTTTTTCATTCCGTGATAGTACAGGGGTAACCGTATTTGATAACAATTCGGAAAGTGTGTTGCTGGAAGAACCTGCCGGTAGTGAGGAACGTATCAATAAAGGGAAAGCTATCTTGCAAAGCGTTTATGATGATTTGGGGAGCCGATAGGACGAGCTATTGTACAAAATAATAGCAAAGAGATAGCGTTGCTTTTGTGGAAAATCGTATCTTTGAGAATTCTTAAAAACAATAACAATATAGAAGTATGATAAGACTATCTAAATCCGTTGTCGGTGCTCAGGAATCGGCGGCTGTGGCTCAGGTCATAGAAGGGTCTGGTTATTTGGGTATGGGAGAACCTGTCGGTCTTTTTGAAAAAGACCTGGAACAATATATAGGTGGCGGTTATCGTTGTATATGCGTAAATAGCGGAACGGCTGCCCTCCATTTAGCTATTCAGGCAGTTACCCGTCCGGGTGATGAGGTATTGGTTCCTTCATTCACTTTTGTATCTACTTATCAGGCAATAACAGGAGCAGGATGTATTCCTGTAAGTTGCGAGATTGATCCTGTAACCCTTACGCTCGATTTGAAAGATGCCGAGAAAAGAATAACTTCCAAGACTACGGCTATGCTTCCGGTGTATTATGCCAGCAATGTAGCCATGATTGATGAATATCAGAAGTTTGCAAAAGAACACCATCTGAGGCTGGTGGAAGATGCTGCCCATGCTTTTGGCTGTGTGCATAATCAGCGGAAAATCGGTTCTTTCGGCGATGTGGTTTGCTTCAGTTTTGATGGAATTAAGAATATAACTTCCGGTGAGGGTGGGGCTATTTTTACTAATGATCAGAAAGTAATAGAAGCTGTAAGTGATGCCCGCTTGTTGGGTGTATGCAAAGATTCGGAAAAACGATATAAAGGAGAAAGAAGCTGGGACTTTGATGTAGTAGATCAGGGTTACCGCTATCACATGAGTAATATTTTTGCTGCTATCGGCCGGGTACAGTTATCACGTTTTGAGTCGGAATTTGCACCCAAGCGTAAATATATTGCTCAAAAATATACTTCATTGCTATCAGGAAACAAAGATGTGCAATTGATTCCGATGGATTATTCTCAAATTGTACCTCATGTTTTCCCCGTTCTGGTGCAAAATGGTAAGCGGGATAAATTGATAGACTTATTTAAAGCCAATGAAGTACAGTTTGGCATACAGTATCGTCCCAATCACTTGTTGAGCTATTTCAAATCTCCTTATTCTTTGCCGATAACGGAGGAGGTGTACAGCAAGATTATTTCCATACCGATTCATCCGGAACTGAGTGATGGCGATCTTGAATTTATTTGTTCTATTATAAATAGTCTGTAAGCTTATGAAAGTAGTTATCTTGGCGGGTGGGTTTGGAACACGCTTATCAGAATATACCAAACTGGTACCTAAGCCGATGGTAGAGATTGGTGGTAAGCCTATTTTGTGGCATATCATGAATCACTATGCAAGATTCGGATACAAGGAATTCATTATTGCACTTGGCTATAAAGGAGAAGTGATTAAAAACTATTTTTTGCAATATTATGCCTTGAATAATGATTTTACCATTCGTTTATCCGATGGGCATATCAACTATATCAATGAGCGTCCACTTGACTGGGATGTTTCTTTGGTAGATACCGGATCACAATCTATGACAGGTGGACGTATTCTCCGTCTGAAAGAACTCATTGGGGAAGAGGATTTTATGGTGACTTATGGTGATGCTGTTTCTGATGTGAATATAAAAGACCTGGTAGATGATTATAAGAAATCAGGTCGTTTGGCTATGGTAACAGCTGTGCATCCCACTGCTCGCTTTGGTGAATTGCAGATAAACGATGATAGGTTGGTGAGTGAGTTTAAGGAGAAGCCTCAAATCAACCAAGGATGGATTAATGGAGGGTTCTTTGTTCTTAGCCACAAAGTCTTTGATTATATTCATGACGATTCCACGGTATTTGAGCAGGAGCCTTTGGAGAACCTGGCTCGTGATGGCGAACTGAAAACTCATTTGCACGAAGGATTCTGGCAATGTATGGATACTGCCCGTGACAGGGATTACTTAAATAAGTTATGGCATGACGGAAATGCTCCCTGGGTCCTATAATTAGGACTCAGAGCTAGTCTCTTTATATTCCCGATAGGGCATATTCAGATCCAAGTAATGGAAATTGTGCTGGCGCTGATGCTCTCCTTTCGGTATCTGCATATAGTCGCCATACATTTGCGTCAGATAATCATCATAGCGCTTGATACCTTGAACGGTTTCTCCCTCGAATACATAAGGAGTATATACACCATTAATTTCTTTACTCATCACACCACGCAAACCATCTGTATAATCGGCAGCCAATGTACATTGGTTATAATCATACTTATTAAGAAGTCGCCTGATGGAGCGTTGCAACTTTTCCATGGTGAACAACTTGCGGGTGAGCAAAGGAATCCATGAACTGGGACCGTGCCCGTGTTTATAGGGGTCGCGATGCACCAAGTAAAGAGCCTGTTTATAGAATTGGTATTGGGTGTACTGCCATCTGCGTGCTATTGGGTTTGAGGGAACAGCATCCAATGGAAAGACATCTACATAAATTCCTCCCAAATAACTGAGGTGGCGGCGTTCTATCAATGTCGTGCTCGAATCTTGTATTTTTCCGAAGGGTAAAGGATACTTCGGATCATTCTCTCCACATACAAATTCATAGGGCTGGGGTAACCATTCTTTGCAGTGTGCAATGAATTTCTCATAATCGGGACGTGGCATACCCACATCCATATCATCATCCCAAGGTATAAAACCTTTATGGCGGACTGCTCCAATCATAGTTCCAGCCATAATGCAATAACGTAATCCTTGTTCCTGACACATCTTGTCAAAAGCAAGTAAGATTTTTAACATGCGTAATTGTAGAGGACGAATGTCGTATGTAGCCATAATATACAATTTTTTGCAAATGTATGAATTAAAAGTGAAATGGTGAACGAAAAACAGTTTTCACTCGCTTATTTAACTTATCTTTGTGGCATTATTCTATGAATTAATTATAAAGTACAAGATATGATGTCGAATGTTCTAAAGAATGATTTTAATCACACGTACAATGGCTTATCTCCCGAAGAACGGGAGAAGTTGAATGGAGCTACTTTGCTGATAACCGGATGCGGAGGCTTTTTAGGTTACTATTTTATGCATTTTTTCCAAGATAAAGCTACCGCATTGGGCTTGAAGAAGGTCATCGCGCTGGATAACTTTATGTTGGGCTATCCTGCATGGGTGAAAAAACTGGAACAAGATCCTTTGTTTGATATTCAGAAGTTTGATATTATCACTGACAAAATAGAGGATGTAGAAGGAGCAGAGAATGCAGATTTTATTATTCACATGGCATCTATCGCCTCTCCTGTGTTCTACCGCCAATACCCTATTGAGACATTGGATGCGAATATTTGGGGACTTCGTTCATTGCTCGACTTTTATAAAGAGAAAAAGATTAAAGGATTCCTATTCTATTCATCTAGTGAACTGTATGGAAATCCGGATGCAGACCATGTTCCCACTTCCGAGGAATATTATGGATATGTTTGCGCTACCGGACCTCGTGCCTGCTATGATGAATCAAAACGTTTTGGCGAAACAATGTGTATGTTGTTTGCCCAAAAATATAATATGCCAATCGGCGTAGCCCGTCCGTTCAACAACTATGGTCCGGGTATGAGAATCAATGACAAGCGTGTACCGGCTGACTTTGCTCTGGCTATTAAGGAAAACCGGGATATTGAAATATTGTCCAATGGTTCACCCACCCGTACATTCTGCTATATTGCCGATTCTATCACTGGTTATCTCAAGATTCTGCTTCACGGTACTTATGACTATTTTAATATCGGTATAGAAAGTCCCGAAATCAGCATTTCACAGTTAGCAGAATATTATGTAGAGGCCGGTAAGGAAGTATTTGGTTACACAGGCAAGGTAGTGTATGCCACTTCAAATGACAAAGATTATTTGACTAATAACCCTCAACGCCGTTGCCCGAATATAGACAAAGCAAGACGTATATTGCATTACTCTCCGTCTATCCCTGTACACGAGGGCGTAAAGAGATTCTTAGGTTTCATTAAAGAAAGCAGCGAGGAGGAATACAAATGGTAATCACTGTTTTCGGCTTAGGATTTGTAGGCTTGACAACGGCATTGGGTTTTGCTGAATACGGACATACTGTATATGGAGTAGAGGTAAATGAGGCGCGGTTAAGCACTATCCGTGCCGGAAAATTGCCTTTCCTGGAAAAAGGGTTGGATGAGGCTTTGCTTCGCCATTTGGATAATCATTTCCACCCTGTTTCTTTATCAGAACTAGACAAGGTAATACCAGAAAGCGACTGTGTATATTATTGTGTAGGAACTCCTTATGGCAAGGATGGACAGGCTGATCTTACTTACCTGTTGGCGGCAATAGACCAGACTTTGGAACAGATAAACGATGATCGTTTCCGCGTGCTGGTTGTAAAATCGACTATACCTCCTTCAACAACGGAAAGTAAGATTGTGCCTTATGTAGAGAATAAGGGTTACAAGGTAGGAACTGAAATAGGTATAGCAAATAATCCGGAGTTCCTGCGTGAAGGCCATTGCTGGGACGATTTTATATATGCTGACCGTATTGTGCTTGGAGTAAGCGATTCCGGATCGGAAGAAATATTGCGTGAGCTGTATGTTTCTGTTAAAGTCCCGGTATTCTGTGTATCTCTCAATACCGGAGAATTTATCAAATACCTGTCGAATACATTGCTGGCTACATTAATCAGTTATTCTAATGAGATGTCTGTTATTGCAGATACCTTGGGGCATATAGATGTGGCTCAGGCATTCCGGATTCTTCATATGGACAAGAGATGGGGAGGATGTAATATGGCTTCGTATGCTTATCCGGGTTGTGGATATGGAGGATACTGTCTGCCTAAAGATACCAATGCTCTTTATGCTGTTGCAAAATCATCAGGATTTGATGCGCAGATTTTGAAAAATGTTATTTCAGTAAACGATAATATGCCCCAATTTATTGCTGATCGCATAGATAAGGCTGTGGAAGGGCGTAAAGAATTGAAATTGGCGGTTTTAGGATTGTCATTCAAACCGGAATCAGATGATGTGCGTGATGCTCCGAGTGCAAAGATTATTCGTCAACTTTCGTTGTTGGAATATACACATATTTGTGGGTATGACCCTGTGGCCAATGAGGAGTTCAAGGTACATTATCAAGACTTGCAAATCACTTATTATCAAGACTATGATAGGATCTTGGCTGAGGCTGACGTATTCATTATTGCTACGGCATGGCCGGAATTTAAGGATATTCATTCCCGTACAGAAAAGCTGGTTATTGACTGCCGTTATTTCTTGTAGAAAGAGTTTTTAGTGGCTTAATTGACTTTTTAGTTATGAAGAATAAACTGTTTATCTTCTTAGCATTGATTTGTGTTATCACCATTCTTCCTTTTCTGGGATTGACAGATTTCCACACTAAGGGGGAACCTCGTGAGGCTGTAGTTGCTTATTCTATGTTGGAGACCGGAAACTGGATTCTGCCGGTGAATAATGGAGGGGATATTGCTTATAAACCACCATTTTTCCATTGGTGTATTGCGGCTGTTTCTTCTATTACAGGTAAAGTGACCGAATATACTTCCCGTATGCCTTCTGCCTTGTCACTGATTGCTATGGTACTGGCTGGCTTTTTATTTTATGCAAAGCGTAGAGGAGCTTCTCTTGCTTTCCTGATGTCCGTCATTACATTATCCAATTTTGAGGTACATCGAGCCGGAATGAACTGTCGTGTTGATATGATGCTGACGGCTTTTATTGTTTTAGCTCTTTATCAGCTTTATAAATGGTGTGAACAGGGGCAGCGTGGCTTTCCATGGGTAGCAACTTTATTGATGGGATGTGCTACACTAACTAAAGGGCCTATAGGCATTATTTTGCCGTGTTTGGTAACTGGAGTTTATTTGCTGATACGGGGTACAAAGTTCTATAAAGCATTTTTTTCTATGCTATTGGTGGCGGTTGTTTCCTGTGTTTTGCCTGCTATTTGGTATACTGCGGCCTATCAACAGGGTGGGGATAATTTCGTTGCACTGGTGATGGAAGAGAACTTCGGGCGTTTTATGGGTAAGATGACTTATGAATCTCATGAAAATCCGGCTTATTATAATGTAATAACAGTTTTGACAGGTTATGCGCCTTACACTTTGCTGGTATTACTTTCTTTGTTCAGTTTGAAATATAAGAAAGTTACGGGTAAACCTCGTGAATGGTGGAACAAGTTCACTACTTATATCCGTGAGATGGATGATACGCGGTTATTCTCATTGCTCAGCATCGTTCTAATTTTTGTCTTTTATTGCATTCCGAAAAGCAAGCGAAGTGTGTATTTACTGCCTATTTATCCGTTCATCGCCTATTTTTTGGCGGAATATATTGTGTATTTGGTCAGAATCGGCTCTAAGGCAATCAAGATATATGGAGGCTTTTTGTCTATAGCGGGAATGTTGTTGCTTGTTACATTCCTTGCGGTAAAATGTGGATTGGTTCCCGATAGCATTTTTCACGGAAGACATGCTGCTCAGAATATTCTGTATTTGAATGCATTGGAGAATGTTTCTTTGAGCTTTGTACATTTGCTGTTGATAACTCTGCCTTTGTTTGCTGCGGCATATTTCTTTTGGATGCTGAAGGAAAAAGCTTCCGGACTAAGGATCATATATGGAGCTATTATAGTGACTTTCGTTATCTTTATGTCTTTGGATGGAGTTTATCAACCTACCATCCTTAATGTGAAGTCGGATAAAGATCTGGCAAAGGACATCCGGCAGATAGTGCCGGAAGGCAAAATATATTCTTATGTCAGCATAGAAATGCTTCGCTTCTACGTAGTGAACTTCTATAATAATGACCGTGTTGACTTATTTGAACGGGTAATGCCCAAAGAAGGGTACCTATTGGTAGGAGCCGGAGACTTTGATGAATTTAAGCCCCGGCATGAAAACGAATATACGTTTAAAGAAGTATATAAGAGTAAGAAGAGGGGATGTGATATTCACGATACGATCTATTTATATCATTTTACTAAGAAGTAAACCTGTTACAGGTTTACTTCTTTTTCTATGAAATAGCGCGGACGGCGTTTCACTTCTTTATAAATTTTGCCTACATATTCACCTATAATCCCGATTGCGGTCAGAACTGCTCCTCCAATAAACCATACGGAGATTAATAAGGAAGTCCATCCCGGAAATACGTGACCGCTGGCAAAGGAAGACAAGGCATAAATAATAGCAATTATAGATGCCAACATGAATATAAGTCCGGCAGTAGTTATTAATCGTAAAGGCTTGACCGAGAATGAAGTGATACCATCCAAGGCAAAGTTCAGCATCTTGGTAAACGGATATTTGGATTCGCCTGCAAAACGCTCTTTGCGGTCATAGTAAACGGAAGTGGAAGAATATCCCAGCATAGGCACTATCCCGCGTAGGAAAAGATTGCGTTCCGGGTAAGAAACCAATGCTTTCAATGCCCGTTTACTCATTAAACGAAAATCTGCGTGGTTATAAACAATCTCGCCCCCCATTGTTCTCATCAGTTTATAAAACAGTTGTGCCGTATGTTTCTTAAAGAAAGTATCGGTTTTCCGTTCTTTTCTTACTCCATATACAATGTCTATGCCTTTATTATAATAATCCACCATTTTAGAAATGGCATCCACATCATCCTGTAAGTCTGCATCAATGGATACGGCTGCATCATAATTACTGTTTGCCACCCATTCCAATCCCGCCCACAGTGCTTGTTGGTGTCCTACGTTGTGGGCTAGTTTTAGTGCCATGATGCAGGGGTTGAGCTCAGACAGCTGCTCTATCAGTGGCCAGGTTGCATCCTTACTGCCATCATCCACATACAATATTCTCCCGTCTGCTATGCTTCCCTCATTTTCCATTTGGGCAAGTACATCAGATAATTGTCGGGTAGTCTCTTTCAGCACTTCTTCCTCGTTATAGCAAGGAACAACAATGACAAGTTTCACGGTATTCATAGTTTTTTATGTTTAAATACAAACCGAACCAGCAAGAAATTAATAGGAATCGCTATGGCAAACACGGGTATAGGCGCCCAGGTTTTTGAGATTCCCATAAATAAAAATAAATTGAGCAAAGCCATATGCAACAGATAGTTGACTATATGAGCGCCTCCCATTCCTGTTAGCTTTTTCCATGAAGGAGTTGTTCTAAAGGTGAAGTAGGAAGTTAAATAGAAATTAGCAATGAAGCTGAGTACATACCCTGTTGTATAGGCCACATTGACATTGATATATGGCTGTAATAGATAATAGATGCCATAATGCAGTGCCGTAGCAACTATTCCCACTATGCCAAAACGCATAAATTCACTGACGACCGGTCTAGAGTTCATAAAATGTTATAAATTAGTGGGTTTATCTATGGTTTTATGTTCCTTTACCAAATACTCCGTACTCTGCAACATTGAAAAGCAATAATTCTTTAGTCGTTGAAAGGCCTCATTATCTTCTGCAACGTGCAGGGTACTCCCTGTTTGTTCATATCTAAACTCTTGTTTGTTGTCGGGAGAATATATATAGAGGTGAGTGGTATCTCTGGCGGCTATCAGATTATCTGCTGTATAAAACATACAGGGACGTTGTTCTTTTAGTAAATCAATACCTAGGTTGTTCTGGGTATAGCTAATATTTAGTAGTCCGAGCAAGGTGGGAGCTACATCTACTTGTCCACCGAAATTGTCCTTTATTTCGGGTTGAATATCTTTTCCGTAAATCATTAATGGAATATGATTATAGGATTGTGGAATTTCGCTTTCCGGAGAACCTACCAGTTTGCCATGATCTCCTAAAAGAACAAAGATCGTATTATCGAACCATGGTTGTTTCTCGGCTTCTGTCATAAACTGCCTGATGGACCAGTCTGCATATTCTACAATCTGATCTTCGGGCTTTTCGCTATGTGGCTTGAAGTAATCCGGTATCACATAAGGAGGGTGATTGCTGATAGAAAGGAGCACGGTGAAAAAAGGTTGTCCGCTTTCTGCTTTTTTATTTAAGATGGGCAAGGCATATTGATATAAAAAATCATCTTGTACTCCAAAGCTATTGACCACTTTTTCTGCCGGATAGTTCTCCTGGGCATAGATTTCGTCAAATCCGTTGGTGCGGAAGAAGGCATTCATATTATCATATTGTGACTCGTGAGTCATGAAAAATAAGTTCTGGTAACCATTGTCTTTTAATATGGTGGGCAGTCCCGAGTAAATAGGAATAACAGAACCTTTCATTGCATTGCGTTTCATGATAGCGGGAAATGAATATAGGGTGGCATACATGCCATGATTGGTATGTATACCTGCCGAGTAGAAATGGCTGAAACTGAGTGATTGTTGATAAAGGCTATCCAGGAAAGGAGTGAGTTGCTTGGTCGCTCCAAAGCTGTTCATCAAGTTGGCAGACATTGATTCCATAAAAATTAGAACCACATTCTTGGGGTTGGGTGATGTAGCTTGGTTTATTTTACGGGCGATAGGTGAAATATCTGCAATTCCTTCTCTGTGCAATAGTTTCTGTACATTAGCCACTGCTTCTTGTTCAGGCATCAGATGTAAATAACGGTTTTCCTTCCGGTTGTCATCCAATGTACTGGTCAATAAATTGAAAACAGGATTTACTCCAAGTTGATTTAGAAATGGATCTTCACAATAGTAGGCTTGGCTCACTTTAATAGGATTGTATCCCATTCTTCCCCGTATTCCGAATAGGCAAAGTCCCACACAAGCTGCTCCGGTGAGCAGTACTGAAATGCGGTTTGTTATATGGATTGTTGAAGATGCTTTCGTACTTTCGCGGTAAAAATAGGATGACAGGGTGAGAACTCCCCAGCCGAAAAGCAGGATAGAAGCTATCCCCAAAAATATAGGAAAGTAAAAAGAGGTTTCGCCGAATACCATGCCGGCTGTCGTGGCGCCATATCCGAACCAATTATAAATAGAAGAATTGATTGTTTTGAAGAAATATCCGAAATAAGGAATATTGGCGGCAGCTATAATGAAAGATAGAGAGTAAAAACAGATAAAATAAATGGCTGTTGATTTGAATAACCATTTGGCAGTATAGTTGAAAATACTGGCAATCCACAATACGACTAAGGGGAGTATCAATATGTAGCAAGCTATTACATTGTCAAACCATACTCCCCGGATAAATGCAACAGATTGCAAAGCTATATCATTTTGAATATTATCAGGAAACTGATATTCTGTAGAAATAAACAAGATAAATCGGAATATAAAGAAAAACAGTAAGGCCGCTACATGTATTGTCAGTAAATACAATAATGATAAACCAAAACGTTTTGTGAGTAGTTGCTTCATTTGAGTAGATTAAAAAAGTTATTTGTAATATGTTTGCAAAGATATATATTCTAATCGCACAAACCTTATTTTAAAATGAGTAGTTTTCTTTTTAGGCTATTCTTTGTGTGTGAAAGGGGAAATTTCTACCTTTGTGGAATATAAATAAGGAGTATGAGGATAGGATTTGATGGTAAACGCGCTGTTCAGAACTTTACGGGCTTAGGAAATTATAGCCGGTATATTATAGATATCTTATATCGTTTCTTACCCGGGAATGAGTATGTATTATATGCTCCTCGCAAGCGCTCAAGTAGAAATTTTGATGAACTCTTGCAGCGTTGTCCCCTTTTGAAAACAATCTATCCCGAAGGTTCATGGAAGCGTTTTAAATCATTGTGGCGTACATTTGGGCTTACTTCGCGTTTGGAGGATGATGGAATTGACATCTTTCATGGTCTTAGTAATGAATTGCCATTGAATATCCGAAAAGCAAAGAATGTAAAGAGTGTTGTGACTATACACGATTTGATATTTTTGCGTTATCCTGCTTATTATCATTGGATTGACCGGAAAATCTATACTTATAAATTTCGTAAAGCCTGTGAGAATGCTGATGTAGTTATAGCTATCAGTGAATGTACCAAGCGTGATATCATTTCTTATTTTCACATTCCGGAAGAAAAGATAAAGGTGGTGTATCAAGGGTGCGATGCGTCATTTACCCAGGTTGTAACTTCGGAAAAGAAACAAGAGGTCCGGGAAAAATATGATCTGCCGGAACATTACATTCTGAATGTGGGTAGTATAGAGGAACGCAAGAATGTACTTTTGGCAGTGAAATCTTTGCCTCATTTACCTCAGGAAATGCATTTGGTCATTGTGGGACGCAGGACTCCTTATACGGATGAAGTTGAAACTTTTATCCGTATTCATCATTTAGAGGATCGTGTGAAGATTTTAAGCGGAGTTCCTTTTATTGATTTACCGGCTATTTACCAGCAAGCGGAAATATTTGTTTATCCTTCTCGTTTTGAAGGCTTTGGTATTCCTATTATTGAGGCCATTCATTCGGGACTTCCTGTGGTTGCTGTAACAGGGTCATGTTTGGAAGAGGCTGGCGGACCTGATTCTATATATGTACATCCGGACGATGTTGAGGCGATGGTCGCTGCTTTGAAAAGGTTGTTGGGCAATATTGATTTGCGACAAAAGATGATAGAACGGGGTCGGACGTTCGTGTGTAGCTTCGCTGAGGAGAAGCAGGCACAGCAATTGATGGAGATTTATACCCTCTGTTTACGAGAGTGAATGTATATGTTGGATTTTTATAGCTTTACCGGATGCTTACGTTAATTCGTTTCTCCTAAAAATGTAAAGAAGCCAACCTATTATCTATGAATTAGTTGGCTTACCTTTTGTGATCTTATGAATCTTTCTAAGGAAAGAGTAAGTTTGAATCTATATGGATTTTTTGATCTCTTATTCATAATCATCTTTTTTGCCCCATAACTGGGCAAATGGTTCTTCTTGCATCTCTTGATATAAGTCTTTCAAGCTTTCTAAGTAACTAAATTGAGGAGAATAATTTAATTCTTGTTGTGTTTTAGAGATGTCGAAAGCGGCTTGTAATGAATCTTGTTCTTCAGGCCGATAAATAATTGGTGATTTCTTTTCTTTAGGAGAAAATACATCGATAATACCTTGTATTTGTTCTTCTAAAGTAACTTGCCATCCGTTTCCTACATTATAAATACCTCCTTGTATTGGTGATTCTAAACATAGTCTTACTAGATAGGTAAAATCTTTGATGTAGACCATTTCTTTTGCTCGTTTAGGATCTCCCCATATTTCTATAGGTTCTCCTTTTATTGCTTTATCTATTAAGATACGATAAGGCATTTTTTTTCGGATATAGTTTGCATAATGGAAAGGACTAGGATGATATTGGTATATAGTGAAAAAACGGAGTATAAATCTTCTGATTCCATATTGGTAATGGTAATGCTCAATTAGGTCTACGGCAGCATTTTTTGCAATAGTATATATACTATGATCACCGGTAGTAGGAAAAGAACGCTGGGTGTCTGCAGGAATAGCTTTTGTTGTATTATGATAATTGGAAACGTCAAAAGGTGTTTGAGGAAATATGATAACTTCTGCTTTGACTGATCTAATGTATTCCAACACATTCAAAGTCCCTTTTATAATACTATCTATTAATGAAGCTGGATTATATTCATATCTTGAGGGTAGTTCACCGGCAAGATGAACCACTCCATATATATTATGTGTGGGTAATATTTGCATACTTTCTTTGTTGCATATATCTACCGAATAATAAGTAGCTCCATGATCTTTGAAAAAATTATTGTCGTTTGCTCTGTGTCCTACAGCTATTACGGTAAAATTATATCGTAATAACTCCATGACTGTATATGCGCCTAGGTTGCCTGTTGCTCCAAATACTACAATTGTTTTTTTTTCCATATTAACTTAATATTTCTTCTTTGTATCTTTTGGTCATTAATCTCTCTGTGAAATCAATTTCTGGCATGATATCCTTATTGATAAAGCAATTTAAATGACTGATTATCATATCATAACCTGCCAAATGGCTAAACGCTATTCCTGCAGAGAAACGAGGATTGACATCGATCAGATAAAAGAGATCATCAACATACAAGAATTCCATATTTATACATCCATTGATATCTAGTTTGTTGCCTATATGCGAAACTTGTTTTTTTAATATTTCATTATTGGTCAATTGTACTGTTAGCCCCGCCCCGTTCTTGGTTCTTAGCAACTCTTTTCTAGGAATGGCAAAATCTTTGCATGTTTGTCTACACCGCACATAATCTACTGTGTAAATGGGACCTTTTAAATATTTCTGCAGAATATAGTTTTCTTTTGATTGTAATAAATCTAGTTCTTGAGCGGTATGAATGAGCATTAGTCCCTCACTACTTCTACCATTGCAAGGTTTTGCTATACAAGGGAGCGAATCTTCAGTAAAACTGTGATTGTCTGCTTGATAAGTCAGAATAGAAGGTACTTCTTTATCCTGTAAGAAGAATTGATATAATTGATACTTATTTCTTGCTATGGATAGGGTATATTCAGATTGAATACATAATAAAATACCCGATTCTTTGAATCGGCTTCTCCATAAACTTAATATATCTATTTCTATATCTGTTAAAGGTATAATAACATTGATTTGTTGCTCCATGCAGACTTGCATTAATGCGTTTATATATTTCTCATTTTGGGTAGCCAAAGGTACTTGGTAGACTTTACTACACAGACGGGAAGCGTAATGCCATTCGGCAGGATAGATATCGCACCCCGTTACTTGATGTCCTTGTTTTGTTAATGCTGAGATGACGCATTCTGCTGACATGGAACCGATAGCTGTAATCAGAATATTCATAGACTATAAAGATAATTGTATAAATTCATTAACACCCCATTTAGAACGTAATAGTTTAATATCTTGTTCTTTAGTTTGTATGTATATTGCTGGGAAATAAGAAATGAAGAGTGGTGAAAGGGTCATGGTATAAGCCCCGACTTTATCAAAAATAATTTGATCTCCCTCATTTAATTCTTCTTCATCTTCCAGTTGAAAGAATCGATCATTTTCCAAACAAGTGAATCCAACTAATTGTTGATTAGCAACAATTGGCATTTGCTGTCGCTTTCTTATTTCATAGAAATAAGACTTTTTATGGAATAATGGATCTATATGTATCCTGCTTCCATCTAAAACAACGATCTGTTTTTGGGCTGTTCTTTTGGTATCGACCACGGTGCAATGGTACGAGAAGCAGCCTGCTATTAAGCTAACACCCGGTTCAATGATTAGTTTTAATTTTTCTGGGGTATAACCATTAGTGGATAGTACACTGGAAATTTCTCTAATGTATTCTTTCCAACTGGGTTTATCAGGGATACCGCCATAAAATCCTCCACCAATGTCAAAATAGGTAATATCTGTAAGCTGATACTTGGCTACTATATTACAAAAAAGCTGAGTCAACCAACGGTAAATCTCTATGCTGCGTGTTCGAGTACTAGTATGTAGATGCAATCCACTGATATGTACATTGGGAATTTGTTTGAAGAAAAGAATAGCTTCTTCTAATTCTCCTGTTTCATAGGAAAAGCCAAAGCGGCTACCATCTATTCCTGCGTTGGACTCTCCTGGAAATAAATGCTCTAAATCTATATTAACGCGGATACCAATACTAACTCTGTCTGTGAGGTGCTGTTTTGCATAGTTTTGTATGTATCTAAGTTCTCTTTTGGAATCTATATTTAATATATTTCCTTCCTGTAGAATACGATTTATCCACGCCTCAGATTTTATAGGTCCGTTGCAAATAATCTGTTGATGATTGTAACCCATAATGGTGGCTAACTCATATTCGTCTATCGATACCACTTCGGCACAAATCTGGTGTTCAGACAGTATTTTCAATAATGGGGGAAAAGAATTGGTTTTAACTGAATAGCCTATTATCGTTTGTGGCCAATATGAACTAATAGCCTGATGTAAAGTCGCTATTTCATCTAGTAAAACCTTTTCATCTAAGAGAAAGAAAGGAGTTTCGAGTTTTCTATATACATTGTTGTTTATTTCCATTGAATTGCTGCTTTAATTTTTCTGTTCCAAAATCTAAATAACTCTTTCCGAATAGGCCAGTATAAATTTCTATAGCATTTAATAAGCTTGTATGATATTGGAATGTGAACCTTTGTGGGCGAATTATTACTTATTACTTCATGGTATAATTGCATATATTCTGTTTTTGTTTTCTCAAAGTTGAATTCCTTTAGAAATCTTTCTCGTGCATTTCTTCCTATTTCAATGCGTTTCTTTTTATCTCTGCATAGCATATCACAGATTTTCACCAATTCTTTTTTATTTTGAGCAATAAATCCACTTTTCCCATTCTCTATAAGTTCAGCAGGGGCGCTAGGTCCGTAATAAATAACAGGGATTTCAAACATCATCGCTTGTGAGATTACTCCGTCAATCGAGGAATAACCATTTTTAGGCAACTGATAGAGAAATATGTCAAATTCAGAGAGGGCTTTTATCCATTCTTTATAAGGTTGAGGAGGATATAAATATATATGTGCTTTTTCGTAGATACTTTTCTCATTCAATCTGCGTTGGTTACAACCATATACTCTAAATTCTTTGTTAGGAAAATCTATTTGTTTAAAAATCTCTGCAAAGTCAGATGGTATCTTATTGTCTGTACTCCCTCTGCCAAAGATAATTTGTTGGGTATTATTCTCATTTCTCTTTATTGCCTTGATTTCTTCATAAATACTAATTGGAGTACCAAAATAAATTCTTCTTTTTGAGGTATTAGGTAAGAAATGATATAAAGAGTCATTATAAGAAGCTGAGTCAATAAAGACTAAAGCTGCCGAATCAGTGATTTCTATATTAGTCAATAATAGATTCTGATAGGATGGTTTTTGGCAAATGGTTGTAATAACAGGTATGGTGATTCCTCTTTTTCTTCTCAGTTTTAACAAACTAGTAATTAGTTTCACTTTTTCTGCTTTAAACCAATGGATTAAATCATAATTATTTGTTATGCAAAAATCTAATATTTCGGTGGCATTTTTTATTACTGAAACTTTCTTATCTACCTCTTCGGTCCCCATTATACTACGACAGAAAATTTGATATTCTTCTAATTCCAAAGAATCAGCCATGGTGGTTAGAGTTCTTGAGGCTCCGCCTATAGGAATATAACGATCGATGATATATGCTACTTTCATTCTGTTTTCTCTATAGTTTTCTTATTGGGTTAGGGGATACTTATTTTTTTGCACATTTCTTTATAATAGTGATAATTCTATCTAAATCATCATCACTCAGTTCATGATGGATTGGAAGACATATAACAGAATTAGCTATTTCAGTGGCTATCGGCAAATTATTCGTTTGGGCAGATTCTAGTCCACGGTACGTGGAGAAACTGCTGATGAGTGGGTAAAAATATCGTCGTCCTAGTATGTTGTTCTTCTTCATGATTTCATATAATACATCGCGGCTCATCCCAAATTCTTTTGCTTTTATGAATATGGGGAAATATGAATAGTTATGTTTGACTCCAGGCATATCTTCCATGAAGGAGAGCCCGTCTATACCGCATAGCTCTTTTCGGTAGCGGATAGCTACTTGTTGACGGATTCTGATGGCCTGATCTACATCTTTTAGAGCCAGCAGTCCATAAGCAGCACGTACTTCATCCATTTTGCTATTAATACCGGGAGCTACCACTTCTGTTTCGCTGGCAAAACCAAAGTTCTTTAGATAGTCTATACGTTTTTTGGTTTCGGCATCTTTTACGATAAGTGCACCTCCTTCAATCGTATTATATACTTTGGTAGCATGAAAACTAAGAGTAGACATATCTCCGGCATCAAGTATCGATTTTCCATTTACTTCAACGCCAAATGCATGGGCCGCGTCGTATATAACCTTCAATCCATATTTGTTTGCTATTTCTTGGATTCGTTGGGTATCACATGGCTTTCCATATACATGTACTGGCATAATTGCAGTAGTGCGAGGAGTTATTGCTGCCTCTATTTTATCGGGATTTAAATTGCAAGTAGAGGGATCAATATCTACAAAAACGGGCTTGATGCCGTTCCACCAAAGCGCATGAGTAGTGGCTACAAAGCTGAACGGAGTTGTTATAACTTCACCATTGATTCTTAATGCTTGTAAGGCAATGATTAGGGGAAGTGTGCCATTAGTAAATAAACTAATATGAGAAACCTGTAGGTATTTGCACAAGGCTTCTTCTAATTTTTGGTGATAATGACCATTGTTGGTAATCCATTTGGAATCCCAAATATCCCTCAATTGTGGGATAAAATCCTCTAATGGGGGCAAGAGTGGAGACGTTACTGTTATTATTTTTTTTTCATGCATTATTCATTCTAGTTTTAGTTCCTCTTTGGTTAGTATGAATTTGAATACTATGTCTGTGTAATATTATCTTGTCTTCATTATGATGAATTTCAAATAGTACAACATGATATTATATTCTCAGAAGCAAAGTTACTGAAATATATTGTTTTGAGGATATATTTTGCAAGGAATATTGATTGGACTTGAGATTATAGGGTATATTAATTCTATTTTATTGTTCGGATGATGTTCAGATATGGGTATTATTTCAGTCTTATAGATGCCTATTGGACAATCGTTTTCGATTCCAGCGCTTTACAGCCATTAATATATTCTTTGGAATAACATTGTTAAATAGGGTTTTGGTGTATAAACTGACACATGCGTGTGTATAGGAAAAATACCATCTCCAAGTGTTGTTGATATTCCTGATTCTTGCGCATTCTTTCTTGACAGTTAGTTTGTTAATAGAAGAAATACCGTGTTCTGCTTCATAACAAACAATACTGATTGGCAGTTGTAAAAAAGCCTGATTGGAGGTTCGCTTATATAGATTATAAACAAAATGGTAATCAGCAGTAAGATGGTAATCGTTGCTGAATGGGTGTTGCTTCATTTCTTCTGCATCAATAAAAAAAGCTTGATGACAGGTGGGCATATGTTGCACTATTTGAGTTGGGGGCAATGCGTGATTTACAAATTGCCCGAATCTTTTAGATACTATTGTATCCCCATAAATCGCTTTTACACCAACTGGAATTTTTCGGTAAAAAACCTGTTTAATAACTTCGTCGTTATTAAAAAAATCTCCGGCGTTCATAAAATTAATCCATTTTCCTGTTGCCAATTGGATACCTTTATTCATTGCATCAAAGATGCCTTTATCTTGTTCTGAAATATGTAAAAAGTTAAATCCTTTTTCTATGAATTCAGGTTTGTACCTTAGAATGATATTGTTAGTGTTATCTATTGATTTTCCATCGATGATTATATATTCTATTGGTCTATAGCTTTGGCCAAGAACTGAACAAATGGTTTGTTCAATGGTTGCTTCTGCATTGTAACAAACTGTAATAATAGTGATTGGGTCCATTGTTATTGAAGATATTGGTCAATTCCTTTTTTACACTTTATTATTTTTAGTCTATTATTCTCATTGAAGATTACTTCATTGGCATTCATGTTTTTTTTGGTTTTTACAGCTTTGTGGTAAATATGGTACTCAATAGCTTTAAATTTTAGAAAGCGCTTTTGTATTCCTGACCTCCTTAAACGTAAGCACAAATCAATATCTTCAAAACCATATCCTACTATTCTTTCATCACAACCATTTACGGCATAAAGATCATCTTTCCAAAAAGAAATATTACATCCTCGTTCTTTTTTGTTTCTCTTATAATTGTAAAAAAGAGAGGTTAATAATGGAATTCTTATTGTATTTAATACCCGTCTTATACCCCAATTAAAATATGATAAGTTGTATTCTTTTTTTTCTAACAGTGTTTGGGATAACCTTTTAGTCATTTTGCCACGGCTTCCGGCTAAAAAGTACCCTCTTTTTGCTTCGCTGGCATGATCTTCTATGAAATGTGGATGCATAATAATGTCTCCATCAACTTCAATGATATAATCTCCTTTACATATTGCAAAAGCTTTATTACGGATGACAGAAAGTCTAAATCCTTTATCTTCGTGCCATACATGCTTTAACGGACAAGGGAAGTTTATACGCATCTTGTCTATTACTTCTTTGGTGTCAGGCAAAGAACCATCGTCAGCAATTATAACCTCTTCTGGTATCATCGTCTGCTTTGTGACACTTAGCAGACATAGATATAATGCCTCAGGCCAATTATAGGTTGAAATAACCAAACTTATTTTCATGTTTTTGTTTTCTCTAAATTTCATAAATAGCGTTTCGTACTGCTTCCTTACAATAGAAACCTTGGGATAATTTTGTACTAAGTTGATGTACTTTCTTCTTCATCTCCATGTATTGCTCTTTGCTCAGCGAACTTAATATCCCTTCCAGCTCCTCCAAAGAGTCAATGCATATCCCAATACCGTTTTTACGTACAAAGTCTGCCAAAGCTGCTTTGCTCCAAATAATGACAGGCAATTCACATCGAATATATAGGGATGTTTTATGCGGATTATTATATTGAAGATACTCTCCAAAGTTTCCGGTACAAGCAGAAACAGAGAATCCATCCCATACCAATCCAAAATCCCCTTGAGCGGTAGCTATCAAATCATCCGACTTGACGAATCCCATATATTTGAAATGTTCTTTCCCTTTTGCTTTATCTATTTCAAAGCCATTGCCATATAGATTGAAGCTGAAAGAATGGATAAACTCGCCCACTTCATACAAAAAGGTATTCTTTCGTAAATTCAAAGCTCCGGCATACAACACGCTGTAAGGCTTTTCCACGTCCGGTTTGGGAGTAGCTTGGGCTTCTGATAAATAGTCAAAAATCTCCAATACTCCCAGTTTTGCCTTACAGCCGTTATCCTCCAGCCACTTTTTCATTTTCTCGTTATGTGCTATCACATAATCGGCGTGATTCAGACGCTTTATCTCTTGTTCTACTGTTAACGCTTTACGGCGGAAGCTTCCCAGGTCATGGATCAGTACAATTACTTTTGCTCCTCTCAAATGAGCCATGTTGCAAACAAGAGTAAAATACTTCTTCAATGGGTATTGCAGCACTAAATTATCTCCTTTGCGTAAGCAGAAAGGGGATTTTAATACTCCGACCAATGTAAAGAGAAAAGCTAACACTTCATTCCTGTAAGTTGTTTGCTTTAAACCCACATTTTTGAAGGACATACCTTCCATAATCTGTTCAATGTCTGTCTTTGCCTTATTTCCGGCGCTGGACAGTCCTTTGTAATTGCGTGACAGGTAGCAGTTCATTGTTTATTCTTTAGTTTTGTTTTCTCCACAGAGCAAGGGCGGCAGCTACAGTGTCATCCATATCTGCATAAGCATATTGTGCCAAGCGACCACCGAATAATACTTCTTTTCGTTCAGCCGCCAGCTCCTTATATTTCCTTACCATTTCTGTATTCCGTTTATCATTTACCGGATAATAGGGTTCCTTTCCCGGTGCAAAATCATCCGGATATTCATAGGTGACCACTGTTGTGGGCTGCGTTCCATACTCAAAGTGCTTGTGCTCAATGACACGGGTGTAGGGAACATCGCGTTCTGTGTAGTTTACAACAGCATTTCCCTGAAAGTCTTCCATATCCAGTTGACGGGTATCAAATCGTAAACTTCTATATTCCAAATGTCCGCATTGGTAATCAAAGAATTGATCCAGGCATCCGGTGAATAGAATTTTGTCGGCCAATGCATCCAGTTCTTTACGATTATCAAAATAGTTGGTGTTCAAGCGAACTTCTATGCCTTCCAGCAGAGCGTCGATCAATACATTATAACCACCTTTGGGGATGCCTTGGTAGGCATCATTAAAATAGTTATTGTCATAGATAAAACGGAAGGGGATGCGTTTGATAATGAAAGCAGGCAGTTCTTTGGCAGAACGTCCCCATTGTTTTTCCGTATACCCCTTTATCAGGCAACGATAGATGTCCTTTCCACAAAGTTTGAGCGCCTGTTCTTCCAGGTTTGCCGGTTCGGTGATGTGAGCAAACTCTGCACGCTGTTCTTCTATCTTGGCTTTGGCTTCTGCAGGAGTTTTCACGCCCCATAGCTGATAGAAAGTATTCATATTGAAAGGAAGATTGTACAGTTTTCCTTCAAAGCAAGCCAAAGGAGAGTTGGTGTATCGGTTAAATTCTACAAAATTATTCACGTAGTCCCATACTTCTTTGTTGTCAGTATGGAAAATGTGTGCTCCATACTTATGTACATGTATGCCGTCTACGTCTTCACAATAGATGTTACCACCCCGGTGATTACGTTTGTCAATCACGAGGCAACGCTTGCCGGCCTTTTTCGCTTCGTGGGCAAATACAGCTCCGAATAAGCCGGCTCCCACTACTAAATAATCATATTTCTCCATAGTTATTTATTTTCTTCCTGTTGTCTTCTTTCAAATTCTTCTTTGGTACGCTTCCATCGGTTATGAGTCCATAACCAATATTGCGGTACGGCAGTTATCATTTGCTCCAAGTTCCGCATATACATATCTGTCAGTCCATAATCGGGCACAGACTTGGCATTATCTGCCAATTGCTTGAATTCACAATGATAATATCCTCTTTTTATCCGTTTTACATCGGCATAGTAAATCAGTGCATCTACCTGTTTTCCTATTCGCTCTGTTCCGATAAACACCGGAGTCTCGCGATGGAGGAACTGTGTCCAATGATGTATACTGTTCCATTTGGGCGTTTGGTCGGAGATGAAACCGATTATCGTTTTCTGCTTTACCCGTTTCAACTCTATAATCCGGCGGAGAGTTTCCTTCATCGGGATACACTCGCCACCAAATTGATTGCGCAGGCGCAGGAATAGCTTATCAAATGCCTTATTATACAACGGATGATAGATCTGTCCGCAAAGAACATCACCCGGAACCCAATAAGGAAGAGAGGCTATCCATTCCCAATTGCAATAATGCCCCAGATACACGAAACAGAAATTCTTGTTTTCCGATTCAAGTTTCTGAACAATTTCATCTATTCCCCCAAAAGTCATCCGCCTCTTTAATTGCTTCTTTGAAATAGAGAACAATTTAAGAGTCTCTATTATATAATCGCAGAAAAAGTGATAATACTGCTTCTCTATGCGAATTATTTTTTCTTTTGATTTCTCAGGAAAAGAATCTGTGAGGTTTTTCCTCACAATGCGGCGCCGGTAGCGGATGCAATAGTATAACGGGAAATAGAGTAAATCGGAAAAGAAATACAAGACAGGTAGTGGTAAGAGCGAAAGCAAATACCAAAAGAGAAAGACAATATAATATAAGATCTTCATTAGCAATTATTTTTTTATTCCTATCCATGACTGGAGTTTGCGCTTTCTGTGTCGTTTTTGTTCAAATTGCAGCAGATAACGAAATACTTCCAGTGCACATTCTCTGGGATTCCACCCTCTTGAAATGGCATATTGCATCACTATATAGCGCAAAAGGGCTTTGCTGTGTGTCAATCGTTTCAAGTTCTCCAGGCACTCCTTTTTAGTAGGCGATTTGAACTTGGAACGGTTGGTATCAATCAAGGTGAACTGATAACTGCCTTTATCATCCGTGTGATAAAGTATATTCGTCAGGTTCAGGTCACCATGCAGCACTCCTTTTTCGTGCAATCTTACCATATAGGCTGCCAGTTCATTGGCAGGTTGTCGGTCAAAATCCCGTTTTCGTAATAATTCGGATAGTGGAGGATAATCACAGTTCAATGATACAAAATAGCCGTCCAAAAATAGTCCATTCCTTTTTTGTTCTATGTAAGCTACCTCATGGGGAGTGTCAAACCCTCTTTCACGCAACATTCCTGCAAAAAGATAAGCTCTTTCGGTTTTGCTTTTCTTGAAAAAGGTATATACAATCCGTTGTATTACATTGGGACGCTTATATCTTTTAACAGTTAATACCTCGTTATTCACCCGATAGCGTTTTACTTTGTTCCTCTTGTCATACAGCAACTCTCCTTCGTGTTCAAACGATTTGGGAAGTTGTCTTATGAAGTCGGCAGTATTAGCGAAATCGGGATGAATCACTATCTTCATATATAATTCTTTCTTTTTTAATCAATTACACTTTCAATGCGCTCCACCACCATCTCCGGAGTGATTCCCTGCAAGCAGGCATAATCTTTTCTCAGGCAAGGCTTATTGCCAAATACCGAGCACGGTCGGCACGGCAACTCTACCTGTATGGCGTTAGCGGTTGACTGCTTCCAGCCCATAAATCCGGCATATGGATGCGTTGCACCCCAAATGGAAACAACAGGGATATTCACCAGCGATGCCAAATGCATATTGGCAGAATCCATAGACAACATCACATCCAGCTGGCTCATCAGCGTCAATTCCGAATTCAGCGTCAGCTTTCCGGCTGTAGAAATGACATTAGGGAACTTCTTCGCCCATTTTTCCAACACCTCTATTTCCTTTCGTCCACCACCAAACAAGAATATCTTGGTGTTTTTACGCGTGGAGAGCTGTTCTATTACCTGTTCCTCTTTAGATAACGGATAGATTTTTCCTACATGTGCGGCAAATGGCGCAATTCCTATCCATTTATCATTTCCTTTATTTCCTGTCAGCGGATTCATACATCTGATGTCCCCCTTCTTGTCTCCAAACAGGGAAACAAAATTCAATTGTATGGGATAGCCTATCTCTTGCAATACTTCTGCATAACGCTGAAAGGAAGACTTTTGGCATTCCATCACCTTATGCTTTGGGCGGACCAGCTTTCGTTTTCCGCTACGTCCTTTATCCAGATGCGCCACCTTTACGCCGGACAGTTTGAAACGCCAGCGCAGGTACTTGCTGCGAAGCACATCATGAAAATCGGCCACGGCATCAAATTTTTCTTCTTTCAAGTCGTTGTATAGCCACCCCAATCCCATTACGCCGGAATGTTCTCCTTTCAGGTCCACTCCACGGAAAAGGACATTATCGGGCAGTCCTTCGAACAATGGGGCAAGAGTATCCCGGCTCAACACCATAATTTGATGCTGAGGATACTGGGTAGCCAGTGAGTAGATAACCGGAATAGTCATTGCTACGTCACCGATTGCCGAAAAACGAATTACCAGAATTTTAGCCATATACTGCCAATAGCTTATTTCTTTCCGTAAAGTACAGGGTTCAACGCCGGGTCGTTATACATTTTCATTTGTTTGTACACCTTCATATACTTGCGTCCGGCTTCAATGTCTGTTATCAGTTGGTCTATGGCAGTAGACAAGTCTTTCTGCTGTTCCAGCAAAACCTTTAATTTGGTTTCACATTGCGCATGGTGTTCGGGTGTAGTGTCAGTGCGTTCCACTTCCTGGCGCATATGATATATTTTCAGTGCCAAGATGGAAAGACGGTCTATAGCCCATGCGGGACTTTCTGTATTGATAGTGGCATCTGCCTGTATCTTCACCTCTTTATATTTATCCAAAAAGTAGCTGTCTATCAACTCTACCAAGTCGGTGCGGTCCTGATTTGATTTGTCGATGCGTCTTTTCAGCTTCAAGGCTTCCACCGGATCAATATGGGGATCGCGGATAATATCTTCAAAATGCCATTGCACTGTGTCAATCCAATTTTTCAGATAAAGATAATACTCTATACTCTTTAACTCATAGGGGTTGTTGATAGGAGTATCCACATTATCCGTTTTGTGATAGTCAGTAATGACTTGAACAAAAATAGGGTTGCAAAGTTCTGTAAATGTCATAGCTATGTATTTTTATTATTATCGTTATAATAATTGAAAAGACAAATCTATGCAAAGTTTTCTAATCAACCAATTATTATTCGGTAAAAGTGCCTACCTTTGTTGCCTTGCAAGTTTTTTTGTGAAAAATGAAAGTAATTGTAGATAATAAAATACCCTATATCCATGCAGCTATTGAGCAAATAGCCGATGAAGTGGTTTATTTACCCGGCAGTGGTTTTACTGCCGCGGATGTGCGGGATGCCGATGCATTGGTAGTCCGTACCCGTACCCGTTGCAACCGGGAGTTATTGGAAGGCAGCAATGTGCGGTTCATTGCTACTGCCACCATTGGCTTTGACCATATAGATGTGGATTATTGCCGCGAGGCAGGTATTGCCTGGCAAAATTGTCCGGGTTGCAATGCCGGCAGTGTGGAACAATATCTGCATTCCGTTCTTTTATTGTTGAAGCGCCGGTGGGGAATGAAGCCGGAAGAAGCCTGCTTGGGCATTGTGGGAGTAGGACATGTGGGGAGCCGCATCCGGCAGATGGCCCAATCCCTGGGAATGCGGGTGTTGCTGAATGATCCTCCGCGTGCCGATAGGGGTGAAGAAGGTTTTGTAGATTTGTCCGTGCTGGCGCGTGAATGTGATATGATTACTTTTCACACCCCTTTGAACCGGAGTGGAAAATATAAAACTTTTCATTTGGCAGATGCCGGATTCTTTGCCGGTTTGCAGCGCAAACCTTTCATTGTCAATACTTCACGCGGTGAGGTGATAGAAACTTCGGCCTTGCTGGATGCACTGCATACGGAGAAAATAAAGGATGCGATTATTGATACCTGGGAGAATGAGCCGGATATTAATTTAGAACTGTTGCAGAAAGTATTTCTGGGAACTCCCCATATTGCCGGTTACTCGGCTGATGGAAAATCGAATGCTACCCGGATGGCTTTGGAAGCCCTTTGCCGTTTCTTTCATATAGATGCGGAGTTTGAGATCGTACCTCCTGCTTTGCCGCTCATGTCTTATTCTCCGGATGCGGAAGAAGCTTTCTTGCAGGTATATGATCCTACCCGCGATAGCGATGCGTTGAAGCAGCATCCCGGGGAGTTTGAACACTTGCGGGGAAACTATCCGTTGAGGCGGGAAGTCTCTTTCTGAACATATTGTGTTTTCACTTACCGTAGGGGGATGTCGAAACTAGAATTTGCTATCATTTAGCTGTAGGGGCAGATTGAATCTGCCCGATAACAGTTTGCTTTGTGCATTACTCCCAAGGTCGTGACCGCTGGTTAGGGCGGATTCAATCCGCCCCTACAGTAAATGTTTACCAAAAGTGGCTGGCAATACCATACAATTCTACTTCCTGTTACCATCCCCCTTCATTTCCTCTGCCACAATCTGTTCACAATCTTCAATGCTGTACCCTGATGCGGGTTCGCTCCAATACCATAAGGCGGGAGCCTGTTGTAATGTATCCATAATCAATTATTTTTTAGGTATATTGTTTAATGTAATTTCTGTTTCCGAGTGCTGGTTTCCTCCTAAGATACCCGTACCTCCCTCCACATTACTATATACACGGAGAGGTTCGGCAAAGCCAATATTTCCCAAACCACCTTCAAGAGTACTTCCCGATACTTTTTGCAAAGACAATAAATACAGGTAATAAGACTGGGAAAGTGAATAGATGGCAATCCTTCTTACCTCGCCTTCCTCCAATCCTACTGAACTCTCTTTTAGCTGAAGGGTATAGCTTTGTCCTTTTATACTTTGGTCGGTAAAAAGAGCACCGCCTCTTTTATTCAACCCATCAAAGTTTAAGCCGCCATCCAGTATATTATCTTGTTCTTTAAAAATCGGATCATAATAATCCACCCCATCTACCCATGACCAATAGGAGAGACCATAGACTCTGTCATCCCGGTACTCCAATACTCTGACAAAATAATAATTATCCTCATCGGGCAGGTCTGTAAAGGTGACTTCATAATATATCTCATCATAATCCGGATAAGTCCCTTCATACAGTCCTTCTCCTTTGCGGATATGGTATTGCACATCCTTTATCTGTACTTTCTTCGGAATGACGTCTTCGGCTGTTGCTGTCCCATATTCGGGCGTGGAGGCAATAATCTTTATCTTATCTCCCTCTGCAGGGATGGTAGTTGAGAAAAATAGCGTATCGGGGCGTTCCGGAGCCAAAGGATTAGGGCGGGTCTTCAGTTTCATCTGTTCTATAAAATGATCGTTTATATAGAGATCCACCTTCGCATGAGGAAGCCGCACATCAGGCATATTTTCCGCATAGAACCAAGTACGGGTAATGGATGCCATTACCACGGCATCAGGCGAAACCGTGCAGTTGATAACCATTTTGGGAGTAGTGCCATACTCGCTCAAATCTATTTCTTTGTAGCAGGATACAAATAACAGTCCGCAGATTAACAGGTATATGAGTTGTTTCATGGTCAGTTAAAATTTATAAGTATAGGATACGGATGGTATGATAGGAACCAGTCCCAGTTTTTCAAAATAACAATCGGGACCGTACCAATATCGTTTGTGTATATTGACCGGCGCCATATAGGAATAAGCGTTATATACGCTTATATTCCATATTCCCATCCTGCCGCTTTTCTTGGGGCGGTAGATGTTGATGCCTAAATCGAGCCGATGATAGGCAGGCAAACGGTAGTTATTACGCTGGGTATAATAATTCAATCCGGTCTCGTCCATAAAAGGAGGGACAAGCTCACTTCCCGGTGTAGGATAATGATTCTCGAAATATTGCGAATTGCCCACCGCCTGATAATTGTCGAAAGCTACGGTCAGGCGGTTGCCCGTCATGTAAGTCCAGCTTCCGGTCAACTCTACTTTGGGGCTCACTTTCCAGTTGGCTACAATATTGAACTTATGGCGGTTGTCAAACTTGGCGGGGAAGCGTTCACCTCCGTTTATCTCGGCAAACCGGCGGTCATTCCAGCTCAGAGTGTATCCCATCCAGCCTGTAACCTTTCCGGTTTCCTTCCGGGCAATGAACTCAATGCCGTAAGAACGACCTTTGCCTTGTGTCAGCTTGTCTTCCCAATCGGTGGTGGGGGGCAGGAACTGGTAATTGTCTTTGTAATCCATCAGATGTCTCATCCATTTATAATATCCCTCTACGGAGAATGAATAGTTCTTGTCACGGGTATCATAATAGGCTCCCAATGAAACCTGGTCACTCACCATGGGGCGGAGTTTCCGGCTGACCGGCATCCATGTATCGGTGGGCAGACTGATATAACTGTCGTTTATCTGATGGACATATTGGTTCATCCGGGCATAGGATGCCTTGAGACTCAGCCGGGAGGTGAGTCGGAAACAGGTAGAGAAGCGCGGCTCCAAAGAAGTATATGTCTGTCCGTCAATGCCATATACTCCGAAGCGAAGTCCGGCATTCAAGTGAAGTTTCCGGTTCACTTTCCAATCTTCTTCTATATATATTCCCAGTTCGTGTGCCGGCAATGTGGAGCCGGCGCTTTGTTCCGGTGTATTTATCAGCCCGTTGCTGAAATGGGATTTTATGTTTTCGGGATGAAACTGATGATAAATATAATTTGTCCCGAAATGCAGATGATGAGATGCCAAGGGGTGATAGTCAAAATTAGCTCGCACACTTACATCCTCAATGCCGTTTTGAACAATCTTTTTCTGTGTCACACGGCCGGCATCGCTTCCTTCCGAGAAATCACTTTGCAGGTTGGACGAGTAATGGGTATAGGCTGCATTCAGATTGCCGAACAGTTGATTGTTGAACACGTATGACCAACCGGCAAATGCCATCAGATTCCCCCAACGCAGTTTGCTTACATCTTTCTTCTCGTATTCGTTCTCTCCATTCCTTTTCTCTCCCCCTTTCAGGAAATCATTTCCCCAGTACAGTCCCGCATATCCACGGCTGCGCTCGCTGAACTGGTGATTGATTTTCAAGTTCAAGTCGGTGAAAGCATATCGGGCTATGATTTTATTGTCCCCGTTTCCCCGGGTAGAGTTCCATATGGCGAGTACGGGCATCGAAAGGACATCAATCCATGAACGGCGCAAGGCAAAGTTAAAAGAAGTCCGGTCTTTCACGATAGGCCCTTCCAGGTTAAAACTGCCCGAAGTAAGTCCCAGCATGGCACTTCCGTGATATTCTTTCATATTACCGTCTTTGGTATGCACGTCTACCACGCTGGACAGCCTTCCTCCGTAGCGGGCGGGGAAGGCGGATTTAAAAAAATCCACTTCCTTCACGGCTTCGGCATTGAAGGCTGAGAACAATCCGCCTATATGGTTCACCTGGTAAAGCGGATTCCCTTCTATCATATAAAGATTATCGTCTCCGTTGCCGCCGCGTACATACATTCCTGCCAGTCCAGCCATTCCCGCTGATACGCCGGGCAGTGTTTGCAAGGTTTTTATAATGTCGGCTTCGCCGAACAACACGGGAGTTTGCTTGATTACTTCCTTGTTTATACGGGTGTGTCCCATTTCCGGCACCTGAACCAGTGAGGAGGAGATGTGTTCTCCGGTCACCACTACTTCGGCAAGTTGTTGGCGGGTAGTCAGTAGCACGGGGAATATGGTATCTTTGTTCAAAGCCGGAAATGATTGTAGGAGGTTGTCGTAGCCTACATACGAAATATGCAGAGCCGCTTCCTTCCCTGCCTCCAATGCCAGGCTGAAAAAGCCATCCGCATTGCTGGTAGTCCCGCGTCGGCTTCTTGTGTCATAGATGGATGCGCCGATCAGCGACTCGGAAGAAGCCTTGTCTCGTACAAACCCGCTGATGATCACCTTTTGAGGCTTCTTCTTGAGAATAATGAATTTGCCTGAACGGGTATAAGTGACGGGTGAATCACGGAATAGCGTTTGCAGGCAGTCCGACAACGCTTTTCGGGTGATCTTGATATTCACCGGAGGCAGGTTCTTTATTAAAGAAGATTCGTAGGAAAAGTGGATGCCTGTCTGCCGTGTGATTTCTGCCAGTACTTCCCGGATGGGGGCTTGCTTCATATCTAGCGTAACGGGCGGATCACCGGGTTCTGCCGCCTTTGCCTTCATGCAGAATAACATGAGGCAAAGGAGCAGAGACAAAGAAAATTTAGAATGGAATTGCATCATTTCGTTATGTCTAGCTTTGTGTCAAGTGTTTGGTTGATAATATCAATAATTTCCTCTATCGGAGTCTGGTCAAAAGAGGCAGTCAAGTAATGCTCTTGTTGGGGAATGCCGCTGATATGTACGTTGTACACTTCTTCCAATTCTTTGACGACTTCCTTCAGGCGTGTTTCATTATATATCAGTTGGTGAGTCTTCCATGCGAAAGCATTCGTGTTACTTTCCGTTTCCACATTCATTTCACCGGCTTTGTTGATGGATGCGTGCATTCCTTGGGTCAGTATCGCTTCTTTTTCAGCTTGGTTGTAGAAGCGCACCTTGCCCGATTCCACGGTGGCGGAAGTACTTATTTTATCTGTTTTTACTTGAAAGCGCGTACCCAGTACCTGTACATTGGCTAGTTTGGTTTCTACCTTGAAGGGGCATTCCTCTTGATGCGTTACGGCAAAGAAAGCTTTTCCTTCCAGGGTTACTTTCCTGTCTGCTTTTCCATAAGCCAGACGGTCATAGCGCAGTGCCGAGCTTTCGGCGAGTGTGATGCGGGTGTTATCGGGAAGGGTTATTTCCTTTGCCTTTTGTGCAGATGCTGTGATGGTTACCCAGTCTTGTCTGTCGTAGTTCCACCACCAACTGAATCCAGCTATCAGGCAGACTGCGGCGGCAATGGCTGTCAACTTATACCATAGCCCGTATTTGTTTTCCCTTTTATCGATTTTCAGTTTCTCCCAGGCCTGTGTGGTGTTCAGCCTGCCTTCTTGATAGAAACGGGCGACAAAGCGGATGTCTTTTTCTTCTTTTTCCATGAATTATCTTTTTAATTTCACTCCTAAGACAAGGAAAAGGCGGAATACCCCCATCCGCTTTCCTTATTTTTTTGTTTTTGTGAGTTTGGGGGCAAAACAATATAGTTTTCTATCGTATATTGCCCTCACGGTCTAACTGCTAAAATGGTCGTATTTAATGCTATCGTACTCATTCACAGAATGATACTGGTAATTCGTGCTGTTTTGCAGACTATACATTTTTCGGCTTTTCTATGGCGCATCCGGCGTAAAAGGTCATAATTGATGGCTGTGCACTAGGACATCAAAGCATTTTGTGCCTGTATAGATTGTATAATCATAGGGTCGTACTCCTGTTTCCATCGGTTCATATTTGCTTATCCACAGCCGTGACTAAGTCTATTCACAGCTGTGACTAACTTTAATCACAGTTGTGAATAGACTTAGTCACAGCTGTGGTTAAGCAAACTTGTCAGGTCGTGAATGGGATTTCAAAAGGATGAGGAAACTGAATGGGATAAAAATAAGAGAACCATAGCTCTGTTGAGCTATGCGCATTAGTTTAAGAAAAGGAACGAATATATTTTTATGCTTGTTTCGCGTAGGGCTTTCAATGCCTTACTGATCTGATGCTCAACGGTTTTTACGGATAGGTTCAGTTCATTGGCTATTTCTTGATAGGTCAATCCGTCACGTTTGGAAAGCAGGAGAATCTTCCGCCGCTCGGTGGGCAGGCAGTCAATGGCAGTCCACAGGCGGGCATCGCGCTCTGACTGGAGGATACGTTCTTCTTCGGTTTGGTCTTCTATGTCGGGCATTTCGTTTTCGCAGGGCGCTTGCCGGTTGGCTATCAGAGTGAGGGAACGGTTGCGGACGGCCTGATACATATAGGCCTTTAAATTCTGAATATGCATGCCTTCGGCAAGCTTCTCCCAAACATCGGAAAAAGCCTGCTGGACAATATCCTCTGCATCATCTAGATTTTCCGTGTAGCGCAAGGCGTACATGTTCAAGGGTCTGTAGAGGCAGCGAAAGTGCTCTTCAAATTCTTTGGCAAATAGTTCCATTCTATATTCCTGTTCCTTTTTGATGCGAGCTTTACTTTTTCAGTATTCTTTCCAAGTAGTCGGCAGGCAATAAGTTTACGGTTTCGAACTTCCCTTTATAGAATACGCCCCAGTTATTGAAAACACAAGGCAATTCTTTTGCTTTTTGCAATGTATCTACTTTTATTAGGTTCACCGGAACTTGATGCGTGTCACAATACAGTTTTACTCTTTCTATATATGGGTGGATGTAGGGGCATTGCATATCATAATAGATGGTCAGCTCTTTACTTTCAATGCTTTCTCTTTTCGCGTTTTCGGCGAATTGGGGTTTTGTTCCATCCAGGGACAGTGCCAGTAATTCGTATCCATTGTCGGTGGCATCGACCACTTCAAAGCCGAACTTCTTGGCAAAGGACTGGTCGGAGAGCCACGATTTCTGTTTCTTTGCTCCAAGCATACAAATGCCGGACTTGCCCTTCTCTTTGGCGTCAGCCAGACAGTATTCCATCAGCGATTTACCATAGCCTTTTCCTTTGCAGTCGCCATAAACCCATAAGCAATATATATAGTAATAGTTGTCGCCCGTGATGGGAACCCAAGCGGTTTCAAGAGGAGCGTATTCAATGAAAACGGTAGCCTTTGCATTTAGCTTTCTAAAGACATGGCCTTCCTTTAGCCGGTCGGCAAGCCATTGCCGTTTGGCATCTATGCCCGGATGGAACTTTTTACTGCGGATGATGCAGCACAGGTGTTCATCGGCAAGGTTTTCTGCTGTGAGATTAATATAGTCGGTCATCATATATACTTTATGCCAAAATAGTTTCTTCAATCACCCTAGGGAAATGCTCATACTCCAACTGGTGTACGCGTGCTGCCAGTGCATCCGGGGTATCATCGGGCATTACCGGGCATGTGGCCTGGAAGATGGTGTTTCCTTCATCATACTGTTCATTAATATAATGTATGGTGATTCCACTTTCCTTTTCTCCGGCAGCAATCACCGCCTCGTGCACGCGCGCACCATACATTCCTTTTCCACCGAATTTGGGAAGAAGGGCGGGATGAATATTTACTATCTTGTTTGGATAATCATGCAAAATGGCATCGGGTACTTTCAGAAGGAAGCCTGCCAGCACGATAAAGTCAATATGATGGCGGTGGAGAACCTTGAGCGCTTCCCCATCGGCAAATCCCTGGGCTGTGATGACAAGTGAGGGAACACTCAGTCTATCAGCCCGCTCCAGTACGCCCGCCTGTGGCTTGTTGGTAATGACCAAGGCTACTTCCACTGTCTTTTTCTCTAAAAAATACCGAATAATCCTTTCGGCATTTGTACCTTCCCCTGAGGCCAGAATTGCGATTTTCTTCATTATTTCATCTGTTTTGGTGCACATAAAACAAAAAAATGTGCAAAATTCTGCATTTATTTGCCTGAATATTTGCTCAGCCCAAGAAATATTTATTCCTTTGCAACCGCAAAGAAAATAAAATAATTCAATTTATTAACTAAAAAATTAAAGTTATGTCTGAAATTGCATCAAGAGTAAAAGCTATTATCGTTGATAAATTAGGTGTAGAAGAATCAGAAGTTACTAACGAAGCAAGCTTCACTAACGATCTGGGCGCAGATTCATTGGATACTGTAGAACTGATTATGGAATTCGAAAAAGAATTCGGTATCTCTATTCCTGATGATCAGGCTGAGAAAATTGGTACAGTGGGCGACGCTGTTTCTTACATCGAAGCTAACGCTAAGTAATTATCCCTATTTTATAATATGGAATTAAAAAGAGTAGTAGTAACAGGTCTTGGTGCTCTTACTCCTGTAGGTAACAATGTTGAAGAAACATGGAGCAACCTACTGAAGGGTGTAAGCGGGGCAGGACCTATTACTCATTTCGATGCGTCTAAATTCAAGACTCATTTTGCATGCGAAGTAAAAAACTTCAATGGAACTGATTACATTGACCGTAAAGAGCTTCGTAAAATGGACCTGTACACACAGTATGCCATTGCAGCTGCTAAAGAAGCAGTAGAAGATTCTGAAATGGACCTCGAAAAAGAAGACTTGAATAGAATAGGTGTAATTTACGGTGTAGGTATCGGAGGTATTCATACTTTTGAAGAAGAAGTAGCTAACTATACTCTGAATAAAGATACACTGGGACCGAAATACAACCCGTTCTTCATCCCCAAGATGATAGCCGACATCGCATCGGGACAGATTTCTATCATGTATGGTTTCCATGGACCTAACTTCACAACAACTTCTGCTTGTGCATCTTCAACAAATGCCATTGCCGATGCGTTCAACTATATCCGTTTGGGTAAGGCGAACATCATCGTAGCAGGTGGTGCCGAGGCTGCTATCTTTGAAGCTGGTGTAGGTGGTTTCAATGCTATGCATGCTTTGTCTACCCGTAATGATGATCCTGAGCACGCATCTCGCCCGTTCAGTGCAAGCCGTGATGGTTTTGTGATGGGTGAAGGCGCAGGTTGCTTGATTCTGGAAGAGCTGGAACACGCTAAAGCACGCGGTGCCAAGATTTATGCTGAAGTTGCCGGTGTAGGCGCTTCTGCCGATGCTTATCACTTGACGGCTTCTCATCCCGAAGGTTTGGGAGCTAAGTTGGTGATGACAAATGCACTGGAAGATGCAGAATTGAAACCGGAAGATATTGATTATATCAATGTACACGGTACTTCAACTCCTGTAGGAGACGTGTCCGAAGTGAAGGCTATAAAGGATGTATTTGGAGACCACGCTTATAAACTGAATATCAGTTCTACTAAATCAATGACAGGTCACCTGCTGGGTGCTGCCGGTGCTGTAGAAGCGATTGCCAGTATATTGGCTGTGAAGAACGACATTGTTCCTCCTACCATTAACCATGAAGAAGGTGATAACGATGAGAACATTGATTATGACTTGAACTTCACGTTCAACGAAGCTCAGAAGCGTCCTGTAAACGCTGCATTGAGCAATACCTTCGGTTTTGGTGGACACAATGCATGTATAATCGTAAAAAAGTATGCTGAATAATCGTGTTTAGCAATATAACAAATAGGATAAGACTTCTTTTTCGAAAGGATAAGGAGTCTTATCTTCGTTTTTATAAGATACTGGGTTTTTATCCCAAGGATATCAGTATCTATGAACAGGCTTTGCTTCACAAATCATCGTCAGTGAAGTCTGATAAGGGGCGTTTGCTCAATAATGAACGTCTGGAATTCTTGGGAGATGCGATATTGGATGCGGTAGTGGCGGATATCGTATATAAGAAGTTTGAAGGAAAACGCGAAGGTTTCCTTACCAATACCCGTTCTAAGATAGTGCAGCGCGAAACCTTGAATCGCCTGGCTATAGAAATAGGTTTGGATAAACTGATAAAGTACACTGCCCGTCAGTCTTCCCACAACAGTTATATGTGTGGCAATGCTTTTGAAGCGTTGGTGGGTGCCATCTATTTGGATAGGGGGTATCGTGCCTGCAAGCATTTCATGGAGCATCGCATTATTGGCCCGTATATAAATCTGGAGAAGATCTCCCGCAAGGAGGTCAATTTCAAATCTAAATTGATAGAGTGGAGTCAGAAGAATCGTTTAGAGGTCACTTTTGAATTGGTTACCCAGTCGCATGACCGGGAATACAGTCCTACCTTTGAGAGTGAAGTGCTGATAGAAGGTATTTCGGGCGGACGGGGAACCGGTTATTCTAAAAAAGAATCCCAACAAATGGCAGCCCGCATAGCTTTGGGCAAGATTAAGAACGATGCCACATTCATAGAATTTATTTTTGCAACTAAGGCTGCCCGTGAGGTACTTCAAGAGATAATGCCTCAAAACGAAGTCGTTTCCCAAGAGGAAGTGAACCCTCAGGAAATAGTTGCTCAGACGGAAGAAGCAGTCTTTACTTCCATCCCTGTTACAGAAGAAATTGAAAAGTCAGAAGAAGTAGAACAGATTATCAGCGAGGCCGAAGAAGCTGCTTTTAAAGAGACAGTTTGATAATTTGTATCGGTTTTTTCCACTTTTGCCATTAAAAAAGCTCTTTGTTACATATCTTTCCTTATATTTGTACTCGTACAAGCATCTAGGATAAATTAAAAGAAGTGGGAGAGCAGGATCAAATTGATAGTAACCATCTTTTGCAGTTGCTGGAGATGGCCAATATGGGTTGGTGGAAGCTGGATAGCACGAACCAGACATATATATGTTCAGACTTTATAGTCCAATTATTCGGACTGAGTTCTAATAAAATTCCCTTTGAAGATTTTCAGAAGAACATCCACGAAGACTGTCGTGGGGCGCTACAGACCGCCCTGCTGGCTACGGATATAGAGATATACAAGCATACATTGCTGATGCATACCTGTTATGGTGCGCAGTGGATGGTGTGCTGCATTGCAGGCAAATACACCGATGAAAACGGGCACTCCATGCTTTGGGGGTATTTAAAGCAATTGCTTCCGGAAGACGAAAATCGGGTAGCGGAGCAATCGCGTCAGAAAATGAATAATTTACTTTATCAGCAGAATGCTATCTCACGTTCTTTGCTGTCTTTGGCCAAGACAGAGAATATGGACGAAGTGGTTAATGAAATCCTGAAGGATGTTTTGATTCAGTTTAATGGTGACCGGGTGTATATCTTCGAGTTTGACTTTAAGGAAGGTGTTCAGTCCTGTACTTATGAAGTGGTGAGTGATCCGCACTACATAGAACAGCAAAACCTGCAATCCATACCTATAGTTGAGGATTCTTGGTGGACATTGCAGCTACTTTCCGGCAATCCTATTATTTTGTCTTCTCTGGAAGACATGCTTCCGGAAGCGAGTTTTGACTATGAAGCGCTTTCGGTACAGGATATAAAGTCCATAATGGCTGTCCCTCTGATAGGCAGTGACCGGATATGGGGATATATAGGCGTGGATATGGTTCGGGACTACCGCAAATGGACGAATGATGATTATCAATGGTTTTCTTCGTTATCCAATATTATTTCCATCTGTATTGAGTTATACCAAAGCCGTGAGAAGGCACGTACTGATAAGCAGGAGATGGGTAATCTGTACCAGCATATGCCAATGGGATATGCGCGGATGAGGCTTTTGTATGGCTCTACCGGAAAGGTAATAGATTTCTTGTTTGAAGATACCAACGAAGCTTTTGAAAGGATTACCGGTTGGTCCAGGAGTTCTTTATTAGGTCAACTGGCCAGTGAGCTCGGTCTTTTAACGCAAAAGAAGTTGGATGATTTGAATCTGCTCCATACTTCGGGGAAAAGTATGGAAATAGATTTCCAGTTGAGCAACGGACGATATGTGCATAATATTGTATATACTCCTTTGCCCGATGTGGTAGTTGCACTCTTTGCGGATATGACTGAGTCGATCATGTCTCGTGAGATTCTGGATCGCAATGAAAAGATTCTGCGTAATATTTATATGAATATTCCTGTTGGTATAGAGTTATATGACAAAGAGGGTTATATGGTTGATATCAATAATAAGGATATTGAAATATTGGGTATAAAGGACCGGAAATATGCTTTAGGGCTGAATGTATTTGACAATCCGGTCATTCCTTCTCGGGTTTTTGATGCATTGAAGCGGCGGGAGTCTGTTGACTTTCATTTGAATTATGCCTTTAAAAAAATGAAAGGATATTATGAGACCGATAATCAAGGGACTATTGATTTGATTACCCGTGCTACTACATTGTATGATTCGAAAGGGGAGTTATTGAATTATCTGTTTATCAATATAGATAATACAGAAACTTCAAATGCTTTTTCCAAGATTCAGGAGTTCCAGGATATGTTCTCTGTGATTGCCGATTTTGCAGAGGTGGGGTTTGTATTTTGGAATCCTTTGAAAGAAGATGGTTTCGCTATAGATCAATGGTTTAAGAATTACAATGTTGACTCAGGCAGGGTGAGTGATGTTATTGGTATTTATTCTACCCTTCATCCGGAAGACAGGAAGATGATGCTTGATGTCATACAGTCGTTATGCAGTGGTAAGTTATCAAGATATTCGTCTGAGTTAAGAGTCTTGAATCCTGACGGGAGCTTTAAATGGTTGCGTAGTACGATGATTGTCAGGAGATATGAGCCGGAAGAGGATATTATTGATATTGTCGGCGTCAATTATAATATAACGGAATTAAAAGAAGTAGAGGACAAATTGATAAAGGCGAAAGAGAAGGCGGAAGAATCCGATAGGTTGAAGTCTGCATTCCTTGCTAATATGAGCCATGAAATTCGTACTCCGCTGAATGCTATTGTGGGATTCTCCGGTTTATTGGTAGATACGGATGACTTGGATGAAAAGAAGCAATATATGGCTATTGTAGAGGAAAATAATAACTTGTTGTTACAACTTATCTCTGACATTCTGGATCTGGCAAAGGTAGAAGCGGGCACTTTTGAAATGGTAGATGGGGATGTGGATACTAACCAGCTATGTATGGATATTGTTCAAGCTATGCAGATGAAGGCTCCGCAAGGGGTGGAACTGCGCTTCGAGCCGGGAGCAGATGATTTCCACTTTATCAGTGCGAAGAATAGAATACATCAGGTTATATCTAATTTTGTCAACAATGCCATAAAGTTTACTTCTGAAGGTTTTATTGCGATAGGGTATGTATTGCGACCGGATGAGATAGAATTTTATGTACAAGATACAGGTATAGGAATTGATCCGGAAATGCAGACTGAGATATTCGGGCGTTTTGTGAAACTAAATAGTTTTGTGCATGGCACAGGATTAGGACTTTCCATCTGCCAAAGTATAGTGCAGCAATTGGGGGGTAGGATAGGAGTCCAGTCGGAACCGGGTAAGGGTTCACGGTTTTGGTTTACCCATCCTTTGTCGGAAAAAAACTGTGTGCAAGAAGGTTTTCTCATAAAATAAGAGGGTGAATAGGAGCATCATTTTCCGTAGGGGCGGATTGAATCCGCCCGGATACACAACGTAAATTGTTATCGGGCAGATTCAATCTGCCCCTACAGAAAATGGATAGTATAAATTACTTTTGATACAGTCTTGTACGGCGTTATGTAATTTGTTTAAATCTCATCCGGCCAAGGGCAAGGCTTTCCTGTGGCTTTGAAACTGGGACGTTGCCCATCTACTTTGCGCAGGTATTCTCCTAATTCTTTTGAAAGGCGTTTTACAATATCCGGATGCTGACCGGCTACATCATTCTTTTCACTAATGTCTTCCGGAATATTGAATAATTCTTTTTTCCCTGTTTCATAGTAATATACCAGTTTCCAGTCATCTTTGCGGATGGAGCAATCCAGATTGATGCCGGGACCGTCATTTCCCCAGATATTGGGGAAGTTCCATACCAAGGCACGTCCTTTGGAAGGGTCTCCTGTTTCTTTCAGCAGGGGCATAAAGCTAATGCCGTCCATCGGGCTTGAGGTCTTGTAATCCTTAACTCCTGCCATTTCAAGAATGGTGGGATAGAAGTCTTCAATCATCAAATATTTGTCGCAGCGTGTATCCGGTTTCACTACTCCGGGCCAGCTTACAATCATCGGTTCGCGGATACCGCCTTCATATAAAGAGCCTTTTCCACTGTTCAAAGGATAATTCTGAGTATGGATTTCTCCGTCTCTCCATCCCGGTTCGGCGGCTAGCCCGCCATTGTCACTCATAAAAATGATGATTGTGTTATCGGCTTCGCCATTCTTTTCTACCCAGTCCATCAAGTCTCCCAAACTTTTATCCATTCCTTCGATGAGGGAGGCGTATGCAGCTTCTTTGTCACTTAATCCTTTTCGTACATATTTGGGGAAGAAGCGCATATCTTTGTCTACAGGTACATGAATGGCATAATGCGCCATATATAAATAGAAAGGCTGATTGTATTTCTTAGCCTTATCCAATGCTTTGATAGCCTCTTGCGTCAATGCTTCGGTTGCAAAGATGCCGGTTCCCCAGTAATTATCTAATCCGGGGATGGCCATTAGTGAGTAAGCCTTTCCATCGCGGGTGTGGCCGTAATTCTTCTCACTCAGATAAGTGGCGAGACCGCCGGCGGCATGTCCGGCAATATTGACTTCAAATCCCCAATGGGTGGGATTCTCTCCCGGAGTGTCAATGGAGCCGAAGTGTGCTTTGCCGCAATGGATGGTGTGATAGCCGCTTTCTCTTAATAACTCTACGAAAGAAGTACCCACGAATGTATGAGGGGTGCCTTTTACCTGGCTTACACCGTTGTAGTTCCAGTCCGGCAACTGGACGGTGGGGCTGGTGCGGTCAGTAGGTTTGTCTCTTTCCAAAGTCCAGTTGGTTACCCGGTGGCGGGCATTATTAGCTCCGGTTATCAGGCTGCAACGAGTGGCGGAACTGATGTTACAGGCATAGGCTTGTGTAAACATCATGCCTTTCTTTGCCAGACGTTCCATGTTGGGGGTTTCGTAGGCTTCGTTATAATGTGTTTTCTGTGTCCAGAAGGGTAGGGAAGTGTCTTGCCAGCCCATATCATCGACCATGAATAGGATAATATTGGGGCGTTGCTTGGTCTGTTCCGGGATTGTTTTTTCCCGAGCTTGGGTGGAGGCTCCTGCTACGGAGGCTAGAGCCAGGGATAATAATAGGTTTTTATTCATATGGTTTTTGTTTTATAAGTTATTTTTCAATTACAATCTTTTTAGGTCTGTCAATGGAAATATTTCTCAGTTCTTGTTTTCCGGATTTCTCTATCCATACTTTCAGTGTGCCTGTACATAGTACATTTAGTTCCAGACGGTTATCCGTTAAAGATCTGATTTGTACTGTAGCAGGAGATAGATACTTCTCCTGTATACCAATGACAGCCCAGCCTTTTCGTATAGGGCAGAGATGAAACAGTCGATCAGTGAATCCGGTTAATTCGAAGGTGCTACTGTCTGATAGCTCTTTTGCATCTTGTGATTCCCAGTTATAAAGCAATACACGTTCTTTGTGGTTGGGAGATGCTTGTTCGAAGCTGTTTCGAAGAGTGTAATCTTCTTTTTTGATGACAGTCTTGACGCACTGATATTGTGGTGAAACATTCAAGTTATAACAAATTAATGCCATTGCATCATTGCCTACGGGAGCTGCTACACGGTATGCTTTTCCACTCCATAAAGGATTGGTCAGGATAGATTCCGGCATAGGAACAGCGGGGGCTTCGGGACGGAATAGTTTCCCTTGTTCATCAATTAGAGGGAAGATGTTTGCTTTGATAAAGTCTTCAGGTGAGTCCGATAAGTAAACCGGTCCTCCGGAAATGGCTTTGGAACGTGCCATTAAAGCCCCACAAATGCTATCACTGGAATGAAACATATCATGGTCTGGCCATACAGTCTGTCCCAGCAATAAGGTGTTGGTATAGGATTGGAATAAGTGTGATTTTGCCATATCCTCATCGTACTTTTTATAGTCTATGCTGACGCGGGTACTGTTACTATATAAAGTATGATCAGTATTTACTACGTTCTGTGCCATGCAGTTCATTAATCCCATATTTTGTTGGTGTGTTTCCGCTTCCAGACTCCGGTTGCAATCGGTTGCCTGACGGATACTTTCATTGCTCCCCATATAGAGTGGTAATGTAAAAGCTTGATTATCTACTTTCAGAAAATCGAACCCATATTCTTTTAAGGTACTGACATAGTAGTGATAGAAGGTGCGGATATGTACACTGTCTTTGCCTGGCAGAAGGCAGGTATTATGTCTGTATAATGTTTGCCGGATAGTCTGTGGAAATTCATTTTCGGGCGATAATCCCATCCAGTACCCCGAAAGACTGTACCAAAGTCCTATCCACTTGATTTTATTATCCTTTTTGCGTGACATGATATTCTTCCACCCTGCTGGGAAACGCTGTCTGTCCGGTGTAAAGCTAGTCAGTTGTCTGTCCTTGTTGGCAAGATGTCCATCATCAATCAATACATATCTGATAGGAATGCCGGATGACTCTATAGCTTCCATATCACTTACTATTTTAGATTCGTCTATATCATAATGATAGTGTTCCCATGTGCACCAACCTAAATAGCGGAAAGCTTCAAAGTATTCTTTAGTTGTGCGACTCTTTAGATCGGAAATCTCTGTATTCTTCATCAGTGCCTTGTATGCCTGCCGGATGGTTGAATAAATACTCTTACCCTGATGGATTAGCAAAAGGGGGACCCGGGATTTCAGATAATCCTTTCCCAAGGTAGATACATAGAGTGTAATGGAGCCATTGGTATTTACTTGCAGCCAACTCAAGCTATTGCTGCCTGTTACCGCTTTAGCAAACAGATATTCTCCGTTTGACAATTCCAGTAGCAAAGCATCTCCCAAAGTGGATGGGGCTGCGTTGGAAGGTATCCCCGGGTAGTGGACATCAGTTAGTTCTTTTAAATCATTGAAAACCCAGGGAAGAAGCCGGTTTGTATTGTTTGGCCATTCAAAGTCTCCCGGACGGGAATCCCGGCTGAAAAAGATACCACGGACATATTCAGGTAACCGTATCGGATAAGCAATGGTTTGAGTCTGTTCGGGTGCAGACTTTTCGTATGGTATGGGAGAAGAAATAGAAATTAGATCAACCGTATCTGCCATTAGCAGGGCATTTGTGTCCTTGAATGATTTTCCTTTTTCATACGTATAGTCTATCTGTCCGAAAAGTTTCGGACAGATAGTGGTACAACAAATCAGGATACAGATGGGTAGGGTTCTGTTTTTCATGTTTCTTTATTTGATGGTTACGTTATAGGCACTAAAGTTGATAATTTCCGGTAAAGCAATGGATTTTGTTAGGGTCAGGCGCAATGCAGTAGCTTCTACCGGTTCGAATTTCTCGATGCGCTTATGCCCTACGGATTCGCCGGAACATACAGTTTGCCATTTTCCATTGATTTTTGCTTCAATTTGATATTGACGGATTCTTTCTCCTTTGGTTATGTCTTCCTGAATGATGCAGTAGTTCACCGGTTGCTTCTTGCCTAGATTCAAAGTAAGACTTTTCTTTTGACCTTTAGTTTCTGCCAATGGAGTACCAAAACGGCGGTTGATTTCTTTTCCCCATTCTTTCAGACGTTGTTCGTCGCCACTTGGGAGTAATCCGTCGGGATCAGGAGTAAGGCCCATAATTAGTGTGGCATTGCGTCCTACAGATTTTTCATACATATCCATCAGCGTTTCCAAAGGATATATATTGTTTTCATCATCTGGTTCCCAGAACCACTCATGGCGGCCATTGGCACCACGCAGCGGGCTGTCTGCCATAGCCGGTACCCAGTATTTTCCTTCAGGATCACCATGTTTTAATAATTCTATCTGATCTTTTTGTCCTTCAATGCGTTTATGGTGTGAACAGGGAGCGGGGAAAGTAGACCAGCAGGGATAGCCTACTGTTCCCGATTCCGAACCTCCCCAACGGAAATCCGCACGGTCTATATTGTGATAGAACAGGCAGTTGGGTTGGTACTTGTTGACAATAGGTTCTACATTAGGACCATCCCCCCGAGGATCATCTGCTCCACCATCAAACCAAATCATATATAAATCCCCATATCGGGTACAAAGTTCTTCTACCATTTTTTCGCAAAAGCGTTTGTACCATGCTTGTCGGTTGGCTGCAAATTCTCCGTCACCGGCTACCTTGAAGTTATGGATACCTAAAAGGGAATTCCATCGGATCCCTACATAGATACCCGGTTGGATGCCATATTTACGGCAGGAATTGACGAAATCGCGGACGATATCTCCTTTGCCGTCATGCCATTTTACGGCTTTCAGGCAATATGGGTTCACGTCACTTTGCCATAATCCAAAGCCTGTTTCATGAGTGGCTGTAAGTACGGCGAATTTGCAGCCTGCTGCTTTGGCTGCCAATATCCATTGGTCTGTATTTAGTTTTGTGGGGTTGAAGATGTTATAATCTTCAATGGGGTTGATGCGATTATTGCCTTGCCCGTAGCGGATACCGTCGAATACATGAAGGTCATAATGGAATACGGCTCCCATTTCTGCTTCATGCCATTTCAGTTGATGCGGTTTGGGTACAATGATTTCTTGTTGTGCAAAACTCAGCACACTGCTCATTAGGAGAATGATGGATATATATAATTTCTTCATGGGTTATAAATAATTAAAGAATGGATCTTCTGTCTTTTTTAGCCATACTTTTAGTTGGCCTTTTAATTGGTTTACCAGTTTGGGCTGCTGTGCAGCAATATTGTCTATTTGATAGGGATCTGATTTCCTGTCGAATAGAATAATATCATCTATCCTGCCGTCAGTTACGTGAATAGCAAATGTATGTGTGGCGGTACGTAGCCCTCTGTAGCCTGTTGTTTGGTTGGAAGGCTGGATGTAATAATAGGGTTGAACTATATTGGGGTTCTCTTTTCCGGATAGAAGGACAGAAGAAAGATTGAATGTCTGTACCTCTTCCGGTATTTGTTTTTGGAATCCCATTAAAGAAAGTAAGGTTGGATATAAGTCTGCAAAAGCCATCATGGTGCTAGTATCTGTTTTCGGCTTTATTTCTTCAGGCCATGAAACAATGAGGGGAATCCGCATGGATTCTTCATAGAAGATGTCTTTTCCGGCTTGATTGTGAGCACCCATACAAATGCCGTGATCAGAAGTGAATACGACAATTGTATTTTCGAATAATCCCAAACGTTTCAATTCATTGACTATACGGCCTACATTTTCATCTACTCCGGTCATGCAGGCATAATAGTTGCGGATATTGTTCCGGAAATAGTCACCCATCTCGGTACCCTTGGCAGGGATATCGGGACGGTTGGTACATAATTTTTCTACGTCCAGATCTTTATATATTTCCTTATATTTGTCGGGTACTAATTCATAACCGGTATGCGGGGGATTCATGGAAACTACCAGGGCAAATGGTTTCTTTCTGTCTATATGTTCGTTTAAAAATTCTATAGCTTTACCGGATTCGTACTCGGGACCCCATTGATTGACATAATAAAAACTATCTCTGGGAGCATCTGTATTCCAGTACATCGGTTTCAAATGGTAATCATAAGTGCCGTAGGCGATCCAGTAGTCGAAACCATGACGACGTTCTTTGGGGCACCATTCATTCCAGGCAATTGCTCCACGGTTATTGTAGGTATCCACGTATGGTTTGTATGGGGAGTCTAGATGCCATTTGCCGATATATCCGGTTTGATATCCGTTGGCTTTAAGCACATCACTCCAGCATCGTGCATCCTGTGGTAACTCTACTCCATAAGGGGCGTTTGCAGAATTACAGTTTCCTATTACCTTATTCTTATGCGGATACATGCCTGTCATCAACATGCCTCGTGCCGGTGAGGATACGGGATAGCTGCTGACGGCATTGGTGAAGTTTACACCTTCACTGGCTAATTGGTCTAAATAAGGTGTTTTTACAGGTTCTTTTCCAATACATCCCAAAGCATCACCCCTCCATTGGTCGGCCATAATAAAAACCAGATTAGGGGGATTCTGGGCTTGTAGATAGGTGGAAGCCAGTAAAGGAAAGGCTAAAAGTGTCTTTTTTATGAGTCGTTTCATGTCATTTGAATATAGTTTTGGCAAAGGGTGTGTTCAAAGGTACAATAAGAATGTATTGTAACCGCTTAAACCACACCCTTTTTGAGTTATTTTATCTAAAACCTATTGCAGGGCATATTGATTGGCTCCAACAGGCCAGCCCGGATTTTGGTAAACGACTGAAGTAGAAACATCTCCACCTTTTTCCGGAGTAGATAGACGGAATACATCATAAGATATAGGAGTCAGGTAGTTTGCTTCTTCAAAGTTGTAACCGCCGTTTGCAATAACCAGTTCGCTAGTGAAATGTGGACGTAAGTATTTGGAATCACTTACTACCAAGCCTGCTGTCAACTGTTTCACATAATAAGGCTCTTTCTGATATTCCTGCCAGTTAAACCCTTCTGTCTGATAGTTTTTCATTTTATCCAGCGAACGCCAGCGCAACAAATCATCTTTACGCATGCCTTCTGCTATAAATTCACAGCGGCGTTCACGACGGATATTGTATAACGTTTTGTCTACCATCTGACTTCCGGACCAAACTGCCAGATCGTTTTCTTTGCTTAAATCTGTACCGTCAATTGTCTTTTGGAAGTCTTCGGACACTCCGGCACGCTTTCTCAAAACTCTCCAGTATTTTTTACTATAATCATCCAGGTTCTTGTTTTTCATATAGTCAGCTTCCATATAATTAAGGTATGCTTCACTGGCACGGAATATCATATATGCCAAAGGTGAGTTATCTGCCGGGGCTACATTGCTGTCTCTCCATCCTTTACGTACCAGGTATCCTGTGGCTGTCCTGCTTAGGTTTTGATAGGCTTGCAACAAGTTGGCATAGACCATTCTTCCGTCTTGATCCATGTTTCCGCCTCTCCAAACCATATCACCCGGTTTGAATGTCGATTCTACGAGACGTAAATCACGGTTTTCCATTACATCAGGGATACTCTTGTCACCTTTGTATTGTGTGTTTTCCGGTGCATAGATGGGCAAGCCGTTTGTAGTCAGGAAAGTTTCTACCATTGAGCGTGTATAGCCTCCGCCAAGTCCGACGCAACCTTCACCGTTCTCATTATATATACTGTGATAGTTTCCTTCTACCAAGCTGTTCACTTTTGCATCTGCACTATACATACGCCATAATAATACCTCCTTGTTTGAGGAAAGATCATATTGATTGAACATATTCATATAATCTTCTATCTTATCTGATATTTGTACTGCTTCAGCTACTTCTTTGGCGGACGCCATTGCTTCAGTCAGGAAAAAATCTATTTCCGTGTTAAGGTTACCGTTGAATGTGCCTCCTGGCCATCCTGGTCCTCCTGGAACTCGTGCTGTTCCCTGGTGATAGGTTTCCCAACTCGCTTCGTATAAAGCTACGCGTGATTTAAATAGATAAGCACATTCTTTGTTCAGACGATGGTTGGTCAGATTATTGCTACGGGGAAGTAACCGGGCAATAGCTTCATCCAGGTCTTGCAAGATAAAACGGGCTACTTCATTACGCGGTTTGCGTTTATTCGCTTCTACGTTGGCTGCATAGTCATCTGCATTAAGTTCTGATTTAATGATAGGGAAGTCTCCGAATTTTCTCAGATATTCGAAATAGATATATGCCCGGAAGAAGTATATTTCACCAATATATTGTTGGGTTTCATGGGTATCTTCCAAATCTCCTTTTTGAATATTGTCTAAAGCGTAATATAGTAATCGGTTACAATCACGTAAATGCCCCTGTCGGTTATAACTTCCATCGGCAGCGACTTTGATACGTTGCGGCAGAAAGAAATCTTCCGGGTCTGTACCTGCTTGGTTGTCACTGGTTTGGTCATTAGTGAAAAGGTTGGTGTTGCTAAAGTCGGGCAATAACTCGTATTTCTTATTACAATAAGCCTGCAATTGGCTTGGTTCCGTGAAAAATCCTTCATTCACGTTGTCCGTCAATGGCTCTCTGTCCAGAAAATCACTGCATGAGCTTATGGCAAATGAGACAGCTATTATAGGGAATATGATGTATTTTAGTTTCATAATCATGATTTGTTTTAAGGTTTATAATGTAATATTGACTCCACATGACAAGGTATAGCTCAGTGGATAGCTCATACCATTTTGGTAAATCAATTCCGGATCAAAGTTCTTGCTCATCTTGGTTCCAGTCCATAAATTATCTCCAGAGAAGAATATGCGTACTTTTTCAAGATTAGCTTTTTGTATCCATGCTTTAGGCAAAGTGTAACCTATTTGTAAGTTTTTTAGGCGGATGTATGCCGCATTCTGCAAATAACGGCTTTGTACCTGTTGGTTCTGTTTACTTCCAATAATGGGACGCGGATAATAGGCGTTGAGATTTGCACCCATTTCATCACCTTCAGGACGGAAGTAATCCATATGTTCTTCATATCCGGTAGAGTCCCATTGCCCTCCGTTTACACCCCAGAAAATCATACCTTTAGAGTAGGCTGTTCTGTCATCACCTCCTACCCAAACATCACGTTTAGCTACGCCTTGGAACATCAGACTAATATCAAATCCTTTGTAATCGGCTCTTAAGGAGAAGCCAAAGCGGAAACGCGGAGTGTAATTACCAATAATGGTCAGGTCCTTTGGGTCAGTGGCAGATGTACCTTTTTCTATAGCAGGGTTGTCATCCAGGTTAGCATACATGATGTCACCTGCTTTCCAAATATTATTTCCTACATTGGGTAATTTGCTTTGATCGTGCTGGGCAATCCATGACTGCATTTCATCATCGGTCTTTGCCATACCTACTGTTTTAAAGCCCCATATTTCACCTAGTTTTTTACCTTTCCAATAATTTTCAATAGTGTTTCCGTCGGAATCTTTGGTATAGAATGTTTTATCCGGATTGGGATATTCGGTTACTTCTGTCTGTGCATCAGACAGATTGAATGAAGCATGATATCCTACTTTGCCGATTCTATCTTGCCAAGTTAGTTGTAGTTCCCAGCCTTTAGTTCGTAGAGAGGTATTATTCATTTTGGGTGCTGAGGCTCCTACCAGTGGAGTTATTTCTTCGGCAGGCCCTACCATGTCTTTGGTGTCACGGATGTAGTACTCAACATATCCATTCAGGCGATTGTTAAATGCTCCGAAGTCGAGTCCGACATTATAACTGGTGACACGTTCCCATGTCAGTAATGAACTGACAAGTCCGGGAGAAGATGCTATGTTTGATTTGTTGGCTAAGTCAAGCAACCAGCGTCCGCCGGCATCTACACTACCCACTGTGATATTTTGGATAGAATAGGTAGGATAATAGTTGTCTGTATTTTGGTTACCTAGGCTACCATAAGAGAAACGAAGTTTCAATAAGTTGACATATTCTTCTGCTGAACTCCAGAATGCTTCACGAGCGATATTCCAGCCTACAGATACCGAAGGGAATGTACCCCAGCGTTGGTCACCGCGAAAGCGTGAAGTACCGTCACGACGGATATTTCCTTCTAGTAAGTATCGCCCTTCGTAGTCATAATTCAAGCGTGCAAAATATCCCATTGTAGCCCATTCTTTCGATGAACCTTTCAAGTCACTTGTACCGGTAGCTGTATTGATACTGGGAACATTTTCGTTAATTACGTCATAGCGTTTGCCGATTAATTCATTGATGTAGTAATATTCGGTATTCATACCAACAGTGGCCTTGAAATTATGTTTACCCCAAGAATGCTCATAATCAGCGTACAATGAAGTTGTCATCATGGAAGTTTGTTGAGTTTGACTTTGTACGAAAGTTTTTCCAGCTACCAAGTCAGGGTCTCCACCCAGCCATGCTTCTTCCACAGGCTGATTGTCACGAGTATAAAGATATACCTTATTTACGTTATACTGGTGGCGATAGCTTTCTGTGCGCAAGGTAGCTTGTCCGTGAATGCCTAAACCTTTCAATGGCGTCAAATGGAAACCTCCAGAAGTGAAATAGGTATCTTTACTGCTATTGGAACGTCCTCCGGAAGTTAATTGCATTAATTTCGGATTGCGCGTGTAGTGTCCATTATTGTCATAAAGAGGCATCATAGGATATAATTTGGTTGTTTCTGCAAAAAAACGGTCGCCATAAAGTTTCATGAAAGTAGGCATTCCTATATCTGAGCGGATAAAACGGGCGTTAAAGTCCAGACTTAACCATTTGGTAACCTGTCCTGTTACTTTTCCGCTGATATTATAGCGTTTCTTATTTTCATTAGAATAATTCATTTGCCCGTCTTGAGATAGAAAAGCTCCTGATAGATAATATTTTACTTTCTCCCCGCCTCCGGAAATGCTTAGATTATGTTCTTGTCCGAAAGATGTCTTATCAATGAAATTTTTTGGCCAATTCTGATTGTCGTTGGAAGCAACGTTGAAAGGGAAAAAGTTATTTCCTTGTGAACCGCTAGGGTCCGAGGTATATTGGTATTCACCTGCCATATATTTCTGGATACGGTCTATCGTATCATCGCTGAAAATAAAGGTAGTACCGCTCCCTGAATTCTTCTGCGCTGCATTAAAATATTTGGCAAAGCGATAAGAATCAAGCATGTCGGGGATATTGGTAGGGCGAGACCATCTGAAGTTGTTTGAATATTGGATGGTAGCTTTTCCTGCTTCTCCGGATTTGGTGGTGATCAAAATTACACCGAATGGAGCACGTGAACCGTAAATGGCGGATGCAGCAGCATCTTTCAATACAGAAATATTAGCAATATCCTGCGGATTCAATGAGTTAATATCACCTTCGGCTCCATCAATTAAGACCAAAGGTGATGAACTTGAGCCTGTATTTAAGTTGCCTACGCCACGAATGTTCATGGTTGGATTTTCATCTAGTCGTCCACCTTTGTCATTCATGTCGATGTTTAATCCGGGCATTACCCCTTGAAGAGCTTGTGATACAGAAGTAACAGGACGTGATTCCAGCGTTTTTTTGTCAACAGTAGCAACTGCCCCGGTTAAGTTCACTTTCTTTTGTGTACCAAAACCTACAACAACAACTTCGTCCAGCGTTTGTGTATCTTCTGTTAATGAGATCTGATAAGAAGTCTGATTACCATTAACAACAACTTCTTGGGTAGTGTATCCGATAAAAGAAACTACCAGAACATTTCCCTTTGAAGCTTGGACTGTAAATTTCCCATCCAGGTCAGTAACAGTTCCGTTAGTGGTACCTTTGATAACCACACTAGCGCCGATAATGGGCTCGTTGAGTTTCTTGTCTGTGACTACCCCTGTGATACTGAGTTGCTGGGCGTATAAAAAAGTACAACTGCCGAGCAGTATCAAAAATAAGATTGAGATTTTTTTCATGTTTCTCTGTTTTTTAATTAGACATCAGGTTAATGCTTTGCAAATGTATGTTAATCAGAGGAATAGGTAAATGCATGTTTATTTCATTCAGCATACATGTTTAATGCAACTCCATATTTTTTCGTCATTTTTGGTTGTTATTTCTTTTTAATTTTATTCCTTTGCCCCCTATAATGAATTAAATATGAACCTTAAAATCTTATTTCTGCTCATAATTGTTGGACTGTGTATATTGATGCCGGACGCATGTTATGCCTTTTTGGAAAAGGATGTGCATCTGCTTAATATGCAAAATGGATTAGCGGATAACACTATATCGGCCGTTTATAAAGATAAAGAGGGGCTCGTTTGGTTTGGGACTAGAAATGGACTGAGTCGTTATGATGGAAGACAAATTACAAATTTTGAGCTTAAAAACGGCTATCCTGACATATCGAATATAAAGGAGATTTTTGATGGTATTCTGGCGTTTGTGAATGATGGGGTACTCTCTGCATTTGATCTGAAGGAAGAACAGTTTTTACCGGTGGTTTCTTCGTCAGGTGAGGCTATTGCATCTCGGGGACTATTGCAAAAGAATGATTCTTTAGTATGGGTTATCTCCGGAAATGAGTTACGTTTGATGAAGCGGTGTGTATCGAAAGAAAAGAAACTTCGGTTTCAAATGGAAAAAAGCTATTCGGGCTGGGGTAATCATGAGGACGCTTTAGTTGCGATGACATATTCTTCAGATGGTAAGAAGATTTGTTTGATTGATGAAAAAGGCAGGATTATATTATTGGATACAACAAATTTAAAGTCTCCTCGGATTATCGACCTTGGATATACAGAAAAAATATTAGTTAACTCTGTATTGTATGATGATGGCCGGATATGGATTTCTACAACTTCTAAAGGCATTATTTACTATAATGAGCGAACCGGAAAGATCAAAAATTTGACTTATGGAGTGAATCCGGCATCTGACAGGCTTTCTCATACAGATGTTTTCAGTGTAATCCGGTTGAACGAAAATAAATATTTGGCTGCAACATGGAATGGATATACGGTACTGACAATAGATAGAAATAATCAAGATGAGATATCAACGGAGGTTTATAGTAATACTTCTTCATTGATGCATCGTAATCTTGAAACGCGAATGATTTCTGCTTATTATGATTCGCATGGTATTCTTTGGATTGGTACAGATGGCGGGGGTGTCATTTGGTCTGATTTGCGTATGCAGTTTTATAACCGTTTTTATCAAGACAGACATAATGAAATTTGTTCTATAATAGCTGATGATGAGCATTATATTTGGCTGGCAACTTATCATAAAGGAATTATGCGGAGCCGGGAAGCTTTTGATGCCTCAGGAAAAATAGATTTCTTTCAAGTAGGTGGTCAAGACATAAAACAACAGCAAACAGTTTTGTGTGGTTTGAAAGATGAAAAAGGAGATTTATGGTTCGGAAATTTGGATGGCTCATTGACTTGTTATCATAAGGAAGATCACTCATTCAGTGTATTACAATTGATTACAGAAGATGGCATTACTAACAGAGCATCTGTCTGGGCTTTATTCCTTGATAGCAAAGGTCATTTCTGGATTGGTACACAAGAAGGACTTTTGTTATTTGACCGTGAGAATAACAGATGCAAGAAAATGCGGTTCAAAGTATCTCCATTAAGAGATGCGTCTCCTCTTTATATTCGTGCTATAACTGAAACTAATGATCATACTCTTTGGTTGGGGACTGCTAACTATGGCATATGTAAAGTGATTGATGGACAAGAACTTCAGACTGGCTATGAGAAAGAGTATGGTATGACTGAAAATTCAGTACGTTCATTATTGGCTTCATCCGATGGTAATTTGTATGTTGGATATATGACCGGTTTTGCTCTTTTCTCTCCTGCTCAAAATGCAATTATTCGTGTGTATACCACCCGGGATGGACTCTGTAGCAACTTTATCGGTTGTATGACCGAGGATGAAAGAGGACAGATATGGCTGGGTTCTAATTCGGGGATTTCCCGCTATAGTCGCCACCAACATTTATTTTATAATTACTATATAACAGGCAGCAATCGTTCTGCCCTGCATTTGGGGAATGTTTTGTTTTGGGGTAATAATAAGAATCTCACTTATTTCAATCCCAATGATATTAAGGCATTTGCCACTTCCGAAACAGTCGTTATCACAGGTATGGAGGTTAATAATAAACCTGTAGAAATAGGGAAAGAATTTAATGGGCAGACTATTCTTTCTCAAAGTATTTTCTATACATCCTTTGTCAGATTGAATCATGCCAATCGTGATTTTTCGCTTACGTTCAATAATCTTTCTTATTCCGAAGGTCAGCAGAAGTATAGCTATAGGCTTCGTCCCTATCAGCCAGATTGGCTTGTGGCAAATGGGGGAGAAAAAGTTTCATATGCCAATCTTCCTGCCGGAGAATATACATTTGAGGTGAAAAATATCTATCCGGATGAAAGAGAAAGTAAGATAACCTCTTTAAAAGTAGAAATCCTTCCTCATTGGAGTGAAACCTTCTTTTTTCGCTTTTGTATGATTGTGTTGGCAGCTGTAGCAATTTATATGGTTATTCATCGCATTAAATTGCGACAAAAAAGGCTGGAACATGAATTGCGGTTGGAGCATGAAATATTCACTGCTACTGTAGAGCGTGATAAGGAAAAGCAGATACGAATGGAACGGGAGAACTTTTTTACGAATGCGGCTCACGAACTACGTACTCCCTTGACCTTGATTTTATCTCCTTTACAAGAGTTGTTGGGTGCAGTTCAACCTTCAGATGCAATTTATAACAAACTTACTACTATGTATCGCAATGGAACGTCTTTGCAGACATTGGTTGATCATTTGCTCTATGTGCAGAAGATTGAGGCTGGTATGATTAAACTTCGAATTTCAAAAGTTGATATAGTAGTACTAGCAAAGCAAATAACAGATTCTTTCGGTGAATTGGCAGACGTTAAAGGATTCAATTTTACAGTTGAGTTATTGAAAGAGCCGCTTTTGTTATGGATAGATGTTGAGAAAGTGAGCTCGGCTATTCGTAATTTGTTATCTAATGCATTTAAATATACTTCTCCAAACGGAAATGTGACGTTAAAAATGGACCGTGTTGAAATAGATGATTTCTCGTTCTGTAGTATAATTGTATCAGATACCGGCAAAGGTATACCTGAGGAACTGCAAGGGCGAATTTTTGAATCATTTATTACGGGAGAAAATACCCCGTTGTTCTCTAATAAGGTAGGAATAGGCTTGCGCATAGTGAAGAATACAATGGATCTTCATCATGGTGCGGTGATTTTGGACAGCATTCCCGGGAAAGGTAGTACTTTTACTCTTCTTATTCCTGAAGGTAATGCGCATTTTTCTGAAGATCGGTATGAAATTATCGGTACTCCGGAAATGGAAGAACAGTCTCTTCCGCTTCTGACAGTACAAGTTGAAGATCGGGAAGAAAAGCCTTCGAATAGAAAAAATAGTCTTTTGATCATTGAAGACAATGAAGAAATACGGCATTATGTTTATACATTGTTCTGTAAAGATTACGCTGTGTATGAGGCTGCTGATGGTGAAGAAGGGGTCAGGATTGCTACAGACAAACTTCCCGATTTGATTATTTCCGATATAATGATGCCTGTGAAAGATGGGTTTACCTGTTGCCGGGAGTTGCGTGAACAGCCTAGAACTGCACATATTCCTATTTTGATGCTTACGGCAAAGGCAGAAGATGCAGATGTCTTGCATGCTTCCAGAATTGGTGTGGACGATTATATGATGAAACCGTTTAATCCTGAGATCCTGAAATCAAAAGTTCAGAGTCTGATAGTACAACGGGAACGGTTAAAGAGAATCTACACGAAAACATTGATGCTGAAGCAACAGGAAAATGTAGAGTTGACAGATGGAAATGCATCAAATGATTTTATCCAACAAATTATTCAAATCATTGAGGCTAATATATCCAATGAAAGCTTTAACGTGAAAATGCTTGCAGACCAACTGAATATGAGCCAACCTACACTCTATCGTAAACTAAAGCAACATAGCGAACTGGCCGCTATAGAAATAATCCGGAGTGTACGTATGAGTAAAGCTGCCTCTCTGATTATGGAGAACAGATATTCCATTCAGGAAATAGCCGAAATGGTGGGGTATAGTGATACACGCACACTCCGAAAGCACTTTAGCGAACAATTCGGAGTGTCGCCCTCTAAATATATGGATAAAGAATAATCATGTTTTAACCGAAGCAAATTCCCATCCGTTTGCCTTGAACAATCAAGTCATGGTCTTCATTAACCAATTTGAGCTTTCCGGCCACTTCTTCCAATGAGATGGAACCGATCTCGGCCCCTTGCAAAGATACCATACGTCCGAATTGTCCGGTTGCAATCAATTCGGTGGCATGTCCTCCCATGCGGGTAGCCAGGTTTCGGTCGTAAGGCGTAGGGGAACCTCCGCGCTGAATGTATCCCAATACGGTTTCACGAGTCTCGAATCCGGTTTCATATTCTATTTCCTGGGCTATATATTCGGCAGCTTTTTTACCGTCAACGGTTTGGATGCCTTCTGCTACTACTACGATGGAATAAGGTTTTCCCTTTTTTAAACGCTCAATGATTGTGTTGCCTATATTGTGGATATTATAAGGAAGTTCCGGGATAAGGATAACGTCGCCCCCTCCTGCCATGCCTGAATATAAAGCAATCCAGCCTGCTTTGTGTCCCATCACTTCAATAACCATGACGCGTTGGTGCGAACTGGCTGTAGAATGCAGGCGGTCAATAGCATCCGTGGCAATGGTTACGGCTGAGTCGAATCCGAATGAAACATCTGTTCCCCATACGTCATTGTCTATTGTCTTGGGCACGGAAACTACATTTACTCCTGTTTGCGCCAGCTTGGCAGCAGTTTTTTGTGTGCCGTTTCCACCTATACATACAATGCAGTCCAAGCCCAACTCATGAATATTCTTCAACATCAAGGCAGGTTTGTCTTCCGAAGCGGCTGATAGCCGTTTCTTGAAAGGCTTTTCTCTTGAAGTGCCCAGAATTGTCCCTCCCAGGTTCAGTAGGCCGGATAGCGATTTCTCCGTTAGTGGTTCTATATCCTTATCCAATAGTCCCCGGAACCCGCTATGAATTCCAAAAACTTCCATGCCGTAATGGTTAATCGCTGTTTTGCAAACTCCTCTAATTGTGGCGTTTATTCCGGGACAGTCTCCTCCTGATGTCAATATTCCTATTTTCATAGCCTCTGATATTAAGTTGGTAAGTGCCCGTAAAGATAACAAAAAATAAAAGTAATGCAGAAAACTATAAAAAAAATAATGTTATCAGCCATTATAATATAGAAATAAGCTATTTTTGCACGATATAACGAATTGTATATTAAGACAAATGAATTCGACCAGACTAATCAGTACGCTATTCAAGCCCAGACAAAAAGCTACAGCCTTATATGCAACTCAGGCTGAGGCGCTCCAAAATAAAGTATTCTGCCGATTGATGAAGGATGCAGCTGATACGGAGTGGGGATTGAAATATAGCTATAAAGACATAAAGAGTTATCAAGATTTTCAGCGTGTACCTATACAGACCTACGAAGAAATAAAACCCTATGTAGAACGCATGCGCCATGGGGAAAGTAATGTCTTGTGGCGAGGTGAAGTAAGATGGTTTGCAAAGTCTTCGGGAACGACTAATGATAAAAGTAAATTTATCCCCGTCAGCCGGGAAGGCCTTCATGATACTCACTATGCCGGAGGCGTAGATGCCGTTTCACTCTATTTGCAGCAAAATCCGGAAAGCCGTTTCTTTTCGGGAAAAGGGTTGATTCTGGGGGGAAGCCATGCACCTAACTATAATGTAAAACGTAGCCTGGTAGGTGACCTTTCTGCCATTCTGATAGAAAATGTGAATCCATTTGTGAATCTTATTCGCGTTCCCAAGAAAGAAATTGCTTTGTTGAGTGATTTTGAGGAGAAGATGGAAAAGATAGCCCGCAGTACCATGAATAAGGATGTGACCAATCTCTCGGGTGTTCCTTCATGGATGCTGGCAGTGGTGAAGCGCGTTATGGAAATTAAAGGAACTGATAATCTGGCGGAAGTATGGCCTAATTTGGAGATATTCTTCCACGGCGGAGTGGCTTTTACTCCTTATCGCGAACAATACAAGCAGATAATCCGGAGCGACAAGATGCACTATATGGAGACTTATAATGCCAGTGAAGGTTTCTTCGGGTTACAAAATGATTTCAGTGATCCCACTATGATGCTGATGATAGACTATGGCGTTTTTTATGAATTTATTCCTATGGAAGATGTAGGGATGGATAATCCACACATTGTTCCGTTGGCCGATGTGGAGCTGAATAAGAATTATGCAATGGTTATCAGCACATCTTGCGGATTATGGCGTTATATGATAGGTGATACAGTGAAGTTCACCAACAAACACCCCTATAAGTTTGTTATCACAGGGCGTACCAAGCATTTTATCAATGCTTTTGGCGAGGAATTGATGGTAGATAATGCCGAACAGGGATTGGCAATGGCTTGTGAAGCTACCGGTGCGCAGGTGATAGACTATTCTGCCGCACCTGTATTTATGGATGCGAATGCCAAATGTCGCCATCAGTGGTTGATAGAATTTGCCGTAATGCCGGATTCGTTAGAGAAATTTAGCAAAGTGCTTGACACTTCTTTACAACAAATTAACTCCGATTACGAAGCCAAACGTCACAAAAACATTACCTTGCAGCCGTTGGAAATAATCGTGGCAAGACAGGGGCTGTTCCACGATTGGCTAAAAGAAAAAGGCAAACTAGGAGGACAACACAAGGTGCCTAGACTGAGCAATACGCGTGATTATTTAGAAGAAATGCTAAGCTTGAACCAGTAAGAAAATGAATTGGAAAAAACATAAATTACCTGCTTTGTTGCTGTTGACAATCGTGGTGTACTCATGTGCAAGCATGGGTAATCCGGATGGTGGACCCTATGATGAAGACCCTCCAAAGTTTGTCAGAAGTACCCCTAAGCCTTATGAAATAAACAGTCAGGAGAAAAAGATAGCCATTGAATTCGATGAATTTATCAAACTGGAGAAAGTGGCAGAGAAGGTAGTGATTTCTCCTCCCCAGTTAGAGCAGCCGGACATTAAGGCCAGCGGCAGAAGGGTATTGGTTAATCTGGTAGATTCATTAAAACCGAATACCACTTATACCATTGATTTTGCTGATGCGATAACAGACAATAATGAAGGAAATCCGCTGGGTAATTTTGCATTCTCATTTTCTACGGGTAATGCGATTGATACATTAGAGGTGGCAGGAACCGTGCTGGGAGCTGCTGACTTGGAGCCGGTTAAGGGCATAATGGTAGGCTTGCATTCGGATTTGAGTGACAGTGCTTTTTATAAGAAGCCGTTTGACCGTGTGTCTCGTACCGATAGTCGCGGACATTTTATTATTCGGGGAATAGCCCCCGGAAAGTATCGCATCTATGCCTTGATGGATGGTAACCAGAATTATCTGTATGATTCAAAAACGGAGATGGTTGCTTTCAGTGACTCTATCATCATTCCCACCATGGAAGCAGCCATGCGACAGGATACCTTATGGAAAGATACGGTAACCATTGATACCATCAAGAGTGTGGGATACACCCGTTTCCTGCCCGATGATATTATCTTAAGAGCTTTTAAAGGCATCAATGAACGTCAATATCTGACCAAGAGTGAGCGTGATAAAGAGAACCATTTTATATTGTCTTTCAGTGCAAAGGCTGATACACTGCCTACACTAAAAGGATTGAACTTTGATGAAAAGGATGCTTTTATCATAGAAGCCACTCCCCGTAACGACTCTATTTGTTATTGGATCAAGGACTCACTGGTTTATCAGAAAGATACCTTGGAAGTACAGTTGGATTATTTATATACAGATACGTTGAACCAGCTTGTTCCCAAGACGGATACGCTTTATCTGGCAAATAAACTGACCCGAGAGCAACGTGAAAAATTGCAGAAGAAAGCAGACGAAGATAAAGAAAAAGAGCGCAAGAGGCGGGAAAAGAAGGGAGATACGATAAAAGTTGAACCTACCAAGTTCCTCACTATGAATGTGGATGCTCCATCAGCGTTTGATCTTTACCGGAATATATATTTAGCTTTTGAAGAACCCATAGCAAGCGTTGATACGGCAGCTATCCACATGGAGGTAAAAGTAGACAGCCTGTGGGAGCCGACTCCTTTCCTGTTCATGGCAGACTCGGTGATGCCCCGCCAATATCAGATATTGGCAGAATGGGAACCGGAAAAGGAATACCAGTTGTCTATTGATTCTATGGCATTTAAAGGAATATACGGATTGCACACTGATAAAGTGAAGCAAACGCTAAAGGTGAAGAAACTGGATGAATACGGCACCATTCTGCTGAATGTTAAAGGGGCTGCTCCTAATGCTATTGCCGAACTGTTGGATGGCAGTGGCAAGGTATTGCGCCAGCAACCGGTGACGGCGGAAGGAACTGCTGATTTCTATTTCCTGAATCCGAGTACAAAATATTATATCCGCCTGTTCAATGACCGTAATAACAATGGAATATGGGACACAGGAGATTATGATAAAAAGATTCAGCCCGAAGAAGTATTCTATTTCCCTAAAGTGTGGGAGATGAAAGCCAACTTCGAGTTTGAAGAAAACTGGGATGTGAATGCTATTCCGGTAGAAAAGCAAAAACTGGATGAAATAAAGAAGCAGAAGCCGGAAGAACAGAAAAAGATACAAGAGAGAAACAAAGAAAGAGCTAGAAAACTAGGCCGATGAAAAAAACTATTCTGATATTATTGTGCACTTGGTTTGCCATATGGACAGCCGGAGCGCAATGTGCGGCAAAAAATGAAGCTATCCAGGCCGGCGAACAACTGACGTATGATCTGAAGTTCAACTGGAAATTTATCTGGGTAGATGCCGGACAGGCAAAAATGGATATGCAAGCTATTACATACAATGGGAAACCTTGTTTTCGTAGTAGCCTGGTTTCTGTGAGCAATAAGAAAGTCGATTTCTTCTTCAAAATGCGTGATACTTTGACTTGTATCACCAGTAGCCGCTTGGAACCCGTGTATTTCCGTAAAGGGGCTGAAGAAGGAGACCGCTATACGGTGGACGAAGTGTGGTTCAGCTATAAAGATGGGAAATGCATTGCAGATCAGCGTAGGATGAGAAGGGACCGGGATACGGTAAGATCAAAAGACGTTAGTGATGTGTGTATTTTTGATATGTTGAGCATCTTGATGCAGGCACGTTCATTTGACCCCAGCCAGTATGCAGTGGGAGAAAAGATCTTGTTTTCTATGGCTACAGGTACAAAGGTAGAAGAACAGACTTTGATTTACCGTGGAAGAAAGAACTTTAAAGCCGAGAATGGTATAAAATATCGTTGTTTGGTATTCTCATTAGTAGAATATAAAAAAGGAAAAGAGAAGGAAGTAATCACATTCTATGTCACAGATGATAAGAATCATCTCCCTGTTCGTTTGGATTTATATCTTAATTTCGGTTCTGCAAAAGCATTCCTGAGAGAGATAAAGGGAAATCGGCATCCATTGACTTCGATTATTGAGAAATAGATAGCGTTATTGTCATAGGGGCGGATTGAATCCGCCCGAATGCGTCCATATACTCTGCAAGAATGTTATCGGGCAGATTCAATCTGCCCCTACAGTGGATGAAGCCATTAATCATCAAACAACTTTGCCTGTCTGGAAACCAGCCTGAGCGTTATATCCTGCTGCAATGCCGCTCTTATTTCCTCTCCCCCTTTATTCACTTTACAAAGAGAAATCCTGGGCCCCATAATCTTATCGATACGTATTTCACCTATCTTCTTCTCAATCAGATTTCCTTCTATCATCCCATCCTCTATCACATCAAAACGGATTCCTTCTTTGATAGGATCATCAAATCCTAAATTGATATAGACCGTTTTTACTTTCTTTCCATTGTCTGTTCCTGCTTTTAGCACAGTCCCATATACCTTGAAATAAGTTTCTACTAACTTCCTCATTTCGTAAGGGATATTCAGCAACGCATTCTCTAAGGCACTGAACTGGGTTGCATCTTTTCCGGAAGCAGAACCGGTTTCTTTATAGTTCTTTGTGCAGATAACAATGCCATCGCTGGTGCGAATCAAGTCCAGACGCAGAGTGAACTTCTCCTTGAAACTGTCTTCCCTGCTATGATATTTCCTGTGCGGACTTCCGTCATCCGTTGCTTCTCTTGCAATTAAGTCTCCTTTTAGCAGATAGGCAGCGCGGAAACGACAGGCATCTTCCAATAAACTCTCCCCGGGATTGGTATTAACGGATAAGGCATCTATCACTCCAACCCGGTTCGTGTTGCGTATCCCTTCCATAACGGCACTACGAATGGTAGTAATTACTCTATTAGGGACTTTAACTTCACTGTTAAATTCGTTTACATAAATACTATGCCTTTGCGCATGGATGTCGATGCACAAAAATAGTAAAATGCAGAACAAAAGGCTTTTATATTTCATAGTGATATGAATTTGTAAGGTTTGTAATGTAGTTCTTTACGAAAGTAAAAAAAAGGAAGCTTATTTCCAAGTAGATAGGGTTAATTTATTTGCGATATAAGATATTTTTGTTTGGAATGATATAAAGATTAACAGATAATGCGTATCTTTCGACTTTAAATCCAAATGGGAAAATAAATATGAAAGCATCTGGGGAAGATATCGCGAAATTGCAAAAGGTGGTATCCATGGCACGGCTTGGCTGGTGGGAAGCCGATTTTAATGAAGGAGTATATTATTGTTCTGAATTTCTTGCCGATTTATTAGGAATAGACGGAGACAAAATCTCATTTCGGGATTTTGGCAATCTGATATGTGAAGAATATCGGGAACGTGTTCTGGCAGAATTTAATTCTTTCAAGATGATGGATCTCTATGAACAAGTTTTCCCTATTCATACCAAGTATGGCATTACTTGGGTAAGCACCAAGGTAGGTGATAAGACCATTACCGATGATGGGCACGTCCGTGTGCTGGGAGTATTGCAATGCATATCCCGCCAGCGCATGAATACTCAGGAAAAGACAGTTGCCCGATTGAATGAACTGTTATATCAGTTGAACGGCATTTCATGCTCATTATTGGATTTCCTTCATTCCGATGATGTAACCGGAGTGATTAATAAAATCTTAGGGGATGTGCTTCATCAATTCCGGGGTGACCGTACATATATTGTTGAGTATGATAAGATTAATCATTTTCAAAGCTATACCCATGAGATAACGGAGGTAGGAATATTCCATAACAAGCAAACCTTTCAACAAGAGCCTATACGTTATGACAGGTGGTGGACACAACAAATGCTTTCGGGCACTCCTATTATCTTGTTTACTCCCGATGGACTTCCGGATGAAGCGGCAGATGAAAGGCAACTGTTATCCGACGAAAAAGTAAAGTCTGTCATGGCTGTTCCTTTAAATTCAAAGGATGGTGTATGGGGATATATGGGAATTGATATTATAAAAGAATATCGGGAGTGGACCAATGAGGATTATCAATGGTTTGCTTCGCTGGCCAATATCATCAGTATTTGTATGGAATTGCGTAGGGCCGAAGCGGAAGCGCGTTTTGAAAAACAGTATTTCCGGGACATCTACCGCAATATACCTGTGGGCATAGAATTTTATGACGGCAATGGGGTACTGGTGGATATCAATAAAAAGAATATGGATATGTATGGCATCAAACGTAAGGAAGATGTGCTGGGGGTGAATTTGTTTGATAACCCCATTATGTCGAAAGAATGGACGGAGATGCTGAAAAAAGGAACCCCTATAGACTTCTCATATAAATATGACTTTGCCCAGGTTGGGAATTTCTATATTACGGATAGAAAGGACAGCATAGACCTTATTTCCAAAGCAATTCCTATGTTTGATGCCATGGGGCAGTTGGTCAATATTCTGGTTGCCAACATTGATAACACGGAAACGATTGATGCTCATAACAAAATTCAAGAGTTTGAAGAATTTTTCACGTTGGTGGGCGATTATGCCAAGGTGGGCTATGCGCATTTTAATGCGTTGACTCGTGACGGCTATGCCATAAGTAGTTGGTATCGGAATGTAGGTGAGAAGGAAGGTACTCCACTTCCTCAAATTATCAGGATACATTCTCATTTTCATCCCGAAGACCGTGAATTGATATTGGCCTTTTTTGACCAGGTTCTGAAGCGGGAGGCAACCCATTTGCGGCATGATATGCGTATTCTTCGTGAAGATGGGCATTACACGTGGACGCGGGTCAATGTGCTGGTCAGAGACTTTCGGCCGGAAGATGGTATCATAGATATGGTCTGTATAAATTATGATATAACGGAGCTGAAAGAAACGGAGATGAAATTAATTAAGGCCAGGGATAATGCAGAGAATCTGGATCGATTAAAATCCGCTTTCCTTGCCAATATGAGCCATGAGATTCGTACACCTCTGAATGCGATTGTGGGATTCTCCGGTTTGTTGGTTGATACGGAGGATAAGGAGGAGCGTTCTCAATATATGTCTATCGTGCAAGAGAATACAGAATTGTTATTGCAGTTGATTTCTGATATTTTGGATCTGTCCAAGATTGAATCGGGTACTTTTGAAATAGTAAAAGGCAAGGTGGATGTGAATGTTTTGTGTAGCGAGATAGTCCGTTCCCTTAGCATGAAAGCTCCGGAGGGAGTAGAGCTTCGTTTTGATGACCATTTGCCGCAATGCATCATTTGTTCGGATAAGAACAGGTTGACACAGGTTATTTCAAACTTTATAAATAATGCGTTGAAGTTTACTTTCTCAGGTTTTATCTCCTTGAGTTATTGTGAGGTGGATGGGGAGTTCTTGAAGTTCTCTGTTCGCGATACGGGAACGGGTATTCCTGCCGATAAGGTAAATACGATCTTTGACCGTTTTGTGAAGTTGAATACTTTTGTTCATGGAACGGGGTTGGGATTGTCTATTTGTAAAAGTATAGTAGAACAAATGGGAGGAAGCATCGGAGTAGAATCTAAGGAAGGTGAAGGCTCTTGCTTCTGGTTTGTTATTCCTAAATAGGACAGAAAAGTATTTATCACACTGTAGGGGCGGATTGAATCCGCCCGAATACATCCACAAATACATCATTTGAATGCTATCGGGCGGATTTAATCCGCCCCTACAGTGAAGGTAAATACTAATATATTGGATCGTTTTTACTTATTCAATCGCCAAGTAAAACCGTCTTTTGTATCTTTCACCTCGAAACCGAGAGCAGCCAGTTCATCACGTATCTTGTCACTGGTAGCCCAGTCTTTATTGGCTTTCGCCTTCATACGTTGTTCCAGTAGCATATCAACCACCTTTCCATAAGCTTCTTCACGTGCCTCATTGTTGGCAGCTTCCTCTTTCAAGCCCAGAATATCATACATGAATAGCTGGAATACCCCTTTCAGTTCTTCCAGATCTTCGGCAGAGATCGTTGCTTTCTTGTCTAAAACCGTATTGATCATTCGGGCGCCATCAAACAGGTGGGCAATGACAATGGGTGAGTTCAAATCATCATTCATGGCTGTATAGCACTTTTCGCGCAACTCTTTTACGCCTTCTATGCCCGTAGTCTGTGCGGAAGGAGTAATGCGTTCCAGTCCCTTTGCAGCTTCTGTCAGGCGTTCCAATCCTTTTTCGGCGGCTTGCAATGCTTCGTTGCTGAAGTCCACCGTGCTGCGGTAATGCGCCTGAAGGATAAAGAAACGGATGGTCATAGGGCTGTATGCCTGTGTCAACAACTTGTGGCTGCCGTTAAAGAACTCGTCCAGATTGATAAAGTTGCCGTATGATTTACCCATCTTCTGTCCGTTGATGGTAATCATGTTATTGTGCATCCAGTAATGAACCATATCATCTCCTTGTGAAGCCACACTTTGCGCTATTTCACATTCGTGGTGCGGGAAAATCAAGTCCATTCCTCCTCCGTGTATGTCGAAGTGTTCACCCAGGTACTTCTTGCCCATAGCTGTACATTCGCAGTGCCAACCGGGGAAGCCATTGCTCCACGGGCTGGGCCAGCGCATGATGTGTTCGGGTTGCGCACACTTCCACAGGGCAAAGTCGGCGGGGTTATGCTTTTCGCTTTGTCCGTCCAGTTCGCGGGTGGTGTTCAGCACATCATCCAGGTTGCGGCCCGACAGTTTGCCATAATGATGATCCTTGTTATATTTGGCTACATCAAAATATACAGAACCTTCGCTTTCGTAAGCATATCCGTTTTTCAGGATTTCTTCTACCAGTTCTATTTGTTCGATGATGTGGCCGGATGCATGGGGCTCGATGCTGGGCGGAAGTACGTTCAGTGCTTCCATCGCCTTGTGATAGCGGTTTACATAATATTGCACCACTTCCATCGGTTCCAACTGTTCCAGGCGTGCCTTCTTGGCTATCTTGTCTTCACCTTCGTCGGCGTCATGTTCCAAATGGCCCACATCGGTGATGTTGCGCACATAGCGTACCTTGTATCCCAAGTGAGTGAGGTAACGATATAGCAAATCGAAAGTAATAGCAGGGCGTGCGTGTCCCAAATGGGCATCGCCATATACGGTGGGGCCGCATACATACATGCCCACGTGGGGTGCATGCAAGGGAACAAAAAGTTCTTTTGTACGGCTTAATGTATTGTAAATAGTCAGTTTATTCTCCATGATTCATTCTTTCTGTTTAAACTGCAAAGTTATAAATTAAAGTGCGTATTCGACTAATAATTAACAAAAAATCTGATTCATTTTATAACTGGATGGTTAATTCCGCCAATGGCGTATGCAATAATAAGTTTAGGCGACTTTTGCCCTTACAGTCTCACTGGGCAAAAGATACTAATGTTTCGCCCTCGTCATTAGTAATCTTTCGGCTTCATCGTTAGTAAGATGCAGGTGTTTTGTCCGGTCTGTATCTCGGTGAGATGCCTTCGGTTTCACACCGAGAAACACCTCGTAACACACCGCGATACTACAGTATCGCGGTGTGTTACGGAGCTTTTCGCGGTGTCTTATTGAGCGCGAAAAACAATGGCCATTGTTTTTCCAAACAACGGCGGTTGTTTCCTCAAACAATGGCGGGAGTTGTTAGGGACAGATTTATGATCCGTTTATGAAGGAATCATGGTACGCTCGTTCATGATAACTGTTTAATAAACAACTTGTTATCTGCTGATGAAGGATTTGAAGGAAAAAACGTTGATTTAATTAAAAGACTTGTTTCACCGCATATACCATCATGTTGGGACCAACTTATAGCATAATAAACGATAAAATGGTTGCATAGAGAAACAAACAATGAAGAATATGGATCGGGATAAAAAAAGAGGATGAATCATGTGCGACACATCCTCTTTTTCCAATGTAAGAACAAACGCTTACTTGGACTTCTTGCCCCAATACGTCTTGCTGTTGGCGTAGCCGGCGTAGACGATGGTATGGGTGCGCGGACTGGCTTCCCAGTCGGTTTCGCGTTGCAGGTAAAGTTCCACTCCGTTGGCGGTCAGAATCTGTTTACCGGCATCATAGCTCCAGGTTCCCCCTTTCCAAGTGCCGGCCGTGATGGTGTGGTCGGCGGCGAGGGTCATTGTTGCCGAAGTTTTCTGCTCTCCATATTTGTAACTGAGGTCGATGTGTTCCCAGTTGCCCACCAGTTCTTCTTCGGTGATGGCTACCTTGGGCACGGCTCCGTAGCGTTCGGGCATTACGAGAGGCCAACCGTCTTTTGTCCAGCGGATGCTGCGTACGTGGCCCATCATAATGGCGTTGCTATAGGCGTTGCCACCCACATTGACGGGGAAGCGGCCTTGTGAGGCATAGTACCAGTTGTCTTTGCCATCGTCGAAGATAGCGCAGTGGGAGATGCCTACCCAGCCGTAACCTTTGCTGAACTTATAGGGATGGGTCACTATGGGCAGTGCATCGGCACCGGCGGTCACGTCTTTGCCGTCAATGCCCACATAGGGACCGGTGATGTTCTTTGAGCGGACCACGCGGGTGTGGTAGGGTACATCGAGAGCATCGTAGGCCAGAAAGAGGTAGTAGTAGCCATCGCGGTAAACGACTTCGGGACCTTCGCTGGCTTGCCAGCGGTTACCTGCCTGGCGGGTGGCGATCAATTGACCATACTCGGCAGGTGCCTGGCCTGTAGCCCAAGGCTGACCCAAAGTTTCGGCAGGCTTGCCTGTTTCGCCATTGAGCTTGAGAGCGACTATGCCGCTATGCCATGAACCGTAGACCAACCAGTGCTCGCCTTCGGGAGTGATGATGTATGAGGGGTCGATGGCATTCCATTTATAGTAGCAATTGGCCCAGTCATCCGGCTTTACGTTGAAGTTTAGTCCTTTGTCGGAAGCATTGGTGATGACGTAGCCTTTGTCCACCCAACCGTCGTTGTTGGCAGGGTCGCTGTTTTCCATCAGGCCGATGAAGGCGCGTTCCGACCAGGAATTGGCGCCGTTGAGGGTGCCGGGGCAGACGATGGAATAGTACATGCGATAGAGACCGTTCTTCACCTTGCGCACTACGGGAGCCCAATAGCCGAAGTCATTGGTGTTGGGACTGGCTTCGGCAAGCCCCATCTCCTTGCGGATTTCGTTGAGCTTGGGCACTACCCATTCGGGCAGGTTCTTCATGGTGCCGCCCAGGTATTCCCAGTTGACAAGGTCCTTGGAGCGACGGCCGTGGAAGTGACCGCCTGCCGTGTGGGCGTTGCCATAGGAAGCGTCGGTCTGATACATATAATAATAGCCGTCTTCGGCCAGCACTACCGAGGGGTCGTGTACGTTGGCAAGATTCCATTGGGAGCGTTTGCTCCAGTCGCTTATCGAGGTGTAGTCGTCGGCGTAGGCGGGGGCCACGTAGTTTTTGAGTGCATCGTCTATGCCCAGGCTTTCCGTGGTAGCGGTGAGCGCCTCCGAATAGATATAACGGCTGTCGCAGTAGACGTATGCACGGATATAGTAAGAGGTGCCGGAGATCAAGGGGGAGAGGGTGGCACTGAAATTATCATCGGCATCCACCACGTTGTCTTTGATGGTCGGCGCGGGGGCAGTGACACTGTAGCAGAAGCCCTTCTTGACAATCTGGTTCATATCACCCGTGACCGATGCGGTGACGGTCAGCGAGGTGGCTGTGGTTGCGGTTACTTTCGGAGTGCTTACGGTTGCCTCGTAGTGGTTTATATCTTCGTTGTCGTCGGAACAAGCAGCCAAGACGAGGAAAACCGGTAAGAACATCCACAGGGATAATAGCTTTTTCATCTGTTGATAGTTTAAAAGGGGGATGTGTCAAAACAAAAAATAGCTATCATTTTGCTGTAGGGGCAGATTGAATCTGCCCGATGACAGTTTACTTTGTGTATTTGGGCGGATTCAATCCGCCCCTACGGTGAACAATTTGATAGTTACTTTAGAGTTTTGACACATCCCCTTGTGTGATTAATGGTTCGGCTTAGAAGACAAGATGTCCGCCTTCAATCGTTAAAGCGAAGTTCAAGTCGTTCATATCCACGTTGTTGATACCTAAATAGTACTGGGCGTATGTGGTGCCTGAAGTGCCTTCCATTACAGCCTGGATGTCGGCGGTGCCATTGCCGCAATTAGTCACGTAGACTGTGACTTTGGCTCCGTTCATATCGGCAAGCCAAGTGGGCCAGTCGCCTTGTGTACCGTTTTGAACGAGACCGGCATTTCCATCGTATCCTGCACCCCATCCAAAGTTATCGGCGCGAACCACTGCATATTCGGCAAGGTCGGCTTTGCGGAGAATGACAGCGAAGTTGCTCCAGTTGTTAGCCATGCTGCTGTAGTTGGTGAAGCTGATTGACTTAGTCTCACCGGCAGGCACGTTGAAATCGTCCGAGAAGACAGTCCACCAGCCCGTTGTGTTGTCTTCGGCTCCTACAATGCCGGTTGAGTTGCTGACAGTGGAAACTGTAGACTCGGCAACCTTGACTGCTACTGTAGCAGTAGCCTCGTCGGCAGTAATGGTTACGGTCTGTGTACCGGCTTTGGCGGCAATGGCAGAGAAGGTGAGTTTGGCGTTGTCCATGACTCTTGTGCTTCCGTCGGCGTAAGTGGCAGTCACTTCCAACCCTGCGGGATTGAAGCTCATGGTACGGTCGGCCATTGCTTCGGTCGCAGCTGAAGCATAATAGTAATACTGTGTATGCGTAGGTTGAGCCGTCACTTGGATGGATACAATCTTTTCCACCACTTCAAACGTAGCATTGGCCACCACCGGTTGGTCGCAGTTCTCACCCTTGAAGGTCTTGTTGTAGATGGCTACCAGTGTCTTCGTGCCCAGTTCTTCTATATTGGGGATGGCGGTGAACTGGAGTTCTTCAGCGGTTACGGTCTTGGTCACTCCCTCTTCAAAGGTAACGATGGCAGTGATACCGGCTACGGCTTCTTCGATTGTTGTGCCTACGTTGACTTGGTCGGGTACATTTTGCAGTACCATCGAGAGCGGATTCTTGTCTTCGGCAGAAGTAAGGCCGCCGATAGGAACGATGTTCGATTGCAAGAAGTTGATGTAAGAGCCTTCAGGTACCAGGAAGCAGCGGATGTTGGTATTGCCCGCGTCTGCATTCAGATTGGGCAGCTTGTAGGGCTGTTCGTATGTCTTGGTGGCCGAAGCGTTCTGGATTTTGATAGAGAAGCCACTTTCACCGGTGCGGTCTACGGTGAGTGTCACCTTGCCGCCCAATTTCTGTACGGCTTCGTCCAGATTGTCAACGGGCGACAGCATCAGCGTGCTGGATGTGAATTTGAAAAAGAGATGGGATCCCCATTGAGAGTTGTAGGCCACAGAGTCGTTGGTGGTGTCGAAACGATAAGCGCCATATTCCGCGTATCCCTCACCTCCACGGTCGGCATCGTTGGTGATGACGAGGGCGAAGTTTTTATAATAGGTATTGTCGGCGGGATTGATGTTGAGGTTGAACACTCCATGCCACTTCTGACCATCGGGCACGACGTAATACTTGGAGAAAGCCGTCCAGAAACCGGAGGTGTAGTCTGTGTTACCAAAGGAGTAGACATCTTCCTGCATGCCTTCCAGTATTTCTTCTTCCGGATCTTTCTTCGAGTCTGCTATAGAGTCCACTTTCTCTGAGATCCAGTCGGGGGCGTTTACATTATACAGCTCGCCACCCTCGCAGCTTGACAATGCCATCAACCCTAAGGTGATGGAACAGCAAACGTATGCTAATTTTTTGAGTATTCTCATTGTCTTGAATTTTAATAGGTTTGTTTATTTGCTTAAGTCAACAACCGGACGAACCGTCCATCCATTTTCACTGAAATAAGTAGAGTTGTCCGTGCTGAAGTTGGCGGAGTTACCACTTAAATTGGGGTTCTTGTTTAACAACTGCTGTACGATGGGCAGGAATTCATGTCCCGGCAAGTAGGTGTCGAAAGAACTTTTCAGTTCGGGGTCGGTGGCAATATCGCTGTAGTTTACAGGATCTTTGGTTCCGGTTAAAGAACGGCGTACCACGCTGTGCTCCTTGAGCTGCTGCAAACGATCATTCTTGTGGAAGAATCCCCAGCGGATCAGGTCGAAGCCGCGACCGAACTCACAACCGAATTCCTTCGGACGCTCTACGTTGGCAATCTGCTCGAAAAGTTTGTCGGCTGTAGGGAAGTCGGCCAGTTTCAGGTCGGGCAAATCGGCGCGGTTGCGTACTTCGTTGATCCAGTCGATAGCTTGTTGTGTGGGGCCGTTGACCTCGTTTTCACACTCGGCGGCGCGGAGCAGCACGTCGGAATAGCGCATCAGACGCAGGTTGATTCCATCGTGCAAACCTGTAACAACGGTGCTGTAAAGGCCGGTGCGGAGGTTGGTGAACTTGGCGATGGGCAGACCGCCGTATGTGTTATTGGTCACGATGTTGTCAGTGGCTGTAAGCTTGTTCGTATAAGCTACATTGCCAAATTCAAAGTCTTCCCAATCAGATTCGTAAGTACCGATGGTCCAGTACAGGCGCGGGTCGAGTTTTCCGTTACTCGTACGCTCGGCTTTAAAGAGCTGGTAGAGCCAGGGAGAAGCCGAGATGTCGGCCCAACCGCCATAATTGCCGGGAGCAAAGTTGCTCTCGATGGCCGAGCCTTGGGTGGCATTCGGGCTGGTGTTCACCGGAGTCCACTCGTCATCGGTACCTTGTGATTCTAGGTCGAGGAACTGCACCTCAAAGAGGCTTTCCTTGTTGTTCTCATAGGCAGGCCCTTCACGGAAGTTGTCACCATAGTTGGCCATCAGTTCGTAGGTACCATATTTCTTGCCGATGATGTCTTTCAACACGGCGAGGGCGTCATTGAATTTGTGGCGTGTCATGAGTGTGCGGGCATAGTAGCCGGCTGCGGCACCACAGGTGGCACGTCCTTTTTCCCATTCACCGCCTTGGTCGCGTGAAGGCAGCAATTCCATGGCTTCCTTGAAGTCACTTTCCACTTGGTCTAGCACGGCATCATAGGTACTGTTGCCGGTATAAAGTCCGTCCAGCGAGGAGTAGGTGGCATAGTCTGTGATGAGGGGCGGGTTCTGGTAATAACCGGCCAGGTTGTAGTATGACAGACCGCGCAGGAAAAGTACTTGCCCTTTGATGCGTTTCATTTTCTCGGAAAGCTGGCTGTTGTCTTCGTCGCAACGGGAAATGGCAAAATTGCACACGTTGATGGTGTAGTACCATTCGCGCCAGGGCCACCAGGTGATGTCCGAGGTAACTTCTGCGTTCAGGTCATCAAAAGGCAGATACCATACTTGTGATGAATTCCAGGCTTCATCACCACGGCACACGTCGATGGTGTAGCCTACACGGGCGTAAGAACCTTCCATACGGATATGGTTGTAGGCGGCAATAACGCTCTCTTCCAACTCATCGGGATTGAAGCCGAATGTGTTTGAGGTTTGCTGGTTGGGATTCAACAGCTCCAAATTGTCATTGCAGGAAACCAATGTGCCCAATCCCAGGATGAGAGCCAATGAATATTTATTGAGTTTCATATTGTTATGTTTTTAGTGATTAGAAAGTGAAATGAACGCCACACATAAAGGTACGTGCAGTAGGATATGAACAGAAATTATATCCCGGTGTGAATGTACCTCCTGCATAGTCTACATTATAACCTTTGTAGCCGGTGAATGTGTGCAGGTTCTGTGCTGACACGTAGAGGCGTACATCGGATACGTATTTGCCAAACCATTCGTTGGGGAAGTTATAGCCCAGTTCTATGTTGGCAATTTTCCAGTAGGCTGCGTTTTGAATCTTGCGGTCGCTGAAAAGGTCGTTCCAAGCCAGGCTGGCACTGTTGGTAACATAGGTACGTGGCACGTTGGAAAGGTAGGTGCTGCCGTCTTCACTGAAGCGGTTGGCGTCGAGCATGGCTACATCCTTGTTACCCCAGCCGTAGCAGGAGTTCAGAGAGTTGTGGATGTCGTCGCTTACGTGATAGTTGAGTGCACCGAAGGTGGCGATACTCAGGTCGAAACGTTTGTATTCGAAGCGGGCGTTCAAACCGAAGTTGATCTTAGGCATACCGCTGCCCAATACCACCTGGTCGTAGGCATCTACCTTTCCGTCGGGTTTTCCGTCGGGGCCGCTTACGTCTTTATAGAGACAGTCGCCAATCTGGGCGCCTTCTTGTGTGGCGTGGTTGTCCAAGTCGGCCTTTGTGCGGGCGATGCCGTCATAAACCCATCCGTAGAACTTACCGATCTCTTGACCTACGTTGGTGATGTAGGCACCGGAGATGTATGAGTCGGTGCCGAAGCCCAATGAGGTTACGCGGTTGCGGATAGTACTCAGGTTAGCTGACACTTCATACTTGAAGTCGTGGTCGCGATTGCGGTAGGTAGTCGTGAATTCGAAACCCGAGTTGTTCATTGAAGCGGCGTTCATCGTTACGGTGGTGTTGGATACACCGGCTTGTTCGGGAACGGGAACGGCATACAGCAGGTCTTCACTGGTGTTCTTGTACCATTCGGCGGTGAACTCCAAACGGTTGTTGAACAAGGCGAGGTCGATACCTACGTTGTAGGTTTTCTTCTTTTCCCAAGAGAGGTTGTTGTCCACGAAAGTGGAAATGGCAGAACCGGTGATAGGCGTGTTGCCAAAGCTGTAAGTCATGTTGTTACGTGCCATTACAGCCTGATACATGTATTCACCGATGTTTTCATTTCCGAGTTCACCATAGCTGGCACGTACCTTGAACATGTTGACAACATCTCTGTTGAGGGGGAAGAAAGCTTCCTTGTCGAAACGCCAACCCACAGATACGGAGGGGAAAGTACCCCAACGGATATTCTTGGACAAGCGGGAGCTGCCATCTCGGCGTACGGTTGCCGAGAACAGGTAACGGTCATCGTAGTTATAGTTGATACGACCGATGTAAGAGAGGATGGTGTGTTTGTATTCAAAGCTTTCAGAGAAAGTGTTGGCGGCATTCTGGAGCTGCAGGAAGTAAGGCTCGGTGAAGTTGACGCCCCAGCCTGTCAACAGATCGGTGTTTTCTTCTTGGTAAGTCTGACCGGCCACCAGGTTAAAGTGGTGCTTGCCGACGGTGGCATCATAAGTCAGCACGTTTTCGATCAGAGCATCGGCATAAGAGCGTGCAGCCTTGGTGAGGCGTTCGTTGCTCTTGGCCAGATAGACACGGTTGCTCTGTACCCATGCTGGAATCCAGGTGAAGTCCTTGCAATGGGTTTTGCTGTAAGAGAGGTTGACTTTATAATTGAGCTTGTGGTTTTTGCTGTCAACGCCAATCATCTTCAAGAGGTCTACGTCGGCGGAAGCAGTTCCTACGAAGCGGTCCACGAGGGTGTTGCGCTTCAGCAGGTTATTGACCAGCAAGGGGTTGGAGGCCGAGATGTCACCATGTACGGTGTCGTAGTAAACTCCATAACCGTAAGAGTCATAGTTGAAGTTGTTGGCGATACCTACCAGATTGTCCAGTACCCAGGTGGAGTTGTCGTATGCTTTGATGGTGGGTTGCATCAGCAAAGTACCACGCAGCACGTTGGTCACGTCGCCATACAGGCCTTGAACGTACTCGGAAGCGTTTGACAAACCCATGTTGTCCTGATCGGAGTGAGAGTAAACAAGGCTGGTCTGGAACTTGATGAATTTGGTGTCCATCGTGTTGTTGACACGTGCCGTGTAACGTTCGTAGTTGGGACCGGCACCTTCCAGTGTACCTTTCTGGTTGTAGTAGTCCAATGAAACATTATAGGTGTTGTGGGCGCCACCACCGGAGAGGTTCACGTTGTGATTCTGACGGATACCCGTTTTGAACACTTCTTTGAACCAGTTGGTATTGGTATTGTCCTGGAAATGATATTTTCCGGTGGTACTGTCCAGCTTGTAGCCGCCGGGCAGCGGAGTGTTGGAGTTGGTACATGCTTGACCGATGTACTGGCTGTATTGGTCGGCATCCATTACGTCGTAGACATTGCTGGGGATATAGTCCATACCTACGTAGCCATTGTAGTCTACTTTCAGCGGTTGGTCTTTCTGACCACGTTTGGTAGTGATGATGACCACACCGTTGGCGGCACGCGAACCGTAGATGGCGGCAGCCGATGCATCTTTCAGGACTTGGATGGTTTCAATATCGTTTGAAGAAAAATCGCGGATGGAAGTGCCCATGGGAACGCCGTCGATTACATAAAGAGGAGAAGTATCACCGAAAGACCCGACACCGCGGATGCGGACGGTAGGGTCGGCCCCGGGTTGTCCGTCGGAGGTGACTTGTACGCCCGACACCTTGCCTTCCAGCATGGTGGAGATATTGGAATGGGAGGTCTGTTTCAAGGCTTCCGCATCTACTACGGCTACAGAACCGGTCAAGTCGGATTTCTTCTGTGTACCATAACCTATGACAACCACTTGTTCCAGCATCTGATTGTCGGGTTGCAGTTGGATAGCTTCGATGATGGCACGATTGCGAACAGCTACTTCACGATCCTTGTAGCCTACATAGCTTATGGAAAGGATCGTGTTCCCGGCAACCTCCAGTTGGAAGTTTCCGTCCACATCGGTAATGGTTCCGCCTTGTCCACCTTTAATTCTGACGGTAGCTCCTGTCAGGGGTTCACCTTGTTCATCGATAACTTGACCGCGAACCTTGATAGTCGGAGATTGCGCCACGGTAGCTATAACAGGTGTAGGATACACCATCATGCCACCCATAGCACACAGACTAAGCATTACGGAAAAAAATAAATGTTTCCTCATTTTTTTAAGTATTAAATTAGTAGATTAAATTGTTGCTGAATGTATTATATTAAGGTGTCGGATTGTGCAGCAATCCAAACATTGAATGTCCTAGGTAGCCAAACCAGAGACTTCATGAACGTACTGGAGTCATTTTTCATAATATTTAAGATTAAAATTAAACTTTAAAAGCATGGTCCTTTCTTAAAAGTTTGAGACCTGTTGCATGGCAAAAGTAAAGTTTGCACCACAAGCAGGGGTGGACAAACGGTTTTATAGGGTGGACAAATGAATAATAGGGACAAGAAATGCACTTATTCCGCTTGTGCTTATCGTTTTCGTCTTTTTGAGTCGGCGAGATACGCCATAGAGAAGGCTTTTTTCTATAAAAATCATGTAGCCGGACTACCTGGGAGGGGCTGCCCGGCTACATGGGGGAATGAGAGATAGATACAAATAAAACTCTCTAAAAGGAATTATTTCACAAGCAAAAAGCCTCCTTCCGCTTGTATTGTGATACTAAGTTCATTATTCTTTTTCAAAGTTATATTCTCTGTATAAGGATTTCGTTTTTTATCATCCTGATAGAGCATCACTTTATCTCCTTTATTACACATGGATAGATTCAATTTCAGCTTCAACGGCTCTTTTTGCGCGTTAATACCGGCTATATACCATTGATTGCCATGACGGCGTGCTAGTACTACATACTTTCCCGGATAGCCGTCAATGAACCTTGTCTCGTCCCATGTGGTAGGAACTTGCTTCATGAAATCCAGGCAGACTTGGGGAGCATCGGTCAGGTTGTTAGGTGCCAGGGCAAAGTTCTGGATGGGGTTTTGGAACAATACCGCGGTTGCCAGTTGGAATACATCTGTGGTCTTGCGTATACTTCCGCCGTCATTGTTGCGGTTGAGGCGTTTGTTGAGGAATGCGCCGCCGAACTCCATGCAACCGATGGTGTTACGGATAAATGGATGCAGGCAGGCGTTGAATGCTTCTTCATCGCAAAAATGTTGTTGGAAAATCAGGTTCTCGGATGCCAGTACGGCTTCGCTGCCTACATAATTAGGATACATACGTTCCCATCCGCGAGGAATGGTACAACCGTGGAAAATAACCATCAGTCCGTTGTCGTCCGCATCGCTCAGAATGGCTTCGTACAGGCGCATGGTTTCCTGTTTGTCACCTCCGAAGAAGTCTACCTTGATACCTTTCACTCCCAGACTGTGCAGCCATTTCATTTCCTTTTTACGGATAATGGGGTTGTCCATGTAATTGGTAGGACCTTGTACTATATCATTCCAGTAGCCGCTGGAACTATACCATAAAAATACGTCTACGTTCTTGCTGTGTGCATAGTCTATGAAGTCCTTCATCCGTTCACGGCCGATGTTGGTATCCCACCAGTTGTCTATCAGTACATATTCATAGCCCATGGCGGCGGCAAGGTCTACATATTTCTTTTGGTCATCGAAATTGATGCTTCCATCCTGCCAGAGTATCCAGCTCCAGGTGCCACGTCCCATTTTGTATGTATGTTCCGTTTGGTAGAGGGGTTCCACGACATCCCAGGGAATCGTTGTCTCTACAATAGGTTTCAGGTTATCGCCTACGGTAATGGTACGCCAGGGGGTGGAGCCGGGCAATGCAAGGCCGGGGGCCGTCGTGCCGTTGCCGTTGTTTTCTTCGGGCATGGGGAAAGCGATGGTATAGAGTCCGTCGGCGGTGGCATCGCTCAGGTGTGAGGCGCAGTATTTGCTGTCCACTCCGGTTTCGCTGATAAGCGCCCAGCCATTCTCTCCTACATGGAACAGGCAGGGGAACGTGTAACCGTGCTCGTATTGTGAACGTACATTCATAGGAGCATCGGCTTTGTATTCTTCCTCATAACTGGGCTTGGTACGTTTCCAACCTATCATGGCATCGCTCTGAGGGCATAGGAAAGTGGTGGTGAAAGATGGAAAATCAAAACCGGTCACTTCTTTTTCTATCACGATGCTTCCCGTATCGCCATATTTGGGCATTTCATAGCGGAAAGCAATGTCATGGTTGCTTACACGGAATACTACATCTATATCCTTTCTCTCTTTATTGGTAAAGGTACAAGTCAGTTCACTGGCTTGGTAATGTATTTGTGATTGCTTGATGCGGTCTTGCGTATAGGTCTTATCTATTTTGTTCTCTTTTTGTCCGGTGAAAGTCATATCCCGACTAAAGTCTCCTACATTGGCGACGAAACCTAAAGGTGAGTCTTCCAAGATAGCCTTGTCCTTATAGGTGACGGAATAAACGGGAACACCTTGTTTTACGGATACATTTACTTTTAAAAGAGCATCGGGTCCTGTCACTGTAGCTTGTTGGGCAAAAGCAGGCATTGCGGCAATGGCAAGCAGCCAAGTCATAAATTGTTTTTTCATGGGTATTAAATATACTATTAGTGTAAAGCAAAGGTAGTGCGTTTAAAAAGAAAAGAGCGTAGAAAAACGGAGCTTTTATGGTATACATTTCGTTCATTTCACACTCAGGAATGGGTTAACTTAACTGATTCCTTTTTCCATCATAGCGCTGGGAGTCATTTCAAAATGCTTTGTAAAACAGCGTGTGAAGTATTTGGGATCATTGAATCCCACTTCGTATGCTATTTCGGATATATTCATGTTGTGCGTCATCTGGTTGCGCTGAATCAGTTCCCGTGCAATATTCAGACGGTAGTTGCGCATGAACTGTCCGGCGGACTGTCCTGTCAGGTTCTGCATTTTTTTATTCATCAGGCTCTTGCTTACCCCCATTGCTTCGATGAAATCGCTTATTTCGTAATAAGGGTTCTTATAATTCTCTTTCACAATACGCATCGCTTTGTCCAGAAACTTCTTGTCGCTGGACTCTGTTTCGATGTTCAGCGCATCCACATCCATGCTGTATGAGAACTTCTCCTGAAAGCGTTTTCTGTTTTCCAGAATATTGGCAATGCGTGCCAACAGCAAAGTATCATCGAAAGGCTTCAACAAGTATTCGTCCACACCGATGCGGAAACTTTCAATGCGTGATTCATTGGAAGTCTTGGCGGTAAGCATTAAGAATGGAAGGTGTGAAATGGAGAAATCCGCTTTTACTCTGCGGGATAGTTCCATGCCGTCCATGATTGGCATCATCAGGTCACTGATGATAAAGTCTACATTTTGGGAGTGAAGTACTACCAGTGCTTCCTCGCCTTGGGATGCTTCTAATACATTATAATATTCAGCCAATATGGATCGGATATAGTCACGCATATCCTTATTGTCTTCTACTACTAGGATCGTCAGCTTTCCATTGCCCGCAGATTGTAATGACGCTTTGGGAGTAATCAGTTCTTCCGATTGTTCCGTTTGGGCAGGCAGGGCATTTGTATCTGCGTATTTCAGTGGTAACAGAATGCGGAAAGAACACCCTTTGCCATGATTGTTTTTAGTGCAGATGGTGCCTCCGTGTAACTGGACAATCCGTTTACATAAATAAAGTCCGATACCCGTACCGCTTTGTCCATAAACGGAGGAACGTGTATTATTTTGCGACTGATAGAAGCGGTTGAATACTTTATCTATATCCTCTTTGGGAATCCCGGCGCCGGTATCACGGATGCAGATAAACAATTTTTCGGTTTCATCTTGCCGTATAGTAGTGGCATAAACGGTAATTGTTCCTTGGGAGGGAGTGAATTTTAATGCATTGCTTATCAGGTTTACAATGACTTTATGCATGGCATCTTCATCATACATTATTTCGCAGGAAGGCAGCCGTAACCGACGTTCTATGGTTATTTCCCTTTCGGAAGCGTATGCATCAAAGGGGATCAGCAGGTCATTGATCAGTTTCAGGAAGTTGCCGGGATTACATACAATTTCCATCTTGCCCGATTCTACTTTGCGGAAATCCATTAACTGGTTGACCAGTGAAAGCAAATATTTGGAGTTACGTTCTACAAAGTGTAGCTGTTCTATAACCTGGGGGTTATAACTAAGCTTTAAGGCTCGCTCTATGGGGCCTACAATTAGTGTTAGCGGGGTACGGAATTCATGGGTGATATTGGTAAAGAAACTCAGTTTGTCAACTGTCAGCTCCTGTACCTTCTTGGACATTTGGATTAATTGTCCCTTTTGCTTGGTTATCTTTTCATTTTGCTGTTTCAATAACTCATTCTGGCGATATAATTCGCTTGCCTGGGTTGAGAGTAACTTCTTTTGTTCTTCCAGTTCTCGCGTCCGTTCTTCCACTTTGATATGGAGGATTTTCTGTTGTTCTTTCAATGCATTCAGCCTCCATACCAAGACTTTATATATAATAAAGGAGAGGATTACCAGTAAGGACAAGATAAACCAGATGGTTTTATAAAAGTATGGAGCCACAACTACGTGAAGTTCAGTTGTCTGATCCAGCCCATGTTTTCCGTCGGGAGCATATCTTAGTTCAAAGGTATAATTCCCGGGACGCAAGTTGGTATATGTGGCCAAACGCCGGTTGACAGGTACTTTTACCCATTTGTCATCAAATCCTTTCAAGCGATAGTAATAGGTGGCGAATGCAGGTGCATCATAATCCAATGCGACAAATTCCAGATTGAGAGACTTGTCGCGCTCATGCAGGTGCAGGGTATTGCCGTCCAGCAAGCGTTCTTCATTTGCCACGCGGATATGGGTGAATGCCACTGATACCTTTTCCCTCTTATTCATATCTATGACGGGTTTTACAACAGAAAGCCCTTCGATACTTCCCAAATACAAATCGTCGTTGGCTGCGCGGCACATTGCATTCCAATAGAATTGGTTGGATAACAGTCCGTCTTTTTCGGTATAATTTAAAAAACTGTTGTTTTTAGGGTCGAAGCGGGACAAACCATTGGTCGTTGTTATCCAGATGTATCCCTCTTTATCTTCGGACAGGCAGCGTACACTGTTGTTTGTCAGTCCGTCTTCCGTGGTAAAGGATTGGAAAATATACTCCTTGTTTTCGTTCAGGGAAGACTTATAGAAACCATATCCGTTACTGCCTACCCAGATGGTTCCATCCTTGGATTGGGTGATATAGGTTATTCTTTCTTTTAATTTAGATTCCGGTTCGTCCAGCTTGTTTCGCCAAAGTTGGTAGACCAGTTTGGGAGCTTTCAGGCTACTCAGGTCTATACGGCAGAGTCCTTCAGTCAGTCCCAGCCATAAATAGTTATCCCGGTCGATGTAATACCCCGTACAACCTTCAATGCCGCCGATATTCATTCCTTTGAACGGTTCGGTAACGGTCTGGGTCTTCAAGTCATATACATAGATATTGATGCTTGTACATACCCAGATGGCATGGTTCAGGCGATCATAGCAGATGCTTCCTACCAATCCCCATAAAAAGTCCCACACATCGCTGTGTTCTATATGATGGAATTGTTTGTTTAGGGGATTCTTCATGTCCACCCATCCTATTCCTCCTCCCCATGTGCCTATCCAGAGCCTCCCTTCGTCATCGGCGGTAAAGCAACTGACGGAATTATGGCTCAAATGTGCCGGGGCATCGGTGGTGTAATGGTCGAATGTATGGATGCCGGGAGCACGACGGTTCAGTCCTCCTTCTACCGTTCCTACCCATAAATTACCTGCCGGATCTTCATAAATGGCATTGACGGGATTCTTGGACAGGCTGCCGGGAAGTGTATGGTTGTGATAATAGTTTTGCACGAAAAGCATGCGTCGGCTCATCTTGTTCAGTCCTCCTACTTCGGTACCTATCCATGTGATGTCTCCATCAGTCAGCAGGCAGTTAACAAAATCGCAATTGAGCTTATTCCGTCCGCTTTGTCCCTCTCCTTCGCTTGCATCTTTGTTGATCCGTTCAAAATTATCGGTCAGGGCATTATACAGGTTGATTCCTTTCAAGGTGGCAACCAGCATGGTATGTTCGCCTGTTTCTGCAATGTCCGTGATAAAGTTCTGTGAGAGAGAGGTATTGTCATTCGGGTCATGCAGATAGAGTTTTATCAGCTCGGTATCCATGTTGTAGCGGAACAATCCTTGGGTACTTCCTATCCATATCTCGTTTTCTTTCCGGCGGATTACCTGTATGTAAATACCGGGCAGCTGCAATGCCGATGAAACCAATGCAGGTTCCTGAGGTTCCATTGTCGCCTCTTTTATTCTGTATATGCCGTCTTTGTAGTTTATCCACAGATAATCCTCCACTTCACAAATGGCTCGGACGGATTCTCCTGCCGGGAGTTCGCAGACTTTTAATATTTGCCTGACATCTCCTTGTTTGCCAAATGTAATTTTAAATAATTGATTTTCCGAGCAAACCCAGATATTACCTGCCTTACTGTGAAAGATGAAGTGGGCAGGCCGGTTGGAGAATGAGAGTAATTTTCCTTCCGCACTGGCAACCTGTACCATCTGCATTTCTTGTATATCCAGTATATCGATGCCCATATCACTGACAGCCCAGATACGTCCGAAATCATCCTCGCATATATTACTGATGAAATTACTTCGTAACTTGGTGCGTGTTGTTCCCATGTTGAAAGAAGTGAACTCGTAACCATCATAACGTGCTATTCCTTCGCCACGGGTAGCAATCCATAGAAATCCGCGGCTGTCTTTCAATAGGTCATCCACGAAGTTATGCGGCAATCCTGCATCCATCGTGATGGCTGTGAAATTATAGCGTTCAGACCATTTCCCTGTGATGCTTTCCGCCTGTATGTTCAAAGTTGACAGAAGGATGCACAGAACAAATAGTAAAGAATGGTTTTTCATGGTATATAGCTCATTAATGATGTAAAAGTGTACTATTGTTGAAGCAAAGATATACCTTTTCATTTTTCTTTGGAAACAAATAATTCGTTTTTATCCTCCTGTTGCACAAATGTCCACCCTTTAAAGAATATTGTCCACCTGCCCAGGCTTTATTCGCGGCTATATTTGCACATAGTTAAAATGGAAATGAATAACATGATCGCCGTAGGGGCGGGGTTTGCCCGCCCGAATGCATATGCGAATACACCATTCGGAATATTATCGGGCGGGCAAACCCCGCCCCTACGGTGAATGAACTTAAAATCAATAAGAACGAAATACTATGAAACAGCAACTCTCTCCGAAAGGACCGTTCATGAGAATAAGAAGGTTAATAATAAATAGGTTGGTTGGTTTAGGCCTGTTAGTTGTAGGCGCACTGGCATCATGCAGTGCACCTACGGCTTTCATGCCTGTTCCCACTCCCAATCCCTGGCCGGATGATTACTCGGCTGTTTCCTCTATGGAGAATTATACCCAATGGGGAACGTATAATGTACACGACCCTGCCTGTAAGAAGATAGGAAACACTTATTATATGTACTCCACCGATGCCATCTTTGCCGAAAATCGGAAAGAGGCGGAAGAAAAAGGCGTGCCTTTGGGCTTTATCCAAGTGCGTAAGTCAAAAGACTTGGTACATTGGGACTTTGCGGGATGGGCATTCCCCGAAATACCAGCTCCGGCAGTAGAATGGGTTCATAGCCAGGCAGACGGAAAAGGGGCTACGAATATTTGGGCTCCCTTCATTATGCCCTATCAGGATATTTATCGTTTGTATTATTGCGTATCGGCATTCGGTAGAAACACTTCTTATATAGGAATGGCGGAATCTGATTCTCCCGAAGGCCCTTGGACGCAGAAAGGATGTGTGGTAAAAACCGGCAAGGGAGATGCCATGAATGCCATAGACCCTTCTGTTATAGAAGATCCGAAGACCGGTAAATGGTGGATGCATTACGGGTCTTATTTCGGCGGTCTGTTTTGTGTGGAGCTGAATCCCCAAACAGGTCTCACCATGCAGCCCGATGACCACGGTCACCTGATTGCCCGCCGTGCCAATTACCGGAGGGATAATCTGGAAGCGCCGGATATAATGTATCATCCGGTACTTGACAAATACTACCTTTTCACATCCTATGATCCGTTGATGACTACTTATAATGTACGCGTAGCTTATTCCGATACCCCCGAAGGGGCTTTCCTTGATTTCTATGGTGAAGATATAAAAGACACCACCAATAATGTCCCCATCTTGACTGCCCCATACCGTTTTGAAAACCATCCGGGTTGGGCGGGGACAGCCCATTGCGGCATTATTGATGCCGGTGGGGGACGTTACTTTATGGCACACCAGGGACGTTTGTCACCCCAAAACCAGTTGATGGACTTGCATGTACGCGAAATGTTTTTTACAGAGAACGGCTGGCCGGTTGTTTCACCTGAGCGTTATGCCGGTACTGAACCGCGCTCTTTTACAAAGGAAGACTTAATAGGTGAGTGGGAAATCATCCGCATCATGGAACCGCCTTTGGAACGCAGCCTGGAAGCCGGACAGATACTGTGGGGCGAAGGTGATTTGCGCAAAGGGGAACAGGCATTATCTACCCGTATCACATTTAAGGCAGATGGAACAGCCGGAGATGCCGGGTGGGATTTTAATATCAAAAAGCAACTTCTTAATATCAAAACGTCCCAAGAAGATATAAACAATTTAATTATCTTTGCCGGACACGACTGGGAAAACGAAACAGAAACCGTTCTCTTTACCGGGCTGGACGCCAAGGGACACTCCGTATGGGGAAAGAGAATAAAATAAGAAAACTCAATAAATTTACTATCATGAAACTACACCGAACTCTATTTACTGCACTGGCATTTGCTGCCGGAGTGGCGCTACATGCACAAAATGCACACAATATGGTCGTGCAAACAAACAAGGTAGGGGCAGAGATCCAGCCTACGATGTATGGCTTGTTTTTTGAAGACATTAACTACGGAGCCGATGGCGGACTTTATGCCGAACTGATAAAGAACCGTTCCTTTGAGTTCCCTCAAAGTTTGATGGGATGGTCTACCTTCGGCAATGTGAAGCTGATGGACGATGGACCGTTTGAACGCAATCCGCACTATGTACGTCTGGGTGATTCCGGGCACAAGGAAAAACATACCGGCATTGAGAACGAAGGCTTCTTTGGCATTGGCGTAAAGGAAGGAGCCGAATATCGTTTCTCGGTGTGGGCGCGTGGCGAGAACCAGAAACTCCGCATCGAACTGATTAAGAATAACACGATGGGCGAGCATCAGGCTTTTGAGACAAAAGACCTTGTGGTTAACTCAAAGGACTGGAAGCAATACGAACTTATCCTGAAGTCTCCGGTCACAGAGCCGAAAGCACATCTCCGCATTTTCCTGGAAGGAAAAGGAACGGTAGATTTGGAACACGTTTCCTTGTTCCCCGTAGATACTTGGAAAGGACGCAAGAACGGTCTCCGCAAAGACTTGGTACAGGCATTGTATGACATCAAGCCCGGTGTATTCCGTTTCCCCGGAGGTTGCATCGTGGAAGGTACGGATGAGGCTACCCGCTATGAATGGAAAAATACGGTTGGCGCGGTAGAAAACCGTCCCTTGAACGAGAACCGTTGGCACTATACCTTTAAGCATCGCTTCTTCCCCGACTATTTCCAGACTTATGGATTGGGCTTCTTTGAATATTTCCAGTTATCAGAAGATATAGGTGCGGAACCGCTGCCTATCCTTAATTGCGGACTAATATGCCAGTTCCAGAATGATTCCGAACATCAAATCAGTCTTTCAAAACTTGATACATATATTCAGGATGCACTCGACCTGATAGAATTTGCCAACGGAGATGCTACCACCCCATGGGGTAAAGTCCGTGCAGATATGGGACATCCGGAATCATTCAACCTGAAATTCCTGGGCATCGGTAACGAACAGTGGGGGCCGGAATATCCTGAACGCTTGAAGAAATTCGTAGAGGTCTTGCGCAAAGCTCATCCCGAAATCAAGATTGTAGGTAGCTCAGGTCCTAACTCGGAAGGAAAAGACTTCGACTACTTGTGGCCGGAAATGAAGAACTTGAAAGTGGATTTGGTAGACGAACATTTCTATCGCCCCGAAAGCTGGTTCCTGGCACAAGGCAACCGTTATGACAACTACGACCGCAAAGGTCCGAAAGTCTTTGCCGGAGAATATGCCTGCCACGGGAAAGGCAAGAAGTGGAACCATTTTAATGCCGCATTGATGGAAGCTGCTTTCATGACCGGAATGGAGCGTAATGCAGATGTGGTACACATGGCTACTTATGCACCGCTTTTTGCCCATGTAGAAGGTTGGCAATGGCGTCCCGACATGATTTGGTTTGATAACTTGAACTCAGTCCGTACTTGCAGCTACTATGTGCAGCAGTTGTATGGCCACAACAAAGGTACGAATGTATTGCCTTTGACGATGGATAAAAAGCCTGTAAGCGGTCAGGAAGGACAAGACGGATTGTTTGCCAGTGCCGTATGGGATAAAGATGAGAAGGCATATATTGTGAAGATTGCCAATACATCGGATGTCCCTCAACCTGTGTCACTGACCTTTGCCGGACTGAAGAAGAACGATAAACTGGTAGAAGGCAAATGCATCACCCTCCAGTCTGCCGACCTGGATAAAGACAATACATTGGAGAACCCCAATGCCATCACTCCGAAGGAAAGTGCTGTTACTGTGGACGGCAATCTGCTGAATGTAGAGGTGGCACCCAAGACTTTCGTTCTTTATAAGTTTATCAAGACAAGCAATAAGTAAAAGATGAATCATTTCTTACTATCTCTGATAATGTGTTGGTTTGCAGCCGTTGCCCTTCCGGTAGCGGCTCAGACCGATACCACTTTTGTGGCAAAAGGGAATCCGGTTGTTTCCTATAAATACTTGGGTGATCCTGCCGCATTGGTGCACAATGGCACCCTTTATATCTATGCCGGACATGATGAATGCCCTCCTCCCCAGCAATACTATCTGATGAATGAATGGTGCATTCTGTCTACCAAAGACATGAAGACATTTACCGAGCATAGTTATAAGATGCAGGCAAAGAGTTTTGAATGGGCGAAAGGCGAGGCATGGGCCAGCCAGGTTATTGAACGTAACGGAAAGTTTTATTGGTATGTTACGGTAGAGCATAAGGACATTCCCGGTAAGTCTATCGGGGTAGCTGTGGCCGATTCTCCCGTAGGACCTTTTAAGGATGCCCGTGGTTCTGCCTTGATTACCAATGATATGACTACGGAATATACAAAGATAGCTTGGGATGATATTGATCCCACGGTATTTATTGACGATGACGGTCAGGCATACCTTATTTGGGGAAATACCCAATGCTACTATGCCAAGCTGAAAGAGAATATGACGGAGCTGGACGGTCCGATAGTCCCCATCAATCTTCCCCGCTACACCGAAGCTCCGTGGATACATAAGCGTGGTGACTGGTATTACCTTTCTTATGCTTCGGAGTTTCCGGAAAAGATTTGTTATGCCATGAGCAAAAGCATTACAGGTCCGTGGGAGTATAAGGGAGTACTGAATGAATTGGCAGGGAACTCAAACACAAACCATCAGGCCATTGTAGAGTTTAAGGGTGATTGGTATTTCATCTACCACAATGGCGCCATCAATCCTCATGGTTGCGGTTTCCGCCGTTCCCTCTGTATGGATAGGTTGTATTATAATCCGGATGGAACGATGAAACGGGTTATTATGACTACTGAAGGGGTACAGGAATAATTCCCTTTCTCTACATATCGCTAAAGTGATAAGTAAGATAGAAATATATCTTACCTATCTATTAATAATGTATTGTTCTGCAATCCTTGCTGAAAAAGTAGGAATGCAGAACAATATTTTTTCTACCGGCTTATTGTTTGATGATTGACGGGGATAATTTACAAGTTGGATAGAGGATTGAGTATGGTAAAATAAAGAATATGCCCATATGTAATCTGTTGATTACTAAATAAATATTCATATTTATGTGATATGCCCGATGTGAAAACAGATTGTTTGATTACTAGTATATTTAGGTATGGGTAAGTTCTTTGAGAACT